>Ga0066256_1000132_pt1:5000-321661 | contig 321661 bp, 300 predicted proteins | sample ThiBio_1000_biof_FD_87107 | JGI IMG/M metagenome (GOLD analysis project Ga0066256, IMG submission 87107) | Wastewater bioreactor microbial communities from Cape Town, South Africa - Thiocy_expt_1000_biof (version 2) | ecosystem: Engineered > Bioreactor > Thiocyanate-remediating >... | reverse complement strand
CTGATCGTGGACGATTGAGATACATTGAACCCTTCGCTTGCGCGCATCCCTCGCGCGTCCACGATGGCGCTGAAACAGCGTCCGCGATCAGCCTGAAAAAGGCGTCCACGATCGCTGAAATGCGCAGCACTTGAGGGCAAGCAGCTGGCCCGCACTGTACTTGGCATGCGACTTCAAAGGGCGCTGCAAGCAGCGAAGCTTAAAGATGAACTTGGGGACTGGACTGGAAGGGGTGAGAGGGCCGTGCGGGAGAACTTCTACACGCGACAGCGCGCGAGGTATTTGACTGCGCATGCCGCACCTGTTCCACAGTCAACCCTCCTCGCCTTGGCCGTCCGTAACACGCTGTCGTACCTCATACCGATGCCGATGCATGCATGGCTTCGATATTCTTATCGACCTTTAGCTTGGTCGCAGACGAACGAGATCCTCGCTCAGGGAGGCGACCCATCCCTGCTGAGCGCTGGTTTTCATCGCTCGAATAGGCGTAACGTCTTCGCAGACATAACCAGCGCCTTCAGCGAGTTCGCACAAGATGTCACCTACGTCCACCAACACGCCGGCGTAACGGCTATCGCCCACGGTCATTAGCACGGCTCCGCCGGGGTTCATCTTGCCTCGAACGGACTTAAGTATTTGCATCAGGTCGGCAAAGTACGCGCCAATCATGTCGGGCAGGTGCGGGTCCCATAGCTCATCGCTCTTCCTCCTTAAGGCGGCCACAGTCCTGTTCAGCTTAGGCGAGTCCAAGCCCTCCCATGTCATGTCCCTGCTGATTTGAACATGCGACCGCATCGTGGAGATGCGCAACTTCGTGTTGTCGGCCTTGCTCTTCAGGTAGCCAAGCACCCAAAGTTCGACGTTATAGATGTCCGTGTAGTCGAAACTATTGGGGTACGGTGGCGAGAAAAGGCAGACGTCGACGGGCACGACCTTCTCGACCTCTATTCGAGAGTCGCCCCGAAGTAAGGTGTACGACTGGCAAGCCCGAGCGCCATGTGCAGCAATGTCGAACAGCGCCACCTGAAACGCTGACTTGAATGCCTCCACGACATCATGCGGTGATTTCTGGGTTGAGTTCCAGTTTGACCGATACCGGCGCCCCTTGCCGCTGATAACTACATTGCTCATGTCCACGAGGATGCTGCCAAGCAAAATGCGTAGGAGCCGCTGGTTGACCGGGCTCGCGACCTCCTCTATTGCCTCGCGAACGGTCAGTATCCGACGGAACGTTTCCCGGGGAAAGATCCAGCGGCCTTTCAGGCCAGGTTCTACCATTGTGGTCGGCCACGGCTCATGTCGGATTGAGCGCAGGCTGGCCGACCGGCTGCTCATTTTCTTCACCACCTCAGCATAGTCGTCGACGAGTGATTGGTGGTCGTACGTTGCCAGTTTGGATTCAACAAGATCTGCAAGGAAAGGATTCACCTCGATCGTCGTGGATTTGATCCCGAGAAACTGGGAGGTCAAGGCAGTGGTTCCCGAGCCGCCGAAGCAATCGAGGCAGGTCGATGGCCAAAAACCCAAGCCGCTAAGCGACTCAGCGACCATCAGCGGCGAAAATGCCTCCTTGAAGCGGTACCAGCGCTGGAAAGGTAGCTTGTGGCTGGGCACGTTCGATGACATTGGCGCCCCCTCCACAAGCCCTTTCAGCCACGCAGAGAAGTTATGACGCGTGGAGATGCCCAGTGTGGGGCAGCTTGCATTGATGAATGAGCTGATCGCTGCTGCGTTCATAGGCGCTGGGCTCCTCGTTTGCTGGCCATCCGAGCGGCGAGCTATCGATGCATTCGACTTGAATGAAGATTCTGCGTGCAGATATCCCTACGAGCAAGCGAGCGTTGCCTATGACTCCCATGCTCTCACTCCCGCCGCAATGGTGGAATCGTCCCTTCAGCACGGAAGCAGACGACACCTTTCCTTCCGTGCCGAGCGGCTGGAAAGCTGCCGCTTTCGTATACTGATTTGTCGATTCAGGGCGACAGCCGAGCAGCCGACAGCAAAAGGAAGACTCGATGACGACATACCAGACACACGTCAATAGCGCGCAGGTTCCGCTTTTCGATCAACCTTCGTCATCCGAGGCTCGAGCATGACCGAGTTGCCGATTCTCGAACACCTTCAGGTTCGGCATTTTGGCCTTTATCCTGGTTTGCAACGGGATGGCATATTTGACGTGAGCCTGGTGCCCGGTTTGACAGTCGTCCTCGGCGCGAATGGTTTGGGCAAGAGTACGCTGGTCAACCTGCTGTTTCGAATGCTGACAGGCCCGTGGGACATCAGCTTGCCTGACGGAAATATCGGTACGGCGCAACTGACCGGTCAAGCACTCAGCACGAGGCGACGATCGACGTTCAGTGCTCGTGTGAACGACAACGCTCTCGACGCTCAGGCGACTTTGCGGTTTTCGATTGGCAGCAGGAAGTTTGAAGTGACGCGTTCGCTCCTCAAGCTGGATCTGCTGTCATTTAAGGTTGATGATGCGCCCGAGCGCAACGATGAAGAACTACTGCAGAACGCTATCCTCTCGGCGTCGAACATAAATGCCTTGGGCGAGTGGATATTCATTCTGCGCACGATGGTCTTCTTCTTCGAGGACCGACGAATGCTGGTATGGGACCCGTCAGCGCAGCGGCAGCTGCTGCGCTGCCTTTTTCTGCAGCCTTCGCAGGCAGCTGACTGGATCCGCGCGGAGCGCGAGATTCTGGAACTAGACACTCGCATGCGCAATCTGAGTGCCGCACTTGGTCGCGAAGAACAGGAGGAGCGGAAGAACGACGGTCTTTCCAAGGCCGCACCCGAGGTTCGCGCCTCCCTCAAGTCCAAAGAGACGCTCCACCGTGCGGCAATGGACAGGCAAGATAAATTGAGCCAGGCCGTCCAGGAGCTTGACGACGCGCGGCGTCGGTATCGGCTGGGATCGCTGCGCGCAAGCGAGGTGCTTCACGCCACAATCCATGAGTTGGAGCGGGCGAGATTGTCCGCCGTGGAGGCCAGATTTCCGTCTGCTGACGAGTCAATGCGCTACATATTTTCGCGCCTGATGACTGATGATGTATGCATCGTTTGTCACACGCCAGGTCGCACCCAGAAGCGGGAGCAGATGCTCCATGCGATTGACAACAAGCACTGTGTGCTCTGCGATGCTGACGTCGCACCTCGCCTCGCCGATCCCATCAATCTCACCGACGAGCGTGTTGGCGCGCTGCGCACCAAAGTAGAAGAGGCAGCGATCACTGCAGAGGCTCAACGCGCAGCTTTAGACAAATCGGCGAAAGAGTTCGACGGCGCGATGCGCAACTTAGCCCAGCTCAACGTCGATGTTTCGACCCTCCAGGAAGAGGTCAGCGCGCTCGTGCGTCAGCTTCCGCCTTACGAGCAGGTCGCGCGCCGGCAAAGCGACGGAATGGCGGATCTTAAGAAGCGCGCGGGCCAGCTACGCGCTGATCTGCAGGTCAAACGCGAAGCCTTCGCTGGCCAGATGAACCAGTACCGACGGCAGGTCGGCGAATTTGCCGAACGTCTCAAGGCGGAATTCGACGAGATTGCGAACGGCTTTCTGCTCGAAACAGCTTCGCTGTCTTGGACTCCTATGCGTGTGCAACTTGGTCAAGCTGGGACGGACGGCCGCGTGCTCTCACCTATTGAATATCCGTCGTTCAGCGTTGAGATGACCGGAGCCAACTTTTCCTCCGTGGTGCGACGTGACAGTCCGGATCAAGTTTCGGAGAGCCAGCGTGAGTTCATAGACCTCGCGTTCCGCATGGCGCTCGTCAAGGTGGGCTCCAACAGTCAGGCGTCGACGATGATCATCGATGCACCCGAGTCTTCACTGGATGCTGTGTTCGTCAATCGTGCCGCAAAGGTGCTCGCCAAGTTCGCTAACGACAACGCGTCGAATCGACTCATCGTCACTTCCAATCTTGCTGCCGGAAAATTGATACCGGCGGCGCTGAAGGCCGCAGAGCCAGACCCGCTGAAGCGCATCGGTCGCATCGTAGATCTCTTCAGGGCAGGGGTTCCTACGAAGGCTATGTCGATTATGGAGAAAGAGTATGACGAACTGCGTGACGAGCTATTTGCTGATATCGCGAAGTCCGTGAACCATGCCGCCGGTGTCTGATCCAAGCTCCTTGGAGCACCGTCAGCGGCCACTTCGAGTGCTGGCATTGCTTGACGCATTGTCAGGCGCATCAATCTTCGTGTCCCCGCTCCGCGTTGTGCATGAGTTGGCGTACCTGTCAAATGTCTTGGCGCCGGTGTTCGAACTGGCGCCCTTCAGTGCAAGCCTCTTGAAGCGCCAAGGCGGCCCCTACTACCCCGAGCTGCAGGAAACCATTGATGTATTGGTGGGGCGCGGCATGGTGTTCGCATCTGACATCCGATACGTGTTTATCCCCGAGGAAGGTCGCTACCGACTGCATGCGAACTACCGCGTCAATTACGAACTGGCTCGCGGCACGCTTGACGCTTACAAGCAAGCCTATGCAGATACGGGTGAACCGTTCTTCATCGAAGAGCTGTGCTCCGCCTATAGCATGTTGTCAGATCAGGAGCTTGGCCGAGCATTCGTGTTTGATGCCCGCTACGCGGACCACGACGTCGACAACAATGAAGTGATCGATTTCGGGCAGTGGGCTGACCCCACCCGCACTAACTTCTCTCGCAACGCCGCATTGTCCTTTCGGCCCGGCGAACATCTGCAGCCTGCTGAGCGAATCTTCATGTACATCGAGCACGTGCAGAGGAAGGCCGCCAATGGTCGCTAGCGCGTCAACACTTGAGCTAGGCTCTTGGGAGGGCGATAGGGCCGTTCTTACCACCGCCCTTCGAGCAGACAGAGGCGATGTGGAGGACCTACCCGACGAAACGCGTTTTCAAGTGCATGTCTCGCGAATGATCAGAAGGCGCGAGCGACATGCAAGCGCCGAGACTTCGGGCGCGGCCGGGTTCATTTTGGTCAACGCGGAAGAACAGCGTGTGCTCTCGTTGGAAAGGACGTTTGACCGGCTCATACACACGGGTAGTAGGCGTCTCTCAAATCGCTTGCATTTCGTGACCGCTCTGGCGCATAGCAGCGCTTTGGAGGAACACGATGGGGACGACAACGATTTATTTGGCCGGATCGCCGCGCTCGGGTTCGACGACCGCCCCGCGTTTATCTACGTGCCCTCGGAAGATGGCTCTTCGCTGAGCTATTACCCAAAGGGAACGCGAACTGATGAGGTGCGCTACGTCGAACTTAACTTCGGCAAGATCGCCGAGGAAGAGGTTTTGGCTACTCTGGAGGCGATCTATCGAAGTGAGCTCTGCACTCCAGACAATATGGGTCCCATAAAACTTTGGGAGAAACCAGAGAAGTGGCATCCGGTCGAGCAGGCTGAACGCACGGTGCAACAGATGATTCGACATGCGCTCGTCGGGCGATTCATGTGGTGCACGATTCGGCAAGAGCAGGCGGGCAAAGTTGGACGCACGGATCTTGAGATCGTCGATGATCGTACCGGTCCCGCTGGCACGATCTACCATCATGCGTTGCTCGAACTAAAGGTTCTGCGCAGTTTCGGGTCAACGGGCGCCCCCTACAGCCAAGATGCCGTGAATGACGCCATCATCGAAGGTGTCAATCAGGCGAACGCCTACGGTGTCGCCAATAACAGCCTGATCCGTATGCTCTGTTGCTTCGATATGCGCAAAGATGACCCTGGCGACGACGCAACTTTCGTACACGTCAAGGATAGGGCCGCGACCTTTTCAATCCGTCTTAAGCGCTGGTATCTCTATCGGTCTTCGCAAGACTGGCGCGATGCCTGTGCCGAGAGGAAGTTGGCCGCAGCGAGTGCGCCTAAGAACAAGGGATAGGGCGTCGCAAAGTATGTCATGGCGCCCCCACGGCGCGCCATGACCTTCCTCCCAGCTTAAGGCAACGCCGAACAAGTCCAACACTGGCGACTCGATTGCGTGTGATCCGATACGTAAGCTCCGTCGCGCGGGGAAAGTACGGCACTCCACTCCCACGCAGCCGAGAGCGCCCGGCTTGCGTGTCGGCCGCCGGTCCGCCTTTCGGGCTCTAAGGTCGAGGCGGAGCGACTTGGGTAGGCGCACTCTTGGCCTTGGTCCGTGCAACGGCCAGCACGTTTAGCGCAGTGGTCGTGGCCGGGTCGTCCGCGCCGTCGACGCCAGGAAGAAAGGGGCTGCCGCGGCCAGTGATGATCCAGTGCAGGTTGGCGTGCGCGCCTCGTACTTTCAGCGCTGCTAAACGGGACAGTCGTTCGACGTCCGGAAAGGTTTCTCCGCGACGGGCCTTCGCCAGAGTCGTCTGGTTCGAATAGCCGAGATGCTTGCTGAGCTTCGAATCGCTGAGCTCAAGCTGATCGATGACTGCTACCAACCTCGCGCACATGCCGGCGAGGATTTGGGTGTCTTTCTTCGGGCGAGTCACGCTTGCATATTATCAGTATTAAATTGATAATATCATCTAAGATACTTCACCCGCCATGCGCAATCCACCTGACCGTTATCTCGCCACGCTCCATCAGCACTTTGCGGTGGCGCCTGACTTCGCCGGCGTTAAGCCCAAGGCTTGGCAGCCGAGCGACACTGCATTGCCTGGCGAGTCCTTGGTGACGACGAATCAAGCGGCGCAGTCCACGGCGTTTCAACGCTGGTTTCACTTCAAGGAGGCCTTCTCCCCGGAGTTCGTCTCCAGCGCGATCCACACACTGGGTTTCAAGCCGAAACACGTGATCGACCCGTTCGGAGGGTCTGGCACTACCGCGATCACATGCCAACTCCTAGACATCGACGTCACCACGATCGAGATCAACCCCTTTCTCGCGGATGTGATCGCGTCCAAGCTCGCGGCGCTGGCCGCCGAGCAACTCATGCAAGAAGCGGTGCTGTTCGCACAGCGCCTCGAAGCCGTGCCTGCGGACCTGAGCTTGCTGGGCCATTTGCCCCCAACCTTCATTGAAGACTTCACGAAGGATCGATGGATCTTTTCTCATGCGATGGCAGAGCGCATTTCGCAATATTTGAGCTGCATCTCGATGATCGAGGAGTTGCCGTTGCAGCAGTTCTTCCGAGTAGTGTTGGGGTCGGTGCTGATCGAGTGCTCCAACGTGTATGTGAATGGCAAAGGCCGGCGCTACCGTAAGTCGTGGCTGGATAACCAGAGCACGCCAGCGCAGCTCGACGCCGCCTTCACCCGCTGCTTCGATCTGGCCTTCGAAGACGTGCAGAGGTTTGAAGAGCGCCCGCAGCCGCGCACCACACTCCTGCAAGGTGATTCGCGGAGCATGCTCGCCCAGGTGCAGCAGCCGGCGGACTTGATCGTTTTTTCTCCGCCGTATCCGAACTCGTTCGACTACACGGATATTTACAATGTGGAGCTCTGGACGCTTGGCTACCTGACCACCCGTATCCACAACGCGGACCTGCGCAACGCGACGCTGCGCTCGCATGTGCAGATCGATCGCGAATTCGGGAAGCCCACTGGCGCAAGTCCGACGCTTGCAAAGGCTTCTGTGGCTCTGGAGGCTGCGAAATCTTCGCTTTGGGACCATCGCATTCCTAGGATGGTCGAAGGCTACTTTCGAGATCTCGAGCAGGTTATGGTTCAGTGCGCACGGCTAGTCACGCCGCGCGGCAAAGTGATGATGGTGGTGGGTGATTCACGCTACGCCGGCGTCCTGATCGATGTTCCGCAGATTCTCAGCGAACTCGCCAAGAAACTGGGATTCAAGCGTGCCGAGGTCTACGAAGTCCGCAAGATGCGGGCAAGCGCCCAGCAGGGTGGCAGCCACCATTTGCGCGAATGCATCGTTGAGCTCGGTCTTTGACCGCAGCTTCGCGAGACCACCGGTCTCGGGAACCACGCTGGAAGTGACCCAAATGCCCCCCGAAGCAGACACCGGCATCCTCGATCATTCGGAACTGCCGTTCGGTTGAACTCACTCGAAGATCGCTGACATGGCTAGTCAAGGCAAGTTGTAGATCGACGCCTTCAGCTGTTGGAGAAGCGCCGCGAACTGCAGTCCCTCTGCAGCGGCCAACCCAATTTGCATCCCGCGCGTGATTCGCTCATGCAGTGCAGCAGCAGAGCCATCAAGCCCGTTAATCGCATGTGCTCGCTCGAGCTCCTTGAATGACAGCAATTCGTACGTCGTGTGACCCTCCTTCGAATGAGGAAAATACTTCGCAAAGCTCAACGATTCGGTGCCGATCTGCACGAAGTTCAGGTGCTTGGAGTATTGGAAACCCAACTCGACCGGATTGATGATCGGAAGTTTCTGCGTCTTAAGCTGCCTGTCGACACTGGTGCCCTTCCACATGTTGCAGTGGACACAGCCCACGGTGAGATTGGAGAGCAAAAACGCCTTAGCAGGGTACCTCGATTTGGGCAGGACATGCTCAATATGCCACGCCCATCCGTAGTGTCCGACGGAACGCCGGCAGTACGAGCAACTGCCGCCACATCTCTCGAAGAGCTTGCTTTGGACCACCCGCCGAAGGTCCTTATAGGTCTGCACCTCCGGCTCGGCGAAGACGAAACTCTTCGTTCTCGCCCGTTCGCCCTTGAACTTTTTCTTTTTTGCTGGTGCCGAGAATGCGGACCATGCCTCCGGCCCGCTGAGCTTTCCGTCGCGGACCAGCGTCGTCAGCTTGAGAAGGTGCTTCTTCTGTTCGTCGGTACAGAGCGAGTTCATTCGGGTTCGCTCCCCTTAATGGAACGTACCCAATCACGACGAACGAGGGAAATGGCTTCGTCGATCTGCCCCTGAGTCTCTTCGGAAAGCCCTTCTGTCGCTTTTAGCCGCTTAAGAAGGGCCACTGCCTCGGGCGATTCTTTGACGCCTTCCGCGACGCGCAAAACGGTGTCCGCAATCTCCACGCTGATCTCTCGAGCATGGTACGGGGATGACTGAAAATACCTCAGCACCAATTGATCGTGGCTTGCGACCTCAGCAAAGCTGTGAGTCTCCAGGGTCACCTCGCCGGTGCCTGGGGCCACGTCACCAGGTCGCTCGCCCTCTTCGACGTCGTGGCGCAAGATGGCGACGAGGTTTCTCTGGCTGAGGGGGTCATACTTTGCCGCCTCGCTGATGACGACCGGTGCGTGCGTGGCGACCACGACATGAAATCGCGTCAGCCTCGATAAGAGTTCCATCATCGTCTCGTGGAACCTCATCTGCCAGTGCAGATGCAGACTCACCTCAGGCTCATCGATCAGAAAGACTGCGCCTTGCTCCATCACGCTGAGCATTTTCGCAAGCACCAGCATTCTGTTTTGCTCACCCGTACTGAGCTGCCCGAAGTTCAGCGACGTCCCATCTTTAAGCACAACATCCAGCTCGATGTCGATACCCAGTTCAAGATACTGAAGAAGTAAGCGAATTTGAACCTCGGTTAAGCGTTCAAATCGACCTGGTCCTTCGGCGATGCGACGAAGAACCGCCATAGGTCTCGCGGCGCCAAGTGCCCTGAAAGTGTTGGCCTTCCTTCTTCCCTTGCCGCGTTCGGGTTGTACTTCGAGGTTTTTCTTCACTTGAATCTCGACGTCTTTCCCGAGCCTGAAAGCCAAATCCATGGTCACCGTCTTACACAAAGCGCCGAAGAGTTCGCGATCTATCACCATCGCCCGCAGGATCAACCGACTAAGCTGGCGATCGATGGCCGAGAGGAAGACAGCGTTCGTCGTGTTTCGAGCACCCAGATAACGCACTCGCCCGCTGTCGCCATACTTGAAGCGGTCTTGAATTGAGCTGGCGATGCAAGCCACGGTTCGCGCCGGTCGCATGATGCTCAAGCGCTCTGCCAGCTCTCCCAGTACACGGCTTTTTCCAGTGCCGTTGTTCCCGATGATGTAAGTAACTTGGCCTTCTCGAGTGCTCCGCGTCGACGCCGCGACTCGCGCCTGCAGCAGGTCAAGCAGTTGCTCCATTGCTGAATTTAACGGGCCCTCAGTCCTCACGCGCCCCATGCACGCCTCCTCATTTTTTCTGGACGCCTCGACGTTCGGCGGAAGCTAGGAACAGATGGGGTTCATGAAGAATCTAACCGGCGCCTCAAAATCGGTGCGCTGAACGCTGAAGTCGGGCTCGTACTCGATCTCCAGATCGCGGTAATGATGCCCCTCGGCATGAGTGAGGCTCGTCATCGCCGGCGACAGGCCGCGCCGCCGCGCGTCATACACCACCAGATAGCCGCGCGTAAGCACACTTGAGCCAAACTGGCGGGAGGAGTCGAGATACTTGGCCAACTGGTCCGCGCCGTCGTTCGCGCGCGCATCCCGGTAAGTCGTCGTGGGTTTGCCAGCGTCGTCAACCGAATCGCCAAGCCACTTGATCTCGATGATGGCTCGAAGGCCCGAGGACATCCACGAAATCTTGATGTCCACTGGATGCGATTCGTCCACGTTTTGTTCCGCGCGTACTTCGGCATCCTGAAGCACGTTTTCAAGGTACTGCGTGAGAGACGAGCGCATAGTGGCCTCTGGCTTGGATCGGAAGTACCAACGTTCCTTCTCGTTGACCCAAACTGCTTTCAAGATGCGACATGAAGAGTTCAACGCAGAAGTTGCACGGTATCTATTGAGAGCATGCATCAATGAGGTGAACGTTGGCCTGCAAAAGACGCTGGGCGAGCCGCTGAGTGGATTGTGCAGTTGGAATTTTTCACCTTTGACAAGTATGCGTTCAAGGCCCCGGTCATAGTGATAGACGATGCCAGTTCTCGACAGTTCAAGAAGATCGAGGTTGCCGAGGTCGCACACGTGAAGCGTCTGTGTGCCCACTACGTGCGCTAGGCTCGAACCATCCAATTCATAGTCAAGCAGATCCGGATCCAGGATCTTGTGTTTCGGGGCCGGCAAGGTCGTGCCTGCCGGCTCCATGCAGCAGAAGAATGCCAGTGGTTGGGAGCGCGAGCCGGGGTCGAGGCGTCTGTACACACGGACAACCAGGTCGATCATCTCGTTAAGAGCCTTTACCCCTCGCTCGCCGTAAGCTCGAGTGACTCCCGAGACATAGCTGCCAGCCTGCAACCGGCGCATTCTCTCGATGTCGTACATCATGCGTGCATTCCCTCTTGGTTGGAAACAGCATGCGATACCGCGGCGTCGGCCGAATAGCTTAGCCAAAGCACCGACGGGCTGACCAGATCAGTCGATTCAGGCCCAGCGATAGTGGCTAAGCCCGCGAGCTGGTCGTAAAGAAGCGTGATCGCTGGGCCATCGAGCAGCATCGCTCCGTTGCTTCTCAGTTGGCTGGAGGCGACTGTGGGTTCGCGGTCGAGGCCTTGCGAGAGGGTCGAGCGCGGCACTGCCAGCATGCTGAAGCATGCCGCATCCAGATAGCGCTTTCTTGCGCGGGATGCCTCAAGGTTGTCCAGCGCGCGAAGCATGGCTTGTCCGTCGTCACTGAGTTGGAAGCGGCCGTCTTCTTCGAGCAGCCGCCCACTCGCATGCAAGGTCTTCATCGCATTGCTCAGTTCGTAGCTGAAGGGTTTCCCCAAGTCAGTGTTGGCGAACTGATATCCCCAGTCGGCGACTGGCTTCTTGTCATATAGCGCGAGGATGCAGGACAAATAGCCGATGCGCTGGATATCTAACTGACTCAGACCCTGCAGCGATCGCTGCAGCTTGGCGATCGTGTGCAGGCAGTCGAAAAACGATTCTGGATTGCTCATGAGGCGGCGGTCGTGGAGTTGAGCGCGGACTGAATGTCGGCATAGGCTTCGCGAAACAATCCGCTCGCGTTTTCCTGAACATCGGACAATTCGGTCCAGCCAGTCATCTGCACAATTTCCATCCGCTCGGCATGACAGGTTGAGGCCAGTGTGCGCAGCAGCTTGGAGCTGTTGATATTTGCCGTCATGATCAGATCGTGGCCGCTTCGAACGAAGTCCGCGAACATCTTTCCGGCCCGATCTTCATACGCGATATCCAGCGACCCTTCCGGTGTATCGACGAAGAGCGTAGCCTCGCCGCTAGGCGCTGATATGTGCTGAGCCAACGCCATGCGCAACGCAATGTCCACAAAAAAGCGCTGACTCTCCGAAAGCTGGTGCTGCTGGCGACGAGAATTCCCGCGCATCTCCAGCTCTAGATGCAGGCCCGTGGCCTGTCCGATGACGAGGGAAATATTCAGGTCGATGCCCAGAAACGTCTCGGCAAGCTGCTTGAAGCGAGGCACGAATTCTTGCTCCACAAAGGAGTAGCGCTTGGCAAGTTCGCGTTGAAGCCCACGAAGCTCGTCGCGATACTTGTCGCGCTGCAGGTACTCATGATCGCGCTCGGCCAACTGGTCACGCCTCGCTGCCTGGATGGCCTTGAGGTTCTCGGCTACAGCGCCGTCCTGCGTGGCCGCGAGTACCTTGAAGCCGTCAATCGCCTGGCGATTGAGCTCCTCAAAAGTCGCGATGCTCTCGTACGTCGATGCGACTTTTTGCTTGGCCGCAGTCGCGGCCCTTTTATGGCGATCAAGGATTGCGACAGCTTCCTCGAGCTGGCGACGACCGACGGCCAGCTTTTTGTCGACGTCCTCAAGCTCCGCTTGGACGCCGGCGTCGACGCCGCTTGTGCGGGTCAGGGCCGCATCACACAGCGGGCAGTGCTCGCTCAGAAGCTTCGCTTCAATGCGGGGGGCTACCTGAGAGTCGGAAGCACTGCAGACGGGGCATTTGCAGTCTGCAAGCGCGAGCTGGACAAGGGGATGTTGCCTTGCGTTTGCGGTGCCGTTCACGAACCGCTCGAAAATCTCGCCATAGGCTGCCCTGAGGCCGGCAACAGAGGCGCTCGCCTGCATGACCTTGAGTTCCGCGTCGCTCAGACGTGCATCGACCTCTTCCGAGTTCACCAGCGCTTCTTTGGCTGCATCATGCAGCGCCTCGTAGTGCGCGCGGGCGCGCTCCACTTCGGGCTCGGTGCCGCCCTGGGGGGCCAACGACTGCTCGAGGATCTCGATACGCTTGGCTAGGTTGTTAGCTTGATACTGAAAATTGCGCCCGCGGGAGCCAGCCTTTTCCATCTCCCGGTTCAACGTGTCCGCCATCGCGGCTTCCTTCGGATCGCCGCCGAAGCACAAATAGAGCAATGCCGCGGAAACTTCTTTGTCCCAGAAGACGAGGTGGCGGCTTTCGTCGAAGGTCAGCAGAAAATGCTGCACCATCACGAACTGTTCGAACGAACTGAGTCCGATGTCGCGGCACATCGCCTCACGATAGTGCGCATCCGCGTGAGCGGCCTCGTGCATCTCGGAGTCGAAGAGTACTTTGCCCTGGTGAGAGATGTGGCACTTCTGCAGCGCCGAGGCCTCGAACAGACCCCGTTTGATCACGTAATCTTTGTCGGCGATGGAGAACTCGACTGAAACCGCGGCCGAATCGCGATCCGATTCGATGATACGTCCGTCGAAGAAATCCTTGGTGAAGTCGGCAGCCTCCTTCTGATAAGCCATTGCCGACAGAAAATGTCGTTTGGGATGCGGGACCACCCCGGTGAGTGCGTAGTTGATCGTAGAGAGAAAGGTCGATTTCCCGATGCCATTTGCCCCTGCCATGCAGGTCACACCGGGCTTGATCTGCAGCGCCGCATTGGGTTCGAGGCTATAGAGCGAAAACGCGTGAAGTTGGACGCGAGAAATCCGGGGAAAGGTAAAGCGCATCGAGTCCGAAGAGGTCATTTATGGCTTTCAGTGGCCGTGGAGCGAGTGCAAGGCAGAAGCGAACGGGGCATGGACAGTTCTCGAAGGGCGTCACCGAGCCGAGAGGCAATTCCTCAATAGTATCCAATCGCAACAAGACCGGTCCAGGGGTTTGACCCTGCAATGACTGCCCGATGGATGCGTGTCAGCACTTTGTGTAGCATGCCCGTAGTTGATGGATGCGAACTCGCTTGCGTCTGTGCTTGGCCATGCGTGCCGTACAGATTCGCCACGGCAATGGTGCTGATCCGCAGGATGTTTGCCCGATGTAGTAGCCACCGCTAAGATGAGCCCGACGAAAACGCTCCCTCAAGACTTACCTCCAAACGCCATGTTGAACTTCTCAGCCGCCACCACCCAACGCGTCGCATCCGACGCGGGCGCCGCTGTGCGCGTGGCCATATGTTCGCGGACCTCGACCCGAACCTCGAACCGGATAGCAGCGGCGATATCGCTTCGCCTCATCCTCGTTCCCCAGTCCAGGAGCTGACAAATTCGGCTCCATCCAGGAGCCCAGAATGATCAGCCCAAAGCAGTTTTCCTCTCTCACACCACCAGGCACCAACCCCAAGCTCCTGTTCGTCGGCGACCCTCATGGCGACTTCGAGCCCGTGATCGCCACGGTCGATCGTCTTCGGCCCGAGGCGATCGTGCTGCTGGGGGACATCCAGGCGCGCCAGCCTCTACACATCGAGCTGGGCCCGATCCTGGACCTCGCCGAGGTCTGGCTCATCCACGGGAACCATGACACGGACTCCGATGCCGACTACGACAACCTGTGGGGATCGAAGCTCGCCGACCGCAACCTGCACGGGCGCATCGTCGAGATCGCCGGGTACAGAGTCGCAGGTCTGGGAGGCATCTTCCGCGGCAAGATCTGGGATCCGCGGCGCCCGATCAACGAAGCGGCATGCGTCTCGGCCGACGCGTTGCGTCGGTCCATGCGCCGCGAAGAGCGTTGGCGAGACGGCATTGCCCGCCGGCATCGTTCCACGATCTTCCCTGACGACTTCCAGCAACTGCGACGGAGCGCGCCCGCCGACATCCTGGTGACGCACGAGGCGCCGTCGGCCCATCCACACGGCTGCAAGGCGATCGATGAACTCGCCGAGACACTTGGCGTCCAACTGGTGGTCCATGGTCACCACCATCAGAACATCGACTATCTCGCCGAGGGGATGCAGACCGCCGCAGGACCATTCCGCGCCTTCGGAGTCGACATGGGTTCGCACCTGGCGTGGCCGCTTGATGAGACTGGGTTGAGAGGTACTCCACGAGACTTGCTGGATCTCGCTGCTCAGGTGTTCGGCGTAGAGGCCCAAGCCTGGCTGGACAAGCCGCACGAATGGCTCGATGGCCAAACGCCAGCAGCCTTAGCTGCCGGAGGCAGTTCGGACAAAGTGCGTTCGATGCTCAACGCCATTCAATACGGTGGTGTCGTATGAGGACCGCCGCGACGCTGTTCCGCGCCTTCAGCGTCGACCTGGGCTCGCATCTGGCTTGGCCACCGGATGAGAATGGATGGGGAGGTCCGGCGTGATCCTGTTCCTCGACTTCGACGGCGTGCTTCATCCCGAAGGGGAGGATTACATCCTCAACGGCGGCGCAGACTTCTGTTTCTTGCCACGCCTGGAGGCGTTGCTGCGCGAGTTCCCGTTCGTGAAGATCGTGATCAGTTCATCCTGGCGCGAGCAGCTTCTCTACAAGACCTTGCTGAAGCCGTTCTCCAGCGACATCCGGGCCCGGATTCTTGGAGCCACGCCGCATTCGGGCTTCGGCCTTCCGCCGCCGTACGGGAAGCGTGAAGGAGAAATCATTGCCTGGCTTCAGTTCCACGATGCAATCGACGAGTCCTGGGTTGCGCTCGATGACGCCTACTGGCAGTTCGACCACTGCAAGGACCATCTGGTGGCGTGCGGTTCGTTCACCGGCTTCGACGACAAGGCCAGTGCCGAGCTTCGCACTCACTTTGAAGAGGCACTCCGATGAAAGTGCTGGTTCTTTCCGATCTTCACCTCGAGTTCCCACCCTTTGAGGTAAGCGAGCTGAGATGATCTTGTTTCTCGACTTCGACGGCGTGCTGCATCTGGACGGAGAGGGACACCTGCCCAACGACGGCACAGATTTCTGCTTCCTGCCGCGCCTGGAAGAACTGCTGCGCGAGTTCCCGCATGTGAAGATCGTCATCAGCTCGAGTTGGCGCGAGCGGCTTGCCTACCAGACACTCCTCAACCCGTTCTCTGAAGACATTCGGGTTCGAATCATTGGTGCGACACCACCCCGCGAATTCGGCCTTCCCCACCCATTCGCCCATCGCGAAGGACAGATCCTCGCCTGGCTGCAACCTCACGACGCGATCGATGGGCTCTGGGTGGCGCTCGACGATGCCGAATGGCAGTTCGACCGCTGCAAGGACCACCTGGTCGTCTGCGGCTCGTTCGTCGGTTTCGACGACAAGGCAAGTGCCCAGCTTCGCACGCACTTCGAAGGAGCACATCGATGAAAGTACTGGTTCTTTCCGATCTTCATCTCGAGTTCGCTCCCTTCGAGCCGACGCCTGATGTCGAGTTCGATGCCGTCATCCTCGCCGGCGACATCCATTCGCCGGCCAAGCGCGCAGTTCAGTGGGCGATGGACCGCTTTCGTGGCAAGCCCGTGATCTACCTGCTGGGCAACCACGAGTACTACGACGGACGGCTGGACACGACACTGGCCGAAGCGCGCCGCGAAGCCGAAGGCAGCAATGTCCATCTGCTCGACGGCGACGAGATGGTGATCGACGGCGTGCGCTTCCTCGGCGCGACCCTGTGGACCGACTTCGCGCTCGCCATCGAGACGCCCGAAGGTCCGATCAGCGATGTCGCACGGGCCATGAAGATGGCGACCAATCTGCTGAACGACTACGCGCTGATCCGCACGGTCGACGAGTCGGCGGAACCCGATACATGGCGCGACAAGCAAGGACGAAAGCTTCAAGCCGCCGACACGCTGCAGATTCACCAGGGGCAACGCGCCTGGCTGCGAGACAAGCTTTCAGAATCGCTCGCTGGACCGACGGTGGTTGTGACGCACCATGCGCCGCATCGCGGTTCGCTCGCGCAGCGCTACGCCGACGACTGGTCCTCGGGTGCGTTTGTGAACGAACTCCCAGATGCCTTTTTCGATGTGCCCGTGCTTTGGGTGCATGGTCACACGCATCAGCAGTTCGACTATCGAGTCCGCTCCTGCCGCGTCGTGAGCAACCCGCGAGGTTACGTGAACTGGAGCGGCAGGATCGAGAACAAGGCGTTCGATCCTGGCCTAGTCATCGATCTGAAGTCTCCCACCGGGAGCAACAACTGGTGAAACTCTTCATCATCTCCGACCTCCATAGGGAGTCGAGACCTCGTTGGCTTGGGACACCAAGGCTCACGCCAGATCACGGATGCTTCATCATTTTTGATGCCGAGTCCTCCCAAGACGTTTCGAGAGCGCTTGCAATGCGGACGTGCTGCGCAAAGCAATTTAGGTCTTGCAGTGCAGGGGTAACAGAGCCTCGCTAGGTATGTATGCGTGCTAAGAAGGCCCGACGGCAGAGGCGCGGCACAATGCGTGCATGCCAAATATCGCCTCGATCCTTAAATCTGAGATCTCCCGCGTTGCTCGAAAAGAAGTGCGTGCGGAAATCGAAACGCTCAAGAAGGCATCGGTCGCGCATCGCGCGTCGATTGCCGAGCTACGTCGCCAAGTGAATGCGCTCGAGAAAGAACTGCGCCGTGTTGCGAAGGAGGCAACGCGCCCCGCCACGGCGACTGATCCGGGCCATGAAGCGGCAGCAGGTATGAAGCGCCGATTCAGCGCGACCAGATTGGCGGCGCATCGTACCAAGCTTGGGCTGTCTGCATCGATCTATGGACAGCTGGTCGGTGTGTCCGGACAAACGATTTACCACTGGGAGCAAGGCAAGGCACGGCCGCGGGCGGCGCAGCTCGAAAGCCTTGCGGCGGTGAGGGACCTCGGTGCACGCGAAGTTGCGGAACGCCTAGCCACGCGATAGTGCTGCGCTGCAGCAAGAGTAAGGCGGCAGGATTCGAACCTGCGCGACACGATAGCTCCTCGAGAGATTCGCATTGAGTGGCAGTAGATCTGAGTTCATTTGCATTTATCGACGTTGCTTACAGCAGCTGAAGCGCCCAAGTCTCGGATCGAGTAGTTCTGGCATCGAATCCGTGCAGGGCAAGGCTTGGGATGCCGCACGTAAGATCGGATGGACTCAACGCAGCAAGAGAAGGGAAAAGATGATGACTACAGTAGGCGCAGCGACCCGGCAAAGGATCACCGAAATTGCGGCGATGCTGGACAACCATCGAATCAACGACGCCTACGACACGCTGCTTTTGCTGTTAAAAGACACCCCAGTTTCGGTTGTAGCTTTGATAGCCCCCGATCTTTCCGGTCTGATCGAGCGCTTCTATAAGCAGAGGAAGAGGCTGCTTACGGAAGCGCTATCCGCGCGACTGGCGAAGTTTCCGGCAATCCGTGTAGTGGCATCCGGAGCTCTCCACAGCGCAAAACCTCCGATGATGCCGGCACTTAGATTGCCGTTGCAGCAGGAGTACGCGTTGCTACTAAAGGAGCTCGGGGAGCGCCACATTTTTCAGTGGGCGAACCAGTATCGTGACGCGCTCCAATTCATTTTCGGAAAAACTTTAAACGAGCTCGGTCATGCTGCGCAGTGGCACGCCGAAGTTGATGGGATCGGGGAAGAGTTCGCGGTTCACGCACAAGACATCTTCACGCGAGGGTTCTCGTTCCAGGTCGGCCGTGGCTTGTCGCCAGAGGTCGCTGAAATCAAGAGCATCAGCGGCCTGCAGAACTTCCTTTACTACGTGGTGTTAATTTTCGCGGAACACCGCGATGTTCAATCTTCCAGAGACGCACAGCTTGTTTGGGGACTCGCATCGTGCGTGCTTACCGGAATCCTGCGCGGTTACGGAAGATCGAGGTTTGGACAGCGCTTAGGGTGGACGCTGCTGCAGCGCAATCTGCGAATTTGGCTTGCGCCCTTGGGTTTCTGTCGTGGTGGTGATGCGTTAGCCCTGCTGGATGAATTCCCGGCTTCTGACCGCGACAGGGACCTCTACATCACGATCTTGCCGACGCTTCTGGCACTAGAGAGCCTCGCTAATCGCTTTCATCGCGAGGAGGTCTTTCTTCCCCGGCTATGCCGCGTTTCGGTGTTGGAACCGCCGCGTCTAGACATCACATTGTCATTGCGGCGCGAAGGAGTCAGCCATGAAACCCTCGTCTCCACGTTCTTCAGCGGCATTGTTGAGCACGAGTTGCCGATCAGCGATGCTCTATCCCTGCACGCGGTTGTCGTTGTCGGGCAGCTCGGCGAGAAGGTGAGGTCATGGGTCGACCTTGAACGCGAGGCGAGGATCCTGGATGCGAAAAACGTGACGGTCGATTCGGGGCAAGTTCAGGAGTTCTCGGAACTCGTTTACGCACAGCTCGAATCACAAACGAAGGCCTATGTGGAGGCCAGCGATCCGACATTGATGACTCGAAACTACGCGAGTGAGTTTCCGCTCGATGATCCTGATTTCAGACGACAGTTTCTTGTCGAACGTCACAGTGTCAAGCGGCTGCTTCAGCAGATTGAGGGCAGCAATGGGATTCATCTTTGGTGCAGCATACGTCGGTCTGGCAAGACGACTGCGGCGAGCACGCTTGCAGACCCGCATGGTCGATCAGTCGTTGTGATGCAATCGATGGATCAGCTTCCGAAACAGCAGCTCGAGCAAAACATCTTCAAGCGACGGTTGAAGGAAGCGTTCAAGGCAAGGGAGGAGATAGAGCCTGACTTCTTTCAGAGCATCGTGGACGAATGCGTTCTGGCCACCACAAGCAACGAGGCTCCGCAGCGTCGTGTCGTCTTCATTCTTGACGAGTATGAGACCCTGTTCGGCATCGTGAACGCCTATGTCAACGACGAATCTGGACTCAAATTCAAAGTTGCGCTTCCTCTCCTGAGCCAGATGGTTGCCTTCGCGACCAAAAACCTATTGATCTTCATGGGACAGCGTCCTGATGCCTACTTGATCCTGTCGGCACAGAATCAACTTAGCCCCTTGGTGAAGCAGTACAACTTTCCGCTCTTCGATCACATTGAAGGAGCCGCGGATACCGAGTTCACTCAGCTGTTAAAGCGCGTTTTGACCGACAGACTTCCCTTCCATCCGTCGTTCTCGAGTAGTGTCTACGAGGAGACCTGTGGTCACCCCTATCTAACCGTGAACCTCATGGTCGATTTTTGTGATTGGTTAATCGCGAACAATCATCGAATGGACGGAGAGATATTGGATTCGACGCACTTCGTCAATTTCGGCAAGGAGCGACTGGTGGCGGCAAAGCTCAAGCGAAGTCCTCGCTATGAGTTTTTCAACCACATGCTCGCTGAATACCTGAGCGAAAGTGGGCGAACGCAGGAGCCGTGGCTTTCTGCAATCACCAGCGTCCTTCAAGAGATTGCGCGCAAGCATCCACGTGCCTTCGCCTGTCCGATCAACAATTTTGAAGCTCTTGCAGCTCCATTCGGCGCAGCTACGCGGATGACTCCCGCGCGGCTACTGACGAGCGGATCCCTTGCAAACTTCCTGCAAGATCAGGGAGGAAACGTCAAGCCAGGTGTTCGACTACTGGCTAGACTGGCCGGGTCGGCGGCGCCGAACATCAATTGAGTAAGACATGGAATACACACCAGACCGCATCATCGAATTGGTTGCTGGGATTGATTGGAAGGTCGGAAATGTTCTTCGCATTTTTTGGGTTCGATGCTCCATGACCCCGCGGGCAGAGCTTGCCGACAGCGTGCGAAGGGTTGTTGACGGAGAAGCGGTCGTTCCCCTCGTGGTGCGAGGCCCCACATTTCTTAGCGCGAATGCGGTCCTCGCTGATGTCCACGAAATCTTCGATGACAACAAATCCGAGTTTGAAAAGCTTGAGGGCAAGACCGTGCGTCGAATAACTGCTTTGCTTTTGGCGAAGGACGATTTTCGAATGCCTCAAGGAGGCTCTCCGATAACGCTGCCGGACTGGTTCCCGTTACTACCGGGGCGGGAAACGTTCTTTCATATCGCCGATCTCGGCCTCGCAGCTGAGGAGAAGATGCTCGACTGCGCCGATGCTCGAATAGAGCAAGTATCCAAGCTGACGTTTGAGCTCGAGGCCTCGCTTGTTGGGCGGCTGAGTTACTTGCTGGGACACAACGGCACCGCGCTGCAAAAGTTCGTGGACACGGCCCACGGAGGACCGGTGATCGATTGCGCTCGGGCGCTGAATGACTATCAGCGTAACCTCGATGCCGTGCTCGACCAATGGAAGTACCGACCGAACGCGGCGACCGATGCAACGTCGCTCATTTCCAGACTGCTGAAGCTGACATTGAACAGTTCTCCAAAGCAACTTGGCGCCTTTGCCAAGATTTTTGCCTCCTGCTTCGATACTCCAGGTCAACCTAAACTGAAACCGACCTTCTTCGCTGCAATGCTTAGACCTGCAGCGAAGATGGACGATGCAACGGCTAGTTGGCACGCAATCATGCTGGCGTTCTATCAAGCTTATCAACTCATGAATGGTGCCGCACATGCCGGTGAGTACCCACGGTACTCCGTGGCACTTCAGTTTGCTAACTCCGTGAACCTGCGCACATTTTTGCTTGAAGCTCGCGAGCATGTAGATTCGTTAGCATAGATAGAAGAAGTCGGTTCGATGTCATTGAGGGAGCTTGCACGGCAAGAGATCGACACACGAGCCATCACTCCCAATGGACCGTCTCGATGCCTTCTTTGCCGAAGAGCTTCGAACCTGCTCTTCGACCGGATGCAACCGCGCGCGGCCCTCCATTTGTTCCAACTGCTTCTGCCGCTCGGCGATGGCCAGCTTCTGCGCATCGTCGCCATAACGGTAAACGCTGAATGTCTTTTGCAGGAGCTGGCCGGGCGCAATATAGGTATGTGCCGACCACTGGAGCGGTAGGCCGTCAGGGCCCAACACGCAAGTGACGCCCACATTCAGGGAGTCCAGCGGGCGAATGCCCCATGCCGATGCGATGCCAAGCATCCCGAAATGGCTCGGCATCGTAGTCTTTCGCTTCGAGCCAGAAGCTCCCGGCGCCGGACTTCGCGCAGTGCGAAAGTCGGCGCACCTCCTCGGGGAACAAGACGAACGCTTGGGGCTTCGTCGCGATCCGATTCACGATGATCCAGAAGTCGCCCATCACCTTCGACAGGGAAGCACCAACTGGCACAGCATCACGTTTGCTCAGCGACTTGACCTGGATACCGATGTACCGCGATGCAGAAGCGTCGTAGGCGACGATGTCCACGCCACGGGCATTTCGCGCCGTCGGCATGACGTTCCAGCCGCGCAACGATAGTTGGAAGCAGGTGAAGTACAGCCCCACGTTCCCCGTGACCTGCGGATCGAGTCTGACCTGCTCACCTGCCATCGTCGTCTTCCCTCATGCCTTGCTCCTTTCAACCTCGAAATCGCCATGAAACGGTGGCTTGTTACGCCTTGTCGGATCAATGTAGCGGACGTGACCCACAGTTGCCATCGTGCTTCGCTTCACATCTCCATTCGGACTTGACGCTGCGAGAGTCCGAGGCGCTCTCTCGTTGAGGGCATGGGAATTCGCTTGGCAACGAAGTTGCTACGATGCTTTTCTATTCTCCGCCGCATGCGCCGACTAGCACCGTTGCGTGTGCATACTGCTCGACCACCGTGGCTGCACGAGGTCAAGACCAACTTATCGTCGCGTCAACGGAACCCGAGGAAACCAGCATGCCCAGCCGACAGACCATCCAAGTTTTTCAGGACCTTCACATCTCGGGCGGTGCTGCCCTCGACCATCCCGGGCTCCGCAACGCGCTGATTGGTTTGGCTCAGCCGCCTTGGAGCTATCTGAAAGACGATGCATCAGGTGAGCAGCAGTCCCTAAGGTTCAAGCGTGCAGCTTCCGAAGAGGTCAAGGCGGCAGTGGTGGTGTTGTGGCTCACCAGGGATGGGTACAAAGTGAGCAACGTGGTGCCGGTCGAGGTCGGCCAGCTTGACTACGCGGAATACAACCGAGTGCTGAACGCTTTCCTCAAAGAAATTGCCGAGCCCGCAGCCCATCAGATCGGATATGCCTCGTCGCTCTCTGAACCCGAACTCCCGATCTCCGCATGGCTGGGAGCCATTGGAGCCGAAGCGTTACGCAAGTTCTCCGCAATCGCCAACAAATCGACAGGTTCCGGTCATCCTGCTGATGAAAAGCGGTGGATGGAATTCTTGATCGAGGCGCATCGCCACGACGCAAAGTTGGACGGCTCGACCCTAAGGCGCTGGCTGATCGAAGTCGAGCAGTGGCCGGATTCCGTCGCCGAGCGCCTGACGGGGGAGTACGACTTTGCTCTGGACCTGCTCAAGCAATACGACAAGTGCAAGTAATGGCCCTGCCCGCTGCGGAGATTGCGCGCCTCGTTGACTTGGCTGCGCCGGTCCTATGCTTGGACACATGCTCAATTCTCGACATCATGCGAGACCCAAACCGGGACACGATGCATGCCCATCATGTTAGTGCCGGGATGGGATTGCTCGCAGCGGTCGAATCGAAAACCATCCTTGTCGGTCTGATCGCCACGCAAGTGCAGCTTGAACTTGTCGAACACGTAGATCACGTCCAAGAAGAGGCCAAGGACGCCATGGCGAGACTCGGTGACCGGGTGAAGCGCATCGACGCCATCGCATCCGCTCTTGGCGCAGTTGGAAGCACCGATCTTTCTCATTTGGACGATCATGTGGTTCGCGCTCGCGCAGCGGTGGATCGCTGGGTTCTTGCGGCGCTCAATGTTCCACAATCCAACGACACGGCTGGAAGAGCGTTGTCTCGGCTGAACCAAGCTCAAGCGCCAGCGCACAAAGGCAAGGATTCGATGAAGGATTGCGTTGTCATCGAGACTTACTTGGAAGCGATCCGGGACTTGCGGGAGGACGGGCTCACGGCACCCGTGGTCTTCGTCTCGTCGAATACGAAGGACTATGCCGAAGCGCCCGGTTCCCGACTTCGAGCTGAGCTGGCCACCGAGTTCGCGCCGCTCAATATCGAGTACGCGTCAACATGGGATTTGGCAAAGCACATTCTCGGTGTCTGAGTTCCGGAGCATCGGCAGCCGTGCTCGAAGACGCCACATGCTGTGGCCTGCTAAGTACGCAAACTTATCACCGACGAGTCCTCTTCACGACCCGCTGCCTCACTGCGGCTTGAAGATCCGCCACGGAACCCAGCAAGTCCTCCACGGAGGCGTCCTCAAGTCTGTTGTGAAGGTGCTTGATCTCGCCGGCCAGCTTGGAAGACAGCAAGCTCGCAAACACCTCGTCCCCTGGCGCCGAATCACGCATGCTTCTGTTGATCAACCTCAAGCCGGCCGTCGTCAGCGCATAGAACTTGCGACCCTCGGAAGGTGAAGGAGGAGGCATCGCAGGGTCGAAGACGATCGGCTCGATCAGACCCTTGCGTTGCATCGTCGTGAGTTGCGTGATGACGCGCGTCTGGGGACACATCATGAGTGCCGCCAATCGCTTCGGGCTCATCGCTGAGCGCTCCCCCACGGACGCGTGCTTCTCGAGATGAAACCCGATGAGCCACTGGGTTGCGTTAAGCCCCGCTCTGCCGGCAGCCTCCGAAATGAAGCGGTTCGCGAGCTCTCCGATCGCCGCCAATCGGGGCAAAAGCAGGGCGTGACAAGAAACGTGCACCGGTTCAGGTTTGGTCGGAGAAAGGGGCGACGAGGGGTGACAAAGCACGACGGGGGGCGATTCCGCACTTCTGCAACACCAGCGTGATTTTTTATTTTGCCTCTGGGGCTCGTTAACACGCAGCGAAGCCTAACTCAAAAATGAGTTGGAAATCTTGGGCTTTGTATGCGGGGACAGATTTGCTCCGCGCAGTCCTACTGCACGGAGTAAATCCATGTCCGATTTCGGCTGATGCGCACCGTCGGCGGCCTGTTTTTGCGACTTTTCACAGGGGGCCGCCTCGCTCATCATGGCGAGATGACTTCGAATCAGATGGATGTAGCGCCACCTCAACCAGCGCAGTGCGCGGGCGCACACAGGCATGCACAGCAGCAGCGCATCGAGGCTTTTCTGATGTCGCGTTACGGGCCCGTGCTGGATTCGCCAGCGCTGGCCGAGGTACTGCGCTTCAAGACAGTTTCAGCGCTGGAGAAAAGCCTGGAGCGCGGGCATCTCCCGATTCGCTGCATGGACACACCGCACCGGCGAGGGACGTATGTCCTCGCCGCGGATGTCGCCGCCTACCTGGTGTCGGCAGGTACAGGATCAAACGAACCGTAGCCAGATCAGCTTGCCTTGAGTGCAGGTGATCGGGCAGGAAAGGAGCACGAGAAGAACCCGAAGCATTGATTGACCACTGATGGCAGAAGGCCCATACGCAGCCTAGGAACTACGTACGGGCCTTTTTAGGTCTGCGCTGCACTCACACAACGCTGACTCTACTGCCACTGGCGCGAGGTTTCAAGACCTTCGTGCTGGGGAGGCGTTCGTCTTCAATTTGGTCGTGATCTGTCCGACTGGGTCGGCGCAATACGTAGCACTGGTGCCACAGCACCGACGTGTGCGTCTGCGCGTCGACCGGATGGACGGCTGTCGCGGGTCTTCCCATGCAATGCGCCTGAAAGGGCATTTTTTGCAAAAGAGGAAGTCAATGAACCACCCCATGCCCCATCTGCTGCCATCCCGGCAGCGCTGTTGCGAACAACAGCCGCGCTCCGCACGCGGCGCCGTCACGACTCACCTTTCTGGGCTCTTCCAAAACTCTCGCAGGTGCTTGAGCGATACGGAGGTCCGCCATGGCTAAACGCCGTTACTCGTTCGACGAAGACAAGATCGCCCGCTTCTTGAAGCAAGGCCGAGGCCAAGGGCGCGGTGCCGACTACCTACCGTGGTTGACGATCCACGACCTTTCCTCAACAGGCCTGTCCTCCAGGCTGCAGGGTCGCAAGTCCCATAGGGTGCATCACGTACTCTCAAAAATCGAGCGTGCGGTATTGATGCTGTTCGACTGGAACGATTACGTGATCGACATCCGAGAGCAGTACCCGCTCGATCGCGCAAAGACACGTGCCATTGCAGCGAACATGGGCGTGACAAGTCCGCGCGATCGGGATACTGGCGTGGACATCGTGATGACGACGGACTTCCTCGTGACGGCCTTGATCGACGGCGAGGAACAGGATTTTCCGGTGGCATGTAAGCCGCAGAGCGAACTGGACAATCCTCGCAGCATCGAGAAGCTCGAGATCGAGCGGCGTTTCTGGCAGGCACTCGGCCGCCCCTGGCGCCTGGTGACCGAAAAGGACTATCCCCAGGTGAGGGTTGGCAACCTCGAGTGGCTGTACGAAATGCAGTCGCTGGAACACCTCGAGGCCCCGCATCCGAACTATTGGTCCGATCGCCGTGACCAGGTTTTGCACGGGCTCGCCAGCGCCGGTGCCGTCTCGCTTCACCGACTGCTCGAGCAACTGCAGGATCGCTGGGGCCACCAGCCCGGAGAGGGACTGATGATGCTGCGCCACCTCGCCTCCACCAAGCGGGTGGCTTTCGACCTGAATCGCCCGTTCGACATCATGGAGCCTGCAAGTGGGTTTCAGGTCGTGCCGGCTTCAGCAATGCCTGCAACGCCCTTCGCTGATAACGCGGAATGGAGGGCTGCAGCATGAGCCCCCTTTTGACCAATGACATCCTGGTCTACCCCGACGGCGGGCAACGCCTGCGGCTGCTTCGCCTGCATGAAGTCGTGCGCCCCGAACCGCCCGGCGCGAACCAGGACGAACAGCCACAGCCATCAGAGACGAAGGTGGCCTCCATATGGTTCGTCATCGACATCGACGCACCTCACGCCCTTCCTTTTGGAAAGGACTCGCAGGAACTCACGAACGATTTGCTCGCGGGAACTGCACATCTCTTGATGCCAGACCCATTCTTGCGCAGCAACGGCGGCAAGCCATGGAAGAAAAGTCTCATCAAACTGCGCGACAGGGCCTGGGCGCTTATCAAGGACTTGGTGCAACAGATCCAGATCTTCTTTCCTCGAGAGCGCTCAGTCCTTGTTCAAAGCAGGATAGGTAAAAAAAGCGAGGGTAAAGCAACAAAGCCCACGCTCTATGGGCACCTGCGACGCTACTGGCAGCGCGGCCAGACGCCAAACGCCTTGTTACCCGATTATCAAAACTGCGGCGCCAAGGGCGTTGTGCGCCCGTGCACTCCCGACAGCCCCAAGCGAGGGCGTCCGCGCATATATGGCGATGAGATCGGCATCAACGCGCATAAGGCGATCCGCAATGTGTTCAAGGCCGCTATCCAGAGGTACGGGAAAGAAAACGCGTTTACTCTGCCCGGAATCTACGACGACATGGTGGAGAAATTCTTCACGAAGCAAGAGGTCGACCCCGAGACAGGGGAGATTCGATACCTGCCGAAGGGGATAGCGAGCGGCGCTGCAAATGAGTCGGGAATACCTGACAGCGATCCCAAGGAGTCGGGCATTCCGACGTTCGGCGAGTTCAAGTACTGGTTCTACCGCGAAGGCGATTCGCTGAACCTGAAACGCCGGCGGGTGGGCGCCCGGGTTTACGACAAGGATCTTCGCGGCTACACCGGAACCGCCACCACAGGTGTATGGGGTCCCGGCGCACGTTACGTGATCGACGCGACCATCGCAGATGTCTACGTTGTATCCAGGCTCAACCGTCGGCGAATAGTCGGGCGACCCGTCCTGTACGTGGTGATTGATACGTTCTCGCGAATGATCGTGGGTATTTACATTGGCTTGGAGGGGCCGTCATGGGTCGGCGCCATGATGGCGTTGGCCAACGCGGCCGCCGACAAAGTCGCCTTCTGCGCGAAGTACGGCATAGCCATCAAGCAGGAAGACTGGCCTTGCCAGCACCTTTGCACCTATCTGTTGGGTGACCGCGGCGAAATGGAAAGCCATCACGTCGACGTCCTGAGCGCGAACTTCAACATCATGATCGAGAACGCGGCAGCCTACCGCGCAGACTGGAAGGGCATCGTTGAATCGCGATTCCTCCTACTGCCCGCGAAGTTCAAGCCCTACACCCCCGGGTACATCAAGCCGGACTACCGGGTGCGCGGTGGCAACGACTACCGTCTTGACGCGGTGCTCGATCTCGACGACTTCACGCGAATCTTCATCGCCTGCGTTCTGCGTTTCAACAATCATCATGAGCTGGCTGAATATGACCCCGATCGCGGCGTCCTGGCCGACGCCGTGAAGCCGGTCCCTTTGGACCTGTGGAACTGGGGCATTGTTCATCGCAGCGGTTCACTTCGGCGGTACCCGGAAGAGTTGGTGAAGTTCTCGTTGATGCCCACGGGCAAGGCCAGTGTGACCACCGAGGGAATCAAGTTCCAGGGTGCCTTCTACAGCGGCGAGCGGGCCATGGCGCAGCGATGGTTCGACCAGGCCCGGCAAGGCAAGGGACGGGTCGTTGATGTCTCGTATGACCCCAGGGGAATGGACGAGATCTACATTCACGGGGATGAGCCCATGGCATTCGACACGTGCTCCATGACCGATCGCAGCCGCGCCTTGCGCGGACTTTCGCTGCAGGAGATCGACGAGGCGCTGACCCTCAGCGCCAACAACTCAGCCAACCACCGCACCGAGGCCCAGATGGCCACCTCCCGAATGATTGGCGTCATCAATTCCACCGTGGAAGCGGCTCTTGCCAAGCAACCCCCTCCCGATGGCGAGAGCGACCACAGCCGTGTGTCAAACATCAGGGAAAACCGCGCTCAGGAAAAAGATGATCGGCGCGCCGAGGAGCGATTCCGCCTCGGCGCAACGGCGAATCAGGCAGCGCGTCCGGCGAAAACCACGGTACTGCCATTTCTGAAAGACCGTCGCAACGACTACGACGAACCCGACATCACCGAACTCGACACCGACGGAGCACAGCCATGACCTTCGACTATCAGAATGCAGTCAGTCTTCCTGAATACGACGCCAACCCCTTCATTGCGGCTTTACCGCCAATTCTTTCGCGCAGCGAATGGATTAAGGTGCTCCAGCAAGGTGTAGTCTTCAGTGAGCATGAGCGAGACTACCCCGCGAAGCTGCGCAAGCACTGCGTGCTGCGCTTGGGCAGCTACTTCGAACCGACCGAGCGCCAGGTCAAACTCGCAGAACGCGTCGACATGATGCTGCGTCGCGGCTACATGGGAAGGAACCCACTCGAGCCTGGTCACGCGGCTCGCCTGGCAGGGGGCGTGCGTACCGCCATGAGCAACAGCGAGACAGCAGCGTCTGCGGTGTCCCCGCCATTCGAATCCACTGCGCTGTCTAACGCTCTCATCGGTTGCTCAGGGATTGGCAAGACGCGTGCGGTCGCACGGGTCTTGGGCTACTACCCCCAATGCATCGAGCATGGTGGTTTTGCGTGCATGACACAAATCGCCTGGCTGCGACTGGAGAGTCCACACACCGGTGGTCCCAAACAGCTTTGCATCGACTTCTTCAAGTCGGTGGATCGTCTGCTCGGAACAAAGTACTTTCAGTGGTACGTCAAAAAGGGAACTGGCGTCGACGAACTGATCGTCCACATGGCCGAGGTCGTCACCTTGCATGCGATCGGCCTGCTCGTGGTGGACGAGGTTCAGCATTTGCAGCAAGCTCGAGGACAGCTGGGTGAAGAGGTGCTGAGTTTCTTGGTGAAGCTGGAAAACCAGGTTGGCGTTTCGGTCCTGATGATCGGCACACCCAAGGCCGAACCCATCCTCACGAGAAACTTTCGGCAGGGCCGCCGCTCGAGCATGCTGGGCGGGCTCACGTGGAATCCGATGCCGTGCGACAAGACTTGGACGCATTTCGTGAGGAAGCTCTGGAAGCATCAATGGACTTGCCAGTTCATGCCGCTGACGACAGAGCTCTGTCAGACGCTACACGACCTGACCCAAGGCATCACCAGCCTTCTGGTGATCCTGTTCATGCTCGCGCAGATGCGACTGATCACCATTGCAGAGTCCCGTCCGAGCTCGCCGGAGGAGCTGACCTGCTCGCTGCTCAAGCAGGTTGCAAAGGAAGAATTCGCCATGATCCAACCCATGCTCAGGGCGCTGCGTCGTGGCGACAAGAAGGCGCTCACGAAGTACGACGATCTGCAGCCGCTCTACATGCACATCGAGACGGTGCTCCAGGACGCTGTAGCCGGCAACGATGCGGCCTTCGCAAACGACCCTTCATCAGCCGAGGATCCATCCGAAGCCACGTCCGCTGTATTACCGGCACCTCCGGAAACTCAACAGATGAACGACTCGCTTCTTACCGCGCTGACGTCCATCGGAGTGGCGCACGACGTGGCGGCCGTCCTGATCGCCAAGGTCGGCCCAGCGGCGGCGTCCCTAAGTCCCTCGCAAGTCCTGAAAATGCTGGCCGAGGAGGCTTCGGAAGGGCCCAGGACGCCAAAGCCGCCCAAGGCCCGCAGCCAGACAAAAAAGAGAACTTCTCAATCCGAAGCTGCAGCCTCGCCACCGAGGACGGTACCAGCACCGCCACTTCCGCCAGACGACCTTCGGGCAATCATTCTGCAACGCGGCCACGGCGGAGCCACTGGGTACGATGCATTGACGGCGGCCGGCGTGATCAAGCAATTCACGCCCGAATCCGTATTCCTGTGATTCCTTTGCTGGGTTCAGGAAAATGCTGACGTACTTCCCCAAGCCCTATCCCGATGAAGTCCTCTACAGCGTGCTGGCCAGGCTGTGGAGGCATCTGGGACAGCCGGACATGCGGGACTTCATGACGCAGCTCTTCAAGCTGCCATACGCCACGCCGGTCTTCGACATGCCAGGCAACCTGGAAGTATTGGCGACCCAGATCCCGGAACGCGCCGGCCTCACCGCAGACCGAATAATCGATGAGCTGACCCTGTTCCCCTACTTTGCGGCCTTCGAATCAGCGTCAGGTCGCGAACGACTGCGCGAAAGAATGCGCTGCGCGCACGTGCAAAAGCACAATCGTCACAGCGGGATGCTTGCTTTCTCCACAGGACGCATGGTGCAACTCAAGTACTGCGATGAGTGCCGGAAGGAGATGCTCACACAATTCGGGGAGCTCTACTGGAAGCGTGAACATCTGTTACCCGGCGTGGTGGTCTGCCCGACACACGGCACATCGTTGCGTATGTACAGAGCCCCAATGCGGGAAAGGTATTTCCACCCTGCGTCCGCCGAGCTTTGCCCTGCTGATAAGAGTCCGCTCGTTCCCGAGCGGCTCTGGCACGAGCTCCCGAGGCTGCATCGCATTTCGCTGCGCAGCAAGGCACTCCTCGCGGGCGACGGAGCACCAATTGCACAGGAACTCTCGGCTCACTATGTCTCGAGGTTGGCCGAGACATTGGGCTCGCCAGGAAAGCTTGACCGGACGCGCGCAGCGGATTTGATCACCCGGTCCCTAGGCCCGTTTTTTGAAATGCTGCGAAGTCCGCTGAGCGGGCGCGCGGGCAGTTCTCATTGGGTGCAGGTGGTGCTCCGCAAATACAGGCCCGCGGTGCATCCCCTGTACTACGTCCTGCTGGACCAATTTATGGCGGACTATCCGGACCGGGCCGTGTTCGGGGACGGGCCTTGGGAATGCCCGAACCCGATTCACAGAAATGATGAAGTGCCTCCCATCAAACACGTAAGCGTCCATCGCAATGGGAAGCGCATTTGCGGAATCTTCGCTTGCAGATGTGGACGCACGTATCAGCGCATCTTTGACGTCGGGAGGGATCACATGGAACCACCTGTTCTCATCTCGGTAGTCAAAAAGCCCGCTGACCCCGAGGGGGAACTGCCGCTAGCGACATAAGCTGTGGCCAGTTGAAATCTAGCCCCGCTGATCAATCGGAATCATCCGTCATGCCCGTGATCTCAGCGACACTTTGAGGCGCTACGCCAGAGGCCCCACACCAGTGCGAGAGCAGCTCGGCTTCACTACGCGAGCATTCGACAGGAAAACTCGGAGCACCTTGCACAAGCAGCCAAAAAGTGCGCGTGATGCCGTCGGTGAACGCAACGACAGGCGTAGTCGACGGTTCAGAAGCATCACCCATCAAATTGCTCATCTTGGATCGCCGAACATTGGGTTTGAGCCAGAATCCTACTTGCGCTAGAGGAACCGGGTTCGCGGCACCGAGCGCGAAACCGTCAACGGCGAATTCAAATTTGTAGTCATGAATCCAGGTGCTCGGATTCCCATTGGCCTCGGCCACGTGATGCCCATTGCGGTCAGCTCTCCAATGAGACAGAAAGCGCTGTGCATCGACTACTACCACCACGCGCTCGTTGTTCCTGCAGTTCGACGCATCTACTCGCATGTAGGCGAACTCGCATGATTCGAGAGCAACTTCGTACACGGCGCTCTTCCTCGTATCCCACGGATTGATGCTCTGCACCGCAATCTGGCGGGTTCCGTTCCCAACCAGAACCCCTAGAAGCGCCCGCGGCATCAGGTCGACTGCGTGGTGCTCTTTCAATCTGCTCGCCAAACGCTCTGCCACAAGAATGTCGAGTTCAAACGCGGCGACCCGGTGGGGAAAAGCAAGCACCTCCGGCCAATTTCGCAAGCCCGGCAGGGCGGCAATCTCGTCGAGCGATTGACTGTGCCCGATTGGTTGATTCCGCCGCTCCAGCACGCCGCGCAGGCGTTGAGCGAGTAGCTTGAGTTGCTCTACGTTCATGGTTTTCTAGTCGGCAAGATTCCAGCGCCTTCTTTGCCGGCCGCCCAACGAAGAAACCAAATCTAAGAAGTCTGTTTGAACCAGTCTTCGTCGTGCTCAGAACTTGAGCGTGAGCGACAGGTAACGGTCACCGCCACGCGTCGTAGCCCATCAGGCTATCTGACGGTGATTCTGCCGCATGAACTTCGCGTCTGGGAGAACAGAAGGAAGACAGCAGTTCACCGCTTTCTCACACCCCCCTCCCGCAATCGCCAGAGGTCTTGAAGTACAGCTTCACATGGCTTGAAGGTGCCCCGGCTTTTTCCCATGGCGACCGGGCACTAACTTCACTGCACCCCGCCTGGCTCGATTCGGCGGGTAAACAACTTGCCAGAGGCGGGCCCGGGCATCCCAGTAAAGAACTTCCGCCTTGAACCGAATCGGATGAACCTCGAAAGATCAAGGGCCTAAGCCGTTTTCAGTAAAGAACTCTATTTGGCGTTGGCACGACGACCGCGGCGCCACTCACCCACCACCGCAAAGGACATTCGCCATGAAACTCGACAACTACCTCACCCTCGGCCGCTCCGGCCTGCGCGTCAGCCCCATGTCGCTGGGCACCATGACCTTCGGCAGCGACTGGGGCTGGGGCGCCGACGCGAGCGAGTCGCGCCGCATGTTCGACGCCTACGTGGAGCGCGGCGGCAACTTCATCGACACCGCCAACTTCTATACCAACGGCAGCTCCGAAAAGCTGGTGGGTCAGTTCGTCGCCGGCAAGCGCGAGTCGGTGGTGCTGGCCACCAAGTACTCGCTCAACACGCAGCCCGGCAACCCGAACGCCGGCGGCAACCATCGCCGCAACATGGTCCGCTCGGTCGAGGCCAGCCTGCAGCGGCTGGGCACCGACTACATCGACCTGCTGTACCTGCACATCTGGGACAACCTCACGCCCTTCGACGAAGTGATGCGCGCCTTCGACGACCTCGTGCGCGCGGGCAAGGTGCTCTACGCGGGCGTCTCCGACACGCCGGCCTGGCAGATCGCGCGCATGCAGACGCTGGCCGACCTGCACGGCTGGGCCCCGCTGGTGGCGCTGCAGATCGAGCACAGCCTGATCGAGCGCACGGTGGAGCGCGAGCTGCTGCCGATGGCGCGCGAACTCGGCCTGGGCGTGCTGGCATGGTCGCCGCTGGCCAGCGGTGTGCTGTCGGGCAAGTACACGCGCGCCGACCTCGACCACCGCAAGAGCGCGGATTCGAGCGTCACGGGCACGCGCAAGGACGTGGCCGCCGGCAACGGCGCACTGACCGCGCGCACGCTCGACATCGCCGACGAGGTGTCGCGCATCGCGAAGGCGCAGGGCCGCTCACCGGCGCAAATCGCGCTGGCATGGCTGCTGCATCGCAGCGCGCCGGTGGTGATGCCGATCATCGGCGCGCGCACCTTCGCGCAGTTCGAGGACAACCTCGGCGCGCTCGACGTGGTGCTCGATGACGAGACGCTGCAACTGCTCGACGCGGTGAGCGCCGTGACGATGGGGTTCCCGCACGACTTCATGGCGCTGCCGATGACGCAGGGCGTGCTGTCGGGCGGCACCTCGGTGCGGCGGCCGGCCTGAGGCGCGGTCGTCAGGCCGAGAGCAGGGCGGTCAGCAGCAGGTAGAGCAGCGTTCCGCCGAGCGCGAGCACCGCGGTTGCGGAGGCGATCCAGTGGAAGCGGCCCGGCACCGCGCTGAGCAGGCCGACCGTCGTGAGCGCGGCCGCCGTGAGCGCACCCAGCCAGAGCACCCAGCCGATGCTGCCGCCGGCCGCCTGCAGGCTCGCGCCCAGCGACAGGCACAGCAGCGCGGTGCCGCCCAGTTGCAGCCAGCGCCGCCACGGGCCGGGCGTGCTGCCGCGGCCGAACACGTCTTCGCTGTGGCGGTCCATCGCGAGGCTCAACGCACAGAAGCCCGCGAGCGAGGCGGCGAACACGAGCGCAAGGAGCAGGGCATGCATCACGAGCCCCCTTCCGACGTGGCCAGGCCTTGCGGCGGCGTCTTCGTGGCCTGCTTCTGCGCGATGGTCTTGCGGCGCTTGCGCTCGACGAGCCAGACCGCGCTCGCCAGCCCCAGGCCCAGCGCGATGGAGACGAGATCGAAGCCCGCCACCGCGCTCGGGCCCGAGCGCAGGCTCACCGTCAGCGGAGCGGGTCCGGTGAACGCATTGAGCACCGGCAGCAGCACGAACAGCAGCGCACCGAGCGACAGCTGTGCCTGCCACATGCGCAGCGTCGGCCGCAGCAGGCCCAGCACGGCGGCCGCGCCCCAGACGATGAAGAACCAGCGGATCTCCGCCTCGCCGCGCTCGGCCATCTCGACCGGCAGCAGGCGGTTGGCCCAGAAGAACGCCACCATCGCAAGGGGCAAGCCGGCGATGGCGCCGAGGTTGAGCCCGTCGACCAGCCGCAGCCCGAAACTGACGCGCCCGCCCTGCTTTAGCGTCTTCGCGAACTTCTGCCGTTCCTTCACCGCCCACAGCAGCAGCCCCGTGGCCACCATCAGGCAGCCCGCGATGCCGGAGAGGAAGAACAGCGCGCGCAACAGCGGATTCGCGAAGCGGCCGATGTGCAGGCCGTAGAGCACGCCGCGCGTCTCGGCGGCGGGCTTGGGCACGTCGCCGAAGGTGGCGATCAGCGCGCCGGTCGCGCCGTTGAACTGCATCGACGGCTGGTCGTAAGACAGCTGCGGCCCTTCGGCGCGCGTGAGCGAGACCACCGCGTTGGCATCGTTCGGCTGGTGCACGGTGACGCGGCCCACGGCCGCGCCGTTCCAGTGCGCGGAGGCCTGCGCGATCATCGGCGCGATAGGCGCGAGCGGCACCCTGTTGCCCGAGGCCTTGACCTGGTCGCGGCCGCCGCCGGGGAAGACCTCGGAGAAGAACGCCTGCTCGCCGCCGCGGTCCTTGTAGGCCACCTGCGGGCCCCAGGGCATGTACAGGAACATCAGCGTGACGAGCCCGGTGTACGTGATCATCAGGTGATAGGGCAGCGCGAGCACCGCCGTCACGTTGTGCGCATCGAGCCACGAGCGCTGGCCCTTCTTCGGGCGGAAGGTGAAGAAGTCCTTGAAGATGCGCTTGTGCGTGACGATGCCGCTGAAGATCGCCACCAGCATGAACATCGCGCAGAAGCCCACGATCCAGCGCGCCCACAGCGCGGGCATGTAGTGCAGGTCGAAGTGCAGGCGATAGAGGAACTCGCCGCCGCGAGTGGTGCGCGGCGCGGTGACGGGCTCGCCGGTAGCCGGGTCGAGCGATGCGCGGTCGAAGCGGCGGCGCGGCGGTTTCTTGTCCTTGCCGTCGGACGCGGCGGCGGCAGCAGGTGATGGAGGCGCCGCGAGCCAGAGCACGTCGGTCGACGGCTGGCGCTCGTTCGGCAGGTTGATGAACCAGCGCGGGCTGTCCGCGCCGCGTTGCTGCAGATAGGCCACGGCGCTTTCGACGGCGCGGGCCGGCGGCACGGCGGGCTGGGCGGCGGCGTGCAGCTCGGGCTTCATCCAGAACGTGATCTCGTCCTTGAAATACGACGCCGTGCCGGCCGCGAAGACCATGAACAGCACCCAGCCGACCAGCAGGCCCGACCAGGTGTGCAGCCACGCCATCGATTGGCGGAAACCTTCCTTCATGCCGCTGCGCCCCCGGTGAACCGCAGGAGCACGAGCAGCAGCGCGCCGAGCGACGCCGCGGCGATGGCCAGCCCGGACCAGGCGCGCAGCGCGGTGCGCGCGGCGAAGACCCACATCACGGCGAGCGCGAAGACGAGGAAGGACGACAGCGTGCCGGTCATCGTGGCTTCGCTGCGCGCCATGCCGAAGGCGACAGGCAGGCACAGGCCGAGCACGGCGGCGGACAGGGCGGCGACGCCATAACCGCCGAAGATGGCGGCAATGGCGCGGGCGGCTACGCCGAGGCGGTAACGAAGGCCGGAGGTCACGACGCGCGCCGGACGGCGGGGTGGGTCGTTCGGGGATTCATGGGGAAAGAGAGGCTTGAGAGAATGAGAATGATACTCATCTTTGGCGCAACCTCCTCCTGCTCCACCGCATTGGCACACCCACACAAAAAGCCCCGGGGCGATGCATCGGCACCGCCCCGGGGCTTAGCCCTGCGTCAATGAATGTCTCAGGGCGCCGGACCCGCCGGACGCCAGCGGCCTGCGTTCGCGCGCCATTCGTACAGCCGCGCGCCGATCTGAACCACGTCGCCGTTCGCCACGTTGGCGGGGAACAGCTGGTCGTACGCTCGCAGACGGTATCCCAGGAACTCAGCCGATGCCTCAACGTCACCCTCCGAGGAAATAACGGCAGAACCCACGCCCATCAACGGCGCAGACTGCGAAACAAGCCCGTTGACGTTGGACACGATCGAACTCCGCCCGCCTAGCGAAGCCGCCTGCGTAGCCACCCCGACGGCACTGCGCAGCGCGATCAGTCCCGCCCTGGCCTCTGCATTCAGCTCGATCAGGCCGCCGGACGAAGCCCGTGCGGCACCAGCGCCCTCCACGTCGGTTTTCGCCGTCAGAAGGCCCGCCACTTCGAAGACGAGAGCACCCGAGAACGGCTTGGCGCCGAAAGTCGAGGCTCCGAAGGTCAATGCGCCGAACATCTGGTGCTACTCCACGGGGGTTTCGGGAGCCGGCTGGAACGCGAGGAAGTCGCACACCGGCAGCATCTGCAGAAGCTGCTCCAGCGTCGGCTCGTCGGCCTGACCGGCCGCGACCTTTTCCTGCAACGAATAGCAGAAGTCCCACACCAGCGAGCGCCAGGCACGAAAGGCACGCCCTTGCGCCTGGAAGCGCGGAACCGCGGGCTCGTCGGCATAGGTGACCGCGGTCCTGATGTCGTCGAAGCCGTAGGCGACCGCGGTGGCATCGAGATGCTTCTGCACCTCGACGCGCAAGGCCGCGGCACGCTCCTCGAGGGTCGGTACGTGCGGTTCGGGCGTCACCGGCGGCTCGTTCGCCGGCGCTTCCGGTTCCGGTGTTACGGGCGGCTCGGGAAGAGGTTCCGGCACCGGAATGTCCTCGGCAATCCACATACCGTTGGCGGCAGCGAAGTAGCGCTTGCCTTCGACGGACGGCGGCGGCTCCGCCACCAGGCAGTTGCCAGGGACAAGCCAGACCTCGCCCTCGTCGGCCGGCGAGAGATCGCTCTCGTCGAGTTCGACGGGGCCGATGTAGAGCCGGTCGGGGCCGAATGAATAGACGGTCTTGGTTTTCTTCATGGTCAGTACTTGATGCACGCGAGGTACGCGTTGTTGCGTGGGCGGGCTTCGGTGTCGCCGCTGGTGTTCAGCGAGATGCCGGTGGGGCCGGTCTTGATGACGATGCCTGTGCCGGCACCGTAGATGCTGATGCCCGTGCCAGAGCCGCCGACACCGACGTTGTGAGCATGATTGCCGGCGCCGTCGGTGCCCTTGCCCACATCGCCATCGACCAGCCGTCCGAAGAGCCCGGCCGCATAGGCACCGACGCCAGACACCTGTGGCGCGACGAACCCGTGGCTGTGATGGCCCTGCGCATCTGTCCATGCGCCGTGCGAGTGCCCCGGGTCATAGACGCCGTGCGCATGCGAAGGATCGGTGATCGCATGCGCATGCCCGGGATCCACGACACCATGCACGTGCGACAGGTTCGCGCTGTCCTGATAGGACCCCAACGTACGGCCGGGATCAAATCCTCGTCCGTCGTCCAGCCCCCGGTCGAAGACACCGCGTCCGTCAGGCAGGTTGAAGGTCGTCGAGCCGTCGCCCGCGCCATAGGTCGTGCCGATCTTCTCGAACAGCCGTGCATACGTCGTACGCGAGACCGCGGCGCCGTTGCGCTTGAGATAGCCCGCGGGCGGCGCCGACTGCGCGAAGTAACAGACCATGCCCGTCTGGTCGAGGCCGAGGGCCTCCTGCCAGTCGGCCTTGAGCTGCTCGGTCGATGCCGACAGGATGGTCAGCCCGATCTGCTTCGGCCCGTCGGGAAAGTCGACCTTTGCGCCGTCGTTGCTCGATGCGATGACCAGCGTGCGCGCGAGCGCGCCGCCTGTCATCGTGGCCCGGCCGAGTTCGAACAGGCCGGTTGGGCGGCCGACGGAGTCGACCGCGTTGATCATGTAGTGGCAGGTGTCTCCCTCTGCCATGCCAGCTGCGGAGAACGGTCGATAGGCATCGACGGCGCCCCCCAGTACAAAGGCGCCCAGTCCCACGGAGACGCTGCTCTCCAGGATGCGGTCGGCGGTTTTGTGTGCCATCGCGCTGTGCCGTTCAGACCGTGAGGAACGCGACCTTGGTCGACGTCTTGAGGCGCGGCACCACGCCGGCCTGGATCGGAATGACGGGCGTCAGGGCGCCGTGCAGCAGCAGCAGGCCGCCGCCCGCCGCCGCGGTGCCGATGCCCAGGTGCGTGGCCGTGCCTGTCGCGGTGCCGGCCACCTCCAGGAATTCCAGCGCATTGACGAGAAAGGCCTCGTTGCCGATCACCGACCAGCCGGCCGGGCTGCGCGGTACCGCCATGCGGGCATAGCCCGGATATACGAGTTCGTTCGTGCTCTGGTTGGCGCCGGCGCCCGGAGCGGCGGTGAGAAGGCTGATGTAGAGGTCCGTCGACGGGTTCACCGAGGCGTTGTCGGCAAGGCCGGTGATGGGCGTGCCGAGAAGAATCAGCTTGATGAAAGCGTTGGCGGATGCGGGTGAATAAGCCATTGGGTGCTCCTGGGGTTGAGTTGGTTATGCAAGCGAAGGGTTGACGGGCTGATCGCCCATGAATCCGGCCAGGCTGCAACTGGCCGGGATGTCGGTGTCGCGAAGTCCGTCGACGAACACATGCGCGGCACGCTCCGCGCTGAAGCAGCGCTGCACGTGCTCGGCGACGGCGCGAGCGATGGCCAGCGCTTCATCCCGCGTGAGCGTGACGAAGCCTTCGGCCGCCTTGAAGTCGATGCGATCGAGCCCGCGTGCCTCCATGTCGGCAAGCGACTCGGCAAAGGTCGCGCGGTCTTCACGACCGGTCTTGACGCGCAGCCCGCTGGCGAGCGTCAGGCCACCGGTCTCGAGCCGCCAGCGCTCGTCGGCCAGCTCGGCCTTGAGTTGCCGTCGCAGGTCGTCGGGCGTGCGCGGATCGCGCCAGGCGTGTGCCGCCCAATCGAAAACGTGATGCTCGCTCGGCCGCTGCGGCAACGGCTCGGGTACACCATTCCGGATGAAGGTGCCGGGCGCCGAATGCCCGAGGTAAACGGATTCGCCCGGGCGGGCCTGCGCATGGCACCACTCGACGGTGGCCTGCGTGCCCGTGCAGCGGATCTCGCCGGTGCGGGTGTTGTAGACAGTGAAGTGAGGCATGGTTCAGCGGCGCGTGGACAGCGCATAGATGGAGGAGCCCGCGGTGCCGGCCGACGCGGGCGTGAAAAGAGTGAGCGTGTGCGAGCCAGGGTTCAGCAACACCTGAATGCCGCCAGTTACCGTGGTTCCGCCAATACCGGCGCCTAGCCACTGGAGCGCGCCATCGACGGTCAACGAAACTGGTGCCGTCTGCGAAACAAAGACCGAACCCAGAATGAAGGTGTGCAGCGGCTCGCTGCCGGGCACGTGGTGGTTGACCGACACCACATTCGCCCCCGACGAAGCAAACGACGGCACGGTAACCGCCTGCCCACGCAGGTTCAACGTATCGATGACGTCGACTTGATTGATCGTCAGGCCTTCGTTCTGCAGGTTGAATCCGGGCCCCCAGAGCCGGAACCGCCCCGTGGCGTTCTGCATCTGCAGGCCCATGCCGTTGCAGGTCATGTCGACGAAGGTGTCGCCGCTCGTGTGGCGCGCCAGGATCCATCCCCAGCCGCCGTCGTTGAACCACTTGTTGGCACTGCGCAGATAGCCCCAGCCGCCCACGCCGTCGCCCGAGATGTCCACCTGCCCCGCAGTGACGTAACCCAGCCGCGACGTGATCGCCGACAGCCGGTCGACACTGATCGAACGCGCCAGGATCGAGCCGTCCACGACCAGCGTACCGTCGATGCCGACTGTCGGCGAACCACCCACGGCCCCCACCACGAAGGGGTACTTCGTGACACCACCGGCCGTCTGCTGAGCTATCGCGAACCGGTCGACCAGCACGGTGAAATTGCTCTCCTGGCCATCGTTGTTGAGCAGCACGCCCGCGACCTTGTTGCCGGCCACCACCTTCAGGCCCCACTTGGCCGACAGACGGCCGGTCTCGTCGGCGCGCACCTGGGCTTCCTGGTCGATGGCCGCCTCGGCGCCGTTCACGCGCACGGACAGCGTCGTGCGGGCCGCCGCTTCCGCCGCGTCGGCGGCCGCGCGGGCCACCACTTCCTCTCGAATGGCCGCCACCGCACCGCGGTCGCTGGCCTCCGACGTAAATGGCGTGACCGGGAAGCGCCCTTGCTCGACCTTCACGAAACGCACGCCCATGCCGCCACCCGCCGCATAGCCGCTCCACAGGAACACGGCCTTGCCCGTGACCGCTGCGGCTGGCGCAATCGCCTCCACCGCGAAGTCGTTGCGGCGGAGCTGTTCGTTCATGAAGCCGTGCCGCCCTTCCTTGAGCGTGTCCGTGATGCCCAGCGAATGGCCGGTCAGGTCGAAGAACTCGAGCGCGAATCCGCTCTGACCCACGTCGCTCTGGAACATCGAGTCGCCCGAACCCGCGTACCAGGTCCCGGGCTTGACCGGGAAGCTGGCGCTGACGAGCCTTCCACTCGCGGGCGCTGCGGCATGAAGCCTTGCCGATGCGCCCCAGTCGTCTTCCATCACCTCCCAGGCGTTGCCCTGCAACTCCCACTTGTCGAGGTCGAACTCGAACCCGCCGTTGAAGATCAGGTTGGCACGCACATAGCCGACCGCGCGAGCCGAGACGATGTCGATGCGCTGCGCCAGTTGCTCAGCCGTGTCGGTGACCACTTTCTCGACATGCGTGATCGCGGTGCCGCGCTCGATGGCCTCGTCGATCAGACGCTCGCTGATGCCCGAGTTGACGTTCAGCAGATCGGCAACCTGCTCGTCCAGCCCCTCCTGCAGCTCCTTGATCGCATCGTCGATCGTCGGCAGCGACGCAAGCTGCACATACCCCGCATCACTGGCATTGCCACCGATGTCGAATGCAGTGACCCAGTAGATGCGCGTGGCAGCCACGGGCTCGGTTCGCACGAAGTTGAGCGAGCCCGTATGGCCGATCTCGACCGCCTCCGCCAGCGTCGGCCCCACCTTGACGATGTATGCCGAGATCGGCTGTGTCGTGCCGCAAGCCTGCCAGGCCAGCTCGATCTGCGCACCCCACACCTCTCCGCGCACGATCGGTTGCGCGGGTGGCGCGATGTCGATCGTGGCCGAGATCGGAATGCCCCAGACACCCTGCGTATTGCCGTGCTGCGCCCAGACCTTCACCGTCCCCGCCGGCAGCCAGCCGATGTTGGCATTCAGGGCCTTGCCGGTCCATCGCTCCACCGCCGTCTCGAAGGTCGGGCCGATGAAGATCCGCGTCGCGCCCCATTCGAGCAGGTCGATGCCCGTCGGCGCGGACCAGCGCGCCATCACGCCGGCGGGCTCCACGGCAAGGCTCAGCCCCTCGACGTCGCCCGGCTTCACGCTCGCACCCTGCAGCGTGTGCGTCACCATCGTCCAGTAGCTCGACGCATAGGCCGTCATGAAGCGCACGCGCACCTGGTACTCGCCGTGCACCTCGAGGCCGAGCAGGAAGGTCTCGGTGGCCGTGCCCGGCAGCGTGGCGCTCTGCCAGTCGCCCACCGGCGTGGTCGTGCGCCACTGCACCTGCACGTTGCCGCCGCGCAGGACGGCGTCTTCCACCGACGCCGACCAGCTCACGCGCGCGCGGATCACCAGCGTGCCGCCCTGCTGCACCATCTGCTCCTGGCCGCTGCGCACCTGCAGGTCGAGCGGAGGCTGGGGCAGCAGGAACGGGTTCGGCAGGTTGGTGTTGGGCGACGGGTCGCGCAGCACCTCGTCGGCGGTGTCGTAGAAGGCCTCTTCGTCCTCGATGACCTGGAACGACAGCGGCGAGCTCATCGAATAGCTCCAGTCCTGCACGCGGAACGGCTTGTTGGCAAAGCCGTAGAGCGCGCTCGAGAGCACGATGCGATCACCCGGCTGCAGGTGCCACGCCAGCATCTTCGGATGGATCTGCAGCACGAAGCCGCCGCGGCTCTGCTCCACCAGCACGCGCGCGATCTGGTGCGTGCGCGCATGGGCGGTGGTGAAGGGCAGCACCAGGTCGAGGAACTTGTCCTTCTGGTCGCTCTCGCGGAAGACGGCGTTCTGGTACTGCTTGAAGTCTTCCGACACGCCGTTGCGGGTGAGGTTGACGTAGGTGCCTCTTGCGCCGTTGTAGCGCGCGGTGCCGGGGTTGCAGGTCTGCACCACGGTCATGGGCGCCAGCAGGTCGTCGTCGGTCATCGCGAGGACAGGCGTGGTCCACGCGCCGGCCAGGATGCGCCACACACCGCCCGACTCGAGGCTGTAGCCGGCCATCGTGTCCTCGAGCTGCTGGCGCGTGCTGTCGCGGTCCTGGTCCGAGCGGAACATGCCGTCGCAGGTGTAGCGTGCAACGCTGCCGCCATAGTTGGGCCGATCGGCCGCCACCGTGCCGGGGTTGTAGATGGCCGTGTCGCAGGCGTTGGCGGCAACGATCAGCGCGTTCTGGTCGATCTGATCGTTGGACGCGAGGTAACCTTCTTCCGAGCGCAGGAAGTCGGCCAGGCACAGCGCGGGGTTGCGGCTGTACGCCGTCGCGCCGGTGCGCGGGTCGTAGACCTTCTTGCCCTTCACGTTCGCGGTGATGGTGGGCAGGCCGCCCTGGAAGCGCTCGACGAAGAGGTTGAGCGTGACAACGATGTACGTGTAGCCGCTGAGCTTGTGCGCTTCGGTCCACAGGCCTTTGCTGGCAGGCCACGGATCGAGGTTCTCGCGCATGTACGCGTCGGCCGTGTCGACGCCGTCGGGCGACAGGTGGATCTGCACGTTGACGCCCGGCACACCGCCGCCGATGGCTTCCGAATCGGTGACGATGAATTCGGGGTTAGACGAATAGCCCCTCGCATCGAGCGCGCCGAGCGAAACGCCTTCGATCTGGATGTCGGTCACGGCTTCGCAGGGGTGCGCCGCCAGCACCATCACGACATGCTTCAGGTGGCTGTACTCGCCGCCGGTGAGCACCGCCACCACTGCGCCGCCGACCGGTGCGGGCTCACCGTAGATGACGGTGTGCGGCGCATCGGAAGCGATGATCGTGGTGGTGCGCTCCTTGATGTTCGCGACGTCTTCAGCGAGCTTGCGGGCTGCCGCAGCCTTGGCCTGCTTCTTGGCCTGCATGTTGCCGTAGGCGCTTGCCACGATGGAGAGCGCTGTAGAGACGATCATGCCGCCAACGGCAACCGCCGACGTGGTCGCGCCCACCGCGGTACCGATCGCACTCAGAATCGAAACTGGGTCCGCCATAGCGGCAGTGCAGATCCCCAGCAGCGCGCCAAGAACAAGAGCGAAACGAATCAAACGCGCCATGTGGCAACCCCCGCGGTAAGTGGCAAGAACACGAGCCGGTCCGCCGCGGGCGCGGCGATGTGCCCACCCGTGCAGATCCCGAAGCTGTAGCCCGACACGCGCCCGACCTTGCCGCCGCTGCGAGCCAGCACCACGTCACCGCGCTGCGCCATCGCGCCGGGCAGGGGAGGGCCGAGCCGCGCAGTAGCGGCCGACATGAAGCCGCCCGCCGCGCGCACCGCGCGCAAGGCGGCCAGCAGATGCTTTCTTCCGATGGGCGCATCGGGTGCGCGCAGGTCCGCGAGCGGGTCCTTGCCCGTGCGCTCGATGACCCAGTCGGCCGCGATATGCGCGCAGTCGTGCCGGAAGTATTCGAAAGGTGCGTTTCTTCGCACCGCGATGAAGTCGTCCAGGTTCTTCGTCATGTCATTTGCCTCGTGCTCGGGCCCAGTAGTTCAGGGCCATCTGCAGGTACTTGTTGACCCACACGGTGGGCGACCCGATCATGGAATTCAGGTACTCGAAGCCGCGCTCGCCAGGGTGCTTGACCTGGTGCTGGGCATCGTTGGTGCGCAGGGACGCGGGGTTGGAACGCACGTCGTAAGACGCGGTGCGGCAGTCCATCGCGATCTTTGCGGTGGAGCCGTCGCGCTCGATCTTCATCTGGTCCATCACGCCCGCGAAGCGCAACACCGGCTCGCCGCTGATCTGCAGCGTGGCGGCATCGAGCAGCGCGATCCACACGCGCACGCCGCGGTCCTGGTAGTCGCTCGGGTCGCCCAGTGCGAGTGCACGCGTGCCGATGTCGACGGGCGACAGCGTGAGCGTCAGTTTCTCGGCGGCGCCGTCTTCGCTTTCGTGAAGCTCGCCGATGGAGCCGAGGTTGCCCACGCCCTGCCACGTCTCGCCCATCACCTGAAGCGACAGAGGCCAGTTGGTGAAGCGCGCGGTGCCGCTTCGCAGCTTGAGCTCGACGAGGGCCAACTGGCCGTACGTCTGCGAGCGCGCGGCTGCCTGAAAGCCGGAGCTGGTCTGGATGGTCATTGTTCCCACGACTCCATCAGGTCCAGGCTGAAGCCGCCCTGCGTGCGCGACTCCGAAGCCCAGGAAGCCTTCGTGTCGACCCGCCGCATCAGGCAGGTCGGACGGTCCCACACGACCGCGCTGCCGGCCACCACGGGCGTGCGCAGCACGGGCTCGAAGCGCACCGTGATCACGCCGGCGGCATCGGCCACCGCATCGGCCTGCACATGCAGCATCTGCCGGTGGTTCGACGCCTGGTTGACGCCGATCCAGTCGCCCTGCAGCAGCGTCTTGCCGGCCTCGGAGGCGCCCATGCGGATCGTGAGCTCCGCCGCGCCCGCGGCCGCGGCGACCGCGGTCCAGACACCACGCGCGGTGCCTCGCGGCACCGGCTGCAGCATGTCGTGCACGGCCAGCACATTGACCTGGCCACGCATCGAATGCACCAGCACGCGCCAGGCAGCTGCCTCGCGCATCAGCGGAATGCGCTCCTCGCTCACGAGCGAGCAGGTGCGGCGAGCCGGGCCGAGCACGGCCACCTGCATCGCGCCCGACTCGCTGTTGCTGAAAGTCAGGTCATAGGCCTGGAGTCCGAAGTCCTGCCGCTTCACCGGCAGATCGGACGGGAGTGTCACGATGGTCATTGGGGGAGCACCTTCACGCGCTTGAGTTGTTCCATCTGGCCGCGGTTGTTCTCCGCGAGCAGGCGTTGCATGTCGGCCATCACCGCGCCGCGATCGGAACGGGCGTCGATGTGGAAGACGTTGGAGGGCGCGAACTGGATCGCAGGCGCGGCGCTCGCACCACCCGGTGCGCTCACGCCGAGGCGGCCGTCGGAGCCACGGCGCAAAGGCATGATGGCTTCGGGCCCCGCTTCGCCCATCAGGCCGATGCCGTTCGCGAACGGGAAGAACGTGGGCTGGCCGACCACGCTGTTGGCGTAGGCGTGCAGGCCGGGGGACGAGAAGACGTTGCCGTTGGCGCTCTTGACGCCGAAGAAGCCGAGCACGGTGCTCACTGCACTGCCGATCCAGCTTCCGCCGGAGCTTGCGCCAGCGGCTGTGCCCGCACCCGCAGAAGACCCCTTGAACAGGCCCGAAAACCATCCCGAAAAGGCCTCGACGGCCGGCTTCAGTGAAGCGTCGTAGAGCGCATCGGCGACCGACGAGACGATCTTCTTCTTCAGGGACTCGCCCATCTTGTCGAGCGCGTTCTCCTTGCCTTCCAGCAAGTTCACGAAACCCTCGCGGAAAGCACCGCCGATGTCGTCGGACATCTTGCTGGCCTTCGCTTCTCGTTTGGTCTTTTCCTTGTCGGCTGTTTCGATTCCTTCGCTACTGCGAGTGACTTTCAGCAGTTCCTTCTCGGCATCGATGCGCGCACCCAGCGCCTCGAGATAGCCCGGAATCACTTGCTCGGTGTTGTCCAAGTCCTGGTATTGGCGCTCCAACTGGGCAATGTTCAGTTCCTTCAGCGCCGACTTGGTTTTTCCGTGGGCGGTGTTCTGGGCGTCCAGTGCCGTCGTCTGCTCGAGTACGCCGGAGGTGGCCTTGCGCATGCTTTCGAGCAGCGCTGCCTGGCGTGCTTGTTCGGGGTCAACGGACGCGCGCTCCGCGGCTTCGCTGGCCGTGGCCTGCGGTCGTGCAACTTCGCTTGCCTCACCTTTGCGCACACCTTGCTTTGCCTGATCCGGTGCGCCTGCTTTGCAGCCACACACAACCTCAATGCAGGGGCGCAGTCCAGCCCCCTCGGCATGCTGAATGCCGGCGCTCGCGCTGCGGGACATCGATGCCTTCGTGGTCGAAGCACCCGCGCTGGAAGCCGACGGGGGGGACGCCTTTCCACCTTGGAGAGCCACGACCTTTCGAGCGATCTCGTCTGACTTCTTGTCGCTCTCGAGCGCGTCTTTCGCATCCAGCTCGGCACTGACTGCCGCCTTTGCGCGACTTGCACTCTCTCCCTGCGATGCAGCCGACCTGGCCTGCTGCGCTTGCAGTTCCCTCAGCTTTTCACTGTCCCGGTTCCATATTGACGCTGTAGGTCGCAGCGGATATCCAACAGCGGCTCCTCCTTGCGTTTCGGCCATCGGAGTACCCGCACCGCCATCGCGGCGAAGCCGGTTGTCACGCTTCGTAGAAGCTCGGTCATAGTCTTCCTGCAGTGTGGTGCCGCGGCCGACGTTGCGCACGATGTCCTTCGGGCGATCGCTGAATTCACGAAGACGCAGCAGCCAGCTATCGAAGAACGTCATGTCGTCGATCTGCTGCCGGGCCCGCTGGTCTACCGCCACAGCGAAGGCTTTTTGAGCAACAGCGGCAGCGGCTTCCTTCTGGCCTTGCCCCTCAAGGTCACTCATTCGCTTGGCGACGTCCGGAGTGAGGTAGTTGCGCCTCTTGTTGAGTTCCGCAGAAGCCTTCACGGGCTCGTCCGCCAGCTTGGAAAAATTCTCCACAGCATCCTTGATCGAGACGCCCGACACCCGGTTCATCTGCACGACCGCGGTGGCCGCCTGTTGCAGGACTTGGCCTTGCACCTGGCCCGAGGCGACCAGGCTGCTCAGGGCCTCGGCCGCTTTTGCACGCGATCCGCCGGTGGTGCCTGCGATCTCGACTTCCATTCTGCGGAGCTGGTCGTTCGTTACCCCGGCATAGTTGCCACTCGACGTCCTCGCCCGCGAATACGCAGCCTCTTCCCTCATTCCGTCGACAGCGCCCTCGCCCACATAGCGCGTCGCCTTCACGGCGAGTTCGATGCGCGGTTCGCGCCGAAGGACTGTCAGCGCCAAATTCGCGACCTCGGCAGCGCCTGCGAATTCCCTCAGCGCATTCGTTGCAGCAGGTACCTCTTTTGTCACCGCCGAGGCATTTGCAAGAATTCCAGTTGTTTGTTCAGCAGCCATGTCTGTATGGTCCGTTTGAGCTAAGAAAAAAATGAGGCCGACATCCGCCGGCCCCATGCTTCTTCGATTGGCCGTGGGCCCGCGTCGGCGCTAGGCGTTCAGCACCGCGATGCCTTCGTCTTCCATCACCTGCAGCTGCAGGAACACTTCGCGCTGCCGCGCGCGCGGAATGCCCAGGCGCCTCATGGCGACGTCGACGGCGCCGAAGTCGAGCCCCTGGAACCACGCGCCTGCCGCACCCGCGACGACCCGCCACTGCGTTCGGCAGGCATGGAACACCTCGAATGCATCCTGGTGTTCCGGCCATAGCTCGAAGGGTGGCGGGCCGCCGCCGTTGGCCGTCGACGAGACGAGCCGGGTCGGGTCGAGACCGAGCGACGCGCACTGGCTTCGGAGATCGTCGTCCAGCTCGTCGTGGACGCGATGCTCTGCTCCGAGCACGAGGCGCGCGGCGCCTCTCAGTTTTTTACCGCGGCCGGGTAGGCGTGCTCGAAGTAGCTGTAGGCAATGGCGGCCTCGAAGGACGGCCACTCCTCCACCGCCGCCGCGCGGTTCTCGGCGGTGCAGATGAAGGGCGCGCCGTCGTCGCCGTCCAGGCCCTTCCAGTCGGCCAGCACCATGTCGAGCAGTTCCCTGTCGGTCAGGTCGCGGCCGTCCAGGCGCTTTTGCAAGATGTCGTTGTCGGACTTGGTCAGGCGCTTGAAGACGGCGCTGAAGCGCACTTCCTCGACCTGGCCGTCGCCGGGCACGCGCATCAGCACCGGCGCGACGAAGGTCGGCTTGACGGCGATCTTGAGTTTCTGGGGCATCTCTGTCTGTTCCTCTGTGCAGTGGTGAGTGGCGGAGAAGCTCAGCGCACGACGATCGACCACTCGTCGTTGCCCGCGCCGGTGGGCACGAACTCGAGCGGCACGGTGATCATCTGCACGCCGTCGACGTCGCTGAAGGTGGGCTTGCCGATCTGCGCGCGCGGCGACAGGAACTCGACGACGTTGCTCGCGCCCTGGCCGTGCTTGAGCGCCAGGTTCACGCGCTGGCTGGCGCGCGCCATGCCGATCCAGTCCTTGGTCGCGACGGAGGTGTTCTCGAAGGTGACGGAACCGGTCGATACGCGCGCGGTGATGTCCACGGCGTCGACGGTCATCAGGTCGCGCTTGACGACAGTGTTGCCGGCGTCGAAGGCGAAGGCGTTCGCGGCCACGCCCAGGCCGTCGAGCGTGAGGGTGGTGTTGGCCTTGTTCACGCCCAGCGGGTCCATGAACTTCGTGTAGTCGGCCACGGGCAGCGGCGCGTCTTCGGCGGGCACGAACAGGCCGGTGAATTCGAACTGCCACTTCGGGATGCCCTTGGCATTGATGGTGGCCTTCACGTTGCCGTGCGCGTCGGTCATCTTGTAGACGGTGCCGTCGACGTTGCCGTAGATGGTGAGCGACTCCAGCGCGTCGGTGGCCGGCGCGAAGGTGGTGCTGACGCCCGCGGCCGTGGTGACGGCGATGGCGCAGCCGCGCATCAGCGCGGCATAGCCGGGCACGTCGCCGGCGGCGGCCACGCCCGCGATCTCGACCGAGAAGGCGATCTTGCTGTACTGCGTGACCAGCACGGAGCCGCGCGAGCCGAAGTACGGGCGCACGTTGTCGCGCTGGACCACGTCGCCTTCGATGGGGGTCAGCGTGACTTCGCTCACCAGGATCGCGTTGGCCGCGCCCGTGGGCACCGCGTCGGTGCCGCGTACCGTTTCAGCCTTGGCCAGGATGGCCATCTTGCGCATGAGTTTTGCCATGTCGGCGTTCTCCGTTGGTTGGTTGGTTTGGGTTGTCGAAAGGAAAGATCTGCCTGCGTGCAGTCAGAGGTAGTGCCAGGTCCGCAGCTGCAGCGCGATGCCGTGGCAACGCACGCCGCAGAAGTTGACGAGGCCGGTGCCGTCGACCTGCACGCCATCGGTGCGCTTGTCGTCGGTGAGCGGTCCGGAAGCGCATGCGCCGCCGAAAGTGGGGTCGGCGCGCACGGCGTCGCGGATGTCTTCGACGAGGGCGTCGAACACCAGCTCCGAGGCAGCGGCGTCGTCGAATGCGAGCAGCCCCTGCACGGTCCAGGTGTCGACGCTCATCGTGCGGCCGCTGTTGACGCTGCGCTCCTCGGTGGCGGTGCGGCGCAGCCACCAGCCGCGCAGTTGCTGGCCGCCGCCCGGCAGGTCGTACATGAAGAGCGCGCGTAGCGCGGCTTCGTCGGCCAGGGAGCGCTCTCGGTCGTGCACGCGACCGACCTGAGGCACGGTGTTCAGCGTCTGCACGATGGCGCTGCGAAGAGTGTCGAGACGGCTCATGCCTGGGCTCCGTTGGGTGTTGATGGGTTGGTGTATGAACTGTCGCGGCGAAGGCCCGAATGGCTGAGGCCGACATCCGCCGCCCCCTTGCATCCGTGCATCAGTTGCCGCCGGGTCCGTTGCGGAACCACTGCTTGACGGCCTCCGCGAGCAGCGCGGTGCCGATGGCCATCGCGCCGCCCGAGGCGGCGCCGAACACGGCTGCGCGCTGCTCGACCGTGCGCAGCCGGCCGTCGAGCGCGTCGAAGCGCGTGTCGAAGCCATCCATGCGGCGGTTCTGCCGGTCCTGTCCGTCCTTCAAGGCCTGCACCAGGCCGTGGATCTGGCCGAGCAGCAACAGCTCCTGCGTGCGTGCGTGGGGTTCGCTCATGGGGCGGGTCTTTCTGTAAGGAACTCGATCAGCGCGCGGTACCGGAGCCGGTCCGCGGCGCATGAGCGGGCGTTGATGTCGTGGTTGGTCCAGGCGTCGTCGACGGTGAGGCCGGAATCAGCAGCACAGGCTTCGACGGAGGTGTCAGCAAGTCCGCAGGCACCCGCGGGTACGTCGGTGCCCGCGAGGGCGCTGTTCCACATCCAGACAGCAGCAAGGCTGAGGCGATGAGGGCCATCGGCATGCGGTTCGGGCGCAGCGGCCGGCGCGGTGCAGGCGGTCTGCCGCGCGCGGCGCTCGGGAACGGCGGGAGGGAGCACGAGAGAAACGCGCTGGCGCAAATCATGGGTCGGGCCTTCGAGAGAGAGATAGCTGGACTGCAGGGCGCTCGCGCCGAGCTGGTACTTCGCCGAGGCGGCGCGTCCGCGCTCGTACTCGGCCTGCAGGTCTTGCGCGAGCTGCGTGGCACGCTGCGCTTCCTTCTGTTGCCAGGCGGCGCGCTCCTGCATGCGGCCGGCACCATGGATCGCGAACGCGCAGGCCGCGAGCAGCAACGCCGCGACGGCGCCGGCAACGAGGCCGGCCCAGGCCCTGGCGGTGAGGTTCATGGCGCATCGCTCCCCATGCACTGCGCATGCAGCCTGAGGCGGTCTTTCCAGATGCCCGCGCAGGTCTTGTTGCCGGGCGCCGAGCAGTCGGTCTTGCCGACGTACTTCCAGCCGAGGATGGCGTTGCACGCGCCCGCGTAGTCACCCGCGTTCAGGCGCTGCACGAGCACCGAGGTGCGGCCCTTCTGGCCGCCGGTGCAGAAGTTGAAGGCGCCGATGTTGTAGGCAAGGCTCACGTACGCGTCGTACTCGCGCTGGTGCAGCGGCACCTTCACGCATTGCTTGAGTTCGCCTTCGTAAGCCTGCACGTCGCGCAACGCGCGCTGCAGCGCGGGCACGGGCGTGATGGTGTCGCCCAAGCGCACGCCGGCCGTGGTGCCGAAGCCGATGGTGGGCACGGCCGTGCCGTGCACCGGATCGGGGTAGGCCTTGTCGCTGTAGCCCTCGCGCGCGACGATGCCGATCAGCCCCGCCGCGCTCAGCGCGAGCGCGGCCAGCAACTGGCGCGGCGCCTGGCCGCGCTGGTGTGTTTGCTGCTGCTTGAAGAGTGTTCGAGTGATGTCGTTGCCCATGACCCGAATGGTCGGGCGAAGGGGTCAAACGACTGAGGCCGACATGAGCCGGCCCCTTTCTTCATTTCTGTTTCAGTGCGCCTTGCGCGCCGCGCCGTGGCGCCTGTGGCGGCGCGTCAGATTTCGCCGCCGTGCCAGACGACGCGGCCGCTGATGTGCAGTTCCGCGGCCTGCTCGGCGCTCAGCACCTGCGGCTTGTACGCGGGGTTGTAGCTGATGATCTGCAGCCCGCCGGTAGAGAAGTCGCGCTGCAGCACTTTCACGTAGTCGTGGCCGTCGAGCTGGATGACGTACACGCCGTCTTGGTCGAGCGACTTGGTGGCGGTGTCGACCAGCAGGATGTCGCCGTTGTTGATCTTGTCGGCCATCGAATCGCCGCGCGCATGGACGATGCGCGCATGCACCGGCTTCACGCCCTTGCGCGCCATCCACGAGCGGCTGAACGCGAAGCGGCCCATGTGCTCCTGCGAACCATTGATGGCGCCGCTGCCGGCGCTCACGCGCACGTCGAGCAACTCGACCAGCACGAAGACCTCGTCGTCCAGCCCGCTCGACAACTGGTTGGGCGGGTTGGCGGGCTGGAAGGGGTTGAGCTCGGACGGATCGACCCCGAGCGCCAGCGCCATCACGTAGAGCTGCTCGAGGCTGGCGTCGCTCACGCCCCGCTCGATGCGGCCCACCGTATTGAAGTGCAGGCCGCTGCGCTGGGCGAGGTCGTCGATGGTGAGGCCCTTCTGCTTGCGCAGATCGCGAACCCGCGCGCCTTGCGCGAGAGCCAGCTCGCCGACGCGAGCCTTCACCTGGTCGTCGTCGGGTGGAGTGTTGATTTGCGGCTTCACGATAACTTTGATTTGTGCGAACGCGCACATCCTAGACACGTGCAGGTATTTTTTCAACCTGCACGATGTCTGAAATCGTGTAAATGTTCGTTTTCATGTTTCTCTTGATTGTGAAAACCTGATTTGTGTGCATAATCAGGTCCATCGACACGAAACAACACATTTTGATGGATTGGCACCCTGCTCAGGTTAAAGCAGCACTTGAAATGAGCGGAACCAACCTATCCAAGTTGGCAAAACAACACGGATACGCGCATATCAACGAGGTTCTGAACCGCCCATGGGTTGCGGCAGAGCGCATCGTGGCCCGTGCCTTGCGGGTCGCGCCGGAGGCGATCTGGCCGAGCCGCTATCTGCGGCCGCGCGACCGGGGCATTGCGCTGACGCGCAATCCGAAGGGGCTGGAGCGTCCCGGACGGGACGCAATGACGGATGTTTGCCAAGAGTGCCCGACGAAGGTTGCAGCCTTCATCGGGCGTGCCAGTGAACTGAGCAGTGCCACGAGCGAGGAGGAATGTACTGTGAGAAAACGCTTTGACAAGACCAAAGGCCGCGCGCGCCGGACAGGGGGCGCGTGATGGAAGACACCACCCCCGACTGGTTCGTAGCCAAGGCGCTGATGGCGCTGGCGAACCGCCGCGCCGAAGCGGCACAAGCCGAAACCGCCGCTCCCGCCACCGCGCCCGATGCGCAGGTCCGTGAAGCGGACCCGTTCGCCACCCGCCTGTGGAACCTGCTGCGCATCCGCCGCGCGCTGACGGCCGACGAAGCCGCGGCACTGCTGCTGGCCGATGCGGAAGCCGACGAAGACATCGCGCAAGGCCGCCGCCAGGCGGGTGCGCTCATGCTGTCGTGGTCGCGGCAATGCCCGCAGGCCGTGCGCATGGATGCGCGCCGCGTCGACGGCCTGAAGCGCTACGCCCTGTTGCGCGACATCGGCGCCACGCCGCCGGCGCCGCGAGGGGAGGCCCGATGACCGGCACGCCACCTCCCTACATGCACGAGGCGTGGTTCGCCTTGCTGCAGCAAGCCTGTGCCGGGCGCCTGCGTTCCGAGGTCGCCGCGCAGCTGCACATCAGCCCCGCCGCGGTGAGCCAGGTGCTCAACGCCAGCGGCAAATACGGCGCCGGCAAGGCGCGCACCGACCGCATCGCCCGCCGGGTGCTCGACACCTTCGGCGGCCCCGCGACGAACGAGGAGACAGCAGCATGAGCACGGCAACATCCGACATCGAACTGGCAGCCGCCGTGCGGCGCGCCATCGCCACGCACCTCGAAGCGCACGAGGCGGCCTCCGCGCAGGAACTCGAACGCATGCTGGCCGTGCACGTCGCGGGCTACCGGCCCGAAGCAGGCGGCAATACGCTGCGCCAGCAACTGACGCAGCTGGCCCACCGCGGCCACGTGCACAGCGTGACGGCCGGCGGCCGCCAGTGCTGGAAGCGCGGCCCCGGCCCGCTGGCAGGACGCATCGCGATGGCGCGCCGGGTGCTGCGGCTCGACACCAGCGTGTACGAACCGGCCGCCGCCACGGTCGTGCGGCCTGGCGCAATGGACTTCGCCCGTATCCCGAGCCTGCTGCTGGGCCGGCGTTCGCTTTATTGGGGGACCTCACGATGAGCACCGCCACCGCTTCCATCAACGCTCAGCAGGTGCTCGCCGAACTGCGGACCCGCCCGGGCCGCGACAACGGCATCCATGTGCGCGACCTCGTCGCGCGCATCACCGGCCAGGCCGCGCCCGCACCGGCACTGGAGCGCCGCGTGCGCGAGTTCGTCTCGGCGCTGCGGCTGCAGGGCGAGCAGATCTGCGGCAAGCCCGACACCGGCTACTTCATGGCCGCCAGCGCCGCCGAGCTCGACGAGACCTGCCGCTATCTGCGCAGCCGCGCCGTTTCCGGCCTGCTGATCGAGAGCCGCATGCGCCGGGTCTCGATGCCCGCGCTGCTCGGGCAGCTCTCGCTTTCCGCGCCCAAGAACAACAACGCCACCGACAACGTCAACTCCTGAGAGGACACACCATGCACGAAGCCATCGCACACCACCCCGGCTACTGGAAAGACGCCAACGACGCGCTGATCCCGGTGTCGAAGATCAAGCCGATCGACAAGGACCGCCATGCCGTCGTCAGCGAACTCTGCGAGCAGGCGCGGCGGCAGAGCGCGGCGTTGATCGGGTTCAAGCTTTCGGCCATGAACGCGGTGCACGAGTTCATCGAACGCAGCCTGGCGGCTTACGACGTGAAGAAGGGCGGCAAGAAGGGCAACGTCACGCTGCTGAGCTTCGACGGCAAGCACAAGGTCGAGCGCCGCATGCAGGACACCGTGGTTTTCGACGAGCGCCTGCAGGCCGCCAAGGCGCTGATCGACGAATGCATCCAGGGCTGGAGCAAGGGCAGCAACGCCAACATCAAGGTGCTGGTGAACGATGCCTTCCAGGTCGACCAGCAGGGCAAGATCAGCACCGCCCGCGTGCTCGGCCTGCGCCGACACGACATCGCCGACGGGAAATGGCAGCAGGCCATGAAGGCGATCGGCGACAGCATGAAGGTCGCGAGCACCAAGCCGTACATCCGCTTCTACGAGCGCGACGACACCACGGGCGAATACACGCCCATCAACCTGGACGTGGCCGCCGTATGAACACGCATGAACTCATCGGCATGACGCCGTTTTCACCATCGCCACCACCATCACCACCGCGCGGCAGCGGCGGTCTGCGGCAGGCCGCCACCGCGCTGGCCAGCGAGCTGCTGCCGCCGCGGCTGCGGGAGTTCGTGCGGCTGATCGGGCTGCCCGCCACGCTGCGGCTGATCGAGCGCTACGGCGGCCTTCGGATCTACATTCCGGCCGACCCTTCGCCGGACCATCCGCTGGCCAGCCTGATCGGCTTCGACAAGCTGCGCGCGCTGAGCGCCGAATACGCGATCGACGGCACCGGCCTGCGCTTCGTGCTGCCGAAGGCGCAGCGCGCCTTCGACGCTATCCGCAACGATCGCATTCGCACGGACTTCAGTACCGGCAAATCGGTGCGCGCCCTGGCGGCGGAGCACCACCTGGTCGAGCGGCAGGTCGCCCGCATCGTCGCCGACATCGCGTACTGAGGCGCCGGGCTTCTGCTTACTTAGCCTGCAGCAGCGCGCCGGCTTCGAGCAGCACCAGCTCGTTGTCGTCCGCCTTGTTCGGCTCGCGGCTGCTCGAGAAGGGCAGGTTGTTGTCGTTGCCGACCACGATGTGCGTGGCATCGACCACGTCGACGTTCTCGATCGTGAAGAACGGGAACTTCAGCACGCCGTCGTTCAGCGGCTTGCGCGCGAGCTTGTTCGGGTCGGCGATGTTCAGCAAGTCGATGTAGCCGATCTTGCGCACCGGGCCGCCCACGTTGGCGTCGTTCAGCTCGACCTTGTAGACGCGCTTGAACTTCGCGAGGTCGTGGAAGCAGTCGGTGCGCTTCTGGCCTTCGGGGCAGGCCTTGTCGCTGGTGCCTTCGCCGTTGTCGCGCTCGATGATCAGGCCGGTGGTGCCGTCGATCATGTTGAAGTCACCGATGGCGTTGCCGTTGGCTTCGAGCACGTACTTCCAGTGGCGGCCGGTCCACTTCTCGGTGGCCACGTCGAACTCGAGCACGCGCAGCGCTTCCTTGCCTTCGACCTTCTCGTAGTCCTTGGCCTCGGCGTTCCACACCGGGCCTTCGAGCAGCGCGTAGAGCTTGCTGCCGTCCTTCGAGGCTGCCATGCCTTCGAAGCCCTTGGAGCGCTTGACCTGGAACTCGACAGCGCCGCCCGGCGCGCCAGGCGTGGTCACGGCGGGATGGTCGGGCGAGCGCACGGCCTTGCCGTCGACCAGCGTGTCGTACACCGCAAGCACCTTGCCCTTGAGGTCGGCCTTGATCAGGAAGGGACCGAACTCTTCGCCGATCCACAGCGCGCCGCCGGCGAACTGGAAGCTCTCGGGGTCGAAGTCGGAGCCCGTCAGGTCGCGCTGCTTGGTGCCTTCCTGGACGATGCGGAAGGGCACCTTCTTGTCGGGGTCGTGCAGGAAGATGGTGTTGAGGCGATTGAACTTGCCGCTCTTGAAGTCCACCTTGTAGTGGTTCAGGTAGAGCATGAAGTCGGGCGAGTTGGCCTTGGTGCCGGCGCCGTTGTCGGTGAGGATCCAGAAGGTGCCGTCGTCCATCTTCTTGATGCCCGAGTGGCCTTGCAGCGGCTGGCCCTTGAAGGGCAGCGACACGCCGGTGGGACGCCCGGCCGACAGGCCCTCGACGCTGCCCACGGCCTCGACGCGCTTGGCCGTCGTGAACTTGCCGCTGACCTGCAGGTCGGCCGGCGCGTCCTTGGGCGTGGCGACAAAACTTTGCGCGGGCAGCACGGCGTGGCCGGCGAGCGTGGAAGGAAAAGCGGTCTGGGCCGCCGCGCTGCCGCATGCGAGTGCGGTGGCGAGGGCGATGAAGGAGAGGGAAGCAAGGCGCGTCATGGACGAGAGAGTCTTCGAGTAGAAAACGCGTGACCATGCCGGGAGGGAATGACGTCGCCGTGACATCCCTTCAGAGCGAAATGCCGATGTGCGTCAGCCCCAGAGCTGCGGTTTGTTCACTGACGGCGCACACGCGGGGACACCAGCGTTCATCATGCGGATGCCGCGTTCGTTCCCGCGACGTGGCCGCGCGTGAACGCCTCTTCGAAGATGGAGTAGCCCGACCAGTCCGCGTGCGCGAACGACAGCCGCCCCGCGGCGACGCTGCCGCGCTGCCGCTGCGATCCGATCTGCGCCAGCAGGCCCGGAGCGGGTATCGACATGGCATGCCCGTAGCGCGTGATCTCGATGCGCGTGGCGAGCGCGGGCAGGTCGGGATGCGGCACCGACAGCTCCGCGAGCAGGTCGTCGCGCCACCCGGTCCATGGGCGATCGAGCAGCAGGCGGCGGCCGTCGGCGGTGTCGTAGCCGCTCGGGCCCAGCGGGCGATACCAGCTGAGCACGGTGCCGCGCGGCGTCGGGTCGAGCGTCTGGTGGCGCGCGTCGACATAGCCGAGGCCGCGCGTGCCGTAGATCACGTTGTCCCAGCTCGGTGCGGCGCCGTGCCGGTCAGCCAGCGGACCGCGCAGGTGCACGTTGGCCACCAGCCAGGGGGCGTAGCGCACATGCGCGGCGGCGTTCGTCAGCACCGGCGGCGGGCTCTCGACCACGCGCGCGGCAATGAACACCGGCAGCGCGACGATGCAGCGCTCGGCCTGCCAGCGCACGAGCGACTTCGTCTTCGCGTCCCATGCATCGACCTCGACGCCGCCGCGCAACTCGGCAATGCGCGTGACGACCTGGCCGGTGTGCAGCCGCTCGCCGAGCGGTTGGGCCAGTTGCCGGGTGAGCCAGCCGTTGCCTTCGGGCCAGGTGAGGATGCCGTCGCGTTCGGGGCTCGAATCGTTGACGCTGCCCGTCGGGTCGCCGGGCGCGTGGAAGCCGTGGCGGCTCGCGAAGTAGTGGATGCCGGCCCAGGCGGAAACATGCTCGATACCCGCGCCGTAGTCGTCGCGGCAGCAGTAGTCGAGGTACCAGCGCAGCTGCGCGTCGCTGAAGCCTTCGCTGTCGAGCCAGCGCGCGAAGCTGAGGGCGTCGAGCGCCAGCAGCTCGGGCGTGACGGCGACCTTGAGCGTAGGAATGGCGAAATGCGCCGCATGCTGCAGCGCGTCGATACGCTGCGCGAACTTGCGGTACTGCGCCAGCGTGCTTTCGCTCACGCCGTGCACGGGCAGCAGGCCGTCCTGCCACTCGCCGTGCAGGAAAAGCCGCTCCTGTGGGGCGTGGCAGAGATTGAGCTCGTCGTACTCCCAGCGGCCCGCCACGCGTCGGCGCAGACCGAGTTCCTCGAGCAGGTCCTGCACCTCGCGCGCATCGTCGCCCGGCACCGGCAGGTAGTGCGCGCCGAGCGGGCAAGCAATGCCGTTGACCATGCCGCCGCGCGCATTGCCGCCGGCGGTGTCCTCGAGTTCGAGCAACGCGAAGTCTTCCACGCCCGCGAGGCGCAGCGCGCGCGCCGCCGCGAGCCCGGCCACGCCGCCGCCGGCGATCAACACGCGCGTGCGCCTCACGACCGCGGGCGCGGGCGCGGCGCTCTTGAGCGTGCCGTCGCGCATCGCGTGGCCGCGCGCAACGTCGATGCCGGTGAAGCCGCCTTCGATGGGCGGTGGCGGCGCTTCGCAGCCGGCAAGCGCCAGAGCACCCGCCGCACCTGCCGCCACGCCGAGGAATTCGCGCCGCTGCATGCTGACGCGGCTAGTGCGCCATGACCTTGCCCCACTCCTGTTCGTAGGTGGTGACGAGGATCTGGTTCGACAGCCGGTTCACTTCGGTCGGTACGCGCGCCATGTCGAGCGGGAAATCGAACATCAGCGGCAGCGTTGATGGGGACAGGAAGCGCAGGCCCGGCGGCAAGGCATCGGGCATGCGGTAAGGCCGGCGGCTCGCGATGATGTAGCCCCACTCGCCGAAGCTCGGCACGTGCGCGTGGTACGGCGTGGCGCGCAGGCCGACCGATTCGATGGTCGTCGCCACGGTCCAGAAGCTCTTGCGCGCCACCAGCGGTGACGTGGTCTGGATCACCGCATAGCCGCTGGCCGACAGGCGCTTTTCGAGCAGCGCGTAGAAGCTGTTGGTGTAGAGCTTGCCGATGGCGAAGTTGGTGGGGTCTGGAAAGTCGACCACGATCACGTCGTAAAGGTCGTCGACCCCCACGCTCCCCGCTTCGCGTGGTTCGCTGCCCCCCGAGGGGGCGCTCGCGCCTTGGGACGGCCCGGCGGCGCTCGAACCGCCCGGCTGCTGCAGCCACTGGAAGGCGTCGGTATTGACGATCTTCACCTTGGGCGACGACAGCGAATGGCCGTTCAGGGCCGCGAGCGTTTCGTGGTCGGTGAAGAGCTTCGTCATGTTCGGGTCGAGCTCCACCAGCGTGACCGACTCGACCGAGGGGTACTTGAGGATCTCGCGCACCGCCATGCCGTCGCCGCCGCCGAGCACGGCGACCTTCTTCGGCGCGCCCTGCGCGGCCATCACCGGATGCACCAGCGCCTCGTGGTAGCGGTACTCGTCGCGCTCGGCGAACTGCAGGTTGCCGTTCAGGAACAGGCGGTGCCCGAGCAGCCCGCGCGTGACGACGATGCGCTGGTAAGGCGAGGTCGCGCTGAACACGATTCGGTCCTGGTAGAACTTGTCTTCGGCCAGCGTGGTGATGTGGTCGGCCCACACGAAGCCCGCCAGCAGCGCGGCCAGCGACAGAACGCAGGCGAGCGCGTGCGCGCCGATGCGGCGCAGCTCATGGCGAAACAGCCACAGCGCCCACACCGCCACCGCCGCGTTCATGAAGCCGAACAGCAGGCCGGTGCGGATCATGCCGAGCTGCGGCACGAGGATGAGCGGGAACGCCACCGACACCGCGAGCGCGCCGAGGTAGTCGAAGGTCAGCACCTGCGACACCAGGTTCTTGAGCACGATGTTGCGCTTCAGGATGCGCATCACCAGCGGGATCTCGAGGCCCACCAGCGTGCCCACGACCATCACCAGGCCGTAGAGCAGCAGCCGGAACGCGCCCGGCACGTAGGCGTTGGCCAGGAACAGAATCGCCGGCAGCGCGCCGCCGATCAGCGCGACCATCAGCTCGATGCGAAGGAAGTGCGCCGGCAACTGGCGGTCGAAATAGCGCGAGAGCCAGGAGCCCACGCCCATCGCGAACAGGTAGGTGCCGATGATGGTGCTGAACTGCAGCACCGAGTCGCCGAGCAGGTAGGAGCTCAGCGCGGCCGCGCTCAGTTCGTAGACCAGCCCGCAGGCGGCGACTACGAACACGCTGGCGAGCAGCGCGACTTCGACGGGTTGCGGCCCCCGCGCATCCGGGGTGCGCGCGGGCGAGGCCGCGTCGCTCAATGGATTGCAGCAGCCACGATGATGCTGATGCCCAGGCTCATTGCGGCAACGACGAGGCCCAGCGCCACGTTCTGCTTCTCGACGATCTCGCCCCACAGGTCGTAGGGCGTGATCTTGTCGATGATCAGGAAGCAGACCCAGAAGATCACGACGCCGATCAGCGCGTAAACGAGCGATCCGAGGACCACGTCCGGTTTCAGCCAGTCAAATCCCATGGGGAACTCCAGTCGTAGTAGTGAGATACATCGGTTGCGTCATGCGCATCTTCCTCGTCATTTGTGGCCGCCGCCACTCGAATAGCCGCCGTAGGAACCGCCCGAGCTGCGGTAGCCGCTGGACGAACCGCCGCTGCTGCTGCATGTGCTCAGGAGGACCAGCAGGATGATGATCACGACGATGACGATGATGATCGTGCCGCAGCCCAGCTTGGAGGCAGCGGCGCTGACAGGCAGCGCGTCGGCGCGCTTGAACATGTCCTTCTTGGCGTCGAGCTTGAAGGCGGTGGCCACCACGCCGCTGTCGAGCTTGATGCCAGACGACCAGGTGAGCTCGTTGGCCGAGCGCTCCATCGACAGCAGCGCGGGGCCGCTGGCGTAGTCGCGGTTGAAGGTCTTCTGCCCGCGCTCGACCTGCCAGTAGAACTCGCCCGCCACGTAGCTGGTTTCGGCGTTGTAGGCGTATTGCTGCTGGTAGCGCTTGTTGAGGTAGGTGGCGGAGTTGCCGTTCTCGGCCATCACCGGCGCGCCGGTGGTCGGCTTGACCATGCTCCAGCCGTCTTCGGCGTCGACCAGGAAGCTGAAGCCGCGCTTGTTGTTGTAGAGCAGGTATTCGTCCCAGCCGAACTGCTCGTCGTCGCCAGGCTCGGTGCCCATGCGGTGCTGGAAGCCGACCACCTGCCACTGCGCGCCCTGCAGCTGGCCCATGCTGCCGAGCGCGATGAGCGGCCGCACCGGCTCGTCCTGCGTCGCATGCTTGAGCTCACCGCCAATGCCCTGCGACAGGTCGATGATGCTGTTGCAAGAGCGGCAGGTGATGCTCTTGCTGTCCGCCAGGTTCACGGTGACGGGCGAGCCGCAATTGGGGCAGTTGAAGCTGCGGCCCTTTTCGTCCTTGGTGGATTCGGCGCGCAGGCCGGTGAGCTGCAGGTCGTCGAGCTGCACCGAGCGGCCGAGGTAGGCGCTGGGCGTGGCGGTGCCGTAGTCGATGCTGAGCACCAGCCCCTTGTCGTTGCGCAGCTCGACCATCGCGAACGGCCGGCCGAGTTCGGGCAGGTGCGGCAGTTCGCCCTGCGCCGAGGTCAGCGCCACCTGCTCGTTCGATGTGACGGTGTAGCTCTGGCCCGCGAAGGCGCTGGTAGCGCCCACGCGCAGGTCGCCCGGCGGCGGCGCGGTTCGCTGCAGATCGAAGGGCAGCGTGAAGACGTAGGCGCCGTTGTCCTCGCTCAGGATCGCGGTGCGGTCGCCGTCGAGCGCAGCGATCCATTCGGTCCAGCGCCCGCCCGGGTAGGTGTACTGCAGCCGGCCGATCAGCGTGAAGGGCTTGTCCTGGATGCGGCCGGCGGCAAACAGCTGCAGCGGGCTGAAATCGTCGAACAGCTCGGCCATCTTGCCGGTGCGCGCGAGCGTGTCGCCCTGGCGCACGACGGTGCTCTGGCAGTAGGGGCAGACGGCGTGCGTCGATTGCGCCGAGCGGAATTCGACCGGCGCGCCGCAGCCGGGGCAGGGCGCGCGGTAGTAGCGTTGGTTGCCGGTTTCCTCAGCCATGAAGCGATGCTGAAGACACGGCGAACGAGGCGGGAGATACCGCGGAACCGGCTACGCCGGGCCGCAGGTATCGCCCCCTGCAAGGGGGAAGGAGTAGCGACACGAAGTGCGCGAAGCCTGGGGTTAGACCAGCTTCTTGAGCAGCTCGGCCTTCTTGGCGTCGAACTCTTCCTGCGTGAGGATGCCCTTGGTCTTGAGTTCGCCGAGCTTCTCCAGTGTGGTCATCACGTCGGTGGGGCTCACCACCGCCACGGCCGGTTGCTGCTGCGTCGCCGCGGCCTGGGCGGCCGCATTGGGGCTCAGGCCCTGCGCGAGGTTCTGCGCCAGCACCTGGCCCAGCGCCACGCCGGCGCCCAGGCCCATCGCGTCGCCCGCGATGCCGCCACCGCCAGCCGCGCCTTCGGCGAACTTGGGAATGGCCTGCGCCGTCTGGTACTGCATGAACTTGCCCATGTCGTTGCCGACCATGCCCATGCCGATCTTCTGGTCGAGGATCTTCTGCAGCTCTTCGGGCAGCGAGACGTTCTGGACTGTGATGTTCTCGAGCTTGATGCCGATCTTCTCGAACTCGGGCACCAGTTGCGCCGCCAGCGCCTGCGCGAACTGGATCTGGTTGGCCGCCAGGTCGAGGAAGGGCACGCCGCTGGACGCGATGGCGTTGCTGATGTTCTGCAGCACCAGGCCGCGCAGCTGGCCGTCGAGGTCGGCCACGGAATAGATGTCGCGCGTGCCGGAGATTTCGGTGTGGAACAGCTTGGCGTCGCCGATGCGGAAGCTGTAGTTGCCGAAGGCCCGCAGGCGCACGGCGCCGAAGTCCTTGTCGCGGATGGTGATCGGCTGGGGCGTGCCCCACTTCTGGTCGACCTGCTGGCGGGTGCTGAAGAAGTAGACGTCGCTCTTGAAGGGGGATTCGAAGAGCTTGTCCCAGTTCTTCAGGTACGTGAGCACGGGCAGCGTCTGCGTCGTGAGCTTGTACATGCCGGGGCCGAACACGTCGGCCACCTTGCCTTCGTTGACGAAAACCGCGACCTGGGATTCGCGCACGGTGAGCGAGCCGCCGTTCTGGATTTCCATGTCCGCCATCGGGAAACGCCAGGCCAGCGTGCCATCGCCGGTCTCCGTCCACTGGATGATGTCAATGAACTGTTTCTTGATGAAATCCATCAGGGCCATGGTCGCTCCTCTTCAGGTGTTTTCAGGTTTTTGTCCGAACTGTGCATATTGCCACACCGACTTGACGGCGCGCCCGTGCTTTTGGTCATGGGTCCGGCCGGCCATGCGTCGTAGGACGGCCATGAAGCGAGGTCTACAATCGGCGCCCCCAGAAGAAGCGCCACCAGGAGCTACAGGCACATGTCCGATTCGACCCCCTCGACCTCATCGACTCCCACGCCCGAAGACAAACGCGCCGAGTTGCGCCGTGCCGCCCTCGAGTACCACGAGTTTCCCGTCCCCGGCAAGGTCGCCATCGCGGCGACCAAGCAGATGGTCAACCAGCGCGACCTGTCGCTGGCCTACTCGCCCGGCGTGGCCGCCCCCTGCGAGGAAATCGTCAAGGACCCGGCCAACGCCTTCAAGTACACCTCCCGTGGCAACCTCGTGGCCGTCATCAGCAACGGCACGGCCGTGCTGGGCCTGGGCGACATCGGCCCGCTGGCGTCCAAGCCGGTGATGGAAGGCAAGGGCGTTCTCTTCAAGAAGTTCGCCGGCGTGGACGTGTTCGACATCGAGATCGACGAGAAGGACCCCGCCAAGCTGGTGGACATCATCGCGTCGCTGGAGCCGACCTTCGGCGCCATCAACCTGGAAGACATCAAGGCACCGGACTGCTTCTACGTGGAGCGCGAACTGCGCAAGCGCATGAAGATCCCGGTGTTCCACGACGACCAGCACGGCACGGCCATCACCGTGGCGGCCGCCATGGTCAACGGCCTGAAGGTGGCGGGCAAGAAGATCGAAGACGTCAAGCTGGTCACCTCGGGCGCGGGCGCCGCGGCGCTGGCCTGCCTGAACCTGCTGCTCAAGGTCGGCCTGAAGCGCGAAAACGTCTTCGTGACCGACCTGGCCGGCGTGGTCTACGAAGGCCGCACCGAACTGATGGACGACGACAAGCGCCAGTTCATGCAGAAGACCGACGCGCGCAAGCTCGCCGAGGTGATCGAGGGGGCCGACGTGTTCCTGGGCCTGTCGGCCGGCGGCGTGCTCAAGCCGGCGATGGTCGCCAGCATGGCGGCGCGCCCGGTGATCTTCGCGCTGGCGAACCCGAACCCGGAAATCGCTCCCGAAGACGCCCACGCGGTGCGCGACGACGTCATCATGGCCACCGGCCGCACCGACTACCCGAACCAGGTCAACAACGTCCTGTGCTTCCCGTACATCTTCCGCGGCGCGCTCGACTGCGGCGCAACGACGATCACCGACGAGATGGAGATTGCCGCGGTGCATGCCATCGCCGACCTGGCGCAGGCCGAGCAGAGCGAGCGCGTGGCCGCCGCCTACGTCGGCGAGAAGCTGAGCTTCGGCCCCGAGTACCTGATTCCCAAGCCCTTCGACCCGCGCCTGATGATGAAGATCGCGCCGGCCGTGGCCAAGGCGGCCGAGGACAGTGGCGTGGCGCAGCGCCCCATCAAGGACATGGACGCCTACCGCGACAAGCTGCAGAGCTTCGTCTACGCCTCGGGCACCACGATGAAGCCCATCTTCGAGGCCGCCCGGCGGGCAAGCAAGAAGCGCGTGGCCTATTCGGAAGGCGAGGAAGAACGCGTGCTGCGCGCCGCGCAGATCGTGGTGGACGAGGGCGTTGCGCGCCCGACGCTGATCGGCCGGCCGGCCATCATCGCCCAGCGCATCGAGAAATTCGGCCTTCGCCTGAAGGAAGAGCTGGACTACGACGTGGTCAACGTCGAGCAGGACCACCGCTACCGCGAGTTCTGGCAGACCTACCACCGCATGACCGAACGCAAGGGCGTGACGGTGCAGGTCGCCAAGATCGAGATGCGCCGGCGCCTGACGCTGATCGGCTCGATGCTGCTGCACAAGGGCGAGGTCGACGGCCTGATCTGCGGCACCTGGGGCACGACCGCCAACCACCTGCACTACATCGACCAGGTGATCGGCAAGCGCCCCGGCGGCTGCGAAAGCACCCCTCAGGACGTGCCGGTGTACGCCTGCATGAACGGCCTGCTGCTGCCCGACCGCCAGGTGTTCCTGGTCGACACGCACGTCAACTACGACCCCTCGCCCGAGGAACTGGCCGAGATCACGACGATGGCGGCCGAGGAAATGATGCGCTTCGGCCTGAAGCCGAAGGCGGCGCTGCTGTCGCACTCCAATTTCGGCACCAGCAACGAGCCCAGCGCCATCAAGATGCGCAAGACGCTCGAACTGCTGCGCGTGCAGGCCCCCTGGCTCGAGGTGGACGGCGAAATGCACGGCGACGTGGCGCTGGACAGCAAGCAGCGCGCGGCCGTCATGCCGCACAGCGCGCTGGCGGGCGATGCCAACCTGTTGGTTTTTCCGAACATCGACGCGGCGAATATTTCGTACAACCTGCTCAAGACGGCGGCGGGCGGCAACATCGCGATCGGGCCGGTTCTGCTCGGCGCGGCCAAACCCGTGCACATTCTCACGGCCAGCGCGACTGTTCGCCGCATCGTGAACATGACAGCCTTGACAGTGGCTGACGCAAACGCCGAGAGATAGGCTATTTGGCGAGAGTGGCCGCCAACTTAAAACGCCATTCGATGCCCCTGCGACTGCTCAAACTTTGGGCAGTCGCTTGCTATTTTCGCCAGCGTGGTGCACACTCGCGGGCTTGAATTTGCGGGTTAACCCCGAGGTTGATCGCCAATTCGACCCCCCCGCTCTTTTCTTGTGGTGCCCCATGGCGGCTTACGCCTCGATCACGTCCTCTGTCACAAAGTTTGCGCTCACCAGCCTGTTGCTGGCGTCGTTGACGACGGGGGCCGAGGCCCGCGGATGGTTCGGCGCAGGAAAAACTTCCGCCGAGGAAACGATTGCGCTGTCCGAACTGCCGGTGCAAGGCCAGCGAACATATCAGGCCATCCTCAGCGGCGGCCCGTTCCGCTATGAAAAGGACGGCGTTGTATTTGGCAACCGCGAACGTCTCCTGCCAGCGGCACGCCGTGGCCACTATCGCGAGTACACGGTGCAGACGCCCGGCGCGCGCAATCGTGGTGCACGACGGATCGTCTGTGGCGGCGAGCAGCGCACGGCGCCCGAAGCCTGCTGGTACACGGCGGACCACTATGCGAGTTTCAGACGGATTGCACCATGAGCGATGAAAACGACCTGAGCGGCGCACCGAAGCGCCCCGAAGAAATGATGATGACTATGGAAAGACCAGCGGAGATGACCTTATCCCTTCGTGCCGTACGCCCGAACATCGTGCAATCGATCCGCGCGTTCCGCGTGAACGACCTGCAGGACGCTGCCAACGCAGCCGGCCAGCACTTCTTGTATGCGAACCTGGGCAATGCCCAGACCAAGCAGGACGTGCTCGACCTGATCGCACAGCAGTTCACGTTCCCGGCCCACTTCGGGAAGAACTTCGACGCGCTGTACGACTGCATGACCGACCCGTTGCATAAATCGGGCCCGCAGCCAGGTTTCGTCATCGTGCTGGAACAGATTCCTGCCAACGCCAAGTTCGACAAGGAAGCGCGCGAGCAACTGCTCGACATCTTCCGGGACGCCTCGGACTACTGGGGCGACCGTAAGGTCCCGTTCCGCTGCTTCTATTCTTTTCTGTAGCCCGTTCTGCATCTACCAGCCAAGCAGAACGGGCGAACGAGGCTCAGCCGAACGCTGAAACCCTCGATGGCATCGACGTCAACAACACCACCGCAACCGCAGCGGCCGCCGCCAGCACCGAGCCGGCCGGCGAAAAAATGCCGACCGACAAACTGGTCGACGTTTCGCCCCTGGCATTGCGCATGAGCAGCCCCTTCAATGCGGGTTACTGGCTCGCCGCCGCTTAACCAAGCAAGCGACAGCGCACGGGCTCTAGCCAAGCCCCAAAGAAAAAGCCCGTCGACGACGGGCTTTTTTCATGGGGCGACAACGGCCTGGGTCAGGGCGACGTATTCGTCGACGGGCACTTCCTCTGCCCGCCTCTGGACATCGAATTCGCCCGCGAAGCCGTGTTCCTGTAGCCATTTGCCAAGCGTGTGACGCAACAGCTTGCGGCGCTGGCTGAAGGCCACCTGCACGATCTCGCCCAGCCGCGCGGCATCGACCACCGGCGGCACCGCCAGCGGCACCATCCGCACCACTGCGCTGTCCACGCGCGGCGGCGGATCGAAGCTCTCGGGCGGCACGAACAGCACGTTCTCCATCCTGTAGCGCCACTGCAGCATCACGCTCAAGCGGCTGTAGTCCGAGGTAGCGGGCTTCGCCACCATGCGGTCGATCACTTCCTTCTGCAGCATGAAGTGCTGGTCGGCCACCAAGTGGGCATAGCCCAGCAGGTGGAAGAGGATGGGCGTGGAAATGTTGTAGGGCAGGTTGCCGACCACGCGCAGGGGCTTGGCCGGGAAGCGCTCGGCCAGTGCCGCGAAATCGACCTTCAGCACGTCGGACTCGATCACCTCGAGCTGGGCGTGCTCGCGCAGGCGCTTGGCGAGGTCACGGTCAAGCTCGATCACCGTCAGGCGGCCCAGCCGCTCGACCAGCGGCTGCGTCAGCGCCGCAAGCCCCGGCCCGATCTCGACCATGGCATCGCCGGGCTGCGGCGCGATCTCGCGCACGATCGCATCGATGATTCCCCCGTCGGACAGGAAATGCTGCCCGAATCGCTTCCTGGCGATGTGTGCCATCAGATCAGGACTGCGGCGGCTCGCGGTATTCGACGTACGCGCGGGCGCGCACTTCCTGCACCCAGGTCGAGAAGGCTTCCTCGACGCGCTTTTCGCGCAGCGCCGCACGCGCGGCTTCGCGCTGCTCCGACTGGGTCAGCTTGGCGTCGCGACGGCCTTCCACCTGGATCAGGTGCACGCCGAAGCGCGACACCACGGGATCGCTGATCTCGCCCGGGGCGAGGCGATCCATGGCTTCCTCGAACTCGGGCACGAACTGGCCCGGGCGCGACCAGCCGAGCTCGCCGCCGTCCTTGGCGCTGCCATCCTGCGAGTTGTCGCGGGCCAACCCAGCAAAGTCGGCCGTGCCGGCCTGCAGCCGGCGCTTGAATTCGGCCAGCTGCGCGACCGCCTGCGCCGTGGTGCGCTTCGGATCGTTGAGCAGCAGGATATGGCGCACCTGCGTCTGGGTCACGGTCGCATCGCCCGAGCCGATCTGGGCCTTGGCAAGCACCTTGAGCACATGGAAGCCGGCGCTCGAGCGGATCGGGCCGGCAATGCCGTTCACCGCCGTCGACTGCGTAGCATCGACGAACAGCGACGGGTAGCGGTCGGCGCTGCGCATGCCGATAGCGCCGCCATTGGCGCGATCGGGTGCATCGGAGTTCTCGCGCACCAGCTTGGCGAAGTCTTCGCCGGCACGTGCACGCTGGGCGATGTCCTGCGCCTTCTTTTGGGCCGCGGCCACCTGGGCGTCGGTGGCGGTCTCGGGCACGGCGACGAGCACCTGCGCGAGATTCAGGTTCTGCAGCGCCGCGTTCTTGACGGCGACGTTGCGCTGGTCGATCAGGTATTCGTCGGCCTCGGCATCGCTGATCTTGACCTTCGACTCGACCTCGCGGTCACGCAGGCGCGTAAGCAGCAGCTGGTCGCGCAGGTCGCGGCGGAACTCTGCCTGCGTGAGGCCTTCGGCGATCACGCGGCGGCGCAGCTCGGTCAGGCTGATTTCGTTCTGGCGCGCCACCGTCTGCTCGGCCTGGTCGATCGCCACCTCGTCGACCTTGATGCCGTTTTCCTTTGCCAGCTGCAGCTGGGCGCGCTCGGAGATCAGGCGGTCGAGCACGAGCCGCGTGAGTTCGTTGCGCGGCACGCGTTCGGCGTCGGGGTTCTCCTTGATGAGACGGTCGACCCGCGTCAGCACCTCGGTGTTGGTGATCGGCTCGGAGTTGACCAGCGCGACGATGAATTCGGCCGCGCGCTGCACTGGCGCGGTGGTGGGCGCCGCAGGACGAGCCACTGGCGGGCCCAAGCGCGGGCCGGCGCGCATGATGTCCGTGATGCCGGAGTGAAAGCCCTGCGCGCCTGCCGATGCGGCCATTGCTGCGAGGCAGCCCAGAGTGATGATGGAACGGATGTGTTTCATGGCGTGCTCAGTCAGTCGTCTCAGTCGTAATTGGTGAAGCGGCTGGGCGCTTCGCCAGGTTGGCGCAGGGGTTCGTAGCGCTGGATGTTCTGCCGCAGGGCCTGCATCGGGCTCGAGCCGATGCTGGAGAAGCCGACGAATTCGAGCTGGAACATGATGCGGGTGTTCGCCGTCACCAGGCCGGTGGTGGTGCGCTGGAGCACCACGCGCCCGATCCAGCAGCAGCCGTCGTACTCGAAGCCGAGCACGCCGTCGGTGACCTTCTTGCCGTCCAGGTCGTAGTTGATGCGGCCGACCGCATACCAGCGTCCGCCGCCCTGGCCCTTGCCCGGGCCCAGGTTCTTGCCCTTGTCGCCCCACAGGTCGTTGACCGGCCACTGCCAGCCCACGTCGAACGACTTGCTGCCGTCCGTGGCGGTGGGCGTGCTGGGCGCCTGGTAGCGGAAGGCTGCACTGAGGTTGTGATATGGCTCGGGGTTGTACCGGGCGCTGATGGCGGAGCGCTCGGACTTGCGCGTATCGGGGTTGTACTGGACGAGCGTGTCCACGCTCCACTTCGGCGTCCAGTTGATCTGGCCGCCGATCAGCAGGTCGCTCGAGCGGTCGGTCACGGGCGTGCCGCCGGGCAGCACCACGTTCTGGTTGCTGAAGCGCAGGCGCTGCGCGATGCCGACGCGCGCCGCTTCGACGCCGGTGGCCGGATCGATCAGGCGCGAGGTCACGCCGAGCGTGAGCGCATTGGTGTCCGAGACCCGGTCGCCGCCCGAGAACGCGTTCTCGGTGTAGATGGTCGCGAAGCTGAAGTCGTTGGCCGCCGAATCGTAGTTCGGCAGCATGTTCTGGTTGCGGTACGGCGTGTAGACGTAATAGGCGCGCGGCTCCAGCGTCTGGCGGAAGGCGCGGCCGAAATAACTGGTGTCGCGCTCGAAGGTCAGGCCGCTGTCGATGCTGAAGGTCGGCACCGTCCGGGTGCTGGAGGTCGGGTAGAAATAAAGCGAATTCGGGTTGTAGGGAATGCCGCCCACGTACTGCGTGCCATTGACGGTGAGCTTGGGAATGTCCGCCTGCGGCAGGTAATAGTTGTACGTGGCCGCATTCAGCATCAGCTTGGGGATGACGTAGGAGCTCGGCGTGATGAACGGCCGGCTGATCGAGGCCACGGCCATGGCGCGGTCGCCGTCGGGCTGCGATTGCTGGTTGGGGTCGTAGCCCGGCTGGCCGTTCAAGATCGTGTTGACCCTGAAATGCGTGTAGTCGAGGTTGAGCGAAACGTCGAAGCCGTGCCAGTCGTACTTGTTGTAGTTGGCGGTGATCTGCGGCATCCGGTCGTAGGCCGGCGTGATCGGCGACAGGTTGTACTGCAGGTTCTGGTACTGCAGCGCGCGGATGCCGCCGCTCCAGTCGCCCTTGGCCCAGTTGAGCGAGGCGTCGTTCGGCAACTGGCGCTGCGCGAGCGACGGCGTGCGCGTGAAGTCGCGCCAGTAGTCGTTGTCGCTCACGCGGTTGATGCTGATGTTGGCGGCCAGCGAATCCAGCCCGAGCGCCTTGGCGTCGAAATCCTGGTGGTGGGTAGCCCACAAACCCCATCGACGGGTGCTACCCGGACCGTTGCCGAGCGTGAGGTCCTGGGGCTGGATCTGCCCGCTCATCAGCTGCTGCAGCTGGGTGTTGCGCAACTCGTTGTAGCGCTGGCCCACCAGCCGGTCGCTGCCCATGAAGTCGAGGCGGACAGTGCCCTTGTAATCCTTCTCGAGGTAGCGGAATTCGTTGCTGAAATCGACGCCGCGCTTGCTCATGATCGTCGGAGTGATCGTCGCGTCGCGGTTCGGTGCGATGTTCCAGTAGTACGGCTGCGAGATCTCGATGCCGTTGGTGTTGTCGATGCCGATGGTCGGGGGCAGCAGGCCGCTCTTGCGCTCGCTGGACAGCGGAAAGCTCACGCTGGGAATGGGCGGCGTGGTGATGCCCATGAAGCTCAGGCGCGCATTTTTGGCCACGCCCTCGTTTTCCTCGGTGTCGGTGGTCAGCGTGGTCGCGGTCAGCAGCCAGGCCGGCATCCAGCCGGGGAAGTCTTCCCGGCGGCAGGTGGTGTAGGTGGCCTGGCGGGCCACCGACACGTTGGCGTCGACGAAGTCGATGCGCTGCGCCTCGCCGTGCGCCTCGTTCGCGAGGAACTGGTAGCGCACGTTGTTGAAGAAGCCCTCGAAGGTCTCGAGCTTGAGCTGCAGCTCCGGCCCTTCGTACACGTTGCCGCCCTGGTTGACCCGCACGTTGCCGGTGGCCTTGGCGAGGTCGTCGGGCTGGTAGTACTCCAGGCGGTCGGCGGTGATGCCGAGGGCGCCGCGCCGCAGCGTGGCGTTGCCCTCGACCACGGTTTCCAGATCGGGGCGGCCGGAAATGCGGTCGCCGGTGACCAGGCTGGGCAGTTGGCCGCGTTCGGTGGGCGGGATGGTTTCCGTCAGCAGCGGCGTGCGCTTCAGCGTGAGGGGCCCGTCGAGGCTGGGCGCCTGCTGGGCGGACGCGCCCTGCGCCTGCAGCAGCGCAAGGGACAACACGGCCAGCGGCAGCGGCGGGCTGATGCGCCGCGGACGCGGCAGGGTATTGCGTCGGCGCATCACGCCTCCCGCCCGGCCGTTCCGAGGAAAGCCCGCGACTCTCCGGGGGAGGGCAGCGAGCGCACAAGGTGCCAAGCGTGAGGGCGTTGGGTCGTAGGCATCGGTTCGGAACGAAGAATCGTCGGGGAGACGGCGCGGCAGGCCGGCGGGTTGCAGGGGCCGGCAGCAACCCGCATCGGCCGGAAGCCGGCCAAGCGGGATTGCCGCGCCAGGCGGATTTGTAGAATCGATTATCCATGACAGCACCCTTGCCCCCGGCCCCATTGGCCCCAAGTCCCGCCGAGCCCATTTCCTGGACCGATCCGAAACGGGCCGAAGTGTTCCGGGGCTGGCTGGAAGGCATCGCCCCCGCCCACCGCCTGCTGCCGGACACCGTCCGGCTCGCCTCGGTGGACGCGAGCTTCCGCCGCTACTTCCGCCTCGACACCACCGACCCGGCCGCCCCCACGCGCATCGTGATGGACGCCCCGCCGGACAAGGAAAACAGCGATCCCTTCGTGCAGGTGGCCAAGCTGATGGCCGAGGCCGGCGTGCTGGCCCCGGCAGTGCTCGAATGGGACCGCCCCCACGGCTTCCTGCTGCTCGATGACCTGGGCCGCCAGACCATGCTGGATGTGCTCGACCCCGCCCGCCCCGACGCCAGCCGCCCGCTCTACGACGAGGCGATCGACGCCCTGATCCGCTGGCAGCTGGCCTCCAAACCCGGCGTGCTGCCGCCCTATGACCGGGCGCTGCTGGAGCGCGAACTCGCCCTGTTCCCCGAGTGGTACATCGGCCGCCACCGCGGCATTGCCGTCGAGGGCAAGCTCAAGGAGCGCCTGGACCGCAGCTTCAAGCTGATCGTCGACAGCAATCTCGCGTCGCCCAGCGTCTACGTGCACCGCGACTTCATGCCGCGCAACCTAATGATCGGCAGCGGCCCAAAGCTGGGCGTGCTCGACTTCCAGGACGCGGTCTACGGCCCCATCACCTACGACATCGCCAGCCTGATGCGCGACGCCTTCCTCAGCTGGGACGAGGAATTCGTGCTCGACATCACCATTCGTTACTGGGTCGCCGCGCGCAAGGCCGGCCTGCCGGTCGACGAAGACTTCGGCGCCTTCTACCGGGCCGTCGAGTGGATGGGGCTGCAGCGCCACCTGAAGGTGGCCGGCATCTTCGCGCGCATCACGCTGCGCGACGGCAAGCCCCGTTATCTGGCGGACACGCCGCGCTTCATCGCGTACATCCGCGCCACCGCCGGCCGCTACATGGAACTGACGCCGCTGGTGCGCGTGATCGACGAAATCGAGGGCACCTCGGCCATCACCGGCTTCGCCTACGGCCGTGTCTGAAGGAAGACTGAAAAAGCATCACCCTGTGACGCCCGTACAACGGTCGCTCGCAGCTATTGATTTCATAGCATGCCCCGTTTTCACTGTTCCGTGCCGCTGACCGCCGGCGCCAGCCTGGCGCTGCCGGCGGGCGCCGCGCGCCATGTGCAGGTGCTGCGGATGCAGCCCGGCGACGCGCTCACGCTGTTCGACGGCGCGGGCGGCGAATATGCCGCCACCGTCGAGCGCATGGGCCGCAGCGACGTCGCAGTGACGGTCGGCGCCCACCAGCCGGTGGAGCGGGAAGCCTCGCGCGCAGTGCACCTCGCGGTCGGCATGCCGGCCAACGAGCGCATGGACTGGCTGGTCGAGAAAGCCACCGAGCTGGGTGTGTCGAGCATCCAGCCGCTGGCCACCGCCCACGGCGTGCTGCGCCTGTCGGGCGAGCGCGCCGAAAAGAAGCGTGCGCACTGGGAAGCGATCGCCGTCGCGGCCTGCGAGCAGTGCGGCCGCAACCGCGTGCCGGTGATCCATCCGGTGCAGACCTTTTCAGGCTGGATAGCCGCGCAGCAACAGCAAGGTGCCGACACCGCCGAACGCCTCGTGCTGAGCCTCGCCGACGGCACCCGCGGAATCGCTACGGTGCAGCCCGACGACGGTCGGGGTGTCCTGGTGCTCAGCGGGCCCGAAGGCGGCCTGAGCGGCACCGAAGAGCAGGAAGCCATCGCCCGGGGCTTCGCCCCCATCACCCTCGGTTCGCGCGTGCTGCGTGCCGAGACGGCGGCACTCGCCGCACTGGTATCGCTCGCCGAACTTCAGGCCGTTTGAAGCGGTGTTTTCCGCGAGGCGGACGCGGAGCGCTTGGGAAACAATCGTTACTTCATTAAGACAAAAGAAGGACTTTTGCTTCCATGCCCAGCCTGTCTCGCGCGCTGCGACCCGCCTTTCTCGTGATTGCCGCCCTTTGCGCGGCGCAGGGTGTCCAGGCCCAGAATCCGGCGGCCCCGCAGGCACCGGTGGTGGTCGGCCCCGAGGTGGACAAGGCTTATGCGCAGCTGATGGCCTCGCCCCGCATCCAGAAACTGATGGAGGCGGTCAGGGCGGACCATGAACGCTCGATCGAAGACCTGAAGACGCTCACCGAGATCGAAGCCCCGCCTTTCAAGGAACAGAAGCGCGCCGAAGCCTTCCTGGCCCGCATGAAGGCGCTGGGGCTGACCCAGGCGAAGATCGACGCCGAAGGCAACGTGGTCGGCCTGCGCAAGGGCACGGGCAACGGCCCCAGGCTGCTGATTTCCGCACACCTGGACACAGTCTTCCCCGCCGGCACCGACGTGAAGGTGAAAGAGCACGACGGCCGCCTCCACGCCCCCGGCATCGCCGACGACACGCGCGGCCTGGCCGTGCTGCTGTCGTGGCTCAAGGTGCTGAACGACAACAAGATCCAGACCGTGGGCGACCTCATGTTCGTCGCCAACGTCGGCGAGGAAGAGCTGGGCAACCTGCGCGGCATGAAGGCGATCTTTCGCGACCACCTCGACATCGACGGCATGGTCGGGCTGGAGCCTTCGGCGCCGGGCAGCGTGCTGATACTGGGCACCGCGAGCCACCGCTACGAAGTCACCTTCCAGGGCCCGGGCGGCCACAGCTTCGGCGCGTTCGGCCAGGTGCCCAGCGCCATCCACGGCATGGGCCGGGCCATCGCCAAGATCGCCGACGTGCGCACGCCGAGCTTCCCCAAGACCACCTTCACGGTCGGCACTGTCGGCGGCGGCACTTCGGTCAACACCATCGCGCCGGACGCACGCATGGCCATCGACATCCGCTCGGACGACATGGCCTCGCTGCTGGAAACCGAGAAGAAGATCCTCGCGGCCGTCGACGACGCGGTGGCGGAAGAAAACCGGCGCTGGAACGTGAATACGCTGAGCGCGAGCGTCAAGCTCATCGGCGATCGCCCCGGCGGCCGCACGCCGCCCGACTCGGTGATCGTCGAGGCCGCGGTGCGCTCGAACGCCGCCTTCGGCCACAAGACGCTGCTGCGCGGCGGCAGCACCGACGCCAACGTGCCGATCTCGCTGGGCATCCCGGCCATCATCATCGGCGGGGGCGGCCGGGCCTCGGGATTCCATTCGCTGAGCGAGTCCATTGACATGACAGATGCATGGAAAGGCGCGCAGAATTCGCTCGCCACCGTGCTCGGGCTGGTGGGCGTGCAGGGGGTCAGCCCCGCGCTGCTGCCCAAACGGGCGGCGCGTACCAAGTAATTTGTCACGCTGCCAGTTCGAAAGTGGAAGTGCAACTTTCAGCTTAGGGTCCGCGGCATTTAACAATGCTTCCGGTTCTGTCACACACCAAGGAAACGGCCATGGGATTGCTCGATTCGGTACTGGGTCAAGTGCTAGGGGGCGCTGCGCAGCAGCAGCCGCAACAAGGCGGCCTCGGAGGGCTGGGCGATCTCGGCGGCCTTGCCGGCGCGTTGGGCGGCCTGCTGGCCAACAACGGAGAGCAGGGCGGCCTTGGCGGGCTGGTCTCGAAATTCGAGCAGGCCGGCCTCGGCAACGTCATCGGCTCGTGGATCGGCAAGGGCGACAACCAGCCGGTCACCGGCGACCAGCTGCAGAACGCGCTGGGCAGCGACACCATCGCGAGCATCGCCGCCAAGCTCGGCGTCAACGCGCAAACGCTGCTCCCCATGCTCGCGACCATGCTGCCGGCCCTGATCGACCAGCTCACGCCGCACGGCAAGGTGCCGGAGCAGGGGCTCGGCAACCACGAAGACCTGCTGGGCTCGCTCAGCGGCCTGTTGCAAGGCAAGCAGTCCTGAAAGACTGCCGTCTCCAGACTCGGCGCCCGCAAGGGCGCTTTTTTTCGTCTCCGGCGCCCTTGGCCGACAATGCCGCTCGCATCAATTCGAGGTAAGACGGCATGGCGGGCGGTGGCAAATCGAAGGTAGAGGGTCAGGAAGCACGGCCCGACGGCACCGTCCGGTGGTCCAAGAGCATGCGCGAGGCGCTCGCGCAGTTCAACGACCGGCCCTGCGGCCATTGCGGCGGCCTGCTGTCGGACGAGCGCAGCCTGGCCGACAGCCTCGACTTCTTCCGCCGCCACCGCTCCAGCTTCTACCCCCCGCGCGCGGCCCGGCTGCGCATGCTCGAGATGCACGGCGCCGGCGCGGCCGAGCTGTTCTTCGAGCCCTCTCCGCACAAGGAAGAAGTGGCCGACCTGCTGGCCATCCAGGACGAGGCCGTGGTCCGCTTCTTCGTGGCGCAGGTCAAGCAGATCGATTGCAAGAACGCCCTGATCAAGCAGGCGGCGCGGTGGCCGCTGTTCGTGCTGCGCGAGCTGCTGTCGGCGAACCCCGCGCGCCACCAGGCCGGCGCCGCGTTGATCCTCGAACTGCTGGCCGCCAACCCCGACTGGCAAGCCCCGCTCGAAGCCGCCTGCGACGAGCGCCAGCGCGACACGCTCGCGCGCCTGCAGGAAGACGCCTCCGGCGGCGTGGCCGATGCCGCACAGGCCGCCTGGCCCGCGCTGCTGAAGCGTCCGCCCTGGAAAAACCGGCAGGCGCTGCCGGTCATTCCCACCCTGGCCCTGCAACCCCTGCCGCCGACCGCCTTGCTGCACTGGCACAAGCTGCGCCCACCGCAATACCTGCAGGCCACGGGCGACGTGTCCGACTGGCTGGCGCGCGAGGTCCGCGTCTCGCGCGAACGCGCCGAAGAATGGGCCGGCGAGTTCACGCGCCACCAGCCCGAAGCGCCGGCACAGGTGCGCGAAAGCGGCAACGCGCACAAGGCCCTGTGGATGCTGGGCCTGCGCCCCGAATTGATCGAAGACGTGCTGACGAATGGCAAGGAGGTCGGCCCCGACGACTTCGGCCCGCTGCCCGACGCCCGCTGGGGCGCCGCCGAATACCTCTGGCTGCTGCCGCAGCCGCTGGCCGTCGCGGTGTTCACGCACGGACCCGCGCCCAGCCATTACATGGACGACGTCTCGCGCGTGCGGCCCATCCTGCATGCGTTCGGTGCCGCCGCGCTGCCGGGGCTGCAGCGCGTGCTCAAGCAGGGTTCGCGCGCGATGTTCGAGCTGGCCTCCGTCATCGAGTGGGACCCGCTCGCCGGCTGGATCGCCAGGGGCTTCCACACCAACCGCTGGGTCCGCCAGGAGGCGAGCGAATGGCTGGCCAGCTACCCGGACGCGGCCGCGCGCGGCCTCGTGCCCATCGCGCTGGGCGAGCCCGGCGCCGCGCATGAAGCCGCGCAGGCGGCATTGCGCTGGCTCCACGGCGCCGGCCATGCCGACGCCGTGCGCAACCAGGCCGCCGCCTACGGCCCCGAAGCCGCACATGCCGTGTCGCAACTGCTGGCCATCGCCCCCGAAGACCTGCTGCCCGACAGCCTGCCCGTGCTGCCGAAGACCCTGCCGCTGGCCGCGCTGCCCCGGCTGATCCTCCAGCAGGGCGGCCAGGCGCTGCCGCAGGCCGTCGTGCCCGACGTGCTGATGGCGATGATGCTCGGCAAGCCCGACATGCCCTACCCGGGACTGGCCGGCCTGCTGGAGGCGGTCACGCCCGACTCGCTCGCACGCTTCGGCCGCGCGCTGCTGGCCTGGTGGATCGGCAACGGCCGGCCCGCCAAGGAGCGCTGGATGTTCGCGCTGCAAGGCCGGCTGGGCGACGGCGAAACCGCCCGCCAGCTCTACGGCCTGCTGCGCCAGTGGCGCGCCGCGCTCGACCGCGTGCGCGCCTACGACGCGATGGCGATGCTCGGCGAAATCGGCAGCGACGCCGCCCTGATGCACCTGGCCGAACTCTCGCGACAGACCCGCCACGACGACCTGCGCACCCGCGCCGACCGCATGCTGGGCGAAGTGGCCGAGCAGCGCGGCCTGAGCCTCGACCAGCTGACAGACCGCACCGTGCCCGACCTGGGCCTGGACACCCGCGCGCGGCTCACGCTCGACTTCGGCCCGCGCAGCTTCGAGATACGCATGGACGACAGCTTCGAGCCGGTGGTGCACAACCGCACCGGCAAGATGCTCAAGACCCTGCCCAAGCCCGGCGCGAACGACGACGCCGGCAAGGCGGCCGCCGCGACCAATCAGTTGAAAGACCTGCGCAAGCTCGCCAAGTCCGTCGCCACCGCGCAGCAGCGGCGCCTCGAGGCCGCCATGTGCGCACGGCGCCGCTGGGCCCCCACCGAGTTCCTGCCGTTCTTCGCCAACCACCCGGTGCTGCGCGTCTTCAGCCGGCGGCTGGTGTGGGGCCTGTTCGATACGTCGAACCGGCTGGCCGGCACCTTCCGCATCGGCGCCGAGGGCGAGCTGACTGATCTGCAGGGCGCCCCGGTCCAACTGGTCGAGGACGCGCGCATCGGCATTCCGCATCCGCTGGAAATGGCGGCGCTCGACCCGTCGCTGGCTGCTGCCTGGGCCGATGTGCTGGCCGGCCACGGAATCGTGCAGGCCTTCGAGCAGCTGGCACGCCAGACCTTCGCACGCGACGATTCGCTGCGCGCGCGCCGCGACATTCCGCACTGGGCCGGCCGCCAGGTATCGAACGCCGCGCTCATGGGCCTCGAACAGCGGGGCTGGCTGCGCGAAGTGGGCGAAGGCGGCATGGTCGACAGCTTCGGCAAGCGCCTGCCTGGCGGACGCCGCGTCCGCCTGCGGCTGGGCGCCGGCTGGTTCGTGCAGGACAGCCCCGACGGCGCCGAACTGCAGACCGTGCAGTCCGTGGCGCTCGACGGCGCCGACGGCAGCACGCTGGGCGACCTGTCGCCGGTCGACTTCAGCGAGATCGAGCGCGACCTGCAGCGCGCCGTCAGGCCCGCGGCGGAAAGCGCTGGTTGAGCCAGCGCTGCAGGGCCGCGAAGACGGGGTCGGCCTCGAGCTCGTTGAAGATCTCGTGATACAGCGTGTCGAAGCAATGCGCCTCGACCTTGCCGCCTGACGCGGCCGCAGCAGCGAAGGCACGGCTTGCCGCCGGCACCACGAGACGGTCGTCGCCCGCGTAGAGCAGCAACGTCGGCACCGGCCAGTCGGCGGCGCGCCGCTGCACCGTCGCGCCCTCGTACGCCAGGAAGCGCGCGAGCCGGCTGCCGATGCGGTCGTGCGTGAGCGGATCGTCGCGGTAGGCCTGCACCACTGCCGTGTCGTGCGAAAGGTAGTTGTCGTCCAGGCCGTTGCCAACGCGCAGGTTGGGCGCGATGCGCGGCAGCACCGCGAGCAGCGCCTTCTGGAAGCCGCTGAGGCCCGGGTCGAGCCCCGGCGAGGACAGCACCAGCCCATCGACCGGCCGCACCCCGCGTGCCACCAGGCTTGCCGCGACAAGGCCGCCCAGGCTGTGCCCCAGCAGCACCAGCGGCAACCCGGGATTCAGGCGGCGCGCATCGTCGATCACCAGCGCGAGGTCATCGACCAGCCGCAGTTCGCTCGGCAGGCCGCCGCGCGCACCGGTCGATTCGCCGTGTCCGTGGTGGTCATGCGCCCACACCGCGAAGCCCCATTCGTGCAGGCATTCCGCCAGCGCGTGGTAGCGGCCCGCATGCTCGCCGAGCCCGTGGACCACGACAACGACGGCACGCGCCGGGCCGGGCGCCGGCAGGCGGCGCAAGGCCAGCGTCTCGCCGTCCGGCGTGGACAGCGACACGCGCTGCGGCAGAGGCAGCGCCTCGTCGTTCAAGCCGCCACCGGCTCCGATGCGGCGGCGCGGTGCGCGGCCGGCAGCGCCGCGATCACCTCGGCCACGGCGGCCGTGAGTTTCTTCGCGTACGGCACGTGCAGGAACTCGTTCGGGCCGTGCGCGTTGCTCTTCGGGCCGAGCACGCCACAGACCATCATCTGCGCCTTCGGGAAGCCGGCGCTGAGCATGTTCATCAGCGGAATGGTGCCGCCCTGGCCGATGTAGCCGCAGGACGCGCCGAAGTGCGCGCGCGAGGCCTTGTTGAGCGCATCTTCGAACCACGGCGTGATGGTCGGGGCATTCCAGCCGGTGGCGCCGCCGTTGCTTTCGAAGGTCACGCGGGCCTGGTAGGGCGCGTTGTCCTCCAGCAGGGCCTTGAGCGTCTGCACCGTCTCGGCCGCGTCGACCAGCGGCGGCAGGCGCAGCGAGAGCTTGAAGGCGGTGTAGGGACGCAGCACGTTGCCCGCGTCCTTCAGCGCCGGAAAGCCTTCGGCGCCGGTGACCGACAGCGTGGGCTTCCAGGTGCGATTGAGCAAGGCCTCGACCGGGTCGGTGGTGGTCGGCAGCGCGAACATGGTGGAGCCGCCGCAGTCGTAGTGCGCCCACGGGAAGCGCTTGTAGACCTCTTCGCCCAGGATGGCGGCGGTGGCCTTGGCCTGCGCCAGCCGGTCGGCCGGCACTTCGCAGTGGAAGCTCGCGGGCAGCAGGCGGCCGGTGGCGCTGTCTTCGAGGCGGTCGAGCACCTGCCGCATGATGCGGAAGCTCGAGGGCACGAGACCCGAGGCATCGCCCGAGTGGATGCCTTCGGTCAGCACTTCGACCTTGAGCGTGCCGCTGGCCATGCCGCGCAGCGAGGTGGTGAGCCAGAGCTGGTCGTAGTTGCCGGCGCCGGAATCCAGGCAGATCACGAGTTCGACGTTGCCCAGGCGCGGACGCAGCGCGTCGACGTAGGGCAGCAGGTCGTAGGAGCCGCTTTCCTCGCAGGTCTCGATCAGGCCGACGATGCGCGGATGCGCCACGCCCTGGGCCTTGAGCGCCTGCAGCGCGGCGACGCTGGCGTACACCGCATAGCCGTCGTCGGCGCCGCCGCGGCCGTAGAGCAGGCCGTTCTCGTACTTGGGCGTCCAGGGACCGAGGTCGTTACGCCATCCGGTGAACTCGGGCTGCTTGTCGAGGTGGCCGTACATGAGCACGGTCTCGTCCATGTCGGTGCCGGATGCCGGCACTTCGAAGAACAGCACCGGGGTGCGGCCTTCGAGCCGCACGATCTCGAGCTTCAGGCCCTCGACCTTCTGCGCCTCGACCCAGGCCGCGGCGTTGCGCAGCACGGTCTCGAGGTAGCCGTTGGCGGCCCAGTCCTTGTCGAAGCCGGGCGACTTGGAGGGAATGGCGATGTAGTCGGTGAGTTGCCTGACGATGTCGCCGTCCCATCGGGCGGTGACGTCGGACAGGGCACGCTCGGCGTCGAGCGTGCCGGCGGGCATTTCGCGGTGCAGGGGGGCGTTCATCGGTGGGTTCTCCGCGGGTGGACGAAAAGACGCATTTTGCGCCTTGAGGCGAGCGCGCGTAGAGTGCGGGCGATCTCAAACCGGAGGCCATGTGAGCAAGTCAGCATCGACTCGGATCAAGGTGGGTATTGGAGGCTGGACCTACGAACCCTGGCGCGACAACTTCTACCCCAAGGGGCTCGCGCACGCGAAGGAGTTGAACTACGCGAGTCGCAAGGTCAGCGCCATCGAGATCAACGGCACCTACTACAGCACCTTCAAGCCCGAGACCTTCAGGAAGTGGCACGACGACACGCCCGCCGACTTCATGTTCTCGCTCAAGGCCTCGCGCTTCGCGACCAACCGCAAGCTGCTGTCGGGCGCGGGCGATTCGATCAAGCGCTTCATCGACAGCGGCGTGGCCGAGCTGGGCGACAAGCTGGGCCCGATCGTCTGGCAGTTCATGCCGACCAAGCAGTTCGACGCGGAAGACTTCGAGGCCTTCCTCTCGCTGCTGCCGAAGAAGGAAGGCAGCCGCGTGCTGCGCCACGTGATGGACGTGCGGCACGAGAGCTTCATGGTGCCCGCGTACAAGGCGCTCGCGAAGAAGCACAAGGTGTCGACGGTGTTCACCGACGCCGAGAAGTTTCCGTCGTTCGAGGAGCCCGAGGGCGACTTCGCCTATGCGCGGCTCATGATGGCCGACGCCAAGCTCAAGGCCGGCTATGCGCCGAAGGCGCTGGACACCTGGGCCGAGCGCGCGCGGGGCTGGGCCGAATCGCCGAAGAAGCGCGACGTGTTCGTCTACTTCATCAATGGCGCGAAGGAAAGGGCACCGGCCGCGGCCGGTGCCCTGCTGGAGCGCCTGGGATGGGTGCCGCCGGCTGCATGAAGCCGGGCAGCGCAAGATAAACCAGAGACTGCGTCAGCCCTTGGCGCCGAAGCTGATCTCGCCCGACAGCTGACCGCCTTCTTCGATCACGATCTTGCCGTAGCGGATCTTGCCGGTGACCTTGCCGGTCGAGTGGATGACGAGCTTCTCGCGCACGGTGAGGTTACCGTCGAACACGCCGCGGATTTCGGCGATGTCTATTTCGGCCGAGCCCTTGAACTCGCCCTGTTCGGCGATCTGCATCAGGCGCGAATCCATGGTGGCTTCCACCAGGCCTTCGACCACGAGCGTGTCGCAGTCGGTGATCTCGACGCCCTTGAGCTTGATGTTGGGGCCGACGGTGAGCTTGCTGCCGCCTTCCTTGGCTGCGGGGGCCGCCGCTGCATTGAGGCCGCCTTGCTGCGCGGTCAGCGACGAGGGATTGACGGGGGAACCGGAGAGGTTGGTGGCTGCGCCGACGAGCGGAGCGGGGCGGGAAGTCAGCGAGTCGGTGTCTCGGTCACGTTTGCCGAAGAAGGGGGACTGTGTAGCCAATGGGGAGCTCCTCAAGAAAGGGGACTATCGTAAGAACGCACTCACGGCATGCGGCACTTCATTGCGCAAGAAGCGTAACTGAATAAGTCGTCCGCGACACGACAATGCCCTCATGACCCGCCCGAATCTCGAAGCCCTCTCCACGCCCGCAGCCACCGACTCCCGCTTCGACAAGCCCGCGCACGGCTGGCGGCGCACGCTGTTCACGGTGATCTTCGAGGCCGACACGCGCGCTGGCCTGTGGTTCGACCTGGCGCTGATCGCGGTCATCGTCACCAGCGTGCTGGTGGTCATTCTGGACAGCGTGCAGTCGATCCGCGAGCACTGGCGCCCGGTGTTCAACGCGCTCGAATGGGTGTTCACGATTCTCTTCACGCTGGAGTACATCGCGCGGCTGTGCTGCGTGAACAAGCCGCTGCGCTATGCACTGAGCTTCTACGGCGTGATCGACCTGCTGGCGCTGCTGCCCACCTTCCTGGTGGCCCTTGCGCCCGAGCTGGCCTACCTGATCGACGTGCGCATCCTGCGGCTCTTGCGCGTGTTCCGCATCTTCAAGCTGTCGCGCTATTCGGCGGAGTACCGCGCGCTGGTGATGGCGGTGGCGTCGAGCCGCCGCAAGATCACCGTGTTCGTCGGCTTCGTGATGCTGGTGGTGCTGGTGATGGGCACGCTGATGTACGTGGTCGAGGGGCCGGAGCACGGCTTCACGAGCATTCCGGTGGCGATCTACTGGGCCATCTCGACGATGGCCACGGTGGGCTTCGGCGACCTCGTGCCCAAGACCGACCTGGGCCGCGCGATCGCCTCGGTGATGATGCTGCTGGGCTGGGGCGTGCTGGCGGTACCGACGGGCATCGTCACGGCAGAGATGGCGCGGCGCGGGCCGAACGACGAAGCAGTGCCCGTGCCCGTGGCCCCGCGCGGCGTTCTTGCAATGACAGCGCCGGCACCCGCTCCCGCCGTGCCGGCGAAGCGCATCACTCCGTCGGCCAGACGACGCGCCCTTGCGCAGCATCGCCGAGGCAGGCGATGAAGGCATCGGCGTCGGGCTCGGGGAGCGTGAAGGCGAAGTGCACGTCGCTGTCGTGCCGCACGCTCTCGATGACCGCACCGGCCGAAGCGAGTTCTCGACGCACCAGCCCTTCGAGCGCATAGGGCACGGCGCACCGCAGGCTGCGCTGGCGCAGCAGCGGCACGAGCGTGGCGCCGAGCAGGGCCTGCGCCACCGCGTCTGTGTAGGCCCGCACGAGGCCGCCGGCACCGAGCTTCACGCCGCCGAAGTAGCGCACCACGGTCGCGAGCGCGCCCTCGACCTGCTGGTGGCGCAGCACCTCCAGCATCGGCCGTCCCGCGGTGCCGCCTGGCTCGCCGTCGTCGTTCGCGGCCGACTGGCCGCCGGCCATCAGGGCCCAGCACACATGCGCTGCAGCGGGATGTTCGGCGCGCAACGACGCGACCACCGCCAGCGCGGCCGCGCGGTCGGCCACCGGCTGCACGCAACCGATGAAGCGGCTCTTCTTGATGAGCAGCTCGCTGTGAACCGGCTGCGCCAGCGTGAAGCTCATGCGGTGCGGTCCGGCATGTGCATCGGAGGCTCAGCCGCCGCCGCGCTCGAACTTGAAGACCGCGGTGCTGGCGCGCGCATTGGGCAGCCAGCGCACGTCGCGGCCGTCCTGCAGGCCGAAGGCGTCGAGCACGCGCAGGTTGTTCTTGCCGGCCAGCACCTCGAAGTCCTTGAAGGTGCCGACGCGGATGTTGGGTGTGTCGTACCACTGGTAGGGCAGGCGGCGCGTCACCGGCATGCGGCCGCGCGCCACGCTCAGCCGGTTGGGCCAGTGCGCGAAGTTGGGGAAGGCGACGATGCCGATGCGGCCCACGCGCGCGGTCTCGCGCAGCATCACCTCGGCATTGCGCAGATGCTGCAGCGTGTCGATCTGCAGCACCACGTCGAACGAGGCGTCGTCGAACATCGACAGGCCTTCGTCGAGGTTGAGCTGGATCACGTCGACACCGCGGCGCACGCACTGCAGCACGTTGCCGTCGGCGATTTCCACGCCGTAGCCGGTGCAGCCGCGCTCGCGCTGCAGCAGGTCGAGCAGGGCGCCGTCGCCGCAGCCGAGGTCGAGCACGCGCGAGCCCTGGGGCACGAGTTGCGCGATCAGCCGTTGATGTTCGAGGTCGCTCATTGCTGGAACTCCTTGGCGACGCGCTCGAAGTACGAGCGGACCACGCCCATGTAGCGCACGTCGTCGAGCAGGAAGGCGTCGTGCCCGTGCGGCGCGTCGATCTCGGCGTAGCTCACGTTGCGGCGGTTGTCGAGCAGCGCCTTCACGAGTTCGCGGCTGCGCGCGGGCGAGAAGCGCCAGTCGGTCTTGAAGCTCACGAGCAGGAACTTGGCCGTGGCGTTCGCGAACGCGGCGCTGAGCTTGCCGCCGTGGCTGCGCGCGGGGTCGAAGTAATCGAGCGCGCGGGTGATCAGCAGGTAGGTGTTGGCGTCGAAGTACTCGCTGAACTTGTCGCCCTGGTAGCGCAGGTAGCTTTCGATCTGGAACTCGACGTCCTGCGTGGAATAGCGGTAGTCGAGCCCCGCGGCCTCGCCTTCGACGACGCTGCGCAGGATGCGGCCGAACTTGGCGTTCATCACGTCGTCGCTGAGGTAGGTGATGTGGCCGATCATCCGCGCGATGCGCAGGCCGCGCTTGGGCACCACGCCATGCTCGTAGAAGTGGCCGCCGTGGAAGTCGGGGTCGGTGACGATGGCGCGGCGCGCGACCTCGTTGAAGGCGATGTTCTCGGCCGTGAGGTTGGGAGCGCTGGCCACCACCACGGCGTGGCGCACGCGATCGGGGTACTGCAGCGTCCATGAGAGCGCCTGCATGCCGCCGAGGCTGCCGCCCATGACGGCCGCCAGCGTGTCGATGCCGAGCGCGTCGAGCAGGGCGGCCTGGGCGTCGACCCAATCCTCGACAGTGACCACCGGGAAGTCGGCGCCGTAGACGCGGCCGGTGGTGGGGTTGACGTGCATCGGACCGGTCGAGCCGAAGCAGGAGCCGAGGTTGTTGACGCCGATCACGAAGAAGCGGTCGGTGTCGACCGGCTTGCCGGGGCCGACCATGTTGTCCCACCAGCCCTCGGAGCGGGCCTGGCCCTGGTAGACGCCCGCCACGTGGTGCGAGGCATTGAGCGCATGGCACACCAGCACCGCGTTGCTGCGCTCGGCGTTCAGGGTGCCGTAGGTTTCGTAGGCGAGCGTGTAGTCGCTGATCGATGCGCCGCTGCGCAGGGCCAGCGGGCCCGCGAACTGCATCGACTGCGAAGTGACGACCAAGGGAGGTGACGACGACATGAATGAAAAAACCCGGCCTCGCCAAAAACGAGCCGGGTCTGCCGCGCCTGTCTTTAGCTGAATTTATAAAGCGCCCGCAAGCTGAAGCAAATCGGCGCAGGGGCAGTATATCGCCCCCTCGGATGAGGTTACCAGCCGATGATCATGATCACGCCCAGCGCCAGGAAGATCGCGGCGGAAATGCCGTGCACGAGCTTGATCGGCACGCGGCGCACGATCTTGTCGCCCAGCCACACCACCGGCGCATTCGCCAGCATCATGCCCAGCGTGGTGCCGGCGACCACCCAGAAGTAGTCCTGCGTGAAGCGGGCGGCCAGCATGACGGTGGCGATCTGGGTCTTGTCGCCCATCTCGGCGAGGAAGAACGCGATTACCGTGGTGCCGAAGACGCCGAACCTGGAAACGCCGGGTGCATCGTCGTCGTCGAGCTTGTCGGGAATGAGCATCCACACCGCCATCGCGATGAACGAGCCGCCAAGAATCCATCGCAGCACGTCGGGGCCAAGCCAGTGCGTGATGTAGTTGCCGACGGCACCTGCCAGGGCGTGGTTGATGATCGTGGCGGCGAAGATGCCGAGCACGATGGGCCAGGGTTTCCTGAAACGGGCTGCGAGCAGAAGGGCCAGGAGTTGGGTCTTGTCGCCCATTTCGGCGAGCGCAACTACGCCGGTTGCAACGAGAAAAGCTTCCATTTTTTGAACGTGGGGTTTCTTGGCCGAAGGACGCAATTGACCGTGCAACACCTTCGGCCATATTCCCGAAGTTGCACGGTCAAAGGTCTCGCCAGGTGTTTTCTCACTGCACGCGCCATGTCCTGTGGGGCAGGACAAGTCTGTTGACGCGGGCCCCTCTCGCAAATCGGAAGGCGGCTACTCCCCAATGACGGGCAGGATTCTACCTGTAGCGCCAAGGGCCTCACTCAATTTTGTAAGCGTGCGCTAGCTTTTGATTGTTTTCACAGGTGCTACCTCAAGAAGCAAATTCCTGCTTGCTTTTCGGATATTTCACCCATAATGCACGAGCCTCCCTCTTCATTTTGGTGGGGAGGCAGTTCGGTGATCGGTCAGTTTCGCGCGACTCGACGGCTCTCGTTTGAGTGATGCTTTCGGGACTCCATCGCTTTTCTTGATGTGTTTATAGGAGTCCCTTGATGGGCAACAAACTGTACGTCGGCAACCTGCCTTACTCGGTGCGCGACGGTGATCTCGAACAGGCCTTCGGCCAGTTCGGCGCAGTGACCAGCGCCAAGGTCATGATGGAGCGCGACACCGGCCGCTCGAAGGGCTTCGGCTTCGTCGAGATGGGCAGTGACGCGGAAGCACAGGCCGCCATCAACGGCATGAACGGCCAGCCCCTGGGCGGCCGCAGCGTCGTCGTCAACGAAGCACGTCCCATGGAAGCTCGTCCCCCGCGCAGCGGTGGTGGCGGCGGCTACGGCGGTGGTGGTGGTTATGGCGGCGGCGGTGGCGGCGGCTACGGCGGCGGCGGTGGTGGCGGCTACGGTGGTGGCGGCGGTGGCCGCTCCGGCGGTGGCGGCGGCTACGGCGGCGGTGGCCGCAGTGGTGGCGGCGGTGGTGGTGGCGATGGCGGTTTCCGCAGCCCCTACGGCGCCGGTCCCCGTGGCGGTGGCGGCGGTGGTCGCAGCGGCGGTGGTGGTGGCTACGGCGGCGGCGGCAACAGCGGCTACTGAGCACTGCGCCTCAAAACGCAAAAAAGACAAAAGGCTCCTTTCGGAGCCTTTTTCTTTGGTCGCTCGCTTTTCCGCCGATCTGCGCGCCGCTCAGGCCTCGCCGCTTCGCTTCTTGCGCCCGCGCCCCTGCACCGCGCGGTCGAGCACGGCGTTGGGCAGCATGCGCATGATCTTGGCGACCACGCCCATCTGCCACGGAATCACCCGGTAGCTCGTGCCGGACTCGATGGCCCGCAGCGCCTGGGCCGCGAAGTCTTCGGCCTTCATGAGAAAGGGCATGCCATAGCGGTTGCCTTGCGTCAGCGGCGTGTCGATGTAGCCGGGGCAGAGCGTGACAACCTTCACGCCGCTGTTGTGCAACTCGCCGCGCAGGCTCTCGCAGTACGCGACCACGCCGGCCTTGCTCGCGCAGTAGGCGCCGTGGCCCGGCAGGCCGCGGATGGAAGCGACGCTGCCAATGCCGACCAGCCGCCCGCTGCCGCGCTGCACCATCGCCCGCACGAACGGATGGAAGGTCGCGGCCAGGCCGACGTTGTTGGTGGCGAAGGTCTGCGACAGCACGTCGAGGTCGGAGCGCTCCGCGGTGTCGATGCCGATGCTGATGCCCGCGTTGGCGATCACCACGTCGGGCAACCCCTGCTGCGCGATGCATGCGTTGCCGGCCGCCACGATGCTGTCGGTCTGCGCCACGTCGGCGCTGTAGATCCGGTAGCGGTCCGCGCTCAACCCTCGGGACTTCGCCCAGGCCTCGATCTCCGTCGTGCGCCGGGCCACCAGCGCCAGCCGGTACCCCGCGTCGTAGAAGCTCGCGGCCATGGCCTGGCCGATACCGCTCGACGCGCCGGTAATGAAGACGAGCGGGGTCGAGGTGGTCATGCGGGATCTTTCGGGAAGTCTTCTTCTTGTCAGCGCTTCTTGGCAGGCGCGGGAGCAGCAGCGGCGGCCGACGGAATCAGCACGCCGCGCACCCGGCCCCTCAGGTTGGCCACGCCGGTCAGGTTGTCGTAGTCGAGCGTGTCGCCGGTGAACTGGTCCTTGTCGCGGATCAGCGTAACCGGCTGGTTCGAGGTGACGCGCTCGGTGTCGACGAAGGCGTGCAGGAACTCGCCACGGAATTCGAGGCGCGGCGTGGGCTTGCCGTCGGCGCCAACGGACGGATCGCGGATGACGATCGCATTGCCGAACAGCTGCAGTTCGCTGCCGTCCGAATTCGACAGCCCACGGTTGGCGGTGGAGCGCGTCACCAGGCCTTCGGGCGAGATGGAGCGCATGCGCACCTTGTCGACCTCGATGGTGTCGGTGTCGGGATAGTGCCGGCCTTCGACGCCGAACAGTTCGCTGCGCAATTCGCCGTTCGGCAGGAAGTTCTTGATGACGAAGTCGCGCATGAAATAGTCGGGCTCATGCGTGGGCGCGGCCTTGGCGGTGGGCTCCAGCAGCTTGGGCGCATTGCGCACCAGCCAGTAGGTGCCGAGCGCGACGGCTGCCGTCAGGATGATCGGCAGGTAGATCGTGGCGCGGTCGAGGACGTTGCGCACCAGCCCCCATGCGCGTTTCACGTTGTTCATGTGTTCGGGCCCCGGGCAGCATCGAGCATGGCGCGGTACTGGCCGCAGGCCGTGAGGAGCAGGTCGCAGAACTCGCGCGCCGCGCCTTCGCCGCCCCGCGCCTGGGTGACATAGCGGGCGATGCCGCGCACCTCGGCATGCGCATTGGCCGGCGCCGCCGCGAAGCCGACGCGCGTGAGCACCGGCAAATCGGGCCAGTCGTCGCCGATGGCCGCGGCCTGCGCCCACGTGAAGCCGAGCTGGTCGAGCATAGCCTGCGCGGCGGGCAGCTTGTCTTCGGTGCCGTAGCGCACGTGTTCGATGCCCAGCGCCTCGAGCCGCACGCGCAGCGGCTTGGAGTCGCGCCCGGTGATCACGGCGGGCGTGATGCCCGCCTTGCGCAGCAGCTTGAGGCCGTAGCCGTCGAGGATGCTGAAGCGCTTGAGCGTTTCGCCGTGCTCGGTGAAGTACACGCCGCCGTCGGTCAGCACGCCGTCGATGTCGAAGAAGACGATGCGCACGTCCTGCGCGGCGAGCAAGGTCTCGGCCTGGAACTCGAGCGCCATCAGATGACCTTCGCGCGCATCAGGTCGTTGGTGTTGATCGCACCCACGACCACGCCCGCGCCGTCGATCACGAACAGCCGGGTGATGCCGCATTGCTCCATCAGCTCGGCGGCTTCCACGGCCAGGGCGTCGACGCGAATGGTGCGCGGGTTGTGATGCATCACGTCGGCAGCCTTGGGGCTGCGCAGGTCGGCGCCGGCCTCGATCAGGCGGCGCAGGTCGCCGTCGGTGAAGATGCCCGAGGCACGGCCGTCGGGCTCGACCACCGCGGCGGCGCCGAAGCCCTTGATGCTCATCGCGCGCATCAGTTCGCTGATGGTGGCCGAGGGCGGCACGCGCGGCACCTCGTCGCCGGAGCGCATGACGTCGCTCACGTGGGTGAGCAGCTTGCGCCCGAGCGCGCCGCCCGGATGCGAGCGCGCGAAGTCTTCCGAGCCGAAGCCGCGCGCGTCGAGCAGCGCCACGGCCAGCGCGTCGCCCATCGCCATCTGCGCGGTGGTGCTCGCGGTAGGCGCGAGGTTGAGCGGGCAGGCTTCCTTGGACACGCCGGCGTCGATCACGATGTCGGCATGGCGCGCGAGGGTGGATTCGGGGCGGCCGGTCATGGCGATCAGGGGCACGCCCTGGCGCTTGACGACCGGCAGGATGACGGTGAGCTCATCGACCTCGCCGCTGTTGGAAATGGCCAGCACCAGGTCGACCGACTTGATCATGCCCAGGTCGCCGTGGCTGGCCTCGGCCGGGTGCACGAACATCGCGGGCGTGCCGGTGGATGCGAGGGTGGCTGCGATCTTGCGGCCGACGTGGCCGCTCTTGCCCATGCCCATCACGACCACGCGGCCGCGCACTTCGAGGATCTTGCGCACGGCGTCGACGAAGCTCGGCCCGACACGGGCCTTCAGGCCGGAGACGGCTTCGGCTTCGATGTCGAAAGTGATGCGTGCCCGGGAGAGGATCGCTTCGGGGTCGACCACGGGGGCCGGGGCGGGACGGGAGCTCATCGGCCGATTTTACGGGGCGGCCAGTCCGGGGATATACGCGCCCCGGCGAAGCCCGGGGCACGGACATTGCTCTAGCATCGGCGCCTATGTCTTCGTTCGATCTCACGCTGTTGTATTTGCTTGCCGCGGTGATCGGCGTGGTGGCCTGCCGCTCCCTGAAACTGCCGCCGATGCTGGGCTACCTGTCGGCCGGCGTGCTGATCGGGCCGCATGCGTTCGCGCTGGCGCAGAACTCCGAGGGCATCCGGCACCTGGGCGAGTTCGGCGTCGTGTTCCTGATGTTCGTGATCGGGCTGGAGTTCAGCCTCCCCAAGCTGCGCGCGATGCGAAAACACGTGTTCGGGCTGGGCCTGCTGCAGGTGCTGCTGACGATGACCATCGCCACGGTCGGCGCGCTGCTGATCGCGCGGCTGCTGCCGCCGTCGTGGCAGCTCGGCTGGCAGACCGCGCTGGCGCTGTCGGGCGCGCTCACCATGAGCAGCACCGCCATCGTCGTCAAGCTGATGGCCGAGCGGTTGGAGCTGGAGAGCGAACACGGCAAGCGCGTAATGGGTGTGCTGCTGTTTCAGGACTTGGCGGTGGTGCCGCTTCTGGTGCTGATTCCCGCGCTGGGCGCGCCACCCGAGGCGCTGGCCAAGGCGCTCGGCCTCGCGCTGCTGAAGGCCACCTTCCTCATCGGTGTGCTGCTCTACGGCGGCCCCCGCGTCATGCGCTGGTGGCTCACGCTGGTGGCGCGGCGGCGCAGCGAGGAGCTGTTCATCCTGAACGTGCTGCTGGTCACGCTGGGGCTGGCCTGGCTCACCGAGCTGGCCGGCCTGAGCCTGGCGCTGGGCGCGTTCATCGCGGGCATGCTGGTGTCGGAAACCGAATACAAGCACCAGGTCGAGACCGACATCCGCCCGTTCCACGACGTGCTGCTGGGGCTGTTCTTCATCACCGTGGGCATGTCGCTCGACTGGCACATCGTGGTCGAGCGCTGGATGCTGGTGGGCGTGCTGCTGCTGGTGCCGCTGGGGTTCAAGCTCGGGCTGGTGACGGTGCTGGCGCGGGTGCTGGGCGCCACCTCGGGCGTGTCGTTGCGCACCGGCCTCTATCTGGCGCAGGCCGGCGAATTCGGCTTCGTGCTGCTGACGCTGGCGCAGGAGCGCAGCCTGTTGCCGCCGTGGCTGGCCAACCCGGTGCTAGCGTCGATGGTGCTGTCGATGCTGGCGACGCCTTTCATCATCATGTACAGCAACGCCATCGTGCGAAAGCTCGTGGCCAGCGACTGGCTGCAGCAGTCGCTGCAGATGACGAGCATCGCGCGCAAGACCATCAACACGGCGCAGCACGTGATCATCTGCGGCTACGGGCGCTGCGGCCAGAACCTGGCGCGCATCCTCGAACGCGAGGGCATTCCGTACATGGCGCTCGACCTCGACCCCGACCGCGTACGACAGGCCGCAGCGGCCGGCGACTCAGTGGTGTTCGGCGACGCGGCACGGCTGCAGGCCCTGATGGCGGCCGGCCTGGCGCGCGCCAGCGCGGTGGTCGTCACCTACCTCGACGTGCCGGGCGCCATGAAGGTGCTGGCCAACGCGCGCGCCCATGCCGCCCACGTGCCGGTGATCGTGCGCACGCAGGACGATCACGACCTGGAGAAGCTGCAGGCCGCCGGCGCCACCGAGGTGGTGCCCGAGGCCATCGAGGGTTCGCTGATGCTCGCGAGCCATGCGCTGGCGCTGGTGGGCGTGCCGATGCGGCGCGTGATCCGCGTGGTGCAGGACCAGCGCGACGCGCGCTACAACCTGCTGCGCGGCTACTTTCACGGCGCCGACGACGACAAGGCCGACGAGGTCGACCACGAGCGGCTCAACAGCTTCACCCTGAGCGCCGGCGCCCGCGCCATCGGCCAGACGCTGGAGCAGCTGGCGCTGCCGACGCTGGGCGTGCGCGTCGCGAGCCTGCGCCGCCATGACGGCCAGCCGCGCACACCGGGCGCCGACACGGTGCTGACCGACGGCGACACGCTGGTGCTTTCCGGCAAGCCGACCGCGCTGGCCGTGGCGATCGAACGGCTGCAGAAGGGCTGAGGCGGCCGAGGCCGCCCGGCCCGGCTCAGTTGATCAGCGTCGGGTTGCGCTTTTCCTCGTCGATGCGCTGCTGGCGGCGCACCGCCTCGCATTGCGCATGGGCCTTGTACTCGGCCTTCAGGCACTGCGCGGCCATGCACTGCGCCCGCGCGATGAAGTTGCGGTCGCCGCACTGGGCCAGGGGTTCGGGGGGAGGAGGGGCGGGTGCCGGTGGCGGCGGGGCTGCCGCGACGGCGGGTGCTGGGGTTTCAGGGGTGCCGGTCGCGGGGGCTGCGACGGTTGCCTGTTTGCGCGGCCGGGCCGGGGGCTTGGCGCTAGCCGCGAGCGGCGCGGCTTCGGCGGCCGGAGGTGCCTCTGCCGCTGGAGGCTCCGGCGCGGCGGGCGCCGGGGGTGATGCCGGCTCCGCCGGTGGCGCCGCGGGCTCGACGGCCGGTGCCGATACCGCCGGCTCGGTGTCTGTGATCGCGGCGGGCGCCTTGCGGGTTCCGTAGCCGTACCAGCCCGCGACCATCATCAGCACCGCCACCGCCAACAGCCCGAGCCACAACAGGATCACCCGCTTGCGCGGTGGCCGCTCGACAGGCCGCCGGACCTTGACCCGGGTGCGCTTGCGTTCGGCCTTCTCCTGTCGCGCGGTCTCGAAGCCCGACGACGGGGCGGGAGGAGGCGGCGGCGGAGGGTCGTCGTAGACCATGATCATGGTCTCCTGGTCGTCCGACGGCGCGGGGGCCGACGATCTTCCGAAGAACGAACGCCGGGGCTCAAGCTCGCCGGGGTCGAAGAGCGGCGCCGGAATGGTCGGAGCGCGCAGCTGGGCGGGGGCGGTGGTGGCCCACTCGCGCTCGGGGCTCGGCGGCGGGGGAATCCGGGTTGCCTTGCCGGACAGCGTGTTGCCGCAGCTCCGGCAGAAATTGGCGCCGTCACGGTTTTCCGTGCTGCAGACCGGACAGATCAAGGCCATGGCTTACTACTGACTACTCTCTAACTCTCGGGAACCGGAACGAAAAGGACTGCTGGCGGGCATGCCCGCAGCTGGAAAGTCTCTGGCGGAGGCTGCCAGGGCCTCAGGTCACGGCGACGCGCTTGGAGCGGTGCGCCATGCGCTTGGCGATCACGGCGCCCAGCGCCATCGAGATTTCCAGCGCCAGGTTGGGCTGGCGGTTCGACATCTCGGCAAAGCGGATCGCGGTGAGCCGCCACACGCGGCCCGCGCCGGTGACCACCACGTTGGCGGAGTGCGGCAGGCGCGAGAAGAACGAGCCTTCGCCGACCACCGAGCCGGCGGTCAGCACGGCGAGCTTCATCTGCTCCTTGCTGCTGACGCGATGCACGCTGATGGCGCCGCTCTCGATGAAGAACACCGAGCGGTCCGGCGTGCCCTGTTCGATCAGCACGTCGCCGATGCTGGTGTCTATGGGCTGCAGGTAGCCGACCAGCGTTTCCCACTGCTGGACGCTGAACGTCAACGCAAAGGCGTCGCTGCTCGTGTTCTCCGCGATGGCGCGGCTCAGATTCTGTATGGACATGGTTTTCTCAACCCCCGCATCGGTGCAGAAGTATCCGCGATGGCCACCAGATTGGGCTACAAGTGTTTACGTTTTTCCGGCGCCTGTCGCTATTTCCCAATGCAAAAGCGCGAAAAGATGACCCCCAGCAGGTCATCGGCACCGAACTCCCCGGTGATCTCGTTCAGCGCGTTCTGCGCCAGCCGCAGTTCCTCGGCCAACAGGTCGAGCAACTGGGCCTGTGCCGCGAGGTGGCTCGCCGCCAGCGCCAGATGCGCTTCGACCTGGGCCAGCGCCTGCACATGGCGTGCGCGCGCCAAATACACGCCCTCGGGCACGGCTTGCCAGCCGGCCATGGCCAGCAATTGCTCTCGCAATGCCTCGATGCCCAGGCCGGTCTTGGCGGACAGCGCGATGCCTTCGGCAGGCTCTGTCGAAGGCGCCGCGTCCTGCTTGTTCCAGACATCCAGCACCGGCACGCTCGCCGGCAGCTTGCGCCGCAGGCCCGCGAGGATCTCCGCGTCGGCGGCAGCGTAGTCCGGCAGGGCAGCGCGGGTCAGGTCGTGCAGGAACAGCACGGCGTCCGCGCTTTCGATCTGCCCCCACGCGCGCGCCACGCCGATCTGCTCGACCTCGTCGCTGCTCTCGCGCAGGCCGGCGGTGTCGGCCACATGCAGCGGCACGCCGTGGATCTGGATGGTCTGCGAGACCACGTCGCGCGTGGTGCCCGCCACCGCGCTCACGATGGCCAGTTCGGCGCCCGCCAGCGCGTTGAGCAGCGAGCTCTTGCCCGCGTTGGGCTGGCCCGCGATCACCACCTTGATGCCCTCGCGCAGCAGCGCACCCTGGCGCGCACGCTGCTGCACGGCGGCCAGTTGCGACTGCAGCTTCGCCAGCTGCCCGGCCGCATCGGCCTTCTGCAGGAAGTCGATTTCTTCTTCCGGAAAGTCGAGCGTGGCTTCGACCAGCATGCGCAGGTGGATCAGCGCATCGCGCAGCGTGTGGATCTCGCGCGAGAAGGCACCAGACAGCGAGCGCCCGGCGCTGCGCGCGGCCGCTTCGGTGCTGGCGTCGATCAGGTCGGCAATCGCCTCGGCCTGCGCCAGGTCGATCTTGCCGTTGAGGAAGGCCCGCTGGCTGAACTCCCCCGGCTCGGCCACGCGCAGGCCGGGCAGGCGCGGGCGGCCTGTGACCGGATCGGGCTCGGCCGCCGCCTCGAGACAGCGCGCCAGCAGCAACTGCAGCACGACCGCGCCGCCGTGCGCCTGCAGCTCGAGCACGTCTTCGCCGGTGAAGGAATTCGGCGACGGAAAGTGAATGGCCAGGCCGTGGTCGACCGGCTCGCCGCCTGCATCGCGAAACGGCAGGTAGGTGGCTTCGCGCGGCTTGAGTACGCGGCCGCAGATGGCCTCGATCAGCGGCGCCAGCCGGGCCCCCGACACCCGCACGATGCCGACCGCCCCGCGCCCCGAGGCAGTGGCGATGGCGACGATGGGATCGGTGGTTCGGGCGAGCATGGTGCGGATTCTTTCAGCAAAAAGGGCCGCTTACGCGGCCCTTCGTGGGATGGCTTGGATGCCGTGCGGCTGTTGCTACTTGGTGCCGAGCACGCCCAGGCGCTTGTTGATGAACCACTGCTGCGCGATCGACAGCACGTTGTTCGTGATCCAGTACAGCACCAGGCCGGCCGGGAAGAAGATGAACATCACGCTGAATGCGAGCGGCATGATCCACATCAGCTTGGCCTGCATCGGATCGGGTGGCGTCGGGTTGAGCCAGGTCTGGAACAGCGAGGTGGCCGTCATGACGATCGGCAGGATGTACCAGGGGTCCGGTGCCGACAGGTCGCTGATCCAGCCGATCCACGGTGCATGGCGCATTTCGACCGACGACAGCAGCACCCAATACAGCGCGATGAACACCGGAATCTGGATCACGATGGGGAAGCAGCCGCCCATCGGATTGACCTTCTCGGTCTTGTAGATCCGCATCATCTCTTGCTGCATTTCCTGCGGCTTGTCCTTCAGCCGCTCGCGCATTTCCATGATCTTCGGATTGATGGCCTTCATCTTGGCCATGCTGGCGTAGGCCTTGGCGTTGAGCCAGTAGAAGGCCGCCTTCAGCAGCACCACCAGCGCGACGATCGACCAGCCCCAGTTGCCCAGGATGCCGTGCAGCTGGGTAAGCAGCCAGTACAGCGGCTTGGAGATGATCGCGAAGATGCCGTAGTCCTTCACCAGGTCCAGGCCCGGTGCGATGGCTTCGAGCTTCTTTTCTTCCTCAGGACCGGCGAACAGCGCGCTGTTCACGACCTGCGTGGCGCCCGGGGCGATCTTCGGCAGCGTGGCCACCATCGAAACGGTGAACAGGTTGTCGCCCAGGTCCTTCACGCGGAACTCGCGGCGCAGCTGTTCGCTGGCCGGGTCGCCCTTGAGCAGCCAGGCCGACGCGAAGTAATGCTGCACCATCGCGATCCAGCCGTCGTTGGCCGGCGGTGGCGGTTCGATCTTGCCCTTGGCGATGTCCTTGAAGTCCAGCTTGTGGAACTTCTTCTCGTTGGTGTACGCGGCCGGGCCGGTGAAGGTGTTGGTGCCGAACATGGTGCCGGCGGCCACGGTGCCGTGACGCAGCAGCTGCATGTAGAGCAGGGCGTCGCGCGGCTGGTCGCTCACATTGACGACTTCGTGGCGCACGCCGATGGCGTAGTCACCGCGGTGGAACACATAGGTCTTGACGTACTTCAGGCCGCCGACGGGTGCGCTTTCGAAGCTCACTTCCAGCGTGTTCTGGCCGTCGGCCATTTCACGCGGGCCGGCCTTCGGCGTCATCTGCGTCAGGTGGTTGGGGAAAGCCTCGCCGGCCACCGGGTTCAGCAGGCCGGTCTGCGCGACGTAGCGCGTGGCGGGCGAGCCGTCTTCGAACAGCACGACATGCTTGCTGCGGTCGGCTTCGTCGTACTTCAGCAGTTCGAGGTAGTTGACCGTGGCGCCTTCGCTGTCGATCGTGGCCTTGAACAGGTCGGTGGTGACGTTGACCTTCTCGCGCGGCGCGGCCGGCAAGGCCGACGTCGGCACGGCACCCGCGCTGCCGGGGGCGGCGGACGCGGTGGGCACGCCGTTGGCGGTGGCGGGCGTGCCGGCGGCCGGGGCGGTGACGGCCGGCTTGCTCGACGGCAGGAAGGTCGGCTTGTTGCCGTTGAAGACCTGCCATTGGTCCCACAGCAACACCAGCGAGAACCCAAAAATCACCCACAGTATCGTGCGGCGGATATCGTTCATGACGAAGACTTCTTGTCGGAGGAGAGAAGAGACGAAAACAGCGATCCTGACTTGTCAGTGCGACGCTGTGATTTCGGTGGAACCGGATCGTGGCCGCCCTGGCACCAGGGCTGGCAGCGCGCGATGCGGTGCAGAGTCAGGTAGCTGCCCTTGAGCGCGCCGTGCACCTCGAGCGCCTCGATCGAATACACCGAGCATGTCGGCGTGAAGCGGCACGACTGGCCGAGCCAGGGGCTCAGCAGCAGTCTGTAGGCCTTCACGAAGCCGATCAGCAGGCGTTTCATGATGATGAGGAAGAGGCAGGCGCGGAAGAAGAGGGCGCCGGCGTGCGCGCGGCCCGTGCCAGCAGTTGCTGGAGTTCGGCGCGAACGGCGCTCTTGAGCTTGTCTGAGGTGGCGCTCACGAATTCCTTGCGGTCGAAGCCCGCGCGCAGCCGCACCACGTGCGCGGCACGTGGCAAAACGACACCCTGAGCGGCGCTCACGGCGTAGATCTGGCGCTTGATGGCGTTGCGCGTGACCGCGCGACGCGCCCAGCGCTTGGGCACCATGGCACCCAGCCAGACGTCGTCGGACGCGAACAGCGGCGGTGCGCCCGATGCGGAATCGAGCGCACAGCGATGCAATGCGAAATGAGCAGTGCGCGCCACGGTGGCACCTGCGAGGACGGCCTGGAATTGCGCGCGGGTCTTGAGCCGCTGCATGGAAGCCTGGCCGCGCACGTCGTTACCGGTCAGGCCGGACGCACCGGCCGCGGAAGCTGGCGCTGACGTATCGGCTGCTGGCAACGGCAGGTGGGCTGCCGTCAGACGGCCAGGCGCTTGCGGCCCTTGGCGCGGCGTGCGTTGATGACGGCACGGCCGCCGCGGGTCTTCATGCGGACCAGGAAGCCGTGGGTACGGGCGCGGCGGACTTTGGAAGCTTGATAAGTGCGTTTCATGATGATTTCCTAATTCCCTGTTCGCGCGGACTCTCTGCCTGAAAAAGCATGAGAAGCCAGCGGGGCGCCGGGGGAGCGTGTTGGGATGACCCAGGGATAACCCCTGAACTCCTACTCCTAGCTCCAGTGACGAACGCAAAGAGGTTTTCAGGGAAACCCGCAATTATCGCAAACATTGGCCGCCCGAACAATCTTCGACTGGATTTGCGGGCCTTTCGGCATCCGGGACAGCGTGTGGATAAGGTTTTGACAAGTTAGAATGCCAGCCGCCTTCCAGCAGAGAATATCCACAATACCTATACCAAGAAATGCCCGAAGGTCTCATCACTTTTTCTCCCGCCCATGTCGACTGACGGCATCGGCGAAAGCCTCTGGCAGGCCTGCGTCGACCAGCTCGCGCAGGAACTGTCCGAGCAGCAGTTCAACACCTGGATCAAACCCCTGACGGCACAGGTCGCCGACGACCTGTCGCGCATGACCGTGTTCGTCGCCAACCGGTTCAAGCTCGACTGGATCCGGGCCCAGTACGCCGGCAAGATCGCGGCCATGGCCGAGAAGATGTACGGCCAGCCGGTCGCCATCGAGTTAGCGCTTGCTCCTCGCGAAACGCCCGTGCGCTCTGCGCCTGTGGCGGTCATGACCGAGACCGACGTGCCGCGCGACGTGGCCGGCCCGGGCGAGGAGCCCGCCGCCGCCGGCTTCAAGAACCGGCTCAATTCGGGGCTCACCTTCGACACCCTGGTCGAAGGCACGGCCAACCGCATGGCGCGCGCCGCGGCCATGCACGTGGCGGGCATGCCCGGCCATCTTTACAACCCGCTTTTCATCTACGGCGGCGTCGGCCTGGGCAAGACCCACCTGATGCATGCCGTGGGCAACCGGCTGCTGGCCGACCGCGCCGATTCCAAAGTTCTCTACATCCACGCCGAGCAATTCGTGTCGGATGTGGTCAAGGCCTATCAGCGCAAGACTTTCGATGAGTTCAAGGAACGCTATCACTCGCTCGATCTGTTGCTGATCGACGATGTGCAGTTCTTCGCCAACAAGGACCGGACGCAGGAAGAATTCTTCAACGCGTTCGAGGCCCTGCTGGCCAAGAAATCCCACATCGTGATGACCAGCGACACCTACCCGAAGGGGCTGGCCGACATCCACGAGCGCCTGGTTTCGCGCTTCGATTCGGGTCTCACGGTCGCCATCGAGCCGCCCGAGCTCGAAATGCGCGTGGCTATCCTGATCAACAAGGCGCGCGCCGAATCGGCCGAAATGCCGGAAGAAGTGGCCTTCTTCGTCGCCAAGAACGTGCGCTCCAACGTGCGCGAGCTCGAAGGCGCGCTGCGCAAGATCCTGGCTTACTCGCGCTTCAACCAGAAAGAGATCTCGATCGCCCTGGCGCGCGAGGCGCTGCGTGACTTGTTGTCGATCCAGAATCGGCAGATCTCCGTCGAGAATATCCAGAAAACGGTGGCCGACTACTACAAGATCAAGGTCGCCGACATGTACAGCAAGAAACGCCCGGCCAGCATTGCGCGGCCGCGGCAGATCGCGATGTACCTGGCCAAGGAACTCACGCAGAAGAGCCTGCCGGAAATCGGCGAGCTGTTCGGTGGGCGCGACCACACGACGGTGCTGCACGCGGTGCGCAAGATTTCGGGCGAGCGCCAGCAGCTCACCGAACTCAACCAGCAGCTCCACGTGCTCGAGCAGACGCTCAAGGGCTGAAGCCAGATGTCATCCAGGATGCCCCTCGCGACAGCGGAGAATGGCGTCTTACAAGCTGATTCAAAGAGATAGAGAAGAGGAAGAAGACATGATCGTTTTGAAGGCAAACCAAGACAAAGTCCTCGCCGCGCTGCAGTCCGTGGCGGGCATCGTCGAGCGGCGTCACACCTTGCCGATCCTGGCGAACGTGCTGATCCGCAAGACCGGCGGCCAGCTGCAGCTGACCACCAGCGACCTCGAGATCCAGATCCGCACCACCGCCGAACTGGGCGGCGACGAAGGCAACTTCACCACCACCATCGGCGCGCGCAAGCTCATCGACATCCTGCGCACCATGCCTTCGGACCAGACCGTGAGCCTCGAATCGAGCGCGAGCAAGCTGGTGCTCAAGGGCGGCAAGAGCCGCTTCACGCTGCAATCTTTGCCGGCCGAAGACTTCCCGCTGGTGCAGGAAGCCGCCAACTTCGGCCCCGTGTTCAGCGTGCCGCAAAAGACGCTGAAGGACCTGCTCTCGCAAGTGTCGTTCGCAATGGCCGTGCATGACATCCGCTACTACCTGAACGGCATCCTCTTCGTCGCCGAAGGCAAGCAGCTGAGCCTGGTGGCCACCGACGGCCACCGCCTGGCGTTCTCGTCGGCCACGCTCGACGTCGAAGTGCCGCGCCAGGAAGTCATTCTTCCGCGCAAGACTGTGCTCGAAATGCAGCGCCTGCTGTCCGACGCCGAAGGCGCCATCGAGATGCAGTTCGCGAACAACCAGGCCAAGTTCAGCTTCGGCGGCATGGAGTTCGTCACCAAGCTGGTCGAGGGCAAGTTCCCCGACTACAACCGCGTGATTCCCAAGAACCACAAGAACACCGTCACCCTGGGCCGCGCGCCGCTCTTGGCCAGCCTGCAGCGCACCGCCATCCTGACCAGCGAGAAGTTCAAGGGCGTGCGCCTGAACATCGAGCCGGGCACGCTGCGCATCGCGTCGAACAACGCCGAGCAGGAAGAAGCCCAGGACGAGCTCGACATCGACTACGGCGGCGACGCCATCGAAATCGGCTTCAACGTGACCTACCTGATCGACGCGCTGTCGAACATGGACCAGGACATGGTCAAGCTGGACCTGGCCGACTCCAACAGTTCGGCGCTGCTGACCATCCCCGAGAACGCATCCTTCAAATATGTCGTGATGCCGATGCGTATCTAGCAGACAGACACCGAAGCGCCTTGCGCACACAGCCCGCGGCCCCCCGCGGGTTTGCGCTTTCAAGAGGCGGCGAATTGAGCTTTTGAGAGCCCGAAAAATCACGCGCGAATGCCGTGAGAGACAGAGGAATATCCGAATGAGTGCTGAAGAAAACAAGCCCGACGTGCCGCACACCGAGCCCGTCTACATCCCCGAGATCGAAACGGCCGCAGCGGCCGACAACAGCTACGGCGAAGGCTCCATCACCATCCTCGAAGGGCTCGAGGCCGTGCGCAAGCGCCCCGGCATGTACATCGGCGACACCTCCGACGGCACCGGCCTGCACCACCTGGTGTTCGAAGTGGTGGACAACTCCATCGACGAAGCGCTGGCCGGCCATTGCGACGACATCGTCGTGACCATCCATTCGGACAACTCGATCTCCGTCACCGACAACGGCCGCGGCATTCCCACCGGCGTGAAGATGGACGACAAGCACGAGCCCAAGCGCTCGGCGGCAGAAATCGCGCTCACCGAGCTGCACGCCGGCGGCAAGTTCAACCAGAACAGCTACAAGGTGTCGGGCGGCCTGCACGGCGTGGGCGTGAGCTGCGTGAACGCGCTCAGCGTGATGCTGCGCCTGGTGGTGCGCCGCGAAGGCAAGATCCACGAACTCGAATTCAGCCGCGGCTTCGTGCAGAACCGCCTGCTGGAAACGGTGAGCGGCGTCGAAGTCTCGCCCATGAAGATCATCGGCGACACCGACAAGCGCGGCACCGAAGTGCACTTCCTGCCCGACACGCAGATCTTCAAGGAGAACAACGATTTCCACTATGAAATCCTCTCCAAGCGCCTGCGCGAGCTGAGCTTCCTGAACAACGGCGTGCGCATCCGCCTGAAGGACGAGCGCACCGGCAAGGAAGACGACTTCTCGGGCGCCGGCGGCGTGCGCGGCTTCGTGGAGTTCATCAACAAGGGCAAGACCGTCCTGCATCCGAACTCGTTCTACGCCGAAGGCGAACGCCCGGCCGACACCTACGGCGGCATTCCCGGCACGCACATCGGCGTCGAAGTGGCGATGCAGTGGAACAGCGGCTACAACGAGCAGGTCCTCTGCTTCACCAACAACATCCCGCAGCGTGACGGAGGCACCCACCTCACGGGCCTGCGCGCCGCGATGACCCGCGTCATCAACAAATACATCGAAGAGAACGAGTTCGCCAAGAAGGCGAAGGTCGAAGTCACCGGCGACGACATGCGCGAAGGCCTGTGCTGCGTGCTGAGCGTGAAGGTGCCCGAGCCCAAGTTCTCGAGCCAGACCAAGGACAAGCTGGTGTCCAGCGAAGTGCGCGCGCCGGTGGAAGACATCGTCGGCAAGCTGCTGACCGACTATCTGCAGGAACGCCCGAACGACGCCAAGATCATCTGCGGCAAGATCGTCGAGGCCGCCCGCGCCCGCGAAGCCGCCCGCAAGGCGCGCGAAATGACGCGCCGCAAGGGCGTGCTCGACGGCATGGGTCTGCCCGGCAAGCTGGCCGACTGCCAGGAAAAGGATCCCGCCCTGTGCGAGGTCTACCTGGTGGAGGGTGACTCCGCCGGCGGCTCCGCCAAGCAGGGCCGCGACCGGAAGTTCCAGGCCATCCTGCCGCTGCGCGGCAAGATCCTGAACGTCGAGAAGGCTCGCTACGAGAAGCTGCTCACCAGCAACGAAATTCTCACCATGATCACCGCCCTGGGCACCGGCATCGGCCGCGCAGGCGCGACCACGGCGGGCGGCGGCGCGGACGACTTCAACGTCGCCAAGCTGCGCTACCACCGCATCATCATCATGACCGACGCCGACGTCGACGGCGCCCACATCCGCACGCTGCTGCTCACCTTCTTCTACCGGCAGATGCCGGAGCTGGTGGAGCGCGGCCACATCTACATCGCGCAGCCGCCGCTGTACAAGGTCAAGGTCGGCAAGGAAGAGCAGTACCTGAAGGACGGCCCCGCGCTCGACGCCTTCCTGCTCAAGGTGGCGCTGAAAGACGCGCGCATCGAGACCGGCGGGGCCAGCTCGACCACGCTCAGCGGCGACACCCTGGCCGAACTGGCGCGCAAGCACCAGGTGGCCGAGGCCGTGATTGCGCGCCTGCGCAACTTCATGGACGCCGAGGCGCTGCGCGCCATTGCCGACGGCGTGGCGCTCGACCTCGATACCACGCCCGCCGCCGAGGCTTCGGCCGTGGCGCTGCAGGCCAAGCTGCGCGAACTCAACACCACCGGTGTGCCGGCCGAGGTGAGCAGCGAGTTCGACGCCCGCACCGACAAGCCGCTGCTGCGCATCAGCCGCCGCCACCACGGCAACATCAAGAGCAGCGTGCTCACGCAGGACTTCGTGCACGGCGCCGACTACGCCGCATTGGCCGAAGCCGCCAACACCTTCCGCGGTCTGCTGAGCCCCGAAGGCGCGCTGGTCAAGCGCGGCGAGGGCGAACGCGCCAAGGAAGAAAAGGTCGACGACTTCCGCCAGGCCATGAAGTGGCTCATCAGCGAAGCCGAACGCGCCACTTCGCGCCAGCGCTACAAGGGCCTGGGCGAAATGAACCCCGAGCAGCTGTGGGAAACCACCATGGACCCGACCGTGCGGCGCCTGCTGCGCGTGCAGATCGACGATGCGATCGAAGCCGACCGCGTGTTCACGATGCTGATGGGCGACGAAGTGGAACCGCGCCGGGAGTTCATCGAGCAGAACGCGCTGCGGGCTGCGAATATCGACGTGTAAGCCTTCCAGGCTTCCCAGCACCCCAGAACGCCCGGCCCTTGCCGGGCGTTTTGCTTGGCGGATGCGTCAAACCCTTGAGGCAGAATCTCCGCCAATTTCGTTCGTGCCCACAGGACTCTTCCCATTCCCTCCAGCCTCGCCTTCTTCGAACTGACCACCGTGGCCGGCGATACCGTCGTCACGTCGCTGGCCTTTCCCGAGATGGCGTGGCTCGGCAGCAGCGCGCATGCGATGGCCCGGCGCATGGCGCAGGCAGTGCAGTCGCACCTGATCGACAAGGGCCGCTACCTCGAGGCCGTGCAGATCAGCGATCCGCCGGCATTCGAGCGCCATGAGTTCGATGTCGACCTGCCGGGCGGCAGCGACCCGCTGCTGCACCCGCCGCGCCGCTGCCACCATGTCGCGTTTCTCTCCAGCGGCCCGGCGAACACGCCCTGCATCGGCTACGTGCCCGCTCTGGGCATCGTCGCGCTCGCCGAGGCGGAGCGCCTGCGCGAAGCCGTGAGCGAAGCCATCGTGCTCGAACACCGTCGCGCCGGCCGGCAGACCGACGTGCGGCGCCAGGTGGCGGCCCAATGGTTCGAGCAGGTCGAGCTGACGCAATTGCCGCTCGACCTCGTGTTCCACAGCGCCGAAGCATTGCGCAAGCTGAAGGACGATCGCGCCAAGCCGCTGCTTCCCACGGTGGCCGACGAGATGAGCGTCGGCTCGCGCACCGCCATCGGACTGGCCGTGCCGCTGACCGCTTTGCAGCGCGCGGCGGAGGGCCGGTTCGCGCGCAGCGTGCTGGTCGTCGGCGCGGAAAGCAGCGGCAAGACGGCTCTGATCCACCAGTACGCGCGCGAGCGCCGCGACCGCGCCGCCGGCTCTCCGTGGGAAACCAGCGCGGCACGACTCATCCAGGGCCTGACGCGCGACGGCAGTTGGCAGCAGGCGCTGACCACGCTGTGCCGCGAACTGGCCACGCGCGAAGTGGTGCTCTATGTCGGCCACCTTGCCGAGCTGTTCGAGGTCGGGCAATACCAGGGCAACAGCATCAGCCTCGGCGATGCCTTGCGCGAGCCGCTGGCCCGCGGCCAGTTGATGGTGCTGGCCGAAGCCACGCCCGCCGAACTCTCGCAGATCGACTTGCGCAGCCCCGGCTTCTCGGCGCTGTTCCAGACGCTGCGCCTGCCCGAACTGCCCGAGGCCGAGCAGGAACGCACGATGCTCGCCGCAGTGGCGGCGCTCGCGGCGCAGCACCGCGTCGCGGTGTCGCCGGATGCGGTGTCCGAGCTGATCGCGCTGCAGCGCCGCTTTTCGCCGTACTCGGGCTTCCCGGGCAAAGGCATCCGCTTCTTCGAAGAACTGATCCTGCACGTGCGCGGCCAGCAGGGCGCGGTGATCGGGCGCGACGATGCGCTCGCCGCGTTCTGCGCCGAGACCGGCATGCCGCGTCGCATGCTCGACGCGCGGCTGCCGCTCTCGCTCGACGAAGTCGACGGCTTTTTCCGCAGCCGCCTGTTCGGCCAGCCCGAGGCGCTGTCGGTGGTGACGAATCTGCTGGTCGCCACCAAGGCCGGGCTCGCGCGCGGCGGCAAGCCGATCGCGTCGATGCTGCTGATCGGCCCGACCGGCGTGGGCAAGACGGAGACGGCCAAGGCGTTGGCCGAATTCATGTTCGGCGATCCGCGCCGCATGATCCGCATCGACATGAGCGAGTACGCCGACCCCGCCGCCGTGCTGCGCCTGCTCGGCGATCTTGGCGGCGACGAGGGCGTGCTGATCGGCGCGGTGCGGCGCCAGCCGTTCTCCGTCGTGCTGTTCGACGAACTCGAAAAAGCCCACCCCAGCTTCTTCGACCTGCTGCTGCAGGTACTCGGAGAAGGCCGCCTCACCGGCGGCGACGGCCTCACCGCCAACTTCTGCGGCAGCTTCGTGGTGATGACGTCGAACCTGGGCGCGGAGGCGATGCAGCGCATGCCGATGGGCCTGGGCGCGGTGCGCGGCGATCCGCGCGCCCATTTCGAGCAGGCGGTGCAGCAGGCTTTGCGCCCCGAGCTGTTCAATCGCATCGACCACATCGTGCCCTTCGCCCCGTTGTCGGCCACCGAGCGCGCACCGATCTTCGGGCGCGAGATGACGCTGCTGCGCAAGCGGGAAGGCCTGCTCGAACGCAGCGCCGAACTGACGCTCGACGACGACGTTGCCGCCCGTCTCGCCGCGCTGCCCGGCGACGAGCGCTACGGCGCCCGCGACGTGCAGCGCGTGCTGCGCCGGCAACTGCTGCTGCCCCTCGCACATGCGCTGGCACCGCATGCCTATGTCACGCCGCTGGCCGTGCGCATCGGCGCGGGCGACACCGGCCAGCCGCTGGGCGTGCGCGCCGACCCGCTGCAGCGCCCGGTCGACAACGCGCCGCTGCTGGCCGCCGAGGCATTGGCCGACGCGCGCCGCCATTGGCAACGCGTGACCGAAGGGCCGCTCTTCGTGAACCTGGTGAACCAGGTGTTCCGCCTCGACGACGAGCGGCGCCGCTACGAGAAGAAGCGCAACCGCGCACCGCACTTGCCGCACTGGGACGGCACGCCGTCCGCCAGCCGCGCCCGCACCTTGGCCGCTGTGCAACAGACGGCACAGGGCTTGTTCGCCGAGATCATGACGCTCGAGGGGCAAGCCCTGCTCGCGCTGGTAGGCGAGTCCGATGCGCCGCCAGACATCGCCGCGTGGCGCACCCGCTTCACCGCGTTCAAGCAGCAGGCCTTTCATGCCGTGCGGCCGGACAGCGGCGTGTGCACCGTGGGCCTTTACGCCGCGCCGGCATTGGCCACCACACTGCATGACGCGTGGTGCGAACTCGCGGCGCTTGCCGGCTTCGAATTCCGCCCGCAGGTGGTGCGGCTCGGCGACGAACCCCGCAAACCCGCGCCTCCAGCCGACGCAGAGGCGCGCGAGGAAAAGCGCGAGGAAAAATCAGAAGACGAGGCCCCGCCCAGCCCCTACCTGAAGTTTCCCTGGCCGCAGGCATCGAGCCGCAAGAGCCTGATCGTGGGCTTCGAGATCGAACTCAAGGGACCGGCGGTGTTCGACTACTTCCGCCAGGAGGGCGGCGTCTGGCGCATCTGGGTCGGCGACCGCAACAAGTCGGACGCCTGGGTTTCGGTGCGCAGCGGCACGCTCTCCAACTTCGAGACGCCGCACAACGTGCACCGCCAGCATTTCTTCGACAGCCGGCCTGTGCACCGCTTTCTGAGGGACGGCATGCTGGCCGCGCAGCAGGCCGACTGGAAAACCTCGTTCCCGGACGCACCCGCCTGGAAGCGTGCGCTCGACGCGCAGTTCGACGCGCTCATGGACCGCATGCTGCTCGGGGAGGACGACTGATGAGCGGACGCGGCAGCCTGCGCATCCCGGTTTTCGTCACGCATCGCAAGGAGGCGGGCTACCGGCTGCGCTGCCTGTTCCTGCCGGAGATCGACGCGACGGCCATGCGCTACGAAGCGGCGCTGAACAAGTTGCGCCAGGCGGTCGTGCATCACTTTCGCGGCACCCGCAGTACGCGCGCCACGCTCGACGAGCGCCTGTGGCTCGGCTTTGCGCCTGAACTGCGTTTCGAACTCGTGCCGCTGGGTTTCGACAGCGGCCGCCGCTGGATCGAAGGCGCATTTGCCGCGGCCCACTTCACCGTCGGCGCACGCCGCTACGCCTGCCTGCCGCAGCTCGACGGCATGGTGGCCGACCTCGGTGAACTGCATCTGGACAAGGGGCAACGCACCGAGCGGCTGGTGGCCAGCATTCAGGCCTGGTTCCGTGAACAGCGCAAGGAGCGGGGCGACGCCTTCGACCCGCAGCGCTGCCTGGCCGCGCCGAACGACGAACTCGGCGAGCTCGAAATCTCGATGCACCTGGCTCAGGGCCGCTTCCCGTTCGAGAGCGAGCACGACCTGCGCGCCGCGATGCGCGACGACGGCATCGGCGACGGGCCGACCGAGATGGCGCGCGCCGCCGTCGATCTGAACGATCTTTATCCGGATGAGCTGACCCAGGCGATCCTGCGCGACGAGGCCATCGAGGAACTGGGCCGCGCGATCTACCGGCCCGACGGCGGCGCCGGCGCCATCGTGCTCGTGGGTCCGCGCGGCGCCGGCAAGACGGCGCTGGTGCATGGCGCACTGCGGCAGTTCATGGTCTCCGAAACGGGCCGCGACCGCGCGAAGCTGCAGAAGATCTGGCATCTCGACCCGATGCGCGTGATCTCCGGCATGAGCGTGATCGGCCAGTGGCAGCGCCGCATGGCCGTGCTGCTGCAGCATCTGCAGTTCCGCCTGCGCGACGACTTCCGCATCGCCAGGCCCGATCACTTGTACTGCGACAACCTCGTCGCGCTGCTGGCCATCGGCAAGAGTTCGCAGAACACGCTGACGCTGGCCGACGTGCTGCGCCCGCTGCTCGAGAAGCGCGCCTTCACCATGATCGGCGAAGCCACGCCCGAGGCCTGGCAGAAGGTGCAGCAGCGCGACCGCCGCTTTGCCGACCTGTTCCGCGTGATCCGCGTCGATCCGCCGCCGCGCGAGGCGGCCATCCGCATCGTCGCCTGGCGCCGCGCCGAACTGGAGCGCCAGCACGAGTGCCGCATCTCCGCCGCCGCGGTGGCCGAGCTGCTGAAGATGGAGCGCCGCTTCGCCGCCGACGAGGTGCTGCCGGGCTCGGCGATCCGCGTGCTCGACCGGCTCGCCGTGCGCCATGCGCGCGGGGAGGTCGGCCGCGCCGAAGTGCTGGCCGCCTACACCGCGGCGTATCACTTCCGCGAGAAGCTGTTCTCCCGCCAGATCGGCCTGGCACCAGCGGAAGCCGCGGCGCATTTCGCGGCGCGGCTGATCGGCCAGCCCGAGGCGCGCGCGCAGCTGGTCGATGTGATCGCGCTAATCAAGTCCGGCCTCGCGGCGCCGGGCAAGCCGCTGTCGTCGCTGCTCTTCATCGGACCGACCGGCGTCGGCAAGAGCGAGGCGGCGAAGCTGCTGGCCGACTACCTGTTCGAGGACGAGGGCGGCCTGGTGCGCTTCGACATGAACGAATACGTCGACGGCGATGCGACCGGCCGCCTCATCGGCGACGCCTACCGCCCCGACGGCCAGCTCACCGCCGCCGTGCGCCAGCGCCGAGCCTGCGTGCTGCTGCTCGACGAAATCGAGAAAGCCCATCCGTCCGTGCACGACCTGCTGCTGCAGGTGCTCGGCGAAGGCCGGCTGACCGATGCGCTGGGCCGCACCACCGACTTCTCGCAATGCGTGGTCGTGCTCACCTCGAACCTCGGCGCCGCCGCGGCGAGCCGCCATACCGGCTTCGTGCGGCAGGAAGCCGACGTGGCGCATACCTACCGCGAGGCGGTCGAGCGTTTCTTCCGGCCCGAATTCCTGAACCGCATCGACCAGGTCGTCGGCTTCACGCCGCTGGGCGCGGACGACATCGCCGCCATCGCCCGGCTGCAGCTGGAGCGCGTGCTGGCGCGCGATGGCTTCGTGCGCAGGCTGACCTTCCTGAATGTGTCGGCACAGGCGCTGGACCACTTGGCGCGGCTCGGTCACGACGAGACGCTCGGCGCGCGGGCGCTGAAACGCGGCATCGAGCGAGCACTGACGCAGCCCATCGCGCAGCGCCTGGCGTCTTCGCACAGCGGCCAGCCGATGCTGCTGGACGTGAGCTTCGGCGAGGGCGGCCTGACGACCCGGGCCACCGTGCTCGACTACGCCGTGCGGCGCGCGGTGCCGCTGCCGGAAGACACCGGGTCGGCGGCCGGCTACCAGGCGCTCGCGGGCATTGCCGACGCGCTGCACGAACGCCTGCGCGCGCAGCTCGACGCAGCGCCGGCGGAACCTGAAGCACTGGCGCTGCGCGCGCTGCAGGTGCGGCTGGACCCGCTGCGCGAGGTGCTGGCACGCCGCAGCTGGGATCTTTCGGAGCGCCGCGTGGCGCCGGGGCGCACGGTCAAGCAGAACCAGCCGCGGCCACGCGAGTGGCGCGTGGCGAGCCGCCAGCAGGCGCTCGACGAGCTGATGGTGCAGCAGGACATCCGGGAATTCTTCGAGCAACTGTTTGCCGGCGCGTCACCGGTGCGCGGCATGGACACCGAACTCGTGCGCTGGCAGCTCGAGATCGACCAGCTGGCGAGCCGCGCCGACAGCCTTGGCCGGCATGGCATCGAGCGAGTGGCGGTGGAGATCGTGCCGCTGCAGACCGGCGCCGGCGAGGCCACGGTCCGGACGGCATGGGCCGACTACGCAGCGCTGATCGCGCAGCTCGACCTGCACGAACTGCCGTCGCCGCGCGCAGGCGTTCGCTGCTTCGAGGGCATCGGCCTGCGCGACGCGTTCGGCGGGGAATGCGGCATCCACCTCTGGTACGCCGGCGACGACCGGCCGTTGCCGCTGGCGGTGCGGCTGCTGTCCGCGGAGCCTGATGCCGCACCGGAACCGCTGCCCACCGAGATCGTGCGCATCCGCCTGGAGCCCGCGCGGCCAGGCGACCACCGGCGCCTGACAGACCTGCGCTCAGGCCGCGTGCGCAAGTTCAGCGGCCCGCTCACCGAAGAAGACTGGCGCCTGATGCTGTGGGACAGTCGTGCCGCAGGCCGCGCGCCCGCCGCGCAGGACTGAGAAGGAAGAGACCCGCATCCGCATGGCCACGCTTTCGTACCCCCTGGTGTGCTGGCAGCTCGACGACACGTCCGTCTGCGGCATCCTGCTCGGCACCGACTTCCAGGTGATAGAGCGCAATGCCCGCCGCGTGAAGGCCGCGCTGGCCGAAACCCTGCAGCGTGAACGCGAGCGCGACGGTTACGTGCCCGAGCCGGACATCGACGAAGCGCGGCTCAAGCTCGTGCATGTGTCGGTGAGCCTCGCGCACCGCACTGAAAAAGGCAGTTTCCCGGTGCCTCGGGCCACGGATTTCCACGTGGCGGCGGTGTTTGGCGAGAACGAGGAAGACGGCTACGCCAAGTGCTACCTGCCCTGGCTCGACCAGAGCTTCTATTACTACGACGACGCGCAGTTGCCGGTGCTGATCGAGCACTACACCCGCGAATGCCTCGACGGTCTCTCGCCCGAAGATGCGCAGCGTTTCCTGATGCCCGCCGCGCCGTGGCTCGACCAGATCGACGTGCGGCGCGACGACAGGACCACGAACAGGCAGCATGTGCCGCGCCATCTGCGCGAGGCTCATGCGCAACTCGACGCCGTGGCCGACCGCCTGCCCGAGACCGGCGCGCGCCGCGGCCTGCATGTGTTTCCCGAGGTGGCCTGGGAGCAGGGCGCACTGAGCGACGAAATAGCGGCACGGCTCGCGCGCGGCGGCAACCTGCTGCTGGTGGGCGAGCCCGGCGTCGGCAAGAGCGTGGTGATCCTCGAGGCGATCCGCAAGGCGCACCGCCTCACGGCCGCGCGCGACGCGCCGCCGACCTTCTGGCGCAGTCATGCCGAGCGGCTCGTCGGCCGGGCGAAGTACCTGGGCGAATGGCAGGCGCTGTGCGACCAGACGGTGGAATGGCTGGACATGTCGAACGGCCTGCTGTGGGTCACGGACTTCGTGAACCTGCTGCAGGTCGGCGGCGAAAGCCCCGAGGAATCGATGGCCGCCTACCTGCTGCCGGCGCTGCGCCGAGGCACATTGCGGCTGGTCGGCGAAGCCAATCCCAGCGAACTCGAGATCGCGCGCCAGCGCCTGCCCGGATTCATCGACTGCTTCGAGACCCTGCGCCTGCCCGAGATGGACAGCGTGCGCGCGCGCCGCGTGCTCGACCTGTTCGCGGGCCACGCGAAGAACACGCTGTCGATCGAGATCGAGCGGCCGGCGCTGGACACCGGCTACCGGCTGCTCGGGCGTTATGTGCGCTACGACAGCTTTCCAGGCAAGGCGGTGCGCTTCTTCGGCGACTGCGTGCGCGAAGCCATTGCCGGGCAAACAGGCGTCGTGACCGAAGCCAGCGCCATCGCGCACTTTGCCAAGAGCACCGGCCTGCCCGAAAGCTTTCTACGCGACGACCAGCCGCTGGACGACACCCAGGTGCACGGCTTCTTCGCGCAGAAGCTGTTCGGCCAGGACGCGGCCATCGGGCACCTGAAAGACGTGGTCTATCTTTTCAAGGCCGGGCTGAACGACCCGGCCAAGCCGATTGCGACCCTGCTGTTCGCCGGGCCGACCGGCGTCGGCAAGACCGCGGCGGCCAAGGCGCTGGCGCGCTATTTCTTCGGTGCCGGCGACGACGCGGACCCGCTCTTTCGCATCGACATGAGCGAGTTCCAGCACGCCTTCCAGATCGCGCGCCTGATCGGCTCCGGCAAGCGGCCCGGGAAGCTGGTGGAGCACGTGCGGCGGCAGCCGTTTTCGGTCGTGCTGCTCGACGAGATCGAGAAAGCCGACGCCTCGGTGTTCGACCTTCTGCTCACCGTGCTCGACGAAGGCCGCCTGCGCGACAGCCGCGGGCGCATGACCGACTTTCGCAGCACGGTCATCGTGATGACCACCAACCTGGGCGTGCGCCACGGCGCGTCGCTGGGATTCGGCGAGCCGGCGAACGGCGGCGGCGCGGTGCACGACATCCGCCAGTTCTTCAGGCCCGAGTTCTTCAACCGCATCGACCGCGTCGTGCCGTTCGCGCCGCTGTCGCGCACGGCCATCGAGGCCATCGCGGTGCAGGAGCTGCAGGCGATCGCGCAGCGCGAAGGGCTGGCGCGACGCGGCGTGCGGCTGAACTTCTCGCCCGAGGTCGTGGCGTTCGTCGCGGACAAGGGGTTCAGTCCGAAATACGGCGCCCGGCCGCTGCAGCGCGCGGTCGAGCAGCATGTGGTGGCCGCGGTCGCGCGAGCGATGTTCGGGCCGGTCGCGGACGGGGCTTGCCTGGAAGTGGGGCTGGTGGACGGCGTCGTCGTGGCGAGACCGGGGCTCGGCTGAGCCAGGCTCCGCGCGAGTCCTTGGCGCGCGGGTGGATCAGCCACGGATCCTTGCTCGCCATGCACCGCCGTAGAACTGCGCCATGCACCCTAGCGGATTCCGACGCGGCAGCGCCCCCCGAAAACAGCCCGCATCAGGGTTTCCGTGAGGTTTGTGAGCGAATGTGGCTTACACGGCCGTCACACGGGCGTCACCAGCTATGAAAACAATAGCATTCACATTCAATCCGAGGATCGTTCCTCGTAAACGCTATATCTAGCCCGACTCTTGCTAAGCAAAATCCTCGACGGATTTCACGTCACGCAAGTTCGAGGACCACACAGCAATGAACCCTTCGCGTCTCCGCCGGCCACTGGCCGCGCTGGTTTTGGGCGGCACAGCAGCTTTCCTCGGGGCCCTGACTTCGGCCCATGCGTTCTCCAACCCACCCATCCAGGTGGCGCAGGGCATCGAATACATGAGCGGCGGCGCCACCCGCGACGAAGCCGCCTTCATGGAAATGGTGTCGCCCCGCTGGGCCGCGACCATCGCGCTGGGCGTGAGCGACGGCAAGGGGGCGCAGCAGCCCGGCTTTCCGGCCAAGGCCCACGTCGAAATCCGCCAGAAGTACACCGGCCAGGCCGTGATGACCTTGGACTCGCAGAGCCCCTACATGCTCGCGCGCCTGAATCCCGGCGCCTATGACGTGAACGTGACGCTGGGCGGCCTGACGCTCACGCAGTCGCTGGTGGTGATTGCCGGCGTGCCGGCGCGCGCGTCGTTCGTGTGGCCGTCGAATTTCGACATGGCCTCGGTCACGCCGCCGCTGCCGCAGGCGCTGGCACAGACGGCCTCGACCACCCGTTGAGAAACCGGCGCACGGCCGCGGCCGTTGCGTCCTCGGTCAGCCTTTCCTAAGTCGCGCCCCGCACAGTGGGGACATCGTGGGTTCTCGCCACGACGACCAGGAAAGGATCCAGACCATGACTTCCCGCTTTTCATCGCGCATGCGGCCCGTGGCGGCCGCGATGCTGTGCGGCGCCGTTCTGCTCGGCGCGTTCTCGGCGGCGCAGGCCGCGGTGAACCCGCCGATCTACATGACGCACGGCGTCGAGTACATGAGCGGCGGCATCGGCAGCGACGAAGCCCAGCTGATGGAAACGGTGCTGCCGCGCTGGCCCGCCAGTTTCGAATTCGCGATCAAGGACCACAAGGGCGCCGAGTTCGCCGCCAACGTGCACGTGACGGTGCGCGACAGCAGCGGTGTCGCGCTGCTCGACAACGTGGTGTCCGGCGGTCCGTTCATGGTGGCCCGGCTCGACCCGGGCAACTACGAAGTCGAGGCCCAACTCGGCAACCAGGTTTTGAAGCAGCAGCTGCGCGTGCCGCAGGGCGCATCGGCCAAGGCGACCTTCGTCTGGCCGGCGGGCACCGACATGGCTTCGGCCGGCACGCGCGCGGTGCAATAACCGGTGAAAGTGGGCGCCGGCACCGCATGCCGCCGGCGCTGATTTTCGGGCTCCGGTTGAGCCCACAACGCCCGCTATCCGGGCGCCTGTCGCTATAGAAAAAATAGCGGCTCTGGCGCCATCGGGCGTCTTGAATGCGCGGCATGCGCCTTGCAGATGGTGTATCCCGGGCAATGCCCGACCCCATTGCCCCGATGCCGATCCGTCCCCTGAGCGCGCTCACTGCGCTGCTCCATGCCTACATCGCGCTGCGCCTGCTGCCGGCGCTCGCCGTGCTCACGCCTGCATGGCCGCTGGCGCTGCTCGCGCTGATGGTCTCGGCGCTCACGATTCCGCTGCCTTTCCTGTCGCGCCGCATCGAGCGCAACGCTTCGATGGGCGAAGCACTCAAGTGGATCGGGCTGATCAGCATGGGCTGGTTCTCCTCGATGTTCGTGTTGACGCTGGTGCGCGACGCGGGCCTGCTGCTGACGTGGCTGGCCAGCGCACTGGGCGGCGTGCAGGTGCAATGGAACACGCTGCGCCCGTGGAGCGCGCTGGCGGTGCTGGTCATTGCCACGGCCACGTCGGCCATCGGTTTTCTGAACGCTCGGCGCACGGCCAGCGTGAAGCGGGTCGAGGTGCCGATCCGCGGGCTGCCGCAGGCGCTCGAGGGCTTCACAATCGCGCAGCTCAGCGACATCCATGTCGGGCCGACGATCAAGAGCGGCTACATCCAGCGCATCGTCGAGGTGGTCAACCGGCTGGGCGCCGACACCATCGCCATCACCGGCGACCTGGTGGACGGCAGCGTGCCGGAACTGCGCGAACACATCGCGCCGCTGGCCGGGCTGCGCGCGCGGCACGGCACCTTCGTGGTCACCGGCAACCACGAGTACTACGCGGGCGCGCATGCCTGGATCGACGAGCTGCGCCGACTGGGCCTCAAGGTTTTGCTGAACGAGCACGTGGTGCTGCAGACGCGCAACGTGCGCGGCGCGCAGACCGACGAAGAGCTGTTCGAAAGCGCGCTGGTGCTGGCCGGCGTGACCGACTTCACCGCCGGTCATTTCGACGCGGCCCACGCCAGCGACCCGCATCTGGCGTTGCACGATGCACCGCCGCTGGTGCACACGCGTGTGCTGCTGGCGCACCAGCCGCGCAGCGCGCCGCTGGCCGCGGCGGCGGGCTACCAGCTGCAGCTGTCGGGCCACACGCACGGCGGCCAGTTCTTTCCATGGAATCTGTTCGTGCCGATGCAGCAGCCTTTCACGGCGGGCCTGCACCGCCTGCACGACATGTGGGTCTATGTGAGCCGGGGCACCGGCTACTGGGGTCCACCGAAGCGCTTTGGCGCGCCCTCCGAGATCACGCTGCTGACGCTGGTACCGGCCGCCTGAGCGGCCTCGGTCAATCGGGGCTGGATTCGAGTTCGGCCAGGCGCCGCGCGTTCGACGTGGCGGCCGCGTGAATCGGCTCCAGCCCTTCGCGTGCGATGTGCACCGCCATGTCCGACAACTGGCTCGCCGCGCTCACGGTGTCGGTTGCCGACTGCACCAGCGCATCGCCGTGCGCTGCCGCCTGTGCCGGCGTGACGCTGCCGGCCAGCGAGAAAAATGCCGTGGTGCTCTGCACCCACTGCTGGAGCACGCGGTTGGCCAGCGAGAGATGGCTGCTGTGCCACTGCTTCACCATTGCGATGCCCGATTCGCTGGCGGCCGCGAGCTTTTCATTGCCCATGAGCTGGAACTCCGCGAGGTCTGCCGCGCTGGGCGCGAGCCCCGCCTTGGCGATGCGTTCGGTGCGCATGCGGATCACGGAACCGGAGGAGAGCAGCATCTCGTTGGTCTTGAGCGCCAGGTCGAACCACTGCATGAGCGGATGAACCAGACCGGGAGCGGAGGTGAGAGACGGCGACATGGTGGAGGTGCGCGGAGACGCTTGGAGGAGGTCAGCCCACTATAGGCCTCACTGGTTACGATTGCTGCAGTGCAACAAATTCAAACCTGCATTTTTGTTGATCAAGTCCTACTTTTCGATGTGGAAATTACGTGCCGAACAGATGCTGAATCGCCGGGAAATTGATCATCTGGTTGTCACATCTCGCTCTCCGCATAAGAAAACCACATCATGAGATTGCAAACATGCCAGCCCCTGCGGGCCGCCGCGTTCGCGGCTTTGTTCGGCCTGCTGGCTTCGGCGGCTCATGCATTCGATGACAACCCACGCGGCGTCTATTTCGATTTCGGCCATGCCGCGCACGGCGAGAAGGGCGATGTCAACGTCGCCACCGTGGGCATGGTGTTTCCGTGGGCGCCGGGCCAGCCGGTGCAGCAGGGGTCGTTCACGCGCTACTGGGATGTGTTCCTGAGCCAATGGAACGCACCGCCGCTCGAAGCCGGCGGCCATCGCAACTACACGCAGATCGGCGCCATCTACACCTTGCGCTACCGCTTCGGCGAAGGAAGCTCGCCGTGGTTCGCCGAAGGCGGCGTCGGCGGCACGTTGATGGACCACATCTACCGCACGTCCGATCGCAGCTTCAGCACCGCCTTCCAGTTCACCGAGGTGCTGGGCATCGGCCGCAGCTTCGGCGAGCGCGGCGAGCACGAAGTGGCGCTGCGGGTGCAGCACTTCTCGAACGCGGACATCAAGAAGCCCAACCCCGGCGAGACCTTCCTGCGCCTGCGCTACACCTATCGCTTCTGAAGCCGCCGCGCGCGCACTTCCGTTACCAGATAGCCCAGCGTCGCCACCGTCAGCGGCAGCAGGTAGTACAGGCCCCGGTAAGCCAGGAGCGCACCGAGCAGCGTGGCCTCCGGCACCTGGTGCGCGAGCAGCGCCACGAACACCGCCTCGAGCACGCCGAGCCCCGCCGGCACATGCGTGACCACGCCCGCCACCGCCGCCACCAGCAGCACCGCCAGCACGTGCGGATAGCCGACCGCGCCCTGCAGCAGGAACCAGATCACGCCGCCGATCAGCGACCAGTTGGCGCACGACATCGCCAGCTGCAGCAGCGCCATCGCGAGCCCCGGCGTCTTGAACGCATGACCGCGCACGCGCCACACGCGCCCTCTGACAAAGGCGCACAGCAGCACATAGGCGAACGCCAGCATCAAGAGCACCGCGCCCAGCATGCGCAACCCGTCGTTGCCGATCTTCCAGCCCGGCGGCAAGTCCAGCGGCCAGAAGCAGAAGGCCACGCCCGCCACGAGCAGGTAGCCGATCCAGTTGGTGAACATGCTGAATCCCAGCACGCGCGTGATGGTCTCGTTGCCCAGCCCCAGTCGCGAATAGAGCCGGTAGCGGAACGCCACGCCGCCCACCAGCGAACCCAGGTTGAGGTTGAAGGCGTAGCTGATGAAGGTCACGCCCATCACCGTGCCGGTGCCGAGCCGGTGCCGCGTGAGATGCCGGCCCAATAGGTCGTAGGTGCTGTAGAGCACGAAGCTGCAGGCCGCCATCGCTCCGGCCGCGAGCAGCGTGGTGGCGGGCAACGCGCGAATCGCGTCGAGCACGTCGTCCCAGTCGATGGTGCGCGCCTGCCGTACCAGCAGCCATGCGATCAGCGCGAAGAAGCCCCACACCGCGGCGCGGCGGACCCAGGGCCACCAGGATTGGCGGGACAGGGCCATCGTGCTCATGGGTGCATGGCGCCGCGGTTCAGGCGGCTTCCGTCTGCGTGGCGCCGCCGGTCGGGTGGCTGGTGCCGGTGTCGCGGCGGCTGGCGAGTTCGGTGGCTTCGGCCAGCGTGAGGCGCGGCACGTGGCGAGGCAAGCGGCCCAGCAGCGCCGGATACCAGCGCAGGATGTGGAAAACGAAGAAGCTGCGCACCAGCCGCCAGCCGCTCCACTCGCTCGCGAGGTCGGCCGTGTCGATCTGCTTGCAGCTGTGCTGCATGAGATGGTCCAGGCGCTCAGACAGCACCGCGTTGAAGGCCTGGTCGCGCACGATCACGTTCGACTCGAGGTTGAGCGACAGACTCAGCGGATCGAGGTTGCTCGAACCCACGGTGCTCCACTTGTCGTCCATCAGCGCGACCTTGCCGTGCAGCGGGCGGTCGCAGTACTCGTAGATGCGAACGCCCGCATGCAGCAGGTGGTGATACAGCATGCTCGCGGCGGTCTTGACGATCGGCATGTCGGGCTCGCCCTGCAATATCAGCCGCACGTCCACACCGCGCCGCGCCGCGCGCCGCAGTTCCTTGATGAGCCGGTAGCCCGGAAAGAAGTACGCGTTGGCGATCACGATGCGCTCGCGCGCCGCGCGGATGGCGGCGCGGTACTGCTGCTCGATGTCGTTGGTGTGGTGCCGGTTGTCGCGCGTGACGAACATCGCGTCGGCCTCGCCGGCCGGCGCATGCGCGACCGCAGCCGGTGCCTGCCGCAGCCGGCGCCGGAACCAGCCCGCGCCCTTGCCGCCGAGCGCGATGGCGCGCAGCACGAACTGGTGGATCTCGGCCACGATCGGCCCGTGCAGCTCCACGGCGTAGTCCTGCTTGGCCTTGGGCCCGAAGTCGAGCAGGTGGTCCGCCGAGTAATTGATGCCGCCGACGAAGGCGCGCTCGCCGTCGATCACCACGATCTTGCGGTGCATGCGGCGGAACACGTTGAGCCGCTTGCCCAGAAAGCGCTGGCCGGGGTCGAACACGCGCACCTTCACGCCGGCCGACGTGAGGCCTTCGATGAACTCGCGCGACAGGTCGGGCGAACCGAAGCCGTCGATCATCAGGTCGACCTTCACGCCGCGCAGCGCTGCTTCGCGCATGGCGGCGTGCAGCTGCAGGCCGACCTTGTCCTCGAACAGGATGAAGGTCTCGACGATGGCTTCGCGCTTCGCCTGCCGGATGGCTTCGAACACGCGCGGAAAGAAGGCCTCGCCGTTCTCGAGCAGCTCCACGCGATTGCCGCCGGTCCAGTGGTTGTTGTTGTTCATGGCAATGGAGCTCAAAGATCGATGTCCGCCACCAGCGGAGCGTGGTCCGAAAGGTGCGACCACGGCCTGCGCGGCAGCACCACGGGCGCGTGCACGCCGGCGTTGCGCACGTAGATGCGGTCCAGCGGCAACATCGGAAAACGTGCCGGGAAAGTCCGGGCCGCGCGGCCGTGCGCATGCACGAACACCTCGCGCAGCGATGCGCCTTTTTCGAGCACGTCATGCGCGCGGCTGCGCCAGTCGTTGAAGTCGCCGGCCACGATCAGCGGCGCATCGGAAGGCACCTCGTCGCGCACGATGTGGCACAGCAGCTCGAGCTGCTGCTGGCGGTGCGCCTCGGCCAGGCCGAGGTGCGCGCAGATCACGTGCACGTCGACCACGCGGGCCGGCAAGCGCAACACGCAATGCAGCAGGCCGCGCTTTTCGGGGCCGCTCACCGACACGTCGTGGTTGCGGAAATGCACGATGGGGAATTTCGAGAGCACCGCGTTGCCGTGGTGCCCCTTCGGATACACCGCGTTGCGCCCGTAGGCGAACTGCGGCCACATGGTGTCGGCCAGGAATTCGTAGTGCGGCGCCTCGGGCCAGTTGCTCACCCGGCGCGAGTGGCGCGAATGCGTGCCCAGCACCTCCTGCAGGAACACCACGTCGGCGCCCACGGTGCGCACCGCGTCGCGCAGCTCGGGCAGGATGAACTTGCGATTGAGCGCCGTGAAGCCCTTGTGGGTGTTCACGGTCATGACCTTCAGCGAGGCGTGCGCGGAGTCGGGGGGAGAAGAAGACATCGTTGAACGGGTTGTACGTTGCCCCGCGCGCGCCGACTGTAGGAACGCGCCACCTTCTTCCGACCCCTTCGCGCGCGGGCGGCCGGCTCCTACAGCCAGGCCTGCCGCACCCCCACAACGCACCAATCTGGTGGCTCCTACGGTGGGTTTCAGGGCTTGGAGACAACGGCCCTTCGTTTCATCCACCGATACAGAGACAGACAAGCCACAAGGAGTACTCACCATGAAGAAGCAAGCCATCTTTCACGCCGCCGTTCTCGCCGCGCTGCTGGGCGCCGCCGGCATGGCGCAGGCGCAGGCCACGTCCATTCCCGCGCAGCCGGACCCGTCGGTCGGCGGCCAGGCCAGCACCATGACGCCGGCGGGCGTCGCCAATCCGCCGCAGCGGCCGGACAACTCGATGCCGGCTTCGCGTGAGTCGGTGAAGGCCGAAGCCCGCGTGCAGAACCGCAACAACGCCAACAGCATGGTGCCCAAGGGCGAGGCGACCACCACGGTCAACCACCAGCCCAACGCCATGCCGCAGCCGACCGGCGAGATGTCGCGCGCCGAGGTCAGCCAGACCGGCCGCAAGGTCAAGCCGCAGTTCGGCCAGAAGGGCGAGCGCCCGGACGTCGTGACCAACCCGACGGACAAGACCGGCACGCCGAAGTAATTTCCGCCTTCCCGCGGCCTCGTGGCTTCGGGAATGAAAAAAGCCCGCAGCGCTTGCACGCTGCGGGCTTTTTGTCGATGGCGATCAGCTCTTGGCGGGAGCCTGGCCGCGATGGCCGTCGGGGCCGCCACGGTGCCAGCGATGGCCGCCGAAGTGGGCGGTCTCGATGTCGAAGGTCTTCTGCTGGTCAGGCGAGAGCGTGGCATAGAAGGTCTTCGTGGCGTCGGCGCGCTTGGCGAACATGGCGCTGCGTTCGGCCTGGCGGGCCTGCATGCGCTCCAGACGCTGCGGCGTGGTCAGCTTGGCGAACTCGGCGCGGTCCATGTGCGGACGCGGACCGGCGGGCGGCTGCGTCGCGGTGGTGAACGCGCTCCATGCGCTTTCCTGGCCTGCGTTCAGCTTGAGCTTTTCCTTCAGAGCGGTCAGGCGCTTGGCACGGCGTTCCTGCATGCGCTCCATGCGCTGTGCGGGGTCCATGCGCTTGTGCTGCGCCTTGGGCGCTGCTGCGGTGTCGGCCTGGGCCACCGCGGCGCTGGGTGCAGGAGTGGCGGCCGGCGCTTGAGCGAAGGCGCCCGAAGAGGCGAGGGCTGCCGAACCCAGCAGGCTGGCCCAGACGATGCGTTGGCGAAGAGAAATCATGAGAAGTGCTTCCTTTCGAAGAAGCCCGCCACCGATGGGCAGCAGGTGAGACGAAGTGTGGAAGACCTCTGTATCGCGCCGGTTAGCCCAGCGTGAGCTTGCGTAAAGAATGGTGAACCCGGCCCGGGGCCGGCGTGATTCATTTGGGCCGGGGATGCTTCAGCCCCCGGTCCGGCGCCTGCAGCTTGCCCGCGCGCAACTCGCCCACCGCGCGCGCCACGGCGCGTGCCACGTTGCGCACTTCTTCCTGCACGTCGGCGTCTGCATCCAGGGTGTCGTGGCTGGTGGCGTAGGGCTCGTAGTAGCCGATGTAGCGGTCCAGCCGCGCCTGCATGCCGGCGTCGATCAGCCCCATCCAGTCGAGCCAGTCGCAGAGGTTGCGGCGCAGGCTTTCGATGCCGGCCACGTCGCCATGCACCACTACGCCGTAGACGCGGCCGTCCAGGTGCTTGGGATAGCCCCAGCCCTCGAGCTCGAGCGCCTTGGCTTCCTCTGGCTTCTTGCCGTGGGTGCTGGTGGGGTCGGGGTTGCCGCCGTCGGCACATACAAGGCGGTCGATCATGAGCTTGAGCGGGCTGGTGGCCTGGTACCAGTGCGCGGGCGTGAGCAGCACCACGCCGTGCGCGGCCACCCAGCGTTCGTAGATCTCGTTCATCCAGTCGCCGGTCTGGCGCAGCGAATGGTTGGGATAGCAGCTGCATGGCCAGTGGCACAGCGGCATGGCGGTGGACACGCAGCCCTTGCACGGGTGGATCTGCCGGCCGTACTCGGAGGTGAGCAGGCTCAGGTCGAGCAGGTCGGTCTCGATGCCGCTGCCTTCGAGCACCTCGCGTGCAAGCTCCGCGAGGCGCCACGTCTTCGACACCTCGCCGGGACAGGTGCCGTCGTTGCGCGGCGAACCGTTCACCAGCAGCACGCGCGAGCGCGTCTGCGGATTGCCCCATGCGGCCTGCGCCGCGTCGATGCGCGCCTTGGCCTCCAACCAGTCGACGGACAGGTCGTAGTCGGGGTCCGCATAGCCGGGCCCGGCCTTGCGCGTCACCGGCGCCTTGCGGCCTTGCTCGTAGGCTTCCCACGCGATCAGCTCGATGCGCTGCAGCGACGCGGTTTCGGCCTGGAAGGCCGGGTCCTGGAACGGCTGCATGAAGCGGTCGTGGAACTGGGCGCGCTGCAGCGTGTCGGGCGCCTGTCCCTTCCTGATCGTGGGGGTCTTGGAGGAGGGCATGGGCGCAATCTAGGCGGCGCCCGCAGTGGGCCGCATCCGCGCGGCATGCCGTCTTTCGGTAGGTGGGCGACTACAGCCCCGGCGCCCTCAGCCGAGCTTGCCGTTCTGGAAGTCGTGCACCGCCTGCTTGACCTGCTCCTGCGTGTTCATCACGAAGGGGCCGTACTGCGCGATGGGCTCGTGCAGCGGCTTGCCCGCGATGAGCAGCGCACGCGCCGGGCTGTGATTGGTCGCGCCCGCGCGCAGCACCACGCCGTCGCTGCCGGCGTCGTTCGCCAGGATGGCCATGCGGCGCGTCGGTATCTCGCTGCCCGCGATCCACAGCGATTCGCGGAACACGTAGACCAGCGCGTTGTGGTCTTCGGGCAGCGGCTGCGCGAATTCGGCGCCCGGCGGCAGCGTGATGTCGAGGTACAGCGGCTCGGTGTGCTCGCGACGCACCGCGCCCTCGATGCCGTGGCTCGCACCGGCGATCACGCGCACGTGCACGCCGCCGGTGGTGGTGAATTCGGGGATCTCCTCGTTCTGGATGTCGCGATACCAGGGCTCGCGCATCTTGTCCTTGGCGGGCAGGTTGAGCCACAGCTGGAAGCCTTCCATGAGGCCTTCTTCCTGCTCGGGCAATTCGCTGTGCACGAGGCCGCGGCCAGCGGTCATCCATTGCACGCCGCCGTTCTCCAGCAGGCCTTCGTGGCCGGCGCTGTCGCGGTGGCGCATGCGGCCCGCGATCATGTACGTCACGGTCTCGAAGCCGCGGTGCGGATGGTTGGGAAAGCCGCCGATGTAGTCGCCCGGGTTGTCGCTGCCGAAGGCGTCGAGCATGAGATAGGGGTCGAGCCGCTTCTGCAGGGGCTGCTGCAGCACGCGGGTGAGTTTGACGCCGTCGCCATCGCTGGTGGAAACACCGGCCACGATGTGGTCGATGCCGCGCGGCGTGGCGACGGGATCGGTGGGGTGGTTGGCGTGGTGGTTGGCGTTCGTCATGCGTCCATGGTGGCACTAACGCGCGCCCGGCGCCACCCGTGCGCTGTCAGCCGGCGGCTTGAAATCTGGCGCGCATGTGCGCGGGATACCACTGGGTGAAGCGGATCGCGCCGGCGATGGCCGCCACCGTCACCGCGATGCCCACCCACAGCGGCAGCGCGGGCATGTAGATCATCGCCACGTCGGCCAGCACCATGAGCGCGAAGGCCGCGGCCCAGGCTGCCGTGATGACGTTGTTGACCAGCCGGAAGCCGGGCTGCTCCCAGATCTCGGGTGGTGTCTGCTCCTTGGCGTACTGCAGCGTGAAGGGCTGGCGGATGGCCATGCTGGCGAGCACCACGATCAGCAGGCCCGCATCGACGCGCAGCCGCACGCCCAGCAGCGACCAGGTGGTGTGCGTGGCCACCGCATACAGCGCGAGGCCGCCGAACAGCAGCAGGGTGCCGATCTCCAGCACCTTGACCGTGCGGCCGGGCGCGAGCCAGTCGCGCACCAGAAAGAGGGCCGACACCAGCGCGGCGGCCGACAGCGCCGGCACCACGCCCAGCAGCCGGTCGAACAGCGCGAAGACGATGAATGGCGCGAAGGCCAGCAGCATGTTCATGACGTCGCTCCTCGCTCTGCTTGTTGCCCGAACCAGTTGCCGTGAAAGCCCACCGGCACGCGGTGCGGCAACGAGGCCACGCACACGGGGCCCGCGGCGAGGGCGCGCGCATCGAACACCACCAGGTCGCTGGTGTTGGTGGCGCCGCGCCACACGGTGGCGAGCAGCCAGCCGTCGCCTTCTTCCGCGTCGGCCGAGCGCGGCACGAACACGCCTTCGGACACCACGTCGGGCGCGGGAAACAGGTACATGTCGCGGTGCGGCGTGGTGTGGTCGATGTGCACCAGCCCCGCGTACAGGCGCGGCGGCTCGCCGGGCTGCGACACGCCCCGGCACACGTACCAGCCGTGGCGGTAGGGCAGGCCGGCCACGCGCTCGTCGATGCGCGGGAACTCGCCCGGGATTTCTTCCAGCGGCGTCTGCGTGAACTCGTGCGCCGGGTTCGACAGGTCGAACTGCCAGCGCACGAGGCGGCTCACCGGCGGCTTGTCGCCGACGGGCGAGCCGTCGGGCCTGGGGAACAGCGGCGGCGTAGGGAACTGGACCACGTCGGCGAACAGGCTGCCGCCGGCCTCCCAGGCGTTCATGACATGGAACACATAGCAGGCCGGGCCCTTCCACCAGACGATGTCGGCGGTGCTGCCGTCGCGCGGCATCAGGCCGACGCGGGTGCCGTATTCGGGCTCCCAGGCGTAGGGCGGGCGGCCGCTCTGCGCGCGCTCCATGCTGGCGGTGAGCGGCATGATGGGGAACATCACGTGGCGGTCGGTCACCATGAAGTCGTGGACCATGCTGGCGTAGGGCGCCTCGAAGCGTTCGAAGCGCGTGACGCGGCCCTCGGGCGACATCACGCCGAAGCTCATGCCGTTCGACAGTGGAGCCGGCGTGCCGTAGCCGAAGAACAGCAGCTCGCCTGTCTTGGGATCGGTCTTGGGATGGGCGGTGAAGCTGCCTTGCAGGCCGCCGCCGAAGTCGGTGGCGCCCAGCGTGTCGAGCGCGGGCAGCGCCATTTCCACCGGCAGATGCGCCTCTTCCAGCGCGAGCATGCGGCCGGCATGGCCGATGACGTTGGTGTTGGCGGAGCCGTCGTCCTTCAGGTGCTCCAGTTCCTCACTCGAGAACGCGGTCTGGAAGCCGCCCGAGAGATCGCGCCCCTCGGCGCCTGCCCGCCAGCGCTGGGTGCGCACCCAGCGGTTGCGATAGTGCACCTCGCCGTTGGCCAGGTGGAAGGCGTGCAGCATGCCGTCGCCCGAGAACCAGTGCGCCTTCGGATCGGGCACCACCGGATTCGGGCCGTTGCGCACCAGCGTGCCGCGCAGACCGGCGGGCAGCGTGCCTTTCAGCGGCAGCGGGCCGAGCTCGGTTTCGAAATCGATCGGGTCCATATTGGGAGGCGGGGCGCTGCGGGGAATGGCGTCGTTCATCGGGGCTCCTTGGGGTTCGTCGAAAAGGTGTCGTGGGATATCTTTCCAGTGGAAATATCTGCGACCTCGCATGCGAAGTCAAGAAATTTTTCCAGTGGTAAGATTTTTAGGCCTCACGAACTCCCGACGATGACCGACGAAACCCTGCTGCCCAAGCGCTACCACCACGGCTCACTGCCCGAAGCCCTGCTGGCCGCGGCCGAAGCCGTGCTGCTGCGCGATGGCATTTCGGGGCTGGGCCTGCGGGCGATCGCGCGCGAGGCGGGTGTGTCGCACACCGCGCCCAAGCACCATTTCGACGACACGACCGGGCTGGTGAGCGAACTCGCGGCGGTCGGCTATCGGCGCCTGGGCGACGCGATGCGCGATGCGGCCGCCGGCAGCACCGAGACGCGCGAGCGGCGCAATGCCATCGCCCGCGCGTATGTGCACTTCGCCCACGACAACCCGGCCATGTTCGGCCTGATGTTCCGCAACGAAAAGATCGACATGGAGCGCCCGGCCCTGTCGGAAGCCTCGCACGAGGCGATGCGGGTGATGGCCGCCGTCATCGGCGCGAGGAACGAGCCGCCGGGCGGCGCGCCGGTCTCATTGAGCAGCGGCGAGGCAATGCGCATCACCGCGGCCTGGGGCTATGTGCACGGGCTGGCGATCCTGCTGGTCGACCAGCGGCTGCGCGGCATCGTCAAGGTGGCGCCCGATTTCGAGAGCCCGATCGACCTGGTCGACAAGGCGCTGAGCGACGTGCGTTTCGGCTTCGAGGCGGGCTAGGCGCGCTTCCAGTAGCGGTACTGCCAGCAGGTTTCGAAACCCGCGCGCTTGTACAACGCCAGTGCCGGCGGATTCGCCGCGTCGACCTGCAGGAACACCCGCTCGAAGCCGCGCGACATGGCCGCCTGCGCCAGGCCGGCCAGCACGCGCCCCGCCAGCCCCCGGCCGCGCTGCGCCTGGTCGGTGCGCATGCCGTGCACGCTGCACCAGCCGTGGCCGAACGCCATTGCGCCGGCCGCCAGGGTACGGCCGTCTTCGCGCACGCTGGCGAACAGCGTGCCCTTGGCGCGCGACAGGGTACGCACGCGGTGCGCGCCGTCCACCGGGTCGAAGCCTTCGCCGAGGAACAGCGCCGCCCAGGCGTCGTCGGGGGTGGTGTCGACATCGGCCGGCGCACCGCGCCCCTCGGCCACCTGCAGCATTCGCGGCGTCGAGCCGAGCTGCACCAGCGTCGGGTTGTCGCGGGCGTAGTGGCGTCGCTCCAGTTCGGCGCGCAGGCCGTCGAAACAATCGGCGTCGGCCAACCGCAGCAAAGGCACGGACTGGCGGCTGTCGTAGCGGTCTTCGATGCGGTCGAGGGTGGCCGCGTCGACCGCGCCGCGATGCAGCGGCACGGCGGATTTGGCGCGATTGACCGTGCCCTCGGCAAAGGGCAGCAGCCAGCCGTCGAGTTCTTCGGTGAGGTCGGGCGCCACCGCCGCGACGGTGGCGCGTTCGATGGCTTCGATGTCGGTTTCTGGGATCGGATTCATGAGCTTCATTGCGTGACGGCCTCGGGCGCCGTGAACTTCGCCGCGGCCACGCTCTTGAGCAGCGCCTCGCGCTGGTTCCTGTTGATGCCGCGGATGCTTTCGGCGACCCACTTGGTGCGGTCGGCGTCGATGTGGCCGTCGCGCCGCCATTGCTCGAGCACGGCCTGCGGCTTGTGCAGCATGGCCGCGAGCCACACGGCCTGCGCCGGCTCCAGCGTGCGCGCGCTGCGCTTGAAGTAGCGCCGCGCCGCCGCCTCGGCGCCGCAGATGCTGCCGCCCCACGGTGCGTTGTCGAGGTACAGCTGCAGGATGCGGGCCTTGCCCAGCGTCTGCTCCATCTCGACCGCGTAGAGCATCTCGCGCAGCTTGCGTTCGGCGGTGCGGTCGCTGCCCGTCACCAGCAGCTTGGCCAACTGCTGCGTGAGCGTGCTGCCGCCGCGCTTGGTCTGGCCCGGCTTCTGGTTGTTGTCGATCGACGCGAGGATCTCGGTCAGGTCGTAGCCGGCATGGGTGAAGAAGCGCTGGTCCTCGGCCGCGACCACCGCGCGCGCCAGCCAGCTGTCGTTGGTCAGCCTGGCCGACGGGCCGCAGCTGGTGCGGGCATTGAGCATGGCCTCGGTGCCCAGCCCCTCGACCGTGAACTGGCTGATGGTCGGCTGCACCGAGAAGGTGGCGTCGGGCAGCAGCAGCTGGCCGTGCAGCGCCAGGGTGCCGCCGATGCGCGCGCTGCGCAGCTCGGGCAGGGTGGGCACCAGCACCGCGTACCAGCGGGCGATGGGCGCATCTTCCACGTTGGCGCTGAGCTGCAGGCTCTTGGGCGTGAGCTTGCCCTCCCAGTGGCCGTGGAGCCGGGTCGTGTCGGTGCTCTCGGGCGTGGCCTCGAAGGTGCCGTTGAGCGTGTTGCCATCGCGCTTGACGGTGGCCACCAGCCGCTCGACCTTGATCGGCTGCGTGCCGAGCGCCGGCACCTCGGCACTGCAGGGGGCGCATTGCATTTCGAGCAGTTCGCCGGTCGGCTTCCAGGCGAAGCGCACGGCGCCGGCGCGGGTGTCGAACGAGCGCCCGTCCAGGTACGGTGCGAACCACGGCGAGGTGGCCACGCGCAATGCGGTGGGCACGCCGATCTCGAAATTCAGCGGGCCCGCCTTCACCGTGGTGCTCCATTCGCCGGCAGCCGGCGCGAGCGCCAGCTTGACTATCAAAAAGATAGCAATACACGCCGTGATGACAAGGGCCATCAGGCTGAAAAGCACAATACGCAGGGTCTTCTTCACAGGCTCGTTTCTCAGATCGGTCTCGCCACGGTGACAGCTTGCCACGGTCCATGCGATTGGCCGCTGGCAGCTGCCCAGTACCAGCTTGAAGTGTCTGTGAAAGCCGTGCCCCGGGCGTCGACGATGCGCTCGCAAACACGGATTTTTTGCGCGCCGTGCCGTTGCGCAACAAAACAGCGCCACAAACGTTCCTGCGCGTCGCGTTCCAGCCGGGCCTGCTCGATGCGATAGCCCAGCGCGCGGTAGCAGTCGGCCGCCGGGTGCAGCATGCGGGTGGGCTGCTTCACCTCGCGCATCACCAGGGTCTGCGTGCCGTCGGTCATGCGGCCGATGGCACCCGGAAAGTTGTCGGCAAAGCGCTGCTCCACGTCGCTCAGTGCCAGTGGCCGCAGCGGCAGGCCGTCCCACTGGCTGGGCCATTCGTGCGACACGGCCACGGCCGGCGGCTCGGTGGGCGCACGCAGCGCCACGCCGGCCGACCACAGCATGCACAGCAGCATCGCCAGCGCGAAGGCCGACTTGTGGCCGATGCGGTTGATGAAATGGTTGGCGAGCCAGCGCTCAAAGAACGGTGTCGACACGGCGGCCTCCTTGGGCGGTGATCAGGCCCGGAATGGGTTGTTCGGCGAGTCCGGGCACATGGCGCTCCGGCACCATGAGACGGGCGATGGCGCCGCACACGACGGCAAGCACCACCAGGCCCAGCGTGTTGTGCGCCCAGGGTGCCAGCGGATGGCCGGCGCCTTCGAAGGCAATCAGCAGGCTGTTGCGCACGATGTTCCCGGCCAGCACCAGCAGGCCGACCATCGGCAGGCGGCGCAGGAAAGTCTGGTCGCCGCGGCGTGCCCACAGCGCCACCGCGCAGGCCGTGAAATAGCCGAGCCAGACCATCTGCACGCCGGAGCAGGGCGCATCGACGATCACGAGGCGGCCGTCGACCATCAGGCTGGCGCCTTCACGCATCACCTCGAAGCCTGGCGCGAGCAGCCACCGGCTGGCCTCCGCCGTGACCACGCGCAGCGGATAGCCCGCATAGAACTGGAGCGACGACAGCAGCGGCAACGCCAGCACCGCGAGCCCCGCCAGCGGCAGCCTGCCCACGTTGCGCGGCAGGAAAGCCAGCAGTCCGCAGGCCAGCGCCAGCACGGCCACCAGCCCGGCCGCCAGCGGCGGCAGCGCGGGCAGGCCGCCGAGCCCTGTGCGCAGCAAGGTCGCGAGCACCGTGCCCGCGCCCGCCAGCGCGAGCCAGCCCAGCCGCGGCGAGGCGCGCAGTTCACGCCGGCGGTTCCAGGTCAACGCGGCCAGCGCGACCAGTGCCAGCAAGCCCAGCGGATCGTCGGAGCCGTCGCGCATGCGCTGGACCATCCAGGCCCAGGTCGGCATCAGCGCCAGGAATTGCAGGCCGAGCCAGCCTGCGGCCGGCGCGCGGTCGATGAAGATGCCCCAGTCGACGATGCGCGGGTGACGATGGGCAAGTGCTGCCAGAGACATTCTTTTCTTTCTCGGTGGTTCAGGCAGTGAAGCGGCGCGCGTCGTTGCGGCGGGCCCGGCGGCGCAGCATGGCGAGCATCGACAGCACGACGGCGATGGCGCCCAGCGTTTCGGGTTCGGGCGTGCTCGGCACTTCGGCGCCGAGCGCCAGCTCGCTCACGCCTTGCGGAAGAGGCAAGGGCTGGTTCACGTCCACGCTGTTCTGCGGCGCCAGGTTGCGCACCACCTTGTCGACGGCGATGAAGCTCGTGTACTGGGTGAGCAGGCTGTATTTCAGGCCCAGTTCGGTGATGCGTTCCTTGAAGGCGGTGCCGCCTTCCAGCGTTTCCTGGTCGCTCAGGCTCTGGATGCGGTGACGCGCCCAGAGCGTGCGCAGTGCCGCCGTGTCCTGGCGGGTGCGGTCGTCGATGCGCACTTCCTGGCGATAGGGGCCGTTGGCGCCCAGGCCTTCGATGATCACGCGGCCTTTTGCTTCACCGCGCCACTTGCCGAACACGATCACCGGGCGTTCGCCGAGCACGTCGGGCAGGGCCTGCGGCTCCACGTCGTACACGTCGAGCCCGCCGAAAGTGGCCTTCACGTTCGTGAGCACCGGCGACTCGACCATGCGGCGAAAACGCGCGGCCTGCTCAGGCGCCTGGATCGGGTCGGTGATGATGAAGGGCTCGCCCATGCCGGCGCGCGCAATGCCTTCCATCAGGCTGCGGTTCACCGACGAGCCGATACCGAAGGCGAACACGTTGGCCTTCGACAGGTTCTTGCGCACCAGCTCGAAGGCTTCGCGCTCGACCGTCACGTAGCCGTCGGTGACGACCACCACGGTGCGCGACACCTTGTCCTCCTTCGGCTCGGCATACACGCGCTTGAGCGCGGGAATCAGCTCGGTGCTGCCGCTGCCGCTGTAGTTCTGGATGGTGGCCAGCGCCTGTTCGATGTTGGCGCGCGTGGCCGGCACCGACTTGGGCGAGAGCATCTTGTTGCTGCCCGAGAACAGCAGCACGTTGAAGGTGTCGCTCGGACGCAGGCCGCCGATCAGGCGCTCGAGCACCGTCTTCGCGGTGTCGAGCGGAAAGCCGTGCATCGAGCCCGAGATGTCGACCACGAAGATGTAGTCGCGCGGCGAGATGGCGCTGGCGGCCACGGCCTTGGGCGGCTCGACCATCGCGAGGAAGAAGTTCTCCGCGTTCTCGCCCTGGCCCTTGTAGAGCATCAGGCCCGATTCGATCTTTTCGCCGGCCAAGCGGTAATCGAGCACGAAGTCGCGGTTGTCCGCGGGGCGGCCGTCAGCCGTGAGCACGATGTCGGCGTGCTGGTCTTCGTCGCTCTTCTTCACGTCGATAGCGTGCGTGGTCGAACGGATTTCCTTCAGGCCCATCGGCGTGTCGATGCTGGCCCTGAGCTTGAAGCTGGTGCCGCTCGCCGCGCCTTCCGCGAGCGTGGGCTGCGCCACCCACTTGGCCTGCGCGTTGGACGACTGCGGGCTGTTGTAGCGCGGGCCCACCACCGTGGGGAACACGAACTCGTAGTTGCCCGACTGCGGCACCAGCAGCTCGGTGTAGCGCAGCTCCACCTTCACGTCATCGCCCGGCAGGATATTGGCGACGTTCATCTGGAACACGTTGGGCAGGTGCTGCTCGAGCAGCGCGGCGGTCTTGCCTTCTTTCTTGGCCGTGTCGTATTCGATCTGCGCCTGTTGCTTCTCCCGGATCTGCGCGGTGATGAGCCGGTCGGCCAGCCGCACGTTGAGGCCGCTCACGGCCGCCTTGGTCGAGCCCGGGAAAACATACTTGGCCTCGATGGCGCGCCGGCCTTCGTTGCGATAGGTCTGCGTGACCGTCACGTCGGCGATCACGCCCGAGATCTTCACGGCCACCTCGGTGCCCTTCAGGGGCAGGCGGTCGACCGAGGGGTCGTCGCTCTTGACGAAGAAATACGGGCTTTCCGTCTTCAGGCGCGGGCCGGCGGGCGCTTCCTGCGCATGCAGCGGGCGCACGCCCAATGCGACGAAGCCCGCGGTCGCCAGGCTCACGGTGGCGAGCCAGAGCCAGCGGCCGGGGCGTGGAGTGGAGGGGGCATTCATGGCGGTGTCCTTGTCCGTGCGAACTTGCACGGACATGAATGTCGGCACCGCGCGAGAAGCCAGTTGGAAGGCTCCTTGAAGTCGAACGAGGCGCTTTCCCGCTGTGTGAAGTCTGTGTGAAGTGAGGCGCGCAGGGTGCTTCACACAAGCTTCGGGTCGCGCGAAGAGCATCGCCGCTTCACCGATACCGATGCAGACGAGGAGAGAAAAACATGCTTCAGTTGTTGAAGGCCTTGCAGAGTTCGATGCTGGTCAAGGTGGCCGGCCTGTTCTTCCTGCTGTTGCTGCTGTGCATTCCGCTGGCGGAAATCGATTCGATCAACCGCGAGCGCGGCGAGAGCCAGCGCGAAGCGGCCCGCGAACTCGCCGCCACCTATGCCGGCCGCCAGACAGTGGTCGGCCCGCTGCTGCTGGTGCCGTATGTCGAGCGATGGATGGAACCGCTGCGCAACGCGCAGGGCAAGGTGATCGGCCAGGAGCCGCGCAGCAAGGAAATGGCTCATGTGGTGTTTCCGGACAAGCTGCACATCGAAGGCACGATGGCGCCGCAGGAGCGCTACCGCGGCATCTTCAGGATTCCGTTCTACACACTGAACGCCACGCTCGGCGGCGGCTTCGCCGCTTTCGACCCGAAGGCCGTGTCGCACAGCGAGACCGATTCGAAGATCGAGTTCAAGGCGCCCTTCATCGCTTTCAACGTGAGCGACCTGCGCGGCCTCGACGGCTCGCCCGCGATGGTGATGGGCGGCGAGGCGCTTCGCTTCAGGCAGCGCGTGCCCGGCCTGGCCGACGACGCATGGTTCGCCGACGGCATCCACGCGCCCGTCACCGGCGCCGCGCTCGCCGCATGGCAGGCCGGCACGCCGGTCGCCTTCGAAATGAAGATCGGCCTCGTCGGGCAGGACACGCTGGCCATCGCTCCCATTGCCGAGGAAACCACCGCGCACCTCACTTCGCCCTGGGCGCATCCGAGCTTCGGCGGCCGCTTCCTCGCGGCGGAGCGCAGCGTGACGCCGCAAGGCTTCGATGCGCACTGGCGCGTGTCGTCGCTCGTCACGTCGGCGCGCGAGCAGGTGCGTTCCGGTCTTTCGGGCCGTGGCGGCCCCGCCGACGGCGACACGGCCGATGTGGTCAGCGCGAACGCCACGACCGCCAACGCGCCGCGCCGCAACATGGGTCCGCTGCAGACCTTCGACGTGTCGCTCGCGCAGCCGATCAACGTCTATTCGATGAGCACGCGCGCGGGCAAGTACGGCGCGCTCTTCATCGGCCTGGTGCTGATGGCCGCCTTCATGTTCGAGCTGTTCCGAAAGCTGCGGCTGCATCCGATCCAGTACGGGCTGGTGGGCCTGTCGATCGCGCTGTTCTTCCTGCTGCTGCTCGCGCTGTCCGAGAAGTTCGCGTTCTGGATGGCCTACGCCGGTGCCGCGACGGCCAGCGTGGTGCTGCTGGCCGTGTATTTCAGCGCGGTGCTGGAAGGCTGGCGGCGCGGGCTGTCGTTCGGTGCCTTCGTGGCGCTGCTGTATGGCGCGCTCTATGGTCTGCTCGCATCGGAAAGCAATGCGCTGCTGCTGGGCGCGTTGCTGATCTTCGGCATGCTGGCCGTGCTGATGCTCGTCACGCGCAAGGTCGACTGGTATGCGCTTTCGCGCCGTACGGACAACGCGCCGGCATGAAAGCCTTGCGGGTCGTCGCCGGAGCACTGGGCTGGCTTGCCCTGGCCGCGCTGTGGTTCTGGGCGTGGCACCTGAAAGACCCGCATCTGCGTTTCATGCGCGAGTGGGAACTGAGCTTGCTGCTGGGAGTGCTCACAGCCGGCATCGCCGTCGCATGGCGATTCGCGCGCGGCAGGCTGCGTCCCGTGGCGCTGGGCCTGGCCTTCGCGGCCTTGCTCACGGCCCTGGGCAACGAAGCTGCGTCGCGCCAGCACCGGGCCGAAGTCGAAGCCGCGTCGGGCCCCGTGGCGCAGGCGCTCGGCGCGCGCTTCATCGTCGGTTATGACGATGCGGCGCAGCTGCGCGACCGCGTCCGCAAGGGGCTGATCGGCGGCATTTTCGTGACCGGCCGTAATGTGAAAGGCCGCACCGCCGCCGAACTGCGCGATGAAATCGCCGGCCTGCAGGCGCTGCGCCGCGAAGCCGGGCTGCCGCCGCTGGTGGTCGCGACCGACCAGGAGGGCGGCGCCGTCTCGCGGCTGTCACCACTGGTCGAGCCGCAACCCGCATTGGCCACGCTGCTCGATGCGGACGTGTCCGACGAAGAACTCGCGCAACGCGCCCACGCCTACGGCGCACGACAAGGCAGGGCGCTCGCCGCTTTAGGCATCACGCTCAATTTCAGCCCGGTGGTCGACCTGCGCCCCGGCCGTGCGCCGGGCCGCTGGGACTTTCACACCCGCATCGACGAACGCGCCATTTCGGCCGACCCGGCAGTCACCGCACAGGTAGCGCTCGCTTACGAGCTGGGCCTTGAATCGGCTGGCGTTCGCGGCACGCTCAAGCACTTTCCGGGACTGGCCGGCGTGACCGAGGACACCCATCATTTCGCCGCCGTGCTGCACACGCCGGCGGCCCGGCTTGCAACACATGACTGGAAACCATTTCAAGAAGTGTCGAAACAATCTGACGCAGCGATCATGCTGGGCCATGTGATCCTTCCGGAACTCGACGCGGAACATCCGGTCTCTTTCTCGCGCAGAATCGTGCGGCAGGTGATTCGGGGCGAGTGGGGCTACCAGGGCCTGCTCGTCACAGACGACCTCACGATGGGCGCGGCCTACAACCGCGGTCTTTGCGACGCCACCGTCCGCGCCCTCGGCGCCGGGGTGGATCTGCTGCTGATCGCCTACGACCACGACAAGTACTTCGACGCCATGCACTGCGCGCTGCAGGCCGCGCAGCGCGGCGCACCCGATCTCCTGTTGCCGGAACGCGACGACGCGCGGCGGCTCCAATCTTCTCGCTAGCTAGCCAGTAATTCCTTTCTATGTCCAAACGCTCAAGCTCCACCCCTCCCGACGACGACGGTTCCGCGCCCGCCGATCCGAACCGCCGCTGGAAACGCATTGCCGGATGGGGTGCCGTGGTGGTGGGTTCCGGCGCGCTGGTGGTGCTGGTCGCCGCCATCGTGGCCGTGGTCGCCATCTATCCGAAGCTGCCGGATGTTTCGGCGCTGTCCGACTACCGCCCCAAGCTGCCGCTGCGCGTGTATTCGGCCGAGGGCCAGATGATCGGCGAGTTCGGCGAAGAGCGCCGCAACCTCACGCCGTTCGCGAACATCCCGAAGGTCATGAAAGACGCGGTGCTGGCCGTGGAAGACGCGCGCTTCTACGACCACGGCGGCGTCGACTACAAGGGCTTCCTGCGCGCGGCCGTCGCCAGCCTGAAGGGCGGACGCAAGCAGGGCGCCTCGACCATCACGATGCAGGTCGCGCGCAACGTGTACCTGAGCTCGGAGCGGACCATGAGCCGCAAGACCTACGAGATATTGCTCGCGCTGCGGCTCGAGCAGCAGCTCACCAAGGACCAGATCCTGGAGATCTACCTGAACCAGATCTACCTGGGCAACCGCGCCTACGGTTTCGCCGCCGCCGCCGAAACCTACTTCGGCAAGCCGCTGCAGGACGTGACCATCGCCGAGGCCGCCATGCTGGCCGGTCTGCCGAAGGCACCGGGCGCGAACAACCCCGTGGCCAACCCGCGCCGCGCGCGGGCGCGCCAGCTCTACGTAATCGACCGCATGCAGGAAACCGGCTTCATCACCGCCGAGCAGGCGGCAGCGGCGAAGAAGGAAGAACTTCACCTGCGCGATGCCGCCGACCCGAACCGGCTGCATGCCGAATACGTGGCCGAAACCGTGCGCCAGATGATGTACGCGCAGTACGGCGACAGCATCTACACCAGCGGCCTGAAGGTCTACACCTCGCTGGTCGCGGCCGACCAGGCCGCCGCCTACAAGTCGCTGCGCAAGGGCATCATGGACTACGAGCGCCGCCAGGCCTACCGCGGCCCCGAGAAGTTCGTCGACCTGCCGACCGAGCAGAAGGAAGTCGACGAGGCCGTCGACGACGCGCTGGCCGAACACCCCGACAACGGCGACGTGATCGCGGCCGTGGTGCTCGATGCCAATCCGAAGGAAATCAGCGCCGTGCGCGCCAACGGCGAAACCATCCAGATCACCGGCGATGGTCTGAAGCCCGCCCAGTCGGGCCTTGCCGCCAAGGCACCGCCCAACATCAAGATCCGCCGCGGCGCGGTGATCCGCGTCGCGAAGACGCCGAAGAACACCTGGGAGATCACGCAGCTGCCCGAGGTCGAGGCCGCCTTCATCGGCATGGACCCGCGCTCCGGCGCCATCAAGGCGCTGGTCGGCGGCTTCGATTTCGGCAAGAACAAGTTCAACCACGTGACCCAGGCCTGGCGGCAGCCGGGTTCGAGCTTCAAGCCCTTCATCTATTCGGCCGCGCTCGAAAAAGGCTTCACGCCCGCCACCGTGGTGAACGACGCGCCGCTGTACTTCGACCCCAGCGCCAACGGCGGCCAGCCGTGGGAGCCGAAGAACTTCGAAGGCACCTACGAAGGCCCGATGCCGCTGCGCACCGCGCTCATGAAGTCGAAGAACCTGGTGACGCTGCGCGTGCTGCAGTCCATCGGCGCGCCCTATGCGCAGGACTGGGTCACGAAGTTCGGCTTCGACAAGGACAAGCAGCCCGCCAACCTGCCGATGGGCCTGGGCGCCGGCTCGGTCACGCCGATGCAGATGGCCGTGGGCTATTCGGTGTTCGCCAACGGCGGCTACCGCGTCAACCCGTACCTCGTGACGAAGGTGACCGACATGAAGGGCAAGGTCCTCATGGAAACCGAGCCGCCGGTGCTCGACGAATCGCGCCGCGCCATTCCACAGCGCAACGCCTTCATCATGAGTTCGCTGCTGCAGAGCGTGGTGCGCAACGGCACCGGCTTCAAGGCCTACCAGGCGCTCAAGCGCGACGACCTCTACGGCAAGACCGGCACCACCAACGATTCCTTCGACACCTGGTTCGCGGGCTTCCAGCCGACCATGGTCGGCGTGGCCTGGGTCGGCTACGACACGCCGCGTCAACTGGGCGTGCGAGGCGAAACCGGCGGCAGCCTGAGCCTGCCGATCTGGACCGGCTACATGCAGACCGCGCTGCAGGGCGTGCCCATGACGCAGCCGGCCGAACCGCCGGGCGTGGTGCGCATCGACGGCGAGCTGTACTTCGACGACTTCACGCCGGGCCACAACGTGGCCAGCCTGGGACTGGACAGCACCGAGGCGCCGCAGCCGGTCGAGGAACTCACGAGCGCGCCGATCGGCGCGCCCCCGCCGCCCGAGGAACGCAACAAGATCCTCGATTTCTTCCGCTAGCGCAGCTCTGCGAAAAACAAGGCGGGATGGCGGTGCCTACACTCGGTGCTGCTTCCCGCCTTTTTTCTTTCATTCCCCCGCATCCATGGAAATTCTTACTCTGGTGGCGCTCATCGCCGCCGGCTTCTACATCCTCAAGTCCAGAGACCAGCGACAGCGCATCGCACTGCTGGGCAGCCACCTCGGCCGCTACCAGATCGAGAAGCTGATGGAGAGCCTCACTTCGGGCTACCTGCGCTGCCTCGGCGAGGACGATGCCGAACGCCGCCAGCAGATCTGGAGCCTGCTCGACTCCACCGAAGAAAAGCTCGCGGGCCAGTTCGACAGCTTCGCCGCCGAGTTCTCGCGCCTGCCCGAACCGCTCACGCGCGTGAGCAAGCTGCCGGTGGGAATCCCGATGGCCACCACCATCTTCCCGGCCGCGAGCTTCGACTTCCGCCAAGCCCTGCTGATCCATGCGCGCGGCATTGCCGGCGTGATGCGCAACGAATCGAACCGCACACCCAAGTCCAAGGCCTTCACCATGTCGGCCGAGCTCTTCTTGATGCAGCACACCTGCCACTGGTACTGCAAGTCGAAGACCGTGGCGTCGGCGCGCATGCTCGCGCGGCACCAGACCTCTTACGAGCAACTGCTCGATGCGGTGAGCCCGGAAACGCGCAGCGCCTACGCTGCGCTCACCGGCCAATAAGCGCTCAGTGACTCCGCCCCGGATGTGACAACAACGGCAACGTGAGCGTCGCCACCGCACCGCCGCGCGACGCGTTGCCCAGCTCGATGCGCCCGCGGTGCAAGGCCGCGATTTCCTTCACGAACGCCAGCCCGAGCCCGGTGCTTTTCTTCTTGCTGTCCGGCCTGGCCAGCGAATAGAACTTCTGGAAAACCTTTTCCTGCGCGTACTCCGGAATGCCCGGTCCGTGGTCGCGCACGCTCACGCGCGCCAGCCTCGAAGTGGTTTCCAGCGTGAGCAGCACCTCGCTGTCGCGCGGTGAAAAATCGATCGCGTTGTCCAGCAGGTTGCTGATCGCGCGGCGCAGCAAGAAGGGGTCGCCTTCCGTGCTGGCTTCGCTGCGGATGTTCACCAGCAGCCTGATGTTGCGCTTGGCCGCCGCGGGCTGGGCGCTGATGGCGATGTCGTCGATCAGCGAAGCCAGCGCCACGGGCTCGGTGCGGTCGAGCGCGCGCCGCGTCTCGAGCGCGGTGAGTTCCATCATGCGGTCGACGATTTCCTGGATGCGCTGCGTCTCCCGCTCGATGTTCTTCAGAAAGCGTTCGCGCTCGGGGTGCGGCATCGACGGTTCCTGCAGCAGCTCGGCCGCGCCGCGGATGGCGGAGAGCGGGCTCTTCACTTCGTGGGTGAAGGTCTGCACGTAGTCGGCCACGTAGTTGCGTCCCGTCAGTGCATCGCGCATTTCGCTGAAGCCGCTGCGCACGCCGTCGATGGCGCGGCGCACCATGCGCGACAGGCTCAGGGTGCGCTGCGCGCGCACCCAGGTCCAGTAGTCGCGGATCAGCCCGAAGGGCCGCACCAGCCACACCGACACGATCACCGCCAGCAGCAGCAGCGCCAGCCCCGAGCCCACGCCGACCCACAGCGTGCGCGCCCGCGCGTCTTCCACGAACTGGCCGAAGCTCTGCACCGGCTTGCCGACGCTGACCATGCCGACGATCTCGTTGTTCCAGCGTATCGGCGCGCCGACGTACATGACCGAGGTGCGCGGATCGCCGTCGACGTCGCGCGAAGTGCGCGCGCCATAAAGGCCGGCGAGCGTGCGGCTCACGTCCATCCACTGCGAATAGTCGGCGCCCAGGTGCCTGCCGAGCGAATCGAACATCACGCGGCCGTTGCGGTCGGTCACGTACACGCGCAGTTCGACCTGGCTCTTGTGCAGGTTGTAGATCTGCGCCGAGAACTCGCGCGCATAGGCGGTGCGAAACAGCGGCTCGAGCCGCGCGGTGTTGATGGCGCCGGCGATCACGTCCTGCTCGACCAGGCTGGCCAGCAGCTGCGAGGTCTCGACCAGCGATTCTTCCGCCGACTCGCGGTAGCGCGGGTCGATGTCCGAGACCACGCGGTACAGCAGGAAAGCGATGCCCGCCGTGTAGATCAGCAGGATGCCGATGAATATGCGCGTGCGCCTGGTCACGGCGCCTTGGCTGGCAATTCTTCGTTCAGTGCATAGCCGGTGCCGCGCAGGGTGCGGATCGGCTCGACATCCGGCGCAACCGCCTTGAGCTTGGCGCGCAGGGTCTTGATGTGCGCGTCGACCGTGCGGTCGAAGCTGTCGCTGGCGTCGTCCCAGACCAGTTCGAGCAGTTCGTCGCGGGTGAACACGCGCCCTGGACGCTGCACCAGCAGTTTCAGCAGGCCGTATTCGTAGCGCGAGAGTTCGAGCAGGCGCCCGTAATAGCGGATCTGCATCCGCTCGCTGTCCAGCGAAAACGGCATTGCAGGGGGTTGGGGGGTCGCTGGAGACGCGTGAGTGCCGATTTGATGGGGTACCCCATGGTTCGGTGCTGAAGCCATTCCCGGGCTTCCTGACGCGTTTCTGGCACTGCGCCGCAGGATGGTCCGTACGCGGGCGACCAGCTCGCGTGGAGAAAACGGCTTGGCAATGTAGTCGTCTGCGCCCAGTTCCAGGCCCACCACGCGGTCTATTTCGTCGCTGCGGGCGGTCAAAAAGACCATCGGCACCTCCGGCCCGCCCATCGACTGATTCAGCGCCTGGAGGCGTTTGAAGAGTTCGAAGCCGTTGAGATCGGGCAATCCGATGTCCAGGATGGCCAGCGCGGGCGGTTCCTGGGCGAACTGCGCGATCGCCTCCTCGGCCGTGGCGCACCAGATGGGCGTGAAACCGTCGCTTTTCAGGACGTACTGCAGCGTGTCGGCGATGCCCGATTCGTCTTCGGCGATCAGGATCCGGGGTTTGAAGCTCATCCCGCGGATGTTACCGACGGGGGACCGCGCCGGGAGGACCGGTTTTCGACCAAGGCGCCGGGGCCGGCGCGGCCTTTCGCGGCTTTTTTTTCGGGCGAGGCTTGTCCCTTTCCCATCTTCTTATTCTTCTTATTCAAATTAGTAGTAGTAGATAAGGGTCGGCCTCCTCTGTGGACATGCCGCTTTTTTCGTTATGTGACAACGACTTGTCATGCACGCGTCACTGTGCGTAGCCGCGCTTTCGCGATGTACCCGGCAAATGAACAACTTTGGGTAACCCGACCGCGCTGTGGATAACCGATGGCTTGTGCCACAACTGTCCCCAGAGTTGTCCTTTGACACCCCCTTGGAAATCTGCGAAAGACGTTTTTCGGGCAGGGAAATACATTGCGCAAAAATGAGGCAGTCTGTAGATTTCCCTTGTAAATCAACAGCTTGCAACGGCCCTACATAAAAGCTCCAACGTTATCCACAGAGTTGCTCAAGTTTTGTGGGGAGAACGTGCCCGAATGAGGCCGCGCCGTCGCAGGCAAGAAAACCCAGCCCTTCTTCACCTCCGAATTGCGAAATATCGAAAATGACACCTTCTGAAACACAGGCCATCGTGACCCTCAGCCTGCTGGCGGCCTTCGTCGACGGCGAAAAGCACGAACGCGAGCGCGCCGAGATCAAGCGGATCGCGGAAGGTCTGTCCCAGGCCGACGGCCTGAACCTGCCCACGCTCTACCAGGACGTGCTGATGAAGCGCGTGTCGCTGGCGTCGGTGGCGGGAGAACTGAAGAGCACCGAGTCGCGGCAGCTCGCCTATGAAATGGCGGTGTGCGTGTGCGACGCCGACGGCACGCAGTCGGATTCGGAGCGCATGTTCCTGGCGGACGTGCGCACCTCGCTGGGGCTGGATGCCTCGGCGGCCGTTTTTTCTCAGCGGGCGGAGGAAATCGCGGCGGTGCCGGTGGCGGCGACGGCGGCAACCGCCGCGGCGGCCGGCACGGCGGTGGCCACCGCTGCTGCGAATTCACCCGACAGCGCCGAGCTCGACAAATCGATCCTCAACGCCGCCATCCTCAACGGCGCGCTCGAGCTGCTGCCCGAGACGCTGTCGACGATGGCGATCATTCCGCTGCAGATGAAGCTGGTCTACCGCATCGGCCAGGCTTACGGCTACCAGCTGGACAGCGGCCACATCAAGGATTTCCTGGCCACGGTCGGCGTGGGCCTGACCTCGCAGTACCTGGAACAGGCAGGGCGCAAGCTGCTCGGCGGCTTGCTGGGCAAGGTGGGCGGCGGCCTGTTGCGCGGGCTGGGCAACCAGGCCGTGAGTTCGGGAATGAGCTTCGCCTCGACCTATGCGCTGGGCCACGTGGCCAAGCGCTATTACGCCGGCGGCCGCACGCTTTCGACGCAGATGCTGAAAGATGCGTTCTCCGGCGTGGTGAAGGAAGGGCAAAGCCTGCAGACGCAGTACCTGCCGGCGATCCAGGAAAAGGCCCGCACGCTGGATGCGGGCAAGGTGCTGTCATTGGTGCGGGGCGCCTGAACGGTTTTTTCCAGGAACACCGTGGAACCGGCTTTGCCGGGCCACCGGTGTTGCCCCCGGCGAGGGGGTTGGCGCAGCGACACGAAGTGCGCGAAGCCTGGGGGCGTACCTAGTTCGCCAGGTCGTCGAGGATCGGGCAATCCGGCCTGGCGTCCCCGTGGCAGCAGTGAACCAGGTGAGCCAGCGTGTTGCGCATCGACTGCATGTCGGCAATGCGCTGTTCCAGTTCGCCGAGGTGCTTTTCGGCGATGCGCTTCACGCTCGAGCTGGCGCGCCGGCGGTTGTGCCACAGCCCCACCAGCTCCGCGATTTCCTCCATCGAGAAACCGAGGTCGCGCGAGCGCTTGATGAAACGCAGCGTATGGATGTCGGCGTCGTCGTACTGGCGGTAGCCGCTCTCGGTGCGCGCCACTTCCGGCAGCAGGCCCAGCCCTTCATAGTGCCGGACCATGCGGGCCGACACGCCGGAGCGCTGCGCCGCCTCGCCGATGGTGACGCGGCCTGTCATTGCTGGACGGTGTAGCCCGCGTTCTCGATCGCGGCCACGATGTCCTTGCGCGGCTGCTCGCTCAGCACGTCGACATGGCCGGTGGGCAGGTCCACCGTCACCTGCGCTTCGGGGTCGACCGTCTGCACGGCGTTCTGCACCGCGTTCACGCAGTGGCCGCAGCTCATGCCCGAGACCTGGAATTTCTGGCTCATCGTCTTTGCTCCTGTTGAAGAAGTGATTGGGGAGAAGGCCTTAGTTTGAACCCTCTCACGATGTCAATGTCCAGGAAAGGGGTTCTGGAAATTTCCGCTTGACCTTGCCATGGTGTGAGGCTTTAGCCTTGGCGCATGGAAAACCTTCTGCAGCAACCCCAGACCACGCTCGACCTCTCGGTCGGCGGCATGACCTGCGCCTCGTGCGTGATGCGTGTCGAGCGCGCGCTCAAGAACGTGCCCGGCGTGCAGGACGTGAGCGTGAACCTCGCGACCGAATCGGCGCGCATCGTGGCGGCGCCCGGCGACGACATCGACGTGCGCGTTCGCCGCGCGGTGCGCGCCGCCGGCTACGAGCCGCGCGCGGCGGCAAGCGCGGCCGACGAGGCCGCGGCGCTGTCGCCCTGGCATGGCTTCGGCCCCGTCGCCGTCGGCCTGCTGCTGTCGATTCCCCTGATGGCGCCGATGGTCGGCAGCCCGTTCGGGCAGGACTGGATGCTGCCGCCGTGGGTGCAGCTGTTGCTGGCGGCGCCGGTGCAGTTCTGGCTCGGCGCGCGTTTTTATCGCGCGGGCTGGCATGCGGCGAAGGCGCGCACCGGCAACATGGATCTGCTGGTGGCGCTGGGCACCAGCGCTGCCTTCGGGCTGTCGCTCTGGCTGTGGTGGCGCGCGGCCACCGGCGAGCATGCCGGCCATGGAGAAATGCCGCACCTGTATTTCGAAGCCTCGGCGGTGGTGATCACTCTGGTGTTGCTGGGCAAGTGGCTCGAGGCGCGCGCCAAGCGCCAGGCCACGTCGGCCATCCGTGCGCTGCAGCAGTTGCGTCCGGAGGTGGCCCACCTGGTCGGCGCGCGTGGAAAGGAAAGCGATGTGCCGCTGGCCGAGGTGATGGTCGGCGACCACCTGGTGGTGCGTCCCGGTGAACGCGTGCCGGCCGATGCGCGTGTGATCGAAGGGCAGTCCGAAGTCGACGAGTCGATGCTCACCGGCGAGCCGCTGCCCGTGCCGAAGGGCCCCGGCGATGCACTGACCGGCGGTGCGGTGAACGGCGACGGCCGCATGGTGATCGAGGTGAGCGCGGTCGGCGCCGAAAGCGTGCTCGCGCGCATCATCCGGCTGGTCGAAGACGCGCAGGCCGCGAAGGCGCCGATCCAGCGGCTGGTGGACAAGGTCGCGGCCGTGTTCGTGCCAGTGGTGCTGGTGATCGCGTTCGTCACGCTGGCGGGTTGGCTGATTGCAGGCGCGGGCATCGAGACGGCCTTGATCCATGCGGTGGCGGTGCTCGTCATCGCCTGCCCGTGTGCGCTGGGTCTTGCGACACCGGTGGCGGTGATGGCCGGTACCGGCGTTGCAGCGAAGCACGGCATTCTCATCAAGGATGCGCGCGCGCTCGAAATCGCGCACCGTGTTGACACGGTCGCCTTCGACAAGACCGGCACGCTGACATTGGGCCGGCCCGTGCTGACCGAACTGCTGCCGGTGGCGGGCGCCATCGCGGCGGAAGACAAGTTGCTGGCGGTCGCAGCCAGCCTGCAAGGCGGCAGCGAGCATCCGCTCGCGAAGGCGGTGCTGGCCGCTGCCGCACAGCGCAATCTGCAGGCTCCGGCATTGAGCGCGATGCAGGCCATGCCGGGCCGCGGCGTGCGCGGCAATGTCGACGGCGCGAACTGGGCCATCGCCAGCCTGCGCTGGTGCCGCGAACTCGATGCGATGCCCGACGCGACGGATGTCGAGCGCCTGCAGGCCAAGGGCGCGACGGTGTCCGCGCTGCTGCGGCTGGATGACGCGGGTTCGGCGCATGTGCAGGCGCTGCTCGCCTTTGCCGACGAGCCCAAGCCGCAGGCCGCCGAAGCCATTCGCACCTTGCGCGCGCGCGGCCTTCGCGTGGTGATGATCTCCGGCGACAACCTGCGCGCCGCGCAGGCGATGGCGGCGCGGCTGGGTATTGCCGCAGAAGATGTTCGCGCCGACGTGCTGCCGGCCGACAAGGCCGCGCAGGTCGCTGCCTTGAGAAAGAACGGGCACGTGGTGGCCATGGTCGGCGACGGCGCCAACGACGCGCCCGCGCTGGCCGCGGCCGATGTCGGCATCGCGATGGCGCCTTCGGGCGGCGGCACCGACGTGGCCATGGAAGCGGCCGGCATCACGCTGATGCGCGTCGACCTCGCGCTGGTGGCGCAGGCCTTCGAACTCTCGGGCCGCACGGTCGCGAAGATCCGGCAGAACCTGTTCTGGGCCTTTGCCTACAACGTGGCCGGCATACCGCTCGCGGCCTTCGGGCTGTTGAGTCCGGTGGTGGCCGGCGCGGCGATGGCGCTGTCGAGCGTGAGCGTGATGGCCAATGCGCTGCTGCTGCGGCGCTGGAAGCCCTGACCCGGTTTTTTCAGTCGACCAGCAGCGCCATCATGTGGTCGTCGATGGCTTCCGCGTCGCTGGCGCGCTTGTAGAACTTGCGCAGCGTGCCTTCGCGTTCGAAGCCGAGCTTCTGGTAGAAGCGCAGCGCCGGCGCGTTGTCGCTTTCGACGATGAGTTCGATGCGCTTGACGCCGTCCGACTTGAGCCGCTCGATGGCGTCGGTCACCATGGCCAACGCAATGCCCTGGCCGTGCAACGCGGGATCGACAGCGAGCGTGCCAAGGCTGGCCACGTGCCGCACCCGGCCCGGGTAGCGCGCGGCGCGGTAGAAGCCCGCGATGCGGCCATCACGCTCGTAGACGAAGAAGTCACGGCCGTCGAGCAGCTGCCGGTAGATCGGGCGGAAGTCTTCGAGCGGCATCGGGTCGTAGCCCAGGTAGGGCACGACCTTCTCGTGCATGTAGAGGGCGAAGACGGTGTCGATGTCTTCCGGGGTGGCGAGCCTGCGCATGGGGGAGTGCCTCGGGGCGATGGAAAGCGCCGAGCATAGCGAGCAGGCGCCGTGCGCCGCTCAGCTGGAAAGCAGTACCGCCGAAACCGCCAGCAGCGCCGCTTGCGCGACCCAGGCCCAGCGCAGCCGCAGCTTCGAGTCGAGCACCGCGCCGATGGACCAGAAGCCCCCGACCGCCAGCGCGAGCAGCGCCAGCCCGATCTGGAAGGCCAGGTCGTCGGCGCGCCACAGGAAGGCCAGCGTCACGCCGACCCAGCATGCGAAATGAAGTGCGGCCGAAGCGACCTGCGGGCGTGTCAGTTGGGGATCGTGGATGCGCATGGCTTCTTCCAGCGAAAAAGGTGCTTCCGGAAAGCGTGCCGCCACGTCGGCCGGCCGCCAGCCCGGCGGCTTGAACCACACGGCGATCTTGTCCTGCCAGCGACGCGTGTGCCAAGCGTCGCGCAGCAGCGGCGCATAGGGTCCGAGGATGGCGCGCAGCGGATCGAAGCTCGCGAGCGCCTTGCGCGTGCCGTACACGCAGCGTTCGGTTTCCTCGGCGAAGGTACCGAACATGCGGTCCCATATGACCAGCATGCCGCCGTAGTTGCGGTCGACGTAGCCGTCGTTCACCGCGTGATGCACGCGGTGGTTCGACGGCGACGAAAACACCCGGTCGAACCAGCCGAGCTTGCCGATGTGCTCGGTGTGGATCCAGAACTGGTAGACCAGCACGATCAGCCCCGCCAGGCCGAACTGCTCGGGCGGCACGCCGACCACCGCCATCGGCAGGTAGAAGGCCCAGCCCAGGAAGGCGACGGTGCTTTCCTGCCGCAGCGCGGTGGAGAAGTTGAACTGCTGGCTCTGGTGGTGCACCGAGTGCGCGGCCCAGAACACCGCCGACTCATGGCCCGCGCGATGCAGCCAGTAGTCGAAGAAGTCGAACAGCACCACGGCCAGGATCCAGCCGAGGGCGCTGTCCCAGAAGCTGGGCCGGGTCCAGATGGCGACGGCCGGGTAGACCATCGCGTACAGGCCGATCTGGAACAACTGGGTGCAGACCGCGAGGGCCTGGCTCAGCAGGCCCTGGCTCAGGCTGCCGAGCGTGTCGCTGAAACGGTAGGTGTTGCGCCGCTTGAGCCAGCCCCAGGCGAACTCGCACGCCATGAGCAGCGCGAACACGGGCACGACGAAGACAACCAGCCGATGCACCGCGTTCGATTTTTCAGGAAGTGTTCAGCGAATCTTCAGCGTTCGGCCGCGCGACCGGCCACGATGACCGCATTCGTGCCGCCAAAAGCGAAGGAATTGGACAGCGCGTAACGGATTCCCTTGGCCTCGCGCGCCTCTCCCTGGACGAAATCCAGGTCGAATGCGGCGTCCGGGGTCTGCAGGTTGGCGATGGGCGGCAGCGCTTCCCGGGCCAGCGCGCGCAGCGCCGCGATGAGCTCGATGGCGCCGCCGCCGCCGAGCACGTGGCCGTGGATGGCCTTGGTCGCGCTCACCGGCGTGGCGTTGCCGAACACCTCGCGGATCGAGGCCGCTTCGGCCGCGTCGCCGGCCGAGGTGGCCGTGCCGTGGGCGTTGATGTGGCCCACGTCCGAGGCTTCGATGCCGGCGTCGCGCAGCGCGGCGCGCATGGCGCGCACCTGGCCGGCGGTGTCGGGGTTGGTGATGTGCGTGCCGTCGCAGTTGGTGGCGTAGCCGGCCAGCACGAAGGGCGCGGCGCCGGCGCCGCGGGCGGCGGCGTGCGCTTCGGATTCGAGCACCAGCGCGGCCGCGCCTTCGCCGATGGCAAAGCCCGCGCGGTCGCCCGAGAACGGGCGGCAGGCGGAGGAGGGCGCGTCGGCCGGCGGCGGCGCCATCACGCGCATGGCGTGCCAGCTGGCCATCACGCCGGGCGTGAGCATGGCGTCATGGCCGCCGACGATGGCGACGTCGATCCAGCCGCCGCGAATGGCGCGCATGGCCTCGCCGATGGCCACGGCCGACGAGGCGCAGGCACAGGCGTAGGCAATGGCCGAGCCGCGGGCGCCGAAGTGCAGCGCCAGTTCGGCCACCGCGGCGTTGGGCATCACGGTGAGCACGGTCGTCGGGCGCATGCGGCGCTGTTCGCCGTAGAGCACGCTGGTGGTGTTGTCGAAGGTGCCGGCGCCGGCCAGGCCGCTGCCCCAGAAGATGCCCAGGCGGTCGCGGTCGATGGTCTCCAGGTCGAGCCTGGCTTCGGCGGCGGCGTCCTGCGCGGCGGCCAGGGCCATGGCCGTGCCGCGGTCCAGCGGCAGGCGGGAGGTGCTGCGCACGCCGTTCGATTCGAAATCGCAGGCGGCGACGGCAAGCTCCATCGTGTCCATGCCCTTGATCTCGAGCGTCTGCGCGCGAACCGCCGAGCGGCCGGCGAACAGGGCGTCGTCGAACTCCTCGACGGTGCGGCCGATGGGCGTGATGAAACCGAGGCCGCTCACGCGCACCGGAGCGGATGCGGCGCTCGCGGCGGAAGCGGCGAGCACGGCGTGGGCGGCTCCGCTGCTCATGCCGTAGCTTCGGCCGGTTGAGCGGGCTTGGCGGCGGCGCCGTTGCTGCTTTCGGCGTCGATCACTTCGCACAGGCGCTGCAGCGTGATGCCGGCTTCGCGCGGATCGAGGCGGTCTTCGGGAATGCGCAGGTGGAATGCGTCTTCGACGGCGAAGACGAATTCCATCAGCGCGAGCGAATCGAGGCCGAGGTCGGACAGCGCGGTGGCGGGCGAGATGGCCGAGCGCTCGACGCGGAAGTCGGTCTCGAGGATCGTCGCGATGCTGTTGAAGGTGGGCGAAGAGGAGTCGGAAGAAGACATGGGAATGCTTTCCTTTCAGGCGTGGGCGGTCGGGTCAGGCGTACAGGGGATGTTCGGGCATCGTGCCATGCGCCACCGCGTCTGCAAAAGACACTGTTTCACGCACCACCTGTTGACGGTCGTTGTCGATTGTGATCATGTGGTAGCTGTTCGCGACCACCACCGTGCGGAAAGCGCGGCAACGCAGGCCGCGCGCCAGGATGTCGAGGTTGGCCACGCTGGCCACCTCGTCCTGCTGGGCATGCAGCGCGAGCACGTTGTCGCATTGCACGCTGTTGAGGTTGCGGCGCACGTGGCGGATGAGCCGGTCGTGCTCGCGCAGATGGCCCACGCCGATGACCGAGCTGCCCGCGCGCGACACCTTGCGGTGGCGCAACTCGCGCTCGATCCAGGCGCGCACGCGCTCGTTCTTCACGCCGTAGGGCGGGCGTTCGCGGTATTGCCAGAGCCGGCCCAGTGGCGTGTAGAAGGCCAGCGGCAGCAGGAACTGGGTGCGCGGGATGGCCCAGCCATCGAAGCGCAGCGTGGTCGACATGAGCACCAGCGCGTCGACGTCGGTGCCGCAGCGGATGGCCGCGCCCAGCGCGAGCGAGGAGCCGGCCGAGATGCCGATGAGCATCACGCGGTCGTGCTGCGCGCGCAGCGCCTTGACCTCGGCCTGGATGGCATCGATCCAGCGTTCGAACGGCGCGGCGTGCTGCAGCGGCACGTCGGCATCGAACGAGTAACCCTCGATCGACAGCGGGTGCACCGAGTAGCCGCGGCTGCGCAGTGCCGATTGCACCGTCAGCAACTCGTCAGGCGTGCTGCACAGACCATGCAGCAGGACCACGGCGGTGCGTTGCACCTCGGGGGGCACCATGCTCAACAGATCGGAGGGTTCGCGTGCGCTCATCGTGTTGCGCCGGCCATGAAAATGGCCCGTGGTTCATATTGCTGTCGTATGCTCATGTTGCGTTTATCGCTGGAGCGACTGACCGGCTGCTGACCCGTCATTCGTGAGGGCAGATTACCCCAACCAATCAAACACCATGCGAATTCTGCTTGTCGAAGATGACGCCGTTCTGCGCGATGTCATGGTCCGCAGCCTTGCGGACGCGGGCCACCGGGTCGACGTTTCGACCAATGTCGAAGATGCCGACCACCTCTGGCGCGTGCAGCCCTTCGATGCGGTGCTGCTCGACCTCAACCTGCCCGCCACCGCCAGCCCCACCAGCGGCCTGGCCAGCGGCCTCACCGCGCTGCGCCAGGCGCGTGCCCGCGGCGACCGCACACCGGTGCTGGTGCTCACCGCGCGCGGCCGCACCGAGGAACGCATTGCAGGCCTCGACGCCGGCGCCGACGACTACCTGGGCAAGCCCTTCGACCTGGCCGAGGTCGAAGCCCGCCTGCGCGCATTGGTGCGCCGCGCCAAGGGCACCGAAGACATTGTGCTGCTGGGCCAGCTCAAGCTGGACCGCAAGGCACGCCGCTTCTCCACCACCAGCGGTCCGCTCGACCTGCCCGCGCGCGAATTCGAAGTGCTGTGGGAACTCATGAGCCCGCCGGGCCGCACCGTGAGCAAGCGAGCGCTCTCCGACAAACTCTCCAGCTTCGACGAATCGCTCGGCGACAACGCGCTCGAGGCCTTCATCTCCCGCCTGCGCAAGAAGCTGCAGGGCACCGGCGCCAGCATTCGCACACTGCGCGGCATCGGCTACCTGCTCGAAGCCGAGGCGTGATCCGCGCGTGACCGGCGAGCCCACAGACCCGCAACAGGCCGTGCAACGCGCGCCGTCGCTCACGCGGCGGGTGCTGCGCAATGTGCTGGTGCCGCTGGCGCTCACGTGGATGGTGGGTGCGGTCATCGCGCTGGTCATCGCCAACTATTTTTCGGAGCAGGCCTTCGACCGCGGCATGCTCGACGACGCCTACGCGCTTTCTGCCAACGTGCAAGCCGGTGAACGCGGCATCGAGCTGCTGCTGACGCCGCGCGAAGTGGCCACGGTGCTGTTCGACCAGGTCGACAAGGTGTACTTCGCGGTGCAGCGGCTCGACGGCACGTTGATCTCGGGCCAGTCGGGCCTGAATGCGCCGCTGCCGGTGGACGGCTCGCGCTACCGCTTCTCCGACATCACCTACGAAGGCAGCGCGTTGCGCGCCGTGGTGCTCGAGCACGACGCCGAGCCCGACATCAGCATGCCCTACCGCGTGATCATTGCGCAGACCACGCTGAGCCGGACCGCGCTGGTGCGGCAGCTGCTCGGCTATGCGTTGGCGCCGCAGATCCTGCTGCTGGTGCTGCTCGCGATCTGGCTCTGGTACGGCATTCGCAGCGACCTGCGGCCGCTGGCCGACCTGCAGCGCGCGCTCGACCGGCGCGACGTGCACGACCTGTCGCCGGTGCAGGTGGCGCAGACATCGCGTGAGCTGCAGCGCTTGGGCAATGCGGTCAATTCGCTGTTCGAGCGCCTGGGCCAGAGCGTGCAGGCGCAGCGCGAGTTCGTGGGCAACGTGGCGCACGAGCTGCGCACGCCGCTCGCGGGCATTCGCGCGCTGGCCGAATACGGCCTCGCGCAGCACGACACCAACGTATGGCGCGAGCAGCTCGAACGCGTGTCCGAACGGCAGGGGCGTGCGAGCCACCTGATCGACCAGCTGCTGGCACTGGCGTTGGCCGAAGAGGCACGCACCGAACTCAAGCGCGTGCCGGTGCGGCTCGACGTGCTGGCCGAGCAGACGGTGCTGCGCCACCTGGCACGCGCCGATGCGCGCGGTGTCGACCTGGGCGCGCGCGGCCTCGACGACGGCGTGGTGGTGTATGCCAACGAAGCGCTGGTGGAAGGCATCCTCGACAACCTGATCGACAACGCGCTGCGCTACGGCGGGCGCACTATCACGGTCGAACTGGCGGGCCGCACGCTGAGCGTGATCGATGACGGCCCCGGCATTCCGATCGAGGCGCGGCGCGACCTGATGCAGCGCTGGGCGCAGGGCCCGGCCGGCGAAAAGCTGGGGCAGGGCTCGGGGCTCGGCCTGTCGATCGTGTCGCGCTATGCGGAGTTGCTGGGCGCCGAGCTGCGCCTGGAGGCCGCCGAGCCGACCGGCCTGCGCGTGAGCGTGGCGTTCGGCGAAGTGGCCTGAAGCCTTCGCGCTTTCATTCAGCGCGAGAGCGGCGTGCCCTGGTGGAACGCCATGCGCCAGCGGCCATGCCGCCGTCGCCACAGCGAGCTGCGCAATGAGTCCGCCGCGGGCCGTTCGGGAATGGCCTCGCGGTGCACGCGGTAGGTGACCAGCGCCACGTCGGGCGCCATCCGCATCACGCGAAAGTCCGCCATCGTGCGCTGCGAAAAAGTCTCGTCGCGCAGCGCTTCGATGATCGCGGGGCGCGTCCATATTTCGCCCGAAACGCCGAGTTCGTGAAAGCCGTCGTCGAGCAGTTCTTCGAGCTGTGCAGCATCGGCGCGCACCTCGCGCAAGTGCAGTGCGCCTTCGAGTTTGAGCAACAGCGCATCGAGGTCTTCGTGCGGCGCGGCTTCGTACAGCTCGAGCGGCAAGCCGTCAGGGTCGGCGAAGAAGGTGAAGCGCCGGCCGGTGTATTCGTCGGTGCGCAGCGGTTCCACGGCAATGCCTTGCGCCGCGAGTTCATCGGCGGCGGCCTGCACGTCGTGCACTTCGAAGGACAGATGCCGCAGGCCCTGTGCCTCGGGCCGCGTGAGTCGCGCGGGCGCGGCGGGGAACGAGAAGAGCTCGATCTGCGAGCCGTCCGGCAGGGCCAGGTCGAGCTTGTACGAATCGCGCGCGGCGCGGTGGTTCTCGGCGACCACGCGCAGGCCCAGCACCTCGGTGTAGAAGCGTCTGGACACCGCGTAATCGGCGCAGATGATGGCGGCGTGATGGATGCGTTCGAGCTGCATCGCAAGGCTCACTTCAATGGCTTGCGCAGGAACACGCGGGTGCGTTGCTCGAGCACGTGGCGCTTGTATTCGACGTAGCCGATGCGCTCGTAGAGCGAGCGGTTCTCGGTCATCTTTTCGTTGGTGAAGAGGTAGATCGAATCGTGGCCTTGCCGCAATGCCTCGCGCTCCGCCAGCTCCAGCAGCGCGCGGCCGACGCCTGTGCCCTGGTGCTGCGGACGCACCGCGATCACGTCGATGAGAAAGCCTTCGTCCGTGACGTCGAGCACCAGCGCGGCGACGGTCTGCGCCTGTTGTGTCGCGACCCAGACTTGCGCATTCGCGATGGCGATTCCGTAGTCCTTCGTCATCGGCAATGGCGTGAGGCCGAGGCGCGGAATGTAGTGGCGAAAGGCTTCCACAGCGCATTCGGTGATGGAGGATGCATCGGCCGCATCGGCGCGGCGCAGGGTCCAGCTCGTGTCGTTCATGCCTCGAATTCCACCTCGCCCTCGATCTCGACCGGAATGTTGAACGGCAGCTCCGCCATGCCCACGGCGCTGCGCGCATGCATGCCGATCGCCGGGCCGAAGAGTTCGAGGATCAGGTCGGAAAAGCCGTTGATCACGGCCGGCTGCTTATCGAAGCCCGGCGCCGAGGCCACCATGCCGAACACGCGGGTCCATGCGGTGATGCGGTCGAGATCACCGAGCGCACGCTGCAGGCTCCCGAGCATCGCGAGCGCGGTGAGCCGTGCGGCCGCATACCCTTGTTCCACCGTGAGCTCACGGCCCAGCTTGCCGAGCGGCGTGGCGATGTTGCCGTCTGCATGGAGCGGGCCGTGACCCGAGACGAAGGCACGGCGACCGAGCAAGCGCACGAAGGCGAAAGGCAGCACCACGCCGGGTGGCGGCGTGATGGTGGGCGGCAGCACGAGGCCGAGGGCGGCGAGCTTGTGTTCGATGTGGGCCATGGATGAGCGCGCGGCGGGGAGCGAGGAAAGAACAGAGACAAAGGCCCGCGGCGCGAGTGCCGAGCGTACGGGCTGGCGGGCGCGCACGCAAATCGGCCCGTGCACGCCAACGGAGTGCACGGGCCGTGGAAGAAAGAACCAGGAACCGACCGAGATCAGGCCAGTGCCGGATAGTCCGTGTAGCCCTTGGCGCCGCCGCCGTACATGGTGGCCTTGTCGAGCTCGTTCAGCGGTGCGTTCTCGCGCAGGCGGCGAACCAGGTCGGGGTTCGAGATGAAGGGCTTGCCGAAGGCCACGAGGTCGTCGCCTTCCTTCAGCGCTTCTTCGGCCAGCGGGCGGTCGTAGCCGTTGTTGACCATCCATGCGCCCTTGCCGCCGGCTTCGCGGTAGGCGGCCTTGAGGGCTTCGTAGTCGAAGGGGCGGTCTTCGATTTCGCGCGGGCCGCCGGTGGCGCCTTCGATGATGTGGATGTAGGCCAGGTTGAGCTGCGCGAGCTGTTTCACCACGTAGGTGAACAGGGGCTGCGGGTCGCTGTCGTGCGCGTCGTTGGCGGGCGTGACGGGCGACAGGCGGATGCCGGTCTTGCCGCCGCCGACCGCGTCGACCACGGCGCGGGTGGTCTCCAGCAGCAGGCGGGCGCGGTTCTCGATGCTGCCGCCGTAGTCGTCGGTGCGCTTGTTGCTGCCGTCCTTCAGGAACTGGTCGAGCAGGTAGCCGTTGGCGCCGTGCACTTCCACGCCGTCGAAGCCGGCGGTCTCGACCGCGCTGCGTGCGGCCACCGCGTAGGCGTGCACGATGCCGGGCAGTTCGCCGGCGTCGAGCGCGCGCGGCTCGGAGGTCTCGACGAAGGTCGGCACACCGTCCTTGATGAGCACGGTCTTGGTCTTGGCGGTGATGGCCGAAGGTGCCACGGGCTTGCCGCCACCGGGTTGCAGTTCGGTGTGCGAGACGCGGCCCACGTGCCACAGCTGCACGACGATCTTGCCGCCCTTGGCGTGCACGGCGTCGGTCACGCGCTTCCAGGCGTCGAGCTGTTCGGTGCCGTAGAGGCCGGGCACGTCGGAGTAGCCCTGGCCCTGGTGGCTGATGGCGGTGGCCTCGGTGATCAGCAGGCCGGCACTGGCGCGCTGGGCGTAGTAGGTGGCCGCGATGTCGGGCGGAATGGCATTGGGCGAGCGATTGCGCGTCAGCGGCGCCATCACGATGCGGTTGGCGAGCTTCAGGTCGCCGGCCTGGACGGGGTCGAAGAGGGTGGACATCGTGCGATCAAAGGCAAAGTTGAAACAGGCGCAAGGCTAAGCGCCCGGACTCAACCCTGCTGCCGTACGGTTGTCCGGATTGATGCTATGCAAGCAGCGCCAGCAACGCCGGGCTCGCGCGCAGCGGCATGGCGAGCAGGATCTGCCCCATGCCCTTGCCCAGCGGGTCGTTGCGCAGCGAAGCCATGCCGCCGCCGCCCAGCGCTTGCTCGCAGACGAAGTTGAAGGCGCCGATGCCCGGCACCTCGTATCGAGTGACGCGGCCCTTGACGAGATGCGCCAGCCAGTCGGCCACGCGTGCCTCGGTGAGCTGCTCGCGCAGCAGCGGGAGCAGGGCGGGGTGGCGCGCGATGACGCCGATGTTCGAGGTGTCGCCCTTGTCGCCGCTGCGGGCCCAGGCCAGGCGCAGCAGGGGTACTTCGACCGTGTCCTGCGATGGCGTCGTCGTCGTTTGTTCGGCTCTGGCAGCCTGTGGGATGGGTACGAAGGGTGACGAGGGAGTTTCCGTGCGAGGCACGTCGATGCGCTCGCCATTGATGGTCACGCTCGCCTCGACCAGCGACTTGTCGAGCAGGAACGCGTACTGCCGTATCGACGGCGACACCGATGCGCGTCCGCCGCCCGCGCCCGTGGTGCCCGGAGCCCACGAGGTGCCGGCTGGCGCCACTTCGCGCGCGAACAGCTCCAGCGCGTCCTTGCGCGAATGCGTCACCGCGAGCCGCAGCACCGCCTCGCGCGTCTGCAGGGCCTGCGCATGCGGGCCGTAGCACGACTCCGCGCCCAGCACCTCGAGATGCGTCGCGCTGTAGGGACCGAAGCCGTTCCGCGCGAACAGCGTGCCGGTGCGCGAGAGGATCGCCTCGCCGGTGCGCCGGGCCTTGGCCACCGCGTCGAAGCCCACGATGGTGAGCTGCGCCGCCGTCTTGAAGCCATCGACGTAGGTGGCGCTGACCTTGTAGCTGGCGGTCGGCGCATGGCCGCGCGCGCCGTGCACGCGCACCCGGTGCTCGCCGGCCTGTTCGATGCGCACCTGTGTGAAGTCGGCCACCACGTCGGGCAGCAGGTAGGCGGCGGGGTCGCCGATTTCGTAGAGCATCTGCTCGCCGACGACGGCGGGCGTGAGCTTGCCGCCGGTGCCCGCGGGCTTGGTCACGACGAAGCTGCCGTCGGCGCCGCATTCGACGATGGGGTAGCCGATGTTCGGCCAGTCGGGCACCGTGTCCCAGTCGGTGTGCAGGCCGCCGGTGGCCTGGCAGCCGCATTCGATGATGTGACCGGCGAGGCTGCCGGCCGCGAGCAGATCGAAGTCGTCCGGCTGCCATTTGAATTCGTGCATCAGCACGCCGAGCGTGACGGCCGAATCGACGCAGCGGCCGGTGATGACCACCTGCGCGCCCGCGTCGAGCGCGGCCTGTATCGGCCCTGCGCCGAGGTAGGCGTTGGCTGTGAGCACGCGTTCGGGCAGCGCGGCGCCGCTCTGCAGTTCGCGCACGGGCGGCTGCGACTGGCGCAGCTGGGGCAGCAGGGGCGACACGTCGTCGCCGCTCACCACGGCGATCTTCAGCGACACGCCTTGCTCCGCCGCGAGCGCGGCCAGTGCGTCGGCGCAGCCTTGCGGGTTCACGCCGCCCGCGTTGCTCACCACGCGGATGCCCTGTTTCACGACATCCTTCAGCACCGCCTTCATCGCCACCGAGACGAAGTCGGTCGCATAGCCCAGCTCGGGCTTCTTGAGCCTCGCTCCCGCAAGGATGGACATGGTGAGTTCGGCGAGGTAGTCGAACACGAGGTAGTCGATCTGTCCGCTCTTCACGAGCTGCGGCGCGCCGACGCTGCTGTCGCCCCAGAAGCCGGATGCGCCGCCGATGCGGACGGTGCGTTGGTTGTCGTTCATCGGCCGCTCCACTGTGGCTTGCGTTTCTCGCGGAAGGCGAGCTGTCCTTCGGCGGCGTCCTCGGTCAGTGCGAAGAGGCCGATCTGGCTTTCGGTGAAGGCCATCGATTCCTCGAAGGCCATCGCCTCGATCTTCTTCATGGTGTACAGGCCGCGCCGGATGGCGGCGGGCGACTTGTCGAGCATGCGGCCGAGCAGCCAGTCGAGGCTTTCGTCGACGTCGTCGCTCACGCGGTTGACGAGCCCGAGTTCGAGCGCCTGCGCGGCAGTGACGGGCTCGCCGGTGATGCACATCTCGGCCAGCACGCGGCGCGGCAACAGGCCGCCGAGCACGCTGAGCACCTGAGCGGGGAAGAGGCCGACCTTCACCTCGGGCAGGCCGAACACGGCCTGGCTGCTGGCCACGGCCATGTCGCACATCGCCATGATCCCCATGCCGCCGGCCATGCAGGCGCCGTTGACGCGTGCGATCAGCGGCACGGTGGATTGGCGGGCCTGGCGGAACAGGTTGGCGAAGCCTTGGTAGGGCGCGGCGTAGTCGAACTTGAAGGAGGTGCCGCTCTGCAGGTCGGCGCCGGCGCAGAAGGCGCGCGTGCCGGCACCGGTGATGACCACGGCGCGAACCGCGCCGTCGTCGTTGGCGCGGCGAAGGGCATCGCCCAGGCCGGCGAGCACGGCGGCGCTGATGGCGTTGCGGCGCTCTTCGCGGTCGATGGTGAGCCACATGACGGGCCCGCGCATCTCTTCGCGCAGTTCGGTGGGGGGAGGGGTTTCGGACATGGCGCGATGGGTTCCTTCGTCGGTGCTTCGGTCTTCTTGCGAAGCGGTCCCCCGAGCGTGACCCGAAAAAAAAGCCGCGACATGCGGCTTGTGGCTGAAGCGGGCCGGGTTTTCCCTGAGGGTCGCCCGGCCGTCTTGCTGCTTCTGCTGGCTTCGGCTTACTTCAGCAGGCCTTCAGCCTTCATTGCTTCCTGCACCGCGGGGCGGGCGCCGACGCGTGCGTGCCAGGCCAGCAGGTTGGGGTAGCCGGAGATGTCCACGCCGGTGGGCTTGCTCCAGTTGGTGACGGTGAACAGGTAGCCGTCGGCCACGCTGAAGGTGTCGCCCATCAGGTATTGCTTGCTGGCGAGTTCGCTGTCGAGCCACTTGAAGCGCGAAGCCAGCTTGTCCTTGGCGATGGTCTTGGCTTCTTCCGGCATGGCCGGGTTGAACAGCGGGCTGAAGCCCTTGTGGATTTCCGTGCCGATGAAGGTCAGCCACTCTTGCAGGCGATAGCGCTGCATGGTGCCGGAGGCCGGTGCGAGGTTCTTGGTGGGCGCCAGGTCGGCGATGTACTGCAGGATGGCTGGGCCTTCGCGCAGGCGGGTGCCGTCGTCGAGTTCGAGCATCGGCACGTAGCCCAGCGGGTTGATGCCGTAGTAGTCGGTGCCGTCTTGCAGCTTGTGGCTCTTGGTGCTGGCCAGCACGGGTTCGAAGGCGAGGCCGGCTTCGTGCATCGCGATGTGGGGAGACAGCGAGCAGGCGCCCGGCGAGTAGTACAGCTTCATTCGAAATAACTCCAATGGTTTGGCGAGGTGTGATTCTTCTGGGAGACCACGGCGGATGCTAGCGGGTTTGGCGGCATCGCGTTTTTGTCCTACGGCGGCTCGCGCGAGGCGACTATCGGGCACCGCGGCGGCCGTTTCTAAGCTCCCTGACGCGGTGGGCAAGGCCCTGCCGAAGGAGTCTTGAATGTTGAAGTACGCGATCATTTTTGCCGTCATCTCGCTGGTGGCGGGTCTGCTGGGCTTCGGCGGCGTGGCTGCCGGCGCGGCCGGCATTGCCAAGCTGCTGTTCGGCCTGTTCCTGGTGCTGGCCGTGCTGTTCGTGGTGCTGGCCGCCCTGGGGGTGGGCGCCGTGAAGAAAGCGCTGGACTGACCGATGCTGCGCAACAAACCCCGGTGGCCGCAGGCGCGGTCGCTGGGCTGGCTTCTGCAGAGTCCGGCGCATCGCGTGCTGCGAGTGCTGCTCGTGACGCAGGCCCACTGGCAATTGCCTGAACACCGTTCGCGTCGACGACGCACCTGAAGAGAAGCTCATGCACATCTCCCACATCGACGCGCAGCTCGACTACGAGGTCGCCGCGCCGGCGCACATGCTGCTCAACATCGAGGCGGCGCGCTCGGGCGGGCAGGCTGTTGTCAGCGAGGCGCTGAGCATCGAGCCGCCGACCGAGATGCAGGTGTTCTGCGACGAGTCGAGCGGCAATCGCTTCATCCGCTTCGACGCCAGGCCGGGGTCGCTGAAGATCAGCTACAAGGCCACGGTGCAGCGTGCCCATGTGCAGGTGCCGACCGATCTGCGCGAGGTGCCGGTGAGCGAGGTGCCCGACGAAGTGCTGCACTACATGATGCCGACGCGCTACTGCGAGTCGGACCTGATGTCGCGTTGCGCGCAGCAGCTCTTCGGCGATCTGCCGCCGGGCATCGGCCGCGTGCAGGCGATCGTCGACTGGATCCACGAAAGCATTGCCTACGAGCCGGGCAGCAGCGACTCGACCACCACCGCGCGCGAGGTGTTCGTGGAACGTGCCGGCGTGTGCCGCGACTTCGCGCACCTGGGCATCACCTTCTGCCGCGCGCTCAACATTCCGGCGCGGCTGGTGGTGGGCTATGTGTGGTTCGACGAACCGCCGCAGGATTTTCATGCCGTGTTCGAAGCCTGGCTCGGCGGGCAGTGGGTGCTGTTCGACGCCACGCGCATGGCGCCTGTCGACCGTCTGGTGCGCGTGGGCACCGGGCGCGATGCGAAGGACGTGGCTTTCTGCACGATCTTCGGCAACGTGCGCATGACCGACAAGAAGCTGGTGATCCGCGAACTGCAGGACGAAAGCCTCGCGCCGTCGAAGGCGCCGCCGCCCACGGGCACGCTGGTGGGCATCGAGAAGCCCGTGCCGGTGGTGCAGGTGGCTGAAGTGACGGGCTGACGCGGCTTGTTTGCTATCAAATAGATAGCGAACTTGTCAATTGCCGTGGGCCTTCGAGACTGATTTGGCATGGCCCTCTAGCTTGTCCACACAACGGGCGCGAGGCGGCACCGGCGATTAAAATTGGTGCCCCCTTTTGCGCCGCGCACGCGTCAGTTGTGCGCCCCCATTTCAAATGCTGTACCCCGAAGAATTCGACGTGATCGTCGTCGGCGGTGGCCATGCCGGCACCGAAGCCGCGCTCGCCGCCGCGCGCATGGGCGCCAAGACGCTGCTGCTCTCCCACAACATCGAAACGCTGGGCCAGATGAGCTGCAACCCCTCGATCGGCGGCATCGGCAAGGGCCACCTGGTGAAGGAAGTCGATGCGCTCGGCGGCGCGATGGCGATTGCCACCGATGAAGCCGGCATCCAGTTTCGCATCCTCAATTCGAGCAAGGGCCCAGCCGTGCGTGCGACGCGTGCGCAAGCCGACCGCGTGCTCTACAAGGCGGCTATTCGCCATCGCCTGGAGAACCAGCCGAACCTGAGCCTGTTCCAGCAGGCGGTCGACGACCTGATGGTGGAGGGCGACCGCGTGGTCGGCGCCGTCACGCAGGTGGGCATTGCTTTCCGCGCGCGCACCGTGGTGCTGACGGCGGGGACTTTCCTCGACGGCCGCATCCATGTCGGGCTGGACAACTACCAGGCCGGGCGAGCGGGCGATCCGCCGGCGGTGAGCCTGTCGGCGCGGCTCAAGGAACTGAAGCTGCCGCAGGGCCGCCTCAAGACCGGCACGCCGCCGCGTCTCGACGGCCGCAGCATCGATTTTTCGAAATGCACCGAGCAGCCGGGCGACGGCATGCCGGGCGGGGCAGGGCCGATGCCAGTGTTCAGCTTCATGGGCCGCACGGACATGCATCCGCGGCAGATGCCCTGCTGGATCACCCATACGAATGCGCGCACGCACGAGATCATCCGTTCGGGCTTCGACCGCAGCCCGATGTTCACCGGCAAGATCGACGGCGTGGGTCCGCGCTACTGCCCGAGCGTGGAAGACAAGATCAACCGCTTCGCCGACAAGGAGAGCCACCAGATCTTCCTGGAGCCCGAAGGCCTGACGACGAACGAGTACTACCCGAACGGGATCTCGACCAGCCTGCCGTTCGACATCCAGTACCAACTGGTGCGCTCGATGCCTGGCCTGGAGAACGCGCACATCCTGCGTCCGGGCTACGCCATCGAGTACGACTACTTCGATCCGCGCGAACTCAAGAGCAGCTTCGAGACCCGTTCGGTCAAGGGCCTGTTCTTTGCGGGACAGATCAACGGCACGACCGGCTATGAAGAGGCGGCGGCTCAGGGTCTGTTTGCCGGCATCAATGCCGCGCTGCAATGCCGGGGCGAAGAAGCCTGGCTGCCGCGCCGGGACGAAGCCTATCTGGGCGTGCTCGTCGATGATCTGATCACCAAGGGCGTGACCGAGCCTTACCGCATGTTCACCAGCCGCGCGGAGTTCCGCCTGCAGCTGCGTGAAGACAACGCCGACATGCGCCTGACCGAAGCCGGCCGCAAGCTGGGCCTGGTGGACGATGCACGCTGGGATGCATTCAGCCGCAAGCGCGATGCTGTTTCACGTGAAACAGAGCGGCTCAAGTCGATCTGGGTAAACCCACGAAACCTGCCGGCTTCCGAGTCCGAGCGGGTGCTGGGCAAGGTCATCGACCATGAGTACAACCTGGCCGATCTGCTGCGCCGGCCCGATGTGAACTACGAAACGCTGATGTCGCTCGACGGCAGCAAGTACGCCGCTCCGGTGGCCTTGAGCGAAACCGAGATCGAGCAGATCGAGATTTCGGCCAAGTACTCCGGTTACATCGAACGCCAGCACGACGAGGTAGAGCGTGCCGCGCACTTTGAGAACCTGAAGCTGCCGGCCGATTTTGACTACGGGCAGGTCAAGGCGCTGAGTTTCGAAGTAAGGCAGAAGCTGGACAAACACCGCCCAGAGACGCTGGGCCTGGCCTCGCGCATCTCCGGGGTGACGCCCGCCGCCATTTCGCTCCTGATGATCCATCTGCGCAAGGGTGGTCACAAGGCCTTTTCTCGCGATGCGGCCACCACCACGGAAGCGGCCGTGGAATGACGGCACCTATCGATACGCTGCGCGCTGGCGCAGCAGCCATGGGCGTGGCCTTGTCCGACCAGCAGGGCGAGCAGCTGTTGGCCTATGGCACCTTGATGCTCAAGTGGAACAAGGTCTACAACCTGACCGCGTTGCGCGATCCGGCGAGCGTGCTCACGCACCATTTGCTCGACAGCCTGGCCGCGATCGCGCCGCTGCAGCGTGAGTGGGCAGGGAAGGGCAAGCTGCTGGATGTGGGCTCGGGCGGCGGATTGCCCGGTGTTGTGATCGCCATCATGCGGCCCGACATCGACGTGAGCTGCCTCGATGCCGTGGCCAAGAAGGCCGCGTTCGTCCAACAAGTGGCGGCTGAACTGGAGTTGCCGAACCTGCGCGGGCTGCATGCCCGGGTCGAGTCGCTCACAGGCAGCTATGACGTCATCAGCTCCCGCGCTTTCGCTTCGCTGCCCGATTTCTTCAATGGCTCAGTGCATCTGCTGGCGCCCGGCGCCGTCTGGCTTGCGATGAAGGGTAAAGTGCCGGCCGACGAACTCGCGGCTTTGCCGAAGGGCGTCGCAGTGTTTCACGTGGAACAACTGACGGTTCCCGGCCTGGGTGCAGAGCGTTGCATCGTCTGGGCCCGCAACGAATCCGCCTGACCAGGCGTCTCGATTCACGAAAAGAAGCACCGGTGCCGGCAAAAGCCGGCGCCGGAACGGCCTTCACGGCGTCGTGCTCGCTTAGACTCGATGCCTCCCCTCTGGTCTCTCTCCGGCTCGCTTTTTCGAGGCAAAACCCATGTTCGGCATCGCTGACTACGGCGCATTCGTCGCCGCCATCGTCCTCTTCCTCCTGATTCCCGGCCCGGGCAACCTGGCGCTGATCACCTCGACCAGCAAAGGCGGAATCCGTGGCGGACTGGCAGCGACCACCGGCGTGATCCTGGGCGACCAATGCCTGATGTGGGCTGCGGTGGCCGGCGTGTCGGCCGTGCTGGCTGCTTACCCGGCCGCGTTCAAGGCTGTGCAGTGGCTGGGCGCTGTGTACCTGGGCTGGCTGGGCCTCAAGATGCTGCTCGCCAAGCCCGGCTCGGCACCCATCCTGAACATCAAGCCCAGCCACTTCATGCGCCAGGCCTTCACCATCACCTTGCTGAACCCCAAGGCGATCGTGTTCTACATGGCCTTCTTTCCGCTGTTCGTGGACCCGGCCCGTCACCAAGGCCTGATCACTTTCGGCGCAATGGCCGTCACCATTGCCGCACTGACCTTCCTGTACGGCCTGACCTCGACGTTGCTCACGCACTTCCTGGCCGAGCGCATCCGTGCCAATCCCCGGATTTCGGGCACGCTCGAGAAGCTCGCCGGCACCTTCCTGATCGCCTTCGGCGTCAAGCTCGCAATTTCCCGCTGATCCTCCCGCACAGACATGGCCAAGATTTTCTGCATTGCCAACCAAAAGGGCGGCGTCGGCAAGACCACCACCACCGTCAATCTCGCCGCCGGCCTGGCCAAGGTCGGCCAACGGGTGCTGATGATCGACCTCGACCCCCAGGGCAATGCCACCATGGGTTCGGGCATCGACAAGCGCCAGCTGGAGCTGACGGTGTACGACGTGCTGCTCGAATCGGCCTCGGTGGCCGAGGCGCGGGTCAAGGCCGACAAGCTGGAGGAGGGCGGCTGCGGCTACGACGTGCTGGGCGCCAACCGCGAGCTGGCGGGTGCCGAAGTCGAGATGGTTGCGCTCGACCGCCGCGAAAAGCGCCTGCGCACCGCTCTTGCCGCGGTCGGTGCGGAGTACGACTTCGTGCTGATCGACTGCCCGCCCAGCCTGAGCCTGCTGACGCTGAATGGCTTGTGCGCGGCCCACGGCGTGATCGTGCCGATGCAATGCGAGTACTTCGCGCTCGAAGGGCTGACCGACCTGGTCAACACCATCAAACAGGTGCACGCCAACCTCAACAAGAACCTGCAGATCATCGGCCTGCTGCGCGTGATGTTCGATCCGCGCATCACGCTGCAGCAGCAGGTGAGCGAGCAGCTCAAGTCCCACTTCGGCGACAAGGTGTTCGATACCGTAATCCCACGCAACGTGCGGCTGGCCGAGGCGCCGAGCTACGGCCTGCCGGGCGTGGTGTTCGACCCGGCCGCGCGAGGCAGCCAGGCTTTCATCGCGTTCGCCCAGGAGCTGGTCGAGAAGATGCCACCCGCCAGCGCGTTCGCCTCGGGCGCGGTGGCGCCGCCGATCGCGCCGGTCGAGCGCATCGCGCCGGACCTGCCGATCCCGGCCGACGTGATGGCGCCGGCTACGGCGCCGGAGTCCGATTCGACCAGCGAAAACAACGCCTGACGCGGGGCCACGGCACATGACTGCACCCCGCATCCTGCTGCTGCCCGGATGGCAGAACAGCGGCCCCGGCCATTGGCAGACCCGCTGGGAATCGGTGTACGGCGACCATCGCGTCGAGCAGCACGAGTGGATGCGTCCGCTGCGCGGCGACTGGTCGATCCAGCTCGAGGAAGAAGTGCTGGCTTCGCCCGGCCCCGTGGTCCTTGCCGCGCACAGTCTCGGCTGCATCCTCGTCGCAGCCTGGGCCTCGCACTCGCGCAACACCCACAAGGTGCGCGGCGCGCTGCTGGTGGCGCCCGGCGACCTGGAGCGCGACGACCTGCGCCAACAGATTCCCGGCTGGGCGCCGATCGTGCGGCAGCCGCTGCCGTTTCCGGCGGTGCTGATCGCCGCCAACGACGACCCGTACTGCGAAGCCTCGCGCTCGCGCCAGCTGGCCAGCGACTGGGGCGCACGCTTCGTCGATGCCGGCGCGCGCGGCCACCTGAACGCCGAATCCGGCCTGGGCGACTGGCCCGAAGGCCGGGCCCTCCTGAACGAAATCTCGAAAGAAAAGAACTGATGGCGACCAAGAAACCCAAGGGCCTCGGCCGCGGCCTCGAAGCGCTGCTCGGCCCGACGGCCGCGCCTTCCGCCGACAACGGCATCGGTGGCGGCGGCAGCAATGGCCAGGAAGAGGGGCGCGCGCCGCAGAACCCGAACACGCTGATGCTCGACCAGATGGTCGCCGGCGTCTACCAGCCGCGCACGCGCATGGACGAAGGCGCGCTGTACGAACTCGCCGAGAGCATCAAGGCGCAGGGCATCATGCAGCCGATCCTGGTGCGCCGGCTCGATGCCGAATCGGCCGCCGCCAAGAACGCCGAATACGAAATCATCGCGGGCGAGCGCCGCTTCCGCGCCGCCAAGCTGGCGGGCCTCGACAGCGTGCCGGTGCTGGTGCGCGACGTGCCCAACGAGGCCGCGGCGGCGATGTCGCTCATCGAGAACATCCAGCGCGAAGACCTGAATCCGCTGGAAGAAGCCCAAGGTTTGCAACGTCTTGTTACAGAATTTGGCCTCACGCACGAGCAGGCTGCGCAGGCCGTGGGCCGTTCGCGCAGCGCCGCCAGCAACCTGCTACGCCTGCTGAACCTGGCGGAGCCCGCGCAGCAGATGCTGATGGCCGGCGACATCGACATGGGCCATGCTCGTGCGCTGCTGTCGCTCGACCGCGGCACGCAGATCACGGCGGCCAACCAGATCGCCGCCAAGAAGATGTCGGTGCGCGAAGCCGAGGCGCTGGTGAAGAAGCTCGCCGCCGAGTTCACGCTCACGCCTTCGCGCCGCAGCAACGACGGCGAGAAGTCGCGCGACCTGCAGCGCGTGGAAGAAGAACTGGCCGACCTGCTCACGGCCGAGGTCGAGGTGCGCATCAAGAAACGCAGCAAGCGCGGCGGCCGGATCGAGGAGAGCGGCGAGCTCGCCATCCACTTCGGCTCCATCGAGGCACTCAACGGATTGATCGAGCGCATCCGCCGGACAGCCTAGTTTTGCGAAGCGGATGTCGGTCATTCGTTTGATTGATTCCTGCAATCCTTTGCGCGTATCCTCGACCGCTGGTTTTTTCACCCCCAAATTTCTGACAACAGAGGGAGCTCCTTCATGCAGTTCACCAGGTTCTCGCTCGCGGCCGTGGCCGTCGGCGCATTTCTTCTTACCGGTTGCGCCGCCACCGACATGCAGATGGGCAGCCAGTCGGCCAAGACCATGGCCACCGGCAGCGCCGCCGGCGGAGCGACCGACAACGCCAGCAGCCAGCTCGAGCGCTGCGAGTCGCCGCTTGGCACGGTCTCGCTGATCGAGAACCAGAGCGCCGGCTGGTACACGATCCTCACGGGCGAATACCGCCTGCCGCCCACCGCCAACCTGCTGCGCCTGCTGGTGCAACAGTCGAACTGCTTCATCGTGGTCGAGCGCGGCGCGGCCGGCATGAACGCCATGACGCGTGAACGCGCGCTGCAGCAGTCGGGCGAAATGCGCGGCGGCAGCAACTTCGGCCGTGGCCAGATGGTGGCTTCCGACTACGGCCTGTCGCCCGAGATCGTGTTCAGCAACAGCGATGCCGGCGGCATCGGCGGCGCGCTCGGCGGCCTGGTGGGTGGCGGCCGTGGCCGTGCGCTCGCGCAGCTCGGCGGCAGCATGCAGACCAAGGAAGCCAGCGCGCTGCTGACCCTGATCGACAACCGCTCCGGCGTGCAGGTCGCGGCCTCGGAAGGCAGCGCCTCCAAGACCGATTTCGGCGCCTTCGGCGCGCTCGCCGGCCGCAGCGCGGGCGGCAACATCGGCGGCTACACCAACACGGCGCAGGGCAAGGTGATTGCCGCCGCCTTCATGGACGCCTTCAACCAGATGGTCCGTTCGCTGCGCAACTACAAGGCGCAGACGGTGCGCGGCCAGGGCCTCGGCGGCGGTGGCCGCCTGGGTGTGGACGGCGGCGCCGCGCCGTCGCAGACCTACGTGCCGGCCGAGAAGCCGGCTGCGCCCACGCGTCGCCGCAGCAACAGCAGCAACTGATCGATCGGGTCGCCTTGCGCGACTCGAAAAAAAGCCCGGGGCTCTCGCGAGCCGCCGGGCTTTTTCATGGAACGCCTGGGAAAGGCGAGCGGCCTGTCAGAGGCTGAAGATCTTCCCGGGGTTCATGATGTTCTTCGGGTCGAGCGCGCGCTTGATGGTGCGCATCATGTCGATGGCGCCCGCGCCCGCTTCGGTGACCAGGAAGTCCATCTTGTGCAGGCCCACGCCGTGCTCGCCGGTGCAGGTGCCTTCGAGCGCCAGCGCGCGGCTCACCAGCGCATGGTTCAGCTCCTCTGCCTTCACGCGCTCTTCGGGGATGTTCGGGTCGAGCAGGTAGCCGAAGTGGAAGTTGCCGTCGCCCACGTGGCCGACCAGGAAGTAGGGGATGCCGCTGGCATCGGCCTCGGCCACCGAGTCGAGCAGGCAGTCGGCAAGCCGCGAGATCGGCACGCAGGTGTCGGTCGAGATCACGCGGCAGCCCGGACGCGACTGCACCGCCGCGAAGTAGCTGTTGTGCCGCGCGGTCCACAGCCGCGTGCGCTCTTCCGGCGTGCTGGCCCATTCGAAGGCATTGCCGCCGTGGCCGCTGGCGAGTTCCTGCACCGTCTCGGCCTGCTCCTTCACGCCGGCGGGCGAGCCGTGGAACTCCATCAACAGCATCGGCTCTTCGCGCAGGTTCAGCTTGGCATACGCGTTCACCATGCGCACCGTGTTGACGTCGATCAGCTCCACGCGCGCGATCGGCACGCCCAGCTGGATGGTCTCGATGGTCGTGCGTACCGCGGCCTCGATGCTCGGGAACGAGCAGATCGCGGCCGACACCGCCTCGGGCAGCGGGTAGATGCGCAGCGTGATCTCCGTGACCACGCCCAGCGTGCCTTCGCTGCCCACCATGAGGCGCGTGAGGTCGTAGCCGGCGGAAGACTTCTTCGCGCGCGTGCCGGTGCGGATGACTTCGCCGGCGGCAGTGACCACTTCGAGCGCCAGCACGTTCTCGCGCATGGTGCCGTAGCGCACCGCGTTCGTGCCGCTGGCGCGCGTGGCGGTCATGCCGCCGATGGAGGCGTCGGCGCCGGGGTCGATGGGGAAGAACAGGCCCGTGCTCTTGATCTCTTCGTTGAGCTGCTTGCGCGTGACGCCGGGCTGCACCGTCACCGTGAGGTCGTCGGCGTTGATCGACAGCACCTTGTTCATGCGCGACACGTCGATGCTGATGCCGCCTTGCACCGCCAGCAGGTGGCCTTCGAGCGAGGAGCCCACGCCGAAGGGAATGACCGGCACGCTGTGCTCGCTGGCCAGCTTCACCGCATCGGCCACGTCCTGCGTGCTTTCGGCGAACACCACGGCCGAGGGCGGCGGCGCGTCGAAAGAAGATTCGTCGCGCCCGTGCTGCGTGCGTACCGCCAGCGCCGTGGAACAGTTGGCGCCGAAGCGGGTCTTCAGCCCGTCGATCAGGCTGGCGGGAACGTCGCGCAGATGAAGCTCCGGCATCAGGTGCGAGGTTTGGGTCGGGGCGTTCATCGGGGCGTCTCCTGCTGGGGGTGAGGGGGATCGGCCATTTTACGGAGCGAGCACCATAATGCGCTTCGGAAAAAACATGAACCCCACCACCCTCAGCGCCCTCGCGGCCTTCCCGTCGCAACTGGAGGCCCACTACGCGGCCATTCCCCCGGCCTTCAGGCACTGGACGCCCCCATCGTGGGAGGGCGTGCCCAGCGAGGCATTCACCGCCATCGAACAGCTCTGCCATGTGCGCGACATCGAGATCGAGGGCTACCACGTGCGCTTTCGCCGCACGCTGCAGGAGTCGCACCCGACCCTGGCCTCGATCGACAGCGAGCCGCTGGCCGCCGAGCGCAACTACGGCGCGGCCGACGCCGCGAAGGTGCTGGCCGACTTTCGCCTGGCGCGCGTGCAGACCATGGAGATCATCTCCAGCCTGAGCGACGCGCAACTGCGGCGCACGGCCGTGTTCGAGGGCTATGGCCCGCTGACCATGCGCAGCCTCATTCACTACCTCTGTAGCCACGACCAGCAACATCTTGCAGGCCTGCAGTGGCTGGCCGGCAAGATCGACGCATCGACCGTCGCGCAATAGCAATAGATAAGCAAGCAGGAGCGCCCATGGGCAACCGACTTTCCCAGATCGCCACCCGCACCGGCGACGACGGCACCACCGGCCTCGGCGACAACACCCGCGTGCCCAAGGACCACCTGCGGGTGCATGCGATGGGCGACGTGGACGAACTCAACTCGCACATCGGCGTGCTGCTGTGCGAGCCCATGCCGGAGCCCGTGCGCGAGCTTTTGGTCGACGTGCAGCACCAGCTCTTCAACCTCGGCGGCGAACTCTCGATGCCGGGCTTCACCTTGCTGAAGGCCGATGCGCTGCTGCAGCTGGACAACGCCCTGGCCGAGCACAACGCCGCGCTGCCTCGCCTGGCCGAATTCATCCTGCCGGCCGGCACCCGCGCGGCCTCGCTCGCGCATGTGTGCCGCACGGTGGCGCGCAGGGCCGAACGCGCGGTGGTCGCGCTCGGCGCCACGGCAGAACTCAACGATGCGCTGCGCCAGTACCTGAACCGGCTCAGCGACCTGCTCTTCGTGCTGGCGCGCGTGCTCAACCGCATGAACGGCGGCGACGACGTCTACTGGAAGAGCGAACGGATGGCGCGTGCTGCTGCGGCGGCAGCGCAAGACGAGGACAACAAGGAGTCTCCATGAAATTTCCGAACACGATCTGCAGCGCATCGCTCGCCGCGGCGATGGCCGCCGCGCTCCTGCTGCCCGCGGCTGCGCAGGCCCAGAGCGCCGACAACCCGCCCAAGGCACAGCGCGCCCACACGCTCAAGCAGCCGTCGCGCAGCGGCAAGGTGGTGGGCAGCGTGCAGCGCGGCGCCAACGCGGCGGGCCGAGGCATCGACCGCGCCGACGCGGCCACCCGGCGCGGCGTCAACAACGTGTCGGAAAAAGCCAGCAGGCCCGTGCGCAACGTGGGCGAGGCCTTTGGACGCAAGCTCTCGCCGGGCTCGAGCGGTCGCGCCGCGCCGCCGCCCGTGGGGCCGCAAGGCAACGCCCCTTAGGAAAGCAATACCGTCAATCCAGAAACACCGTGGAACCGGCTCCGCCGGGCCACTGGTGTTACCCCCGGAAGGGGGTTGGCGAAGCGACACGAAGTGCGCGAGGCCTGGGGGAGAACCAAAAATGGCAAGAAACATCGAGATCAAGGCCCGCATCGACAGCGTGGACCGCGTAGCAGCCATCGCCGCAACGCTGGCCGACAAAGGCCCCATAGAGATCGCACAGGACGACACCTTCTTCCGCTGCAACGACAGCGCCGATCGCCTCAAGCTGCGCACCTTCGCGCCCGACCGCGCGGAGCTGATCTTCTACCGCCGCGCGAACAGCGCAGGCCCGAAGGAATCGTTCTACCTGATCACGCCCTGCAGCACGCCCGACGTGCTGCGCGAATCGCTCACGCTCGCATGGGGACAGGCGGGGCGCGTACGCAAGCAGCGCCGTTTGTTCATCGTGGGCCGCACGCGGGTGCACCTGGATCGCGTCGAAGGCCTCGGCGAATTCCTCGAGCTTGAAGTTGTGCTGGAAGAGGGCGAGTCCGCCGACGCCGGCATCGCACAGGCGCATGCGCTCATGGCGCAACTGGGCGTGGGCACCGACCAGTTGGTGCAGGGCGCCTATGTCGACCTCCTGAACGACGCCGCCTGATCGATCAGCGCCAGCCCGCGGCCTTGAGCTTGTCCGCGAGCTGCTGCGCGATCTTCGCGTAGCCCTGTGCGTTCGCATGGATGCGGTCGGAGCGCAGCGACGCATCCGACAGCACGCTCGAATACACATCGGCGAGCAACAACGCCTGCCCCGCCTTCGACACCTCTTCATAGAACGGCGCATCGCTGAGCGAGCCGACGAATGCGCGCATCGCGTCGGGCGCCGGCGTGGCCAGCACCGCGACATGCGGCGTGTGCGCGCGTGCCTGTTCGATCAGCGCCGCGATGTTGTCGCGCGTGGCCGTGGCCGGCACGCCGCGCAGCATGTCGTTGCCGCCGATGGCGATCAGGATCGCGTCGTAGCTCGCGCCGTTCAGCAGCGTCGGCAGGCGCTGCAGCGCGCCCGCCGAGGTGTCGCCGTTGACGCCCTCGTTGTCGACCTGCCAGCCGGTGAGTTCGCCCAGCTTCACGGGCCATGACGCATCGGGCGGCGCGCCGTAGCCGAAGGTCAGGCTGTCGCCGAGCGCCAGCACGCGGGCGCCGGGCTTCAATGCGTTGTTTGAAGAAGCCTTGCGCTTGCCGCAGGCTGCCAGCGCGGCAGCGGCGGGCACGCCGGCCAGCAGTTGGAGGAGGTGTCTTCGCTTCATGCTGCGCGCAGCTTAATCGCGGGCCGAAGCCGTTCAGGCGCTTGCCCCTTTTCTCGGAAAGCGCATAAGCCTCCCCGTTTTTGTTCGTTCCCCGGCGAAGAGCGCAGGCGAAGAATCGCGGCCCTGCACCTTCATTCATCACCGACCGGGGTCCGACACCATGCCGCTGCTTTCACGCCACCGCTTCCTGCGCCATGTGGCCGTTCTATCCGCTGCCTTGCTGGCTACGCCGCTCGCGGCCCTGGCGGCAGCTGCCACGGGCGAGCCCGTGTGGTTCGGCGTGAGCGGTCCGCTCACCGGGCAGAACGCGCAGTACGGCGCGCAGTGGAAGGCCGGGTTCGATCTCGCGCTGGAACACATCAACGCGCAGGGCGGCATCCAGGGCCGGCCGCTGGCCTACAACTTCGAGGACAGCCAGAGCGACCCGCGCCAGTCGGTGGCCATCGCGCAGAAGCTGGTGAACGACAAGCGCGTGCTCATCGAGCTCGGCGACTTCTCCAGTCCGGCCTCGATGGCTGCTTCGCCCATCTACCAGCGCGCGGGGCTCGTGCAACTGGGCTTTACCAATTCGCACCCTGACTTCACCAAGGGCGGCGATTACATCTGGAGCCCGTCGATCAGCCAGGCCGACGCGCAGCCGCTGCTGGCCGAGCTGGCGGTGAAGACGCTGGGCTTCAAGCGCATCGCTGTGCTCTACCTCAACACCGACTGGGGCCGCACCAGCAAGGACGTGCTCGTGAAGGCAGCGCAGGAACGCGGCGCGCAGGTCGCGATTGCCGAGGGCTACCAGCCCGACGAGAAAGACTTCCGCTCGACGCTGGTGCGCGTGCGCGACGCCAACCCCGACGGGCTGGTGCTCATCTCCTACTACCCCGACGGCGCGCTCATCGCGGGCCAGGTGCGCAGCGTGGGGCTCAGGCAGCCCATCGCCGCGGTGGGGTCGGTGTATTCGCCGAAGTTCATCGAGCTGGGCGGCGCTTCGGTGAACGGCATCTTCACCAACACCGCCTTCTATCCGGACGAGCCGCGTGCCGAGGTGCAGGACTTCGTGAAGAGCTTCCGCGCGAAGTACAACAAGGAGCCGGACGCGTTCAACGCCTACGCCTACGACGCCGTGGTGTACGCCGCCGCCGCGCTGCGCCAGGCCGGCGCGAACGCCGACCGCAAGGCCGTGCGCGATGCGTTCTACAAGATCAAGGACGTGCCGAGCGTGATCTTCGGCAAGGCCAGCTTCGACGCGCAGACGCGGCGGATCATCGGCGTGAAGAGCGTGAACCTCGTCGTGAAGGACGGCAAGTGGGCGCAGCTGGACGAGAAGGCGGCCGTGGCTGCCGCCAGGTAGCCAATGAGCTTCACCTCCTTCTTCGACTACACCGTCAACGGCCTGATCATCGGCAACATCTACGCGTTGCTGGCGGTCGGGCTCGCGTTGATCTTCGGTGTCTCGCATCTCATCAACTTCGCGCACGGCTCGGTGTACACGGTGGGCGCGTACATCGGCTGGGCGTCGATCACCTACCTGCACACACCCTTGCCCGTCACCATCGCGCTGGTGGTGCTGGGCTCCGGTGCGCTCGGCATGCTGATCGAGCGCGTGGGCCTGCGTCCGCTGCAGGGCGCCGCACGCATCGCGCCGCTGCTGGCGACCATCGGCATCAGCTTCGTGCTCGACATCCTCGTGCAGCTGGTGTTCAGCCCCGACCCGCGCTCCCTGCCCACGCAGCTGCCCGACTGGCGCCTGCGGATCGGCACCGGCACCATCGGCGCGCTCGACATCCTCATCGCGGGCATCGGCATCGCGAGCGCGGCGGTGCTGTTCGGCTTCCTGCGTTTCACCAAGCTGGGCTGGGCCGTGCGCGCGACCGCGCAAGACCGCGACGCGGCGCAGCAGATGGGCGTGGACGTCGACCGCGTGAACCAGACCGTGTTCGCCATTGCCGCCGCGCTGGGCGGGCTCTCGGGCCTGCTGGTGGGCATGTACTACAACAACATCAGCCCGGCGATGAGCTTCCAGGCCACGCTCAAGGGCGTGGTGGCCACGGTGGTCGGCGGCGTGGGCAATGTGCCGGGCGCCATCGTCGGCAGCCTGCTGCTGGGGCTGATCGAAAGCTACGGCGTGGCCATTCTCGGCACGCCGTACCGCAACCTCTTCGCCTTCGCGCTGCTGCTGGTCATATTGGTGTGGAAGCCCAACGGCCTCTTCGGCCGCAAGCGCGCGCTGCCGCCCGAGCCGCTCACCGGCACCTTCATCGCGCCGAGCAAGCCGTGGCGCGTGCCGCCGCGCCTGCTGCTGGCATTGTTCGCCGCGGCGGCGGCATTGCCGCTCTTCGATCCGTCGCCGTACCTGCTGCAGACGCTCACCAACGCGTGGCTCTACGGCGCGCTCGCGTTGAGCCTCACGCTGGTGGCGGGCACCATCGGCCAGATCTCTCTGGGCCATGCGGGCTTGCTTGCCATCGGCGCGTATGCCTCGTCGCTGCTGGTGCTCGACCTGCACCTGCCGGTCGGCACGGGCATCGTGCTCGCGGGCATCCTCACTTCGCTGATCGGCACCGCGCTCATCTTTCCGGCGTTCAGGCTGCGCGGGCACTACGTGTCGATCGCCACGCTGGGCATCGGCGAGATCGTGGCGCTCACCATCCTCAACTGGGAAAGCCTCACGCACGGGCCCATCGGCGTGTCGGGCATTCCGCCGCTGTCGCTGTTCGGGCGTGATGCTTCGTCGAACGAGGCCATCTACTGGGCTTCCTTCGGTGCGATGGTGCTTCTTGCGCTGCTGCAGTGGCGCCTGCTGCGTTCGCACCTGGGCCGCACCTTCCGCGCGGTGCGCGAAGACGAAGTGGCGGCGCGCGCCTACGGCGTGAGCCCCGACCGCTACAAGGCGCTGGCCTTCGGCTTCGGCGGCTTCGCGGCCGGCGTGAGCGGGGCCTTCACCGCGCACATGTATTCGTACATCAACCACGAGACCTTCGGCTCGCAGATCTCGATCCTCGCGCTGACGATGGTGATCCTCGGCGGGCTCGGGAACATCAGCGGCGCGCTGCTGGGCGCGGTCGCGCTCGTGAGCCTGCCGGAGCTGTTCCGCGTGACGGCCGAGTACCGCATGTTGATCTACGGCGTTGCTTTGCTTTTACTCATTCGCTTCCGCCCGCAAGGCCTGCTGGGCACTGTCTGAAAGAACACCACACCATGAGCCACCTGAACGATTACCTCGCCGAGAAACGCGCCGCCGTGCTGGCGCGCAATGCCGCCGTCGAGGCCGGCACCGCGCAGCCGGTGCAACTCAAGGCCAGCGTGAAGGCCGAAGGCCGCAGCGGCGTGCGCCGCCTGCGCATTCGCGACCACCAGGTCATCAGCGACAGCCCGCCGGATTTCGCGGGCTACAACCTCGGCCCCAGCTCGCCCGAGTTGCAGCTGGGCGTGCTCGGCACCTGCGTCACGCACATCTTCCTGATCCATGCGGCCGAACGCCAGGTGCCGCTCGAGAGCCTCGAGGTGGAAGTGACCGGCATCATCGATCCGCGCGGCGGCAAGCCGGGCCATGAAAAGACGCCCATCTGGCCGCACGAGATCGGCTACACGGTGCACATCGATTCGTCCGCGAGCCGCGAAGACATCGACGCGCTGTTCGAGGCGGTGGAGCGCAACTGCCCGATCCTGAACCTGCTGCGCAATCCGCAGGCCATTCGCGCCGAGGTGAAGCTCGTCAACTCCAAGGCGAAAGTCGCCGATGCCGTCGCTGCTTGAGATACGCGGCCTGGTGCGCCGCTTCGGCGGCCTCACCGCCGTCGATGCCGTCGACCTGCATGTGGGCGAGGGCGAGCTGCTGAGCGTGATCGGCCCGAACGGCGCGGGCAAGACCACGCTGTTCAACCTGGTCACCGGGCTCGACAGGCCCGATGAAGGCCAAGTGCTGTTCGGCGGCGAAGACATCACCGGGCTGCCCGCGCAGCAGCTCGCGCAACGCGGCCTGGCGCGCACCTTCCAGCACGGGCGTGTGTTCGCGAACCTCTCGGTGCTCGACAACGTGCTGGTCGGCGCGCACACACGGCTGCGCGCCGTGAAACCACGCGCGGGCGGCGTGCCGGGCCTGGGCGCGCTGTCGGAACTCGCGCTGGCGCTGTTGCAGCCTGCCGCCGTGCGCCGCGAGGAAGAAGCGCTGCGCGAAGAGGCGCGCGAGATCATCGCGCTCTTCGGCGAACGGCTGGCGCCGCGCATCGACCACCCGGCCTACAGCCTCTCGTACGCCAACCGCCGCCGCGTCGAGATCGCACGCGCGCTCGCGCTGCGGCCGCGCCTGCTGCTGCTGGACGAACCCACGGCCGGCATGAACGAAAGCGAGACCGCCGAGATGCTGGAGATCATTCGCGGACTCAAGGCGCGTGGGCAGACCATCCTGCTGATCGAGCACAAGCTCGACCTCGTGATGCAGTTGTCCGACCGCGTGGCCGTGCTCGACGACGGACGCAAGATCGCGCAAGGGCTTCCCGACGAAGTGCGCAACGACCCGGCGGTGATCGAGGCGTACCTCGGCCATCGCCACGTGGGCGCGGCAGAGGCGGTGCCCGCATGATCGCAACCGTCGCCCGCTCGGGTCTTTCGCCTTCGCCCCTGTGGGGAGAGGGCCGGGACGAAGAACTGCCTGAACGTGCCGCCGCACCGGCCCCGGGCGAGTCGCAAAAGCCGCTGCTCGAACTCAAGAAGATCAACAGCTTCTACGGCCCGGTGCAGGCCCACTTCGACCTCGACATCGAAGTGCGCAAGGGCCAGATCGTGAGCCTGCTCGGCGGCAACGCCAGCGGCAAGTCGACCACCATGAAGATCGTGCTCGGCCTGCTCAAGCCGCGCTCGGGCGAAGTCAATTTCAACGGCGCCTCCATGCTCGGCCTGAGCACGCCGCAGATCATCCGCAAGGGCATCGGCTCGGTGCCGGAGGCGCGCCGGCTGTTCCCGGCCATGACCGTGCGCGAGAACCTGTTGATGGGCGCCTATGCGCGCGGCGACCGCAAGGCCGTGGCCGAAGACCTCGAACGCATGCTGGAGCTGTTCCCGCGCGTGGCCGAGCGCATCGAGTTCCAGGCCGGCACGCTCTCGGGCGGCGAGCAGCAGATGGTGGCGATGGCGCGCGCGCTCATGGGCCGGCCACGGCTCATCTGCATGGACGAGCCGACCATGGGCCTGTCGCCGCTGTATGTCGACAAGGTGCTGGAGCTCATCGCGCGCATCAACGCGCAGGGCGTGTCGGTGTTCATGGTCGAGCAGAACGCGAGCCTCGCGCTGCAGATCGCGCACCACGGCTACGTGCTGCAGACCGGGCGCATCGTGCTCTCGGGCCCGGCGCGCGAACTGCTGGCCGATGCGCGCATACGCGATGCCTACCTCGGCGGCGACGGCGCGGCGCGCACCGCTTCCTGATCCAGCGAAAGCTCACAGAGAGAACCCACACATGCCATTGAAACTCGACCACATCGTCATCGCGGTGCACGACCTGGAACGCACCATCGCCGACTACGGCGCGCTCGGCTTCCACGTGCTGCGCGGCGGAGATCATCCGGGCCGCGCTACGCACAACGCGCTGGTGGTGTTCGAAGACGGCAGCTACTTCGAGCTGATCGCGTGGCGCGAACCGTCACCGTCCGAACGCTGGTGGCAGCTGCTGCAGAAGCACGGCGAGGGCATCGTCGACTTCGCGCTGCTGCCGCGCGACACCGCCGCCACGGTCGCCGACGCGAAGGAGCGCGGCCTGGTGCTGGAGGGCCCGCTCGACGGCGGCCGCGTGCGGCCCGACGGCGAGCGCCTGCGCTGGCAGATCGCGCGCGCGCCCTCGGCCGACTTGCCCTTCCTGTGCGGCGACCTCACGCCGCGCGCGCTGCGCGTGCCCGAAGGCGAGGTGCGCGTGCATGCCAATGGCGCGCTCGGCGTGGCGAGCCTGGCCATTGCGGTGCGCGATCTCGATGCGACGCTGGCGCGCTACCGCGCATTGCTGGGCACGGTGCCTGACGACGCCGGCACCCACATCGGCGATCCCGTGGCGGTGCCGGGCAGCCATCTGCGCGTGGCGGTCGTCACGTTGGGGAGCAGCGTGCTCGTGCTCTCGTCCCCGCGCGAGAACGCGACCAATGCGGGGGAGGGCAGCGACACGCTCACGCAGCGCATCGCCGCGCGTGGAGAAGGGCCCTATGCGCTGGTGCTGCACACGGACCGTCCGCAATCGACCGGCACCTTCGACCTTGCCCGCACGCACGGCGCATTGATCGAGCTCGACCTGCCGCCGCTGGACCGGCATGCGAAGCAGGAGGCGGCCTCGCGAGGGTATCGGGCCGACAGCGTGGTGGGCGGATAGGCAGGCGGAGGCCGGCCGCTCAGGCGGCGCGTTCGCGCAACTGGAACACGTTGCCTTCGGGGTCATGGCCGTCGCAATGCCGGTGGCCGTTGAACGCCCATTCGGCTTGCGCCGGTTTCAATGCGCCGCCGCTCTCGGTCGCCAGCTGGCGCGCGTCGGCGAGGCTCGTCACCGGGAAGATGAACTTCAAAGCGGTGTTCTCGCGCAGCGCCGGCGGTTGCGTGATCTCGACCTTGGCGGCGATGGCCGGATTCATCGCGACGATGAAGAGCTGCAGCGCGGCGGATTCGAGGCTCGCGTGGTCGGCCTCCGTGTGCGTGACCGTCAGGCCCGCAACGCGCGCGTAGAACGCGCTGAGGCGCGCGACGTCCTTGGCATAGATGACTGCCGCTGCAGGGGCCTGTCTGGTCATTCGTTCTCTCTCTCCTCGTCGATCTTGTTTCGATTCTGCCAGCGGGGTCCTGCATGCCGTGTCGTGGTTCGCCGTTTGCAGGACAAGGCCTCGCGCGGATACCAGCGCTTACCTGATTTCACCTGACTGCGACCTGAAACGGTCGTTACGGACACATGCGAGGCACACAATGGATTCGTCTCATCAACGCATGGAGGATTCCAGATGAACATCAAATCCAAGAGCATGGCTGTTGCAGCCGCGGCACTCGCGATGTGCATGGCCGCCGGCAGCGCCCTTGCGCAAGATCGCCGTTTCGACGGCCGTCCCGGTCCCGGCGACGGACGCTTCGAACAGCGTGGTCCCAATTTCGATCACCGTGGCGGCCCTCCGGGCTACTACCGCGGCAACCAGGACTTCCGTGACGGCCGCCAGTTCGATCGCCGCGGCTTCCCGCAGCCGCATGCCGAATGGCGCCGTGGTGGCCGCGTGCCGCCGGAGTACCGTGGCCGCAACTACGTGGTGCAGGACTGGCGCGCCTACCGGCTGCAGCAGCCGCCCCGCGGGTATCAGTGGGTGGGCGTGGGCGGCGACTTCGTGCTCGCGGCCATCGCTACCGGCGTGATCGCGAACATCATCGCAGGCCAGTAAACAGACGCTGTTTCGGCTATTGCGCGAAACAGCCCTACCGAAAGAACGCCGCAGGCCGCAAGGCTTGCGGCGTTTTTTTCAGACCATTGCGGTGGGTGCCGACTGGGCGCAGACGTTGCGGCCGGTGATGGTCAGGCGAAGGCCGCCGCCGTGCCATTCGAGCCAGTTCAGGCTCACGTAGGCGTCGATGTCTGCATCGTCGATGCGGTCGGCCTGGCGGCTCTGCAGCAGTTCGACCGTGGCGGGGAGGCTTCGTCTGAGCCGTTCGCGACGCTCTGCGGCCTTGAGGGCGGCCCTTGATTGCTGTTGCTGCTGCTGCGGGGTCGATGCCATTGCTGATCCGTTTCCAGGAAGCCAGGGAATTAACCCGAATGTACGCCGCCTGTGTGAACCTGCATTCTTCTTTTTTAACCTTTCTGTCGTCCGTAGTACACACCCCCCAAACGGCACTGGACAGGCTCTAGATTTCGTAGTGCGAGGCTTTGGCCTCGTCGCCCAGGGCCTTTTCGACCACCGCCCGCGTCAGCGTGGGCGCGAACGATTCGATGAAGGCATAGACGTACTTGCGCAGGTAGGTGCCCCGCCGCACGGCCAGCTTGGTGAGGTTGATGCCGAAGAGCCGCCCCGCGTCGAGCGCGCGCAGCTGCGTGTCGCGTTCGGCCTCGTAGGCCACGCCGGCCACGATGCCCACGCCAAGGCCCAACTGCACGTAGGTCTTGATGACGTCGGCATCCATCGCGGCCAGCACGATGTTGGGCTGCAGCCCGCGTTGCTCGAAGGCCTCGTCGATGCGCGAGCGGCCGGTGAAGCCGGTGTCGTAGGTGATGAGCGGGTAGCGCGTGAGCGCATCGAGCGTCAGCGGCGCGTCCAGCAGCGGATGGCCCGGCGGCACGATCACCGAATGCGTCCAGCGATAGCAGGGCAGGGCCACCAGCTGCGGATAGTCGCCCAGCGCCTCGGTGGCGATGCCCACGTCGGCCTCGCCGTCGAGCAGCATCTGCGCGATCTGCTTGGGCGAGCCCTGGTGCAGGTGCAGTTTCACGTTCGGGAACTGCGCGCGGAATTCCTGCACCGCCACCGGCATCGCATAGCGCGCCTGCGAGTGCGTGGCCGCCACCGACAGAAGGCCGCTTTGCTGCGCGACGAACTCCTGGCCCGCGTGCTTGAGGTTGCTGCTCTCCATCAGCATGCGCTCGATGATCGGCAGCACATGGCCGCCGGGCTCGGTCAGGCCCGTGAGCCGCTTGCCGGCGCGCACGAACAGCTCGATGCCGAGTTCTTCCTCGAGCTCGCGGATCTGCCGGCTCACGCCGGGTTGGGAGGTGTGAAGGGTATGGGCGACTTCGGTCAGGTTGAAGCCGCAACGAACGGCCTCGCGTACCGAGCGCAGTTGTTGGAAGTTCATCTGGCGCGCAAGAGAGTCGGGGCCCCGGTTGAGGCCGACTGGAGATTCTCGGCAGAACTGCTTATTCGGGGAACGATGCGTTTGTTGGTTTCACATGAGCAAAACATCTTTAAGGCTCTGGATGCCGCTTCTGAAGGCTTGGATTGATATTTCGCACGACTGTGCTAAAGTTGGCGCATGGACGCCAAGACCCAGAAAAGCGAACTCACCCGCGCCGCCATCGTCGGCGCGGCGATGAACCTTGCGCTGGCCGAAGGCCTGGAAGCGATCACGCTGCAGGCCGTGGCCAGCCGGCTGGGCCTGTCCAAGAGCGGCGTGTTCTCGCGCGTGGGTTCGCGCGAGGCGCTGCAGAAGGCCGTCATCGAGGAATACGGCCGCGGCTTCCTGGCCGACGTGTTCGTGCCCGCCATGCAGAAGCCCAAGGGCCTGCCCCGGCTCGACGAGATCGTCGCGCGCTGGATCGCCCGCACCCGCGACGTCGAAATGCACACCGGATGCCTCTACATGGCCGGCGCTTTCGAATTCGACGACCGCGAAGGGGAGTTGCGCGACGTGCTGTTCGACGAGGTCACGCGCTGGCGTGCCGCGCTGCGCCGCACCGTGCTGCAGGCCGTCGAGACCGGCGAACTCAAGGCCGACACCGACCCCGCGCAGCTCGTGAGCGAGCTCAACGGCGTGATGATGACCCAGCTGCACGACGCGCGCTTCCTGCGCGATGCGCAAGCCGCCGACCGCGCCACGCAGTCCTGGCGGCGCATTCTTTCCAGTTACCGGGCCTGAGTCGTTCACGACGCAGGCGGACCTCTCACGTCTTCATTTGCCAGAATTTCGCACACCTGTGCGATAAATAGGAGAAGCACCATGCTGATCATTGCCCTCTTTCTTGCCGCCTACGCGCTCGTCGTAGGCGCCCGGTGCCTTCGCGACACCCTGCGCAGCCTGCCTCGCAGCAACCGCGACTGGGTCTGGTACTGAACCCCAGAAGGAATCGCACGCCATGACGAGCACTTCCAGCACCACCTCCACCGCCGGCCACGCCGCGCAGTCGAACTACTACCGGCCCGGCCGGGTGATGCGCGCGCTGCGCTTCGCCCTGACCACATCGCAGCGCCTGTGGCCCGCGCTGGGCGTGCGGGCCGCCTACCGCCTCTTCGGCACGCCGCTGCCGCCCAAGTGGCTCTACCGTGCGCAAGGCCCCGGCGCCGAGTGGCGGCGCGAGGGCTGGGCCTTCGAGGACGCGGGCGTCGGCATCTACCACCTGGCCGCGCAGGACTCGGGGGCCGAATCGGCGCCCGTGGTGCTGCTGGTGCACGGCTGGGGCGGCCATGCCGGGCAGATGCTGCCGCTGGCCCAGGCGGTGGCCGATGCGGGCCTTAGGCCCGTGCTGCTCGAATTGCCCGCGCATGGCCGCAGCGCCGGCACGATGAGCAACTCGCCGCAGTTCGCACGGGCCATCGCGTATGTCGCGGCGCGGCTCGCGGCCGATGGGCATGCACTGCGCGCGGCCGTCGCGCATTCGCTGGGCGCCAACGGCCTGGCGCTCGCGGCGGCGCGCGGCTTGCCGGCGCAGCGGCTCGTGCTGCTGGCGCCGCCGGCATCGCCGCGCGAATACACGCGCTACTTCGCGCACACCTTCGGCCTCAGCGAGACCACGCGCCTTGCGATGCAGCGGCTGTTCGAATCACGCGAGGGCGTTCTGATGCCCCAGCTGGAGCCCGCCGCCGTGGGGCCGCGCATCGGGCAGCGCACGCTGATCGTGCACGACAGGGACGACCGCGTGAACCGTTTTGCCGATGCAGAGGCGTACCGCGATGCGATCCGCGGCGCGCAGTTGATGGAAACGCAGGGCTGGGGCCACCGCCGCATCCTCAAGGAGACCGAGGTGCTGGCGCGTGTCGTGCGCTTCGTGACGGCGCCCGACTGAAGGCTCGCGCTACCAGGTCGGGTGGACGGGCGTGAACACCGGCCTGAACAGGTGCTTCCGCACGATCTCCGCGTAGCCCCGGTAGTAGAAATTGCCGTTCGCTTCCAGCACCGCCGCGCGGTGCCTGCGGAAGTACACCGGGATCTCGTACCAAGGCATGGTCGGCGCGCGGTGGTGCACATGGTGCAGGTTGTTGAAGAGGTACAGCAGCCCGAACACCCAGTTCGATTCGACGATGGCCACGCGCTCGTGCGGCGTGTCGGCCCAGCGGTGTTCGGTGAAGGTGCGCAGCGAGCCCAGCATCATGCCGGGGTACACGAAGTACAAAAGGTACTCGCCCAGGCCCATGCCGCAGACCGAGACCACGTAATACAGCACCGGCGCCACGCTCAGCGCATGCCAACCCCACGTCGGCAGCCTCGAGAAATTGCCCGACAGCACTTGCCCCGTTTCGAAGCGGACCAGCTTCCACAGCCGAAGAAACGGGCCCAGCACCACGCGGAACGCGATCGTCTGGTTCGCGATGTAGATCCATCGCCACACCGGCCCGTAGCCGGCCCATGCGGGCGCCGAGTGGTAGGCGCTCTCGGTGTCGCGCTCCGGGTGCGTGAGGTGGTAGTTGACGTGGTGCGAACTGTGGCCGCGGTTGTAGAACGGGTAGGGCAGCCACAGGTTCAGCGGCGGCCACACCACCGCATGGCGCAGCCACCTGGGCAGGTGGCGCATCGCGTGAATGCTCTCGTGCTGCAGCGAAAAATGCAGCTGCGCGAGAAAGCCGCCGACAACGAACAAGGCCCAGCCCGGCAGCGCCGCATGCCACCACACCAGCGCGGCCCACGCGGCATAGAGCGCGGCGGCCAGCAGCAGCGTGGGCACTTCGTAGTGCCACCACCAGTGGCGGCGCACGGGTGTCGTTCTTGCGGTGTTCGGTGCGGCGGCGGTCGAAGTCATGGTGCGAAGGACTGCGATGCTAGGTAGCAAGCGGCGTCCTGCATGCGCGCTTTTCGCATAAGCATGGTCGCGAAACTTCGTTCCCCGCCGCCGGGGGCGGACCTACGCTCGACCGCTTTTTCCGCGCTCCCGCGTGCCTTCGCGCCTCCTCATGAAACTCTCTTTTCCCCGCTTGGCCTTCGTGCTGTCTTCCGCGCTCTTCGGCCTTGCCCAAGCCCATGCCGCCGCCGTGGACGACTACCCCAGCAAGACCATCCGCGTGGTCGTGCCGTACCCGGCCGGCGGCATCGCCGACAAGATCGCGCGTGAAGTCTCGGAGCAGCTGCAGCAGCGCCTCAAGCAGCCGGTGGTGGTCGAGAACCGCAGCGGCGCGGCGGGCAACATCGGCTTCGACTACGTGGCGCGCCAGCCGGCCGACGGCTACACGCTGCTGCTCGCGCCGGCATCCAACCTCACGGTGCAGCCCGCGCTCTTCAAGCAGCTGACCTATGACCTTGCGCGCGACTTCACGCCCGTGTCGCTGCTGGTGCAGACGCCGCAGGTGCTGCTGGTGAACCCGAAGCTGCCGGTCAGCAGTCCGCGCGAGCTGATCGACTATTCGAAGAAGAACCCCGGCAAGGTCAACTACGGCATCAGCGTGGGCGCGTATTCGCACCTGGCGGGCGAGTTGCTCAAGACCCAGACCGGCGCCGACTTCACGGCCATTCCCTACCAGGGCAGCGCGCCGGCCATCAACGACTTGCTGGGCGGGCAGACGCAGTTCATCTTCAACGAGGTGATCACCGCCATTCCTTTCGTGAAGGCCGGCACGCTCAAGCCGCTGGCCGTGGCCTACAAGACGCGTGCGCCGTGGCTGCCCGATGTGCCGACCACGGCCGAGGCGGGGCTGCCGAACTTCGAGGTCACCTCGTGGTACGGCGTGGTGGTGCGCAGCGGCACGCCCGCACCGCTGGTGCAGCGGCTTTCGCGCGAGCTGCATGACATCGTGCAGACGGCGGATTTCAAGAAGCGCTACGACGACATCGGAGCGTTCACCGTCGGCAATACGCCGGAGGAATTCGGCCGCTTCATCCAGACGGAGACGGTGAAGTGGACTGCCGTCGTGAAACAGGCTGGTATTCAGCCGAACTGAAATCTATTGTTCGGGGCGTGATCATGCCGACGGGGGACATTCGCGGAGGGCAGGACCCGGTGGCCTGTGCACGCGCCCCGAACAAACCAGAGCCCCCAATGGACACCATCACCCCGACAGCACTGCAAGCCCTGCTCCTGGCAGAGCCCGCGACAGAACTCTCGCTGCTCGACGTGCGCGAGACCCGCTATTTCGTGCAGCGCCATCCCAACCTCGCGCGCAACGTGCCCTTCAGCGGACTCGAGCTGCAGATAGAAGCACTGGTGCCGCGCCGCACCACGCCGGTCGTGCTCTACGACGACCACGACGCATCCGATGGCGTGGCCCAGGCCGCCGCAATCGTGCTCAACCGGCTGGGCTACACCGACGTGCGCACCCTCAACGGCGGCCTGCAGCGTTGGCTAGGCGAGGGCCTGCCCGCCATCGACGGCTACGGCACCCTGGTCAAGGCCTTCGGCGACCGCGCCCGGCTGCACTACGGCACACCGGGCCTGCCCATCGAGGCTTTGCGGGAACGCCAGCGCGAAGGCCGGCCGACCACGCTCGTCGACGCGCGGCCGCATGCCGAGTTCAGGTTCCTCTCGCTGCCCGGCGCTCGCAACCATGCCGGCACCGAACTGGCCCTGCGCCGCTTCGAGGCGGACGAGGCCGACCACCTCTGGGCCATCAACTGCTTCAGCCGCACGCGCGGCATCGTCGGCGCGACCACGCTGCGGTTGCTGGGCCGTGCGCCCGACGCGGTGTTCTTGGAAGACGGCGTCATGGCCTGGGGCCTGCAAGGCGCGCCGACCGTGCAGAACGCCGCGCCCGACGATGAACTGCCGCCCGAATCGCCCGAAGTGCTGCGCCGGATTGCCGACGACCTGATCGGGCGCTTCGGGCTGCCCCTGGTGGATGCCGCCCAACTGGCCCGCTGGCGCGACGACGATGCGCGCACCCTCTACGTCTTCGACGTGCGTCCCGCCGCCGATCCGGCCTTGTCGGGCACCGACGTGCGCCAGGTACCCGGCGGCCAGTTGCTGATGCATTTCGAGAACCTCGTCGGCACGCGCGGCGCGCGCATCGTGCTGCTCGACGACCAGGCCCACCGGCTGCGCGCCGCCATCACGAGCTTCTGGCTCACCCAGCTCAACCAGGCCGAGGTCTACATCCTGGACGGCGAACTGGCGCCCGACCAGGCACCGCCCGCGCCCGGCACGACGGTCAGGGACGCCCCGGTTCCGATCGCCGCCGATGCCCTGGCCCGGCTGCGTAGCGACGGCGTCGTCACCGTGATCGACGTCGGCCCCAGCCTCGACTACGAACGCGGCCACCTGCCGGGCGCGCTCTACATGCTGCCGGCCTCGCTCGCGCCACTCGCCGAGCATGCCGCCCCCGGCCGCACGCTGGTCTTCACCTCGCCCGACGGCGTGGCCGCGGCCCGCGTGGCGCGCGACGCGCGCCAGCGCTGGCAGGAGGATTCGGGGGCGGTATTCACCTGGCTCCAGGGCGGAACACAGGGCTGGGGGGCTTCGGGACGGCCGCTTTCGACCGATTACGTGCCGCCCCAGCTCCTTACCCCCTTCGACGACGACTGGGGTTCGGTGATGCGCGTCTTCGGTCCGCGCCGCGATGCGGCCTGGGCCGACTATCTCGCGTGGGAGCGCGCGCTGGCCGAACGGGTCCTGCAGGACCCGTCCGTGCGTTTTCGCTTCTTTGCGCTCAGCGCGCGGGCGCCGGCGTAGGGTCGGGCAGCTCGATCTTGATGTCGAGCACTTCGAGGTTGTCCTGGGTCTCCAGGTGCACCTTGATGTCTTCCGCGTTGATCGACACGTACTTGGAAATCACCGCCACCAGCTCGCGCTGGAGTTCGGGCAGATAGTCGGGCCGCTTCTTGCCGCTGAGGCTGGACCGCTCGTGCGCGAGGATGATCTGCAGCCGCTCCTTCGCGACGCTGGCAGTCTTCTTCTTTTCGCCCAGCAGGAACGAGAGAAAGGACATGGCCTACTTGCCTCCGAAAATCCGCTTGAAGAAGCCCGGCTTCTCGGCGTCGACGAAGCGCATCGGCTTTTCTTCGCCCAAAAAGCGCGCGACCACGTCGCTGTAGGCCTGCGCCACGTCGGTGTCCTTGTCGTGGATCGCCGGCACGCCCTGGTTGGAGGCATGCAGCACGCTTTCCGACTCGGGAATCACGCCGATCAGCTTGATGCGCAGGATGTCCTGGATGTCTTCCAGCGACAGCATCTGCCCGCCCGCCACCCGATTCGGGTTGTAGCGGGTGATCAGCAGGTGCTCCTTGATGGGGTCGCTGCCGTCCTTGGCGCGCTTGGTCTTGCTGCTGAGCATGCCCAGGATGCGGTCCGAGTCGCGCACCGAGGACACCTCGGGGTTGGTGACGATCAGCGCCTCGTCGGCGAAGTGCATCGCCATCATGGCGCCGGTCTCGATGCCGGCGGGCGAGTCGCAGACGATGTATTCGAAGTCCATCGCGGCCAGGTCGGTCAGCACCTTCTCGACGCCTTCCTGGGTGAGCGCTTCCTTGTCGCGCGTCTGCGAAGCGGCCAGCACGAAGAGGTTTTCGCACTGCTTGTCCTTGATGAGAGCCTGGCTCAGGTTGGCTTCGCCCTGGATGACGTTGATCAGGTCGTACACCACGCGGCGTTCGCAGCCCATGATCAGGTCCAGGTTGCGCAGGCCCACGTCGAAGTCGATCACGGCCGTCTTCTTGCCCGCGAGCGCGAGCCCGGATGCGAAGCTGGCGCTCGTGGTCGTCTTGCCGACGCCGCCCTTGCCCGAAGTCACCACCACAATTTTGGCCATGGCCATTCCTTCTTGTTTCGATTCAGTTGTTGGTTGTCAGGGTCGCCGCTTTCCGTGAGCCTTCAGGGGCTCAGGGAATGGGATCGATCGCTATTTTTTTGCCGTCCAGGCGAACCTGGGCCGATTTTCCCAGCACCGAGTCGGGCAGCGCCACTTCGTTGGTCCGGTAGATGCCGGCGATGGCCACCAGCTGGGCTTCCATGCAGGTCGAGAAGATCCGGGCCTCGGTGTTGCCGCGCGCGCCGGCAATGGCCTTGCCGCGCAGCGGCGCGTACACATGCACATTGCCGTCGGCGATGACTTCGGCGCCGAAGCTGACCACGGCGGTCACCACCACGTCGCCGCCGCGGGCGTAGACCTGCTGGCCCGAACGCAGCGGCTTGTCGATCAGCAGCGTGCCGTTGGCCGGCACCGGCACCTCGCGCACGATCTGCGGGGCTTCGGACGGGGCGGGTTCCGCCGGCGGGACAGGGGGGCGCGGCGCCGGAGCCGACGGCATGGCCGCCACCGACAGGCCGGCCGCGCGCGCCGCCGCATGCTGGGCCGCATTGCCGCCGCGCACCGCGATGGGCTGCGTCTGGTGGCGCGCCAGCAGGCTGCGCAGGGCGGCGAAGTCGATGTCGCCGGCGGCCTCGCCACCCTCGCCCTGCGCTTCCTGCAGCAGCGAGAGGTCGATCACCACCGGCTCCTGCTCGAAGAAATCGGGCGAATCCGCCAGCTGGGCGTCGAGCGCCTCGGCCAGCACGTCCAGGTCGGACGTCTTGAGGATCACTGCGATCAGCGGCAGCGTGGCGCTCTTGAATTCGAAAACCGCCTTGGTGCGCGCGGCGGAGACATCGGCCATTGGAAAACGTCGGTGCGAAAAGCGTTGGAGTCTAACGGGCGCCGGCCAAACCCCGGTGAAGGGCCCCCGTCCGAAGCGCCCCGGGGAACACTTCTTTCATGAGGTTGCACTTTTCCGGGGTGGGGAGGCGCGCCGGTCGTCAGTTCTTCGAGCGGCCCAGCAGGGCGTACAGGATGATCGCGCCGAAGGTGGCGGTCCCGATGCCGCCCAGGGCGAAGTCGCCGAATTTCAGCGTGAAGTCGCCGGTGCCGATGATCAGCGTGATGGCCGCCACGATCAGGTTCTTGTTCTGCGAGAAGTCGACCTTGTTGTCGACCCAGATCTTGGCGCCGGCAATCGCGATCAGGCCGAACACCACGATGCTCACGCCGCCCATCACCGGCAGCGGAATGGCCTGGATCAGCGCGCCGAACTTGGGGCTGAAGCCCAGCACCAGCGCAATGAGCGCCGCCACCACGAACACCGCGGTGGAGTAGATGCGCGTGGCCGCCATCACGCCGATGTTCTCGGCATAGGTGGTCACGCCCGTGCCGCCGGCGCTGCCGCTCACCACCGTGGCGATGCCGTCGCCGATGAAGGCGCGGCCCATGTAGGCGTCCAGGTTGCGGCCGGTCATGGCGGTCACCGCCTTCAGGTGGCCGAGGTTCTCTGCCACCAGGATGATCGCCACCGGGGCGATCAGCAGCATCGCGTTGGCCGTGAACACCGGCGCGGTGAAGGTCGGCAGGCCGACCCAGGCCGCGTTGGCGATGCCGCTCAGGTCCACCGGCTTGCCCAGCCCCATGCCGTTGGTCAGCACTGCGTAGACCACGGTGGCCAGGATCAGCCCGACCAGGATCAGCAGGCGCTGCAGCATGCCGCGCGTGAACACCGCAACCAGACCGACGCACAGGAAGGTCACGGCCTGCATCCACGACTCGAAGTTGCTGGCCGCCATGTTCTTGATCGGCACGCTCGCCAGGTTGAGCCCGATCACCGCCACCACCGCGCCAGTGACCACCGGCGGCATGAAGCGCTCGATCCAGCCCGTGCCGATGGCCTGCACCAGCGCCCCGATCAGGATATACACCACCCCGCAGGCCACGATGCCCCCCAGCGCCACCGCGATGTTGGCGTTGGGCCCCTTGCCCGCGTAGCCGCTGGCCGCGATCACCACGCCGATGAAGGCGAAGCTCGAACCCAGGTAGCTGGGCACCTTGCCGCCGGTCACGAAGTAGAAGATGAGCGTGCCGATGCCGCTCATCAGAATGGCGATGTTGGGGCTGAAGCCCATCAGGATCGGTGCCAGCACCGTGGCGCCGAACATGGCAATGACGTGCTGCACGCCCATCGCGCCGGTCTGCAGCCAGGGCAGCCGCTCGTCGGGCGCGATGACCGCGCCGTTGGCCAGCGCGGACGCGGGCCGTTCAGTCCAGTTGAACATTCTTCTTTCTCCTCTTGTTGGGGGTGGTGGTGCGCGGTGGCCAGGACTGTCCCGGCTTTCCCGGGGCGTGATTGTGGGCGATGAACCCCACCCTGAACACCGGCACGCACCCTGCGCCGGAGAAAGAAAATCGCCGCCCTCAGCGCGGCTGCAGCACCGCCATCGTGATGCGCGAGACGCAGGTCAGCTCGCCCGCCTCGTTGGTCAGGTCGATCTGCCAGACCTGCGTGGTGCGGCCCCGGTGCACCGGCCGCGCCGTGCCGATCACCCAGCCGCTGGTGACCGAGCGGATGTGGTTCGCGTTGATGTCCAGCCCCACCGCGCGGTCGCCCTCCGGCGCGGAGTAGTGGGCGCCGCAGGAGCCCAGCGTCTCGGCCAGCACCACCGACACGCCGCCGTGCAGGATGCCGTAGGGCTGGCGGGTGCGCTCGTCGACCGGGCAGCGGGCACGGATGAAGTCGTCGCCCACCTCGAGGAACTCCATGCCCAGCGTGGAGACGGCGGTGCCGACATGGTTGCGGGTCAGCTCCTCGACGGAGATTTCTTTCTTCCAGATACGCATTCGGTTCTTCTTTCCTGTAAGAGGTAGCTAAAACTATAGCGACGGCGGCTGACATCGGCAGTCGCCTTTGCGTGTTAACTTGGGTCGATGAAGCACCCCGTCCGCCGCTGGCTCATCGGCATCGCCGCCGCCTTGGTGCTCGGCGCGGGCGTCCTGGTACTGGTGGTGCGCTCGAAGCTGCCGACCGACGAAGAGGTGGCCGCGAAGATTGCCGGGGGCTTCGAGCAGCGCTTCGGCGTGCCGCTGAAGGTGGGCGGCGCGCACTGGTCGCTGCTGCCGATGCCCATGCTGGTGCTGTCCGACGTCGCCACCGAGCAGCCCCGTCCCATCACCCTGCAACGCGTCACGCTGCGGCTCAAGCTGGCGCCGCTGCTGCACCGCGTCATTGCGCTGGACGACGTCGAGATCGAAAGCCTGGTGCTGCCGAGCGCTTCGGTGCGGGCCTTTCGCGGCAAGGGCCCCAAGCCCGCCGAGGGCGCAGCCCCCGTGGCGCTGCCGGCGCCGTGGACGCTGGCGCCGGTGCCCGTGGAACGGGTGCGCTGGCGCGACCTGAGCTGGATCGACCGGCGCGACATTGCGCTGGCCTACGACGGCGACATCTTCTTCGACCCGCAGTGGCGCCCGCGCCAGGCCCGCGTCGAGCGCGCGGGCATTACGCCGCCCGCCCGCCTGCGGCTGGACCGCGAAGCCGGGCAGGACCGCTGGCGCACCCGAATCGACGTGGGCGGCGGCACGTGGAACGGTGTCGCGCGTTTCGAGACGCTGGCCAGCGGCAAGCTGCGCGTGTCGGCCGAACTCGACCCGCGCCAGGTCGACATCGAAAGCCTGGTGCAGGCCTTCGACCGCCGCACCTCGGTGGCCGGCAAGGTCTCCGGCCACTCCACGCTGGTGGCCGAGGCCGACAGCGCCGAGGAACTGGGCGCGCTGGTCCGCAACCTGCACACCCGCACCACCTTTTCGGTGCAGCCCGCCACGCTCACCAAGCTGGACGTGGCCAAGGCCGTGACCACCGCCGGCATCAGCCGGGGCGGGCGCACGCCGCTGGACGAACTCTCGGGCACGCTCGACACCCAGGGCACCGAAAACGGGGTGGTGCTGCAGTATTCCAACCTCAAGGCCCGCTCCGGCGTGCTTACCGCCACCGGCAAGCTGAAGCTGTTCAACCGCAAGCTCGACGGCGAGATCGCGGTGGACCTGGTCGACGGCGTGGTCGGCGTGCCGCTCAAGATAGGCGGCACCGTGAGCGATCCCGAGCTGTCGCTGACCGGCGCGGCGCTCACGGGGGCGGCCATCGGCAGCGCGGTGCTGCCGGGCGTGGGCACGGCCATCGGGGCGCGCGTGGGGCAGCAGGTCGAGAAGCTGTTCGGCGGCGGCAAACCCGCGCCCGCCCAACCCGCGCCGAAACCTCCTAGCCGAAAGCCTTGATCACCGCGGGCACCGTCAGCACCGCCGTGTAGTAGCCCATGAACTGCACGCCGGTGTTGAAGCCGATGGCACGCGACAGCAGGCCGCCGAGCAGGCCCATCGTCAGGATCACCAGCAGCCCGAGCAACTGGCCTTCCCACACGCTGATCACCACGATCAGGCCGACGAAGGTCGCGATGATCGCCTCGTGGCTCACCTTGCGCGACACGAACAGCGCCGCGCGGCGCGCGAAGTTCATCGTGAACGGATAGGCCACCAGCGCCGCGAGCACCACCGCCAGCATGCCGTAGCCCAGGAACTCCCAGTGGCTCAGCAGGTTGTGCAGGTTGTGGGTCTGCCCCGTGGCCGAGTCGATGGTGAACACCGGCGGCGCGTTGAACAGCGGCGCGGCCGGCCCAGCCGCCACCGGGCTCAGCGGCAGGCCGATGGCGATCAGCGGGATCAGCGCCTCGGCGATGTAGGTGGCCTCGGTCACGCCGTTGCGCGCGGCCAGCGTGGTGGTGAGCCGGTGGTACGCATGCCGGATGCGCGAACCGACCAGCTCGCCCAGCACCACCGTCATCGCGACCGGGCTGAACACGAAGGTGGCGCTGGAGATCGTGGCCGTGGCGAGGGTCCACTTCACCTGGCCGCGGTCGAGCACCCTGAACGGATTGGGAAAGTAGCCCGACCAGCCCTTCACGTCCGGCGCGAGCGAGAAGGTGCGCACCTTCTCGCGCTTCATGCGCGCACGCGCCGCGGGCGAGATCACCGAGAACAGGTCGGCCACCAGCGGCCCGATGGCAATGCCCAGAAAGTAGCTGATGCTGAGCTTCACGCCGTACTTGCCGGTGAGCGCCTGCAGCGCCACGATCACCATCACGAAGGGCACCAGCGTCGCCACCGAGGCCCAGCGCCCGCTCGAGAAATACGCGATGGCCACGGCCGCCACCACGAAGATCCACGGCGCCGCCTTGGTGATGGCCGCGCCGTAGGGCGCCAGCAGCACCGCGAACAGCACGGCCAGCGGCACCGCGATGAAGGCCGCGATGATGGCGCCCGACACCATCTTGCGCAGCGCGATGTGCGGCACGCCCAGGTTGCGCAGCACGTTCGCGTCCTGCAGCAGCGGCGTGGCCATGGTGTCGCCCGGAATGCCCAGCAGCGCGGTGGGCACCGCGTGCGTCATGTGCTTGGCCACGGCGGCCGCCAGGAAGAAGGTGAACACGCCTTCGGGCGGCACGCCCAGCAGCACCACCAGCAGGGTGAGCGGCGCGAGCGTGGTGGTTTCGTCCGTGCCCGAGACGAGGCCGATGGCCGCGAACACGACGGCGCCGACCAGGCCCATGCCCGTGGCGACGAGGATCTGGTTCAGGAGTGCGGCATCGATCACGGCGCGGCCCCTTCGGTGCGTTGGGCGCGGGGCTCGTACGACGCGAACAGGTCGTAGATCTCGAGCTCCTTCATCTCGCGCACCACGGACGGCGGAAGGTCTTCCACCGAACCCAGGTCGCCGTGCTCGCCGGCCAGTTCGGCCAGCACCTCTTCGCGCCAGCGCGGATCGGCGGCCGCACCCTCGACGACCTCGCGCTTCGGCGTGAAGAGCTTCGCGCAGATCAGGCCCGACAGCACGCAGCCGCCCAGTCCGGCCAGCATGGCGTAGGCGCGTGCCAGCTCGGGCGTGCCGACCGCGCTCATGAGCACGCGGCTGGCCGCCAGGTAGCCCGTGAGGCTCACCGCGACGCCGATGACGATCGACCAGGCGAGATGGCCCAGGTCGGCCGTGTCGCCCCATATCTCCACCAGCCGCCAGCGGGCGGGCGTTGCACTGTCTGTGTTCATTTGTCGTTGTCTCCGTCTGTGGTTGTGTGACGGCCACCCCGGGTGGCCGCCGTGTCGTGCGCCTGCCTATTTCTTCTTGCGCAGCGCTTCGAGCAGCGCCACGGCGCGGTCGGTGCGCACGTCGTGCTCGGCCGCCATCTGCTTGGCGATGCTGTCGATCTCGTCGCCTGTGGCGCCCGCGACCAGCGCGATGTTGCGGGCATGCAGCGCCATGTGGCCGCGCTGGATGCCTTCGGTGGCGAGCGCGCGCAAGGCGCCGAGGTTCTGCGCGAGGCCCACGGCCACCGCGACTTCGCCGAGCTCCTGTGCCGACTTCACGCCGAGGATCTTCAGCGCGAGCCGCGCGAGCGGATGCGTCTTGGTCGCGCCGCCGACCAGGCCCACCGGCATCGGCATCTCGATGGTGCCGACCAGCGCGCCCGTGGTGTCCTTCTCCCAGGTGGTCAGCGAGGTGTAGCGCCCGCCGCGGCAGGCGTACGCATGCGCGCCGGCCTCGACCGCGCGCCAGTCGTTGCCGGTCGCGACGATCACCGGGTCGACGCCGTTCATGATGCCCTTGTTGTGCGTTGCGGCGCGGTAGGGGTCGATGGCCGCGAAGGTGTACGCGTCGATCACGCCCTCGACCACTTCTTCGCCGCTGCGCTCGCGCGTGGCCAGCACCTGGGGAGCCAGGCGCACGCGGGCACGCGCGAGCCGCAGGTCCGCCAGGTTCGAGAGGATGCGCAGGCGCACCGTGCCGCCCGTCAACTTCTCGACCAGCGGCGACACCGCCTCGGCCATGGTGTTGACCGTGTTCGCGCCCATCGCGTCGCGCACGTCGACGATCAGGTGCATCACCACCATCGCGCCGCGCGGCGTGTCGCCGAACACATGCACCTCGATGTCGCGGCAGCCGCCGCCCAGGCCGATCAGCACCTTGTCGCGGCTGTTCGCCACGGCCAGGATCTCGTCGCGCGCCCGCAGCAGAGCGAGCCGCGCGCCGTACGGGTCGGTGATGCCGATCAGCTGCACCTGCGCGCGCATCAGCGGTCCGGTGCTCGAAGCCTCGAAGCCGCCGCCCTCGCGCGCCAGCTTGGCCATGAAGGAAGCGGCGGCCACCACCGAGGGCTCTTCCACCGCCATCGGCACGAGATAGTCGCGCCCGTTCACGGTGAAGTTGCCGGCCACGCCCAGCGGCAGCTCGAAGGTGCCGATCACGTTCTCGACCATGCCGTTGGCGCGGTCCACGCTCAATGCGCCGGGGCCGGCAAGCAGCGCCACTTCGTCCTCGGTGAGCGACGCGGCCTGCGCGATGTGGGCGAAGCGCTGCGCGGGCGCGAGTGCGCGGAAGTTGGGAATGCGGGAATCGACGGCCATCGTTGCTTGTCTCTCGGGAAGATGAATTCGGGAGCAGGCAATTTAGGTCGGCTGTACCGCCGGCGGAAGGCACAGTTTGGCGGGACAGTGCGGACAGTGGTGCGCGAAGGCGGGGCGCTGTGTCACAGTCGGCGCCCATGACCACCATTGCCGATTCGCTCGCCGATGCCATCGCGCGCCAGATCGCCAGCGGCGCCTACAAGGCCGGCGACAAGCTGCCTTCCTTGCGCGAGCTCGCGCAGCTGCACCGCTATGCCAAGAACACCGTTGTCGCCGCCTTCGAGCTGCTGGTGTCGCGCGGGCTGGTCGAGCCGCGCCGCGGCTCGGGCTACTTCGTGCTGCCGCAGCAGCAGGCGGCCAGGCCGGTGGAAGAAGACGCCGGCAGCCTCGGCCGCGCCATGGACATCGTGTGGCTCATGCGCGAGCAGCTCAAGACGCAGCCCGACGCCATCGCCGTGGGCGACGGCTTTCCGCCGGTCGAATGGCTGGCCGACGTGCGGCTGGACAAATACCACCCGAAGGTCGTGCGCACCGGGCTCGGCGCGCTGTTCCGCTACGGCAGCCGCTTCGGCTATGCGCCGCTGCGCGACCACCTCGTGCGCAAGCTCGCCGACTTCGGCATCGGCGCCGAGCCCAGGCAGATCGTGCTGACGCATGGCGCCAACGAGGCGATGGACATCGTGATTCGCTACTTCGTGCCGCCCGGCGGAAAGGTGCTGGTGGACGACCCCGGCTACTACCCGCTGTTCGGCAAGCTCAAGCTCGCGGGCGCCCAGATGCTGGCCGTGCCGCGCCTGGCCGACGGCCCCGACCTCGACGTGCTGGAGCAGCTGCTCATTGCCGAGCGGCCGCGCCTGTTCTTCACGCAGTCGCTGGCGCACAACCCCACGGGCTCCGACATCTCGCCGGCCAAGGCGTTTCGCGTGCTGCAGCTGGCGCAGAAGTACGACCTGCTGATCGTCGAGAACGACCCGCTGGCCGACTTCAAGCCCACGGCCCTGCCGAGGCTCTCGGCGCTGGACCAGCTGGAACGCACCATCTACATCGGCAGCTTCTCGAAGTCGTTCTCGGCGGCGCTGCGCGTGGGCTTCATCGCCTGCGGGCCGGACCTTGCCAGCGACCTCGCGGACCTGAAGGCGCTGATCCACGTGAGCAGCTCGGAGTACAGCGAGCGCACGGTCGACGTGATCCTCAGCGAGGGCCACTACCAGCGGCACCTGAACCGCCTGCAGAACCGGCTGGGCGAAGCCACGCGCAACGCACTCAAGCTGTTCGACGCGGTGGACGCCGAGGTTTTCGCGCGCAGCCCGCAGTCGCTCTACATCTGGGCCGCGCTGCCCGGCGTCGACGATTCGCTGGCCTTTGCCCGCGAGTTGCTGCCGCGCAAGATCGTGATGGCGCCGGGGCGCATCTTCAGCGTCGATTCGACCCGGGTGTCGCGCTGGTCGCGCTTCAACGTGGGGGCCATGGCCGACCCGCGCTTCGCGAAGGCGCTGCGCACCGCGCTGCGGCGGCGCGGTGCGTGATCAGCCTCGGTCCATCGCGGTCAGTCGCAGTCAATCGCGATGGCGTTCGCGCAGCCGCTTGCGGTTGAGCTTGCCCACGGCGGTCTTCGGAATCTCGTCCGCGAAGATCACGCGCTGCGGCTTCTTGTACGAGGCCAGTTGCCCTGCCACGTGCGCAACCAGCTCGGCTTCGTTCGCCTGCTGGCCGGCGCGCAGCACCACCACCGCGGTGACGATCTCCACCCACTTCTCGTGCGGCAGCCCGATCACCGCGCACTCGCGCACCGCCGGGTGCGAGCTCAGCGCGTTCTCCACCTCGCGCGGGTACACGTTGTAGCCGCCGCTGATGATCATGTCGGAGGTGCGGTCCTTCAGGTGCAGGAAGCCGCGCTCGTCGAACACGCCCACGTCGCGGGTGCGCACCCAGCCGTCGGCGGTGAAGGTCTCGGCGTTCAGGCCGGCGGCGTTGTAGTAGCCCGTCACCGCCGAGGGCGCGCGCACGGCGATCTCGCCAGGCGTGCCGTGCGGCGCCTCGTTGCCGGCCTCGTCGAGCAGCCGCATCTCGATGTCGATCGCGGGCTGGCCGCAGGCGTCGAGCAGGTCGTCGGTGTGATCCTCGGGCCGCAGCACGGCCAGGCACAGCGGCACTTCGGTCTGGCCGTAGTACTGCCAGAAGCGATGCCGGCCCCAGGCCGCCATCGCGCGCTGGATCACGGGGCGCGGCATCGGCGACGCGCCGTAGATCACGTAGCGCAGCGCGGCCACGTCGGTGGTGGCGATGCCGGGATGCTCGAACAGCATCTGCAGCATCGTGGGCACCAGGTTGATGGCGGTGATGCGCTCGGCCTGCAGCGTGCGCAGGAACAGGCCCGGCTCGAAGCCCGGCAATATCACCGTGCGCGCGCCGCGCAGCCAGAAGGGCAGTACGAACACGCCGCTCGCGTGAATCAGCGAGGCCGCGTGCAGCATCGCGTCGTCGGGCGCGGCGGGCAGCAGGTTGAGCAGCACGTTGCGGCAGATGGCCGCATACGAGGCCTGCGTGTGCTGCGCCGCCTTCAGCGTGCCGGTGGTGCCCGAGGTGAAGAGCGTGAGCACCACGTCGTCGTGCGAAGGCGTGAAGGCGGGCGCCTGCGCCGGGTGCGCGCCGGCTTGCGCCAGCAGGTCGGCCGCGCCTTCGAGCGCCGCGCCCATGCCCATGCAGACCAGCGCCGGCACCGCTTCGCGCAGCGCGGCCGCGCGCTCGGCCAGGTCGGGGCCGAACACCAGGTGCGTGCTGCCTGTTTCCGCCACCATGCGCGCATGCTCGGCCAGCGACAGCCGCGAGTTCAGCGGCACGCGGTTGATGCCGGCCTTCACGCAGGCGAAGTCCAGCGGAACGCTGTGCAGGCCGTTGTTCAGCAGCAGCGCCACGCGCGTGTGCGGCGTTGCGCCGGCGGCGTGCAGCGCGTGCGCGATCCTGCTGCTCAGCTGGTCGACCTCGGTGAACGTGAGGCTGCTGTCGCCGAAGACGATGGCGGTGCGCTGGCCGTGCTGCAGCGCGCCGCGGCGGATCAGTTCGAGGTAGGTCGGGCCACGGGCCGGCGAGGCGGTCGCTGGTGGGGAATGCAAGGCTTGTCTCCTGTCGGGTTCTGTGGAATCGGAAAAACGTCGGATCGAAGGCGCCGCTTCAGCGCTTGAACTCGCCGTGGCGGCCGGCGCCGCCGGCAAAGCGCGCGGCCCCGGCCTCGCCCTCGGCGAAGACCATCGGCACGCCTTGCGCGCCTTCGCGGCGCAGGGCCTCGGCCAGCGGCATGTCCCACTGCTCGTAGGCGGACCGGCGGTCGGCCAGCATGCATTGCTGCGGGAACGCGGCGAGCTGGCGGGCCAGTTCCTGCGCGGCGGCCAGTGCGCCGCCGGGCGGCGTGACGCGGTTGGCCAGGCCCATCGCCAGCGCCTCGGCCGCGCCCACCGGGCGGCCGGAAAGAATCATGTCGAGCGCCCGGCCCATGCCCACGATGCGCGGCAGGCGCACCGTGCCGCCGTCGATCAGCGGCACGCCCCAGCGGCGGCAGAACACGCCGAACACCGCGTCTTCGTCGGCCACGCGCAGGTCGGCCAGCAGCGCGAGTTCGAGCCCGCCGGCCACCGCGTAGCCGTTCACCGCCGCGATCAGCGGCTTCGACAGCGCCATGCGCGTCGGGCCCATCGGGCCGCTGCCGCCACCTTCCAGGTCGAGTTCGTTGCGCCGGTCCGGGTCGCCCACGGCGGTGAGGTCGGCGCCCGCGCAGAAGTTGCCGCCCGCGCCGGTCAGCACCGCCACGCGCAGCGAATCGTCGGCCTCGAAGCGCTCGAAGGCCGCGCGCAGCTCGGCGGCCACGGCGCCGTCGACGGCATTGCGCTTGTCGGGACGGTTCAGCGTGATGGTGAAGACCGAGCGGTCTGCCTCGCAGTTCACGTATTGCATGGCCATGCGCGGCGTCCTTTCAGGGCAAAATTGCGGGAATGATCGTTCATGGTCATCGTAAGAAACATTTCATCATTACGCAAACATGGACAAGGTATGTAATGTTCAGGTCGCCATTCCCAGCGCGCCCGACCTGATCCTCGATCTGCTCGTGGCCGATGGCGGCCTGCTGAGTTCGCAGGCGCTGTGCCGCGCGGGCGCGCTCATGGGCATCGGCGAATCGACCCTGCGCGTGGGCCTGACGCGGCTGGCGGCCGACGGCAAGATCGCACGCGGCGAGCGCGGCAGCTACATGCTCAACCGCGACGGGCCGGCGCTGTCGCGCGCGGTCGACGACTGGCGCCACAAGCGGGCGCAGGCCATCGCATGGCGCGGCCACTGGCTGGCGGTGCACGACTCGGGCGTGGCGCGGGCAGACAAGACGGCATGGCGCCATCACAAGCTGGCGCTGTCGCTGCGCGGCTTCGCGGCGCTGCGCCCGGGGCTGCACATCCGGCCCGACAACCTCGCGGGTGGGCTGGAGGCCGAGCGCGCGCAGCTCGATGCGCTGGGCCTGTCGCCCGATGCGCTGGTGTTTCGCCTGGCCGACCTGGACGAGGCGGCGCAGGTCGCGGCGCGCAAGCTCTGGAACGTGCGCGCGCTGGAGGCCGACAGCCGGCGCCTGCAGGCCGGCCTGGAGCGCAGCGAGAAGCGGTTGCGCACCCAGCCGCTGGAGGCGGCGGTGCGCGAGTCGCTGCTGCTGGGCCGCGCCGTCATCGGGCACCTGATCCGCGACCCGCTGCTGCCGGCCGAACTCATGTCGCCGGCCCCGCGCACCGCGCTGCTGTCCGCCACCCGCCGCTACCAGGACAAGGCGCGGCAGCTGTGGCGCAAGTGGCTGGCGCTGCCCGCCGCTTGAGCCGCTTCAGTCCAGCCGTACCACCTGCGCGTCGCCGCCGGGCGTGCGCGCATGCAGGCGGTCCACCTCGGCGGCGCGGCGCGCCAGCACGGCGCGCTGGTTGATGTAGCCCTTGTCGGTGATCTCGCCCGCGTCCAGGCTCGGCGGCTCGGCCAGCACCAGCGCGCAGGCCGGGCATTGCGACGAGCCCGCGCCTTCGTCGCGCAGCGCGCGCAGCATGCCCGCGATGCGCTCGTGCAGGGCTTCGGCCGGCAACGCTGCCGCCTGGGGGCTCGGAAACACCAGCATGCCGATCTCGTCGCGGTCGTGCCCGGTGAGCACCACGTCCTGCGCGTGCGGCGCGAGCATCGACACCAGCTTCACGCGCAGCGTGCCCACCGACACCCAGGTGCCGCTGGAAAGCTTGAAGTCTTCCGCCACCCGGCCGTTGAAGATCACGCCCTGCGCGGGCTGGGCCGAGTCGGCGAGGAAGCCCGCGTCGCCGATGCGGTAGTAACCCTCTTCGTCGAAGGCCTGCGCCGTCTCGCGCGGTGCATCGCGATAGCCGGGGAACACCGAGACGCCCTTGACGCGCATCTCCAGCTTCTCGCCGTTGGGCACGAATTTCAGCTCCAGCCCCGGCAGCGGCGCGCCGATGCAGCCGGCGCCGTCGAGCTTCCAGTGCGCGGAGGTGATGGCGGGCGAGGTCTCCGTCGCGCCCCACGAGGTGGTGAGCCACAGCGGCCGGCTCGGGCGCACGCGCTTCGCCACCGCCTCGAGCCGCTGCCAGGTGGAGGGCGCGAGCGCCGCCGCCGCGTAGAACGCGAGCCGCAGGCGCGACAGCACCTCGGCGGCCAGCGCGTCGTCGGCTTCCAGGTACGGCAGCAGCATGTCGAAGCCGCGCGGCACGTTGAACAGCAGCGTCGGCTTCACCTCGCGCAGGTTGCGCACCGTCTTCTCGATCAGCCCCGGCGCGGGCCGGCCTTCGTCGATGTAGAGCGCGCCGCCGTGGCACAGCACCATGTGCAGGTTGTGGTTGCCGCCGAAGGTGTGGCTCCAGGGCAGCCAGTCGACCAGCACCGGGGCCTCCCGCGCGAGGAAGCGCCAGGTCTGCGCCATCATCTGCTGGTTGGCGCAGAGCATGCGGTGCGTGTTGACCACCACCTTGGGCTTGCCGGTGGAGCCGGAGGTCAGCAGGTACTTGGCGTGCGTGTCGGGCAGCACGGCGGCGAAGGCCTGCATGACGGCGGGTGTTTCCTTCACCGCGAGCAAGCGTTCGAATGGCACCGCACCGGGATGCGCATCGGCATTGCGGCTGAACACCGTGGCGGCCTCCACGCCGCAGCCCGCGAGCGAGCCGCCGTAGACCTTGGCGTCCGATGCATAGATGAGCGCGGGTTTCAGCGCCTGCAGCATGCCGTGCAGCCGCGACGTGTCTTTCGCCATGCGCGAGTAGGCGCTGGAGAGCGAACAGGCCGTGCGCCCGATGTGCATGGCCGCGAGCATCAGCACCGCGTGGTCGATGGCGTTGTCCGAGAGGATCACGACGGGCTGGCCCGCCGGCAGGTTCATGTCGAGCAGCGCCTGCGCGACGGCGCCGACGGCCTGGCGCAAGGCGCGGTAGTCGAGCTTGCGCCAGCCTTCGCCGGTCTCATCGCGCTCGGCGAGGGCCAGCGCGTCGGGTGTCTCGCGCGCCCAGCGTTCGATCCATTCGCCGATGCAGCGCGCATACGGCTTCAGCGCCACCGGCGAGCGCAGCGCGAACGAACCGTCGTCGAAGTCGATGCGTACCGTGCGGGGTGGGGCGATCAGGGTTTCGTCGTGGAGGAAATCGGTCATTTGTGTTTTCCGGCGGTTGTTCGGGGTGCGTGCACAGGCCACCGGGTACTCCCCTGCGCGAATGTCCCCCGGCGGCGAGAGCGCGCCCTGAACTCACAGCGCAACGCTTCCAAAGGCAAGGTCCAACTACTCGAGCTTGCCGCTATCAGCCTTCGCGCGAATCAGGTTTAACAGCAGGGTGTCGCGCGCCGCTTCGAGATCCGCCGTGCGGCGTTGACCCAGTTCCTCGTCGACGCCTTGCTTCACCTTCTGCTTGAGCTCCGCAGTCATCGACGGCGCGCCCAGGTCCTTCCACCAGTCCTCGATCGGCCCACCCAGGTGCGCCAGCACATGCTCGATGCCGCCCGCGCCGCCCGACAGGTGCAGGTTCATGAACGGCCCCATCACCGCCCAGCGCAGGCCGGGGCCGTGCGCGATGGCCGTGTCGATGTCGGCCACGCTCGCCACGCCTTCATCGACCAGGTGAAAAGCCTCGCGCCACAGCGCGGCCTGCAGCCGGTTCGCGATGTGGCCCTTGACCTCGCGCTTCACGTGGATCGGCCGCTTGCCGATGGCGGCGTAGAACGCCATCGTGCGTTCGATGGCCTCGGCCGAAGTCTGCTCGCCGCCGATCACCTCCACCAGCGGAATCAGGTGCGGCGGGTTGAACGGATGCCCCAGCACCACGCGCTGCGGATGCGCGCAGCCCGACTGCACGCCGCTGATCGCCAGGCCCGACGAACTCGAGGCGAGGATGGCCTCCGGCGGTGCCGCCGCGTCCATGCGCCGGAACAGGTCGATCTTGAAATCCATACGCTCGGGGCCGTTCTCCTGCACGAAGTCGGCCACCGACACCGCGTCTTCCAGGCTGTCGTGAAAGCGCAGCCGGTCGACCGACGCGCCCGGCGACAGGCCGAAGCGCTCCAGCGTGGGCCAGTGCTGCGCCACCGCCGCGCGCAGCCGCTCCTCGGCGCCGGGCGAAGGATCGGCCGCGTTCACGTCCAGCCCGTGCGCAAGAAAGTACGCGACCCAGCTCGCACCGATCACGCCGGTGCCCACCACCGCCACGCGCTTCACGTCCAGGGATGTGCTCATGTCGATTTCCACCGCGTGCAGCGGCTCTCCGCCTTGGTCGTCCATGCGGCCTCGCCGCGGATCGGCTCGACCACCTTGTAGTAGTCCCACGGCTCCTTCGACTCGGCCGGGGTCTTCACCTGCATCAGGTGCATGTCGTGCACCATCAGCCCGTCGTCGCGCAGCCAGCCGCCCTTGACGAACATGTCGTTGAATTTGGTCTTGCGCAGCTGCGCCATCACCTTGTCGGCATCGTCGCTGCCGGCGGCCTTCACCGCCTGCAGGTATTGCAGCGCGGCCGAGTAGTCGCCGGCATGGAACGAGGAGGGCATGCGTTTGTGCTTGTCGAAGAAGCGGCGCGACCACTCGCGCGACTCGGGGCTCTGGTTCCAGTACCAGCTGTCGGTGAGGTACATGCCCTGCGAGGTCTTCAGTCCCAGCGCGTGCACGTCGTTGATGGTGATGATCATGCCCGCCAGCTTCATGTTCTTGCCCAGGCCGAACTCCGCCGCCGACTTGATGGCGTTCACCGTGTCGCCGCCCGCGTTGGCCAGCGCCAGCACCTGGGCCTTCGAGTTCTGCGCCTGCAGCATGAACGACGAGAAATCGCTCGCGCCCAGCGGATGCTTGACCGAGCCGGCCACCGTGCCGCCGCTGGCCAGCACGGTCTTGGTCGCGTCGTTCTGCAAGGCCGCGCCGAAGGCGTAGTCGGCCGCCACGAAGTACCAGCTCTTGCCGCCGGCCTTGACCACCGCGCTCGCGGTGCCCCGCGCCATGGCCACCGTGTCGTAGGCGTAGTGCACCGTGTAGGGCGAGCAGTACTCGTTGGTGAGGCTCGATGCGCCCGAGCCCACCACGAAGTACGGCTTCTTCTTGTCCGCCGCCACGCCGGCCATGGCGATCGCCGCGCCCGAGTTGACGCCGCCGATCAGCATGTCGACCTTCTGCACGTCGAACCATTCGCGCGCCTTGGCGGCGGCGATGTCGGGCTTGTTCTGGTGGTCGGCCGTGACCAGTTCTATCTTCTTGCCGTCGATGGCGCCGCCCATGTCGGCGATGGCCATGCGGATGGCCTCGGCGCCGGCCGGGCCGTCGTAGTCGCGGTACAGGCCCGACATGTCGCTGATGAAGCCGATGCGGATCACGTCGTCGGACACCTGGGCCGAGGCGCCCGCCGAGAAGGCGGCGCCCAGCGCCAGGGCCAGAGCAGTGCGGGAAGCGTTCATGTGTTTGTCTCTGATCGTTGGTCGTTGTTGTGTGGTTCAGCCCAATGCGAACTCGGGCCGCGGCGTGCCCGTGCGCGGCAGGCCCATCATCTGCCGCGCCTCGGCCGGCGTGGCCACTTCCATGTCGAGCTCGCGGATCATCCGCACGATGCGCTCGGTGAGCTGCACGTTGGTGGCCAGCTCGCCCTGGCGGAAGTAGAGGTTGTCTTCCAGGCCCACGCGCGCATGGCCGCCCAGCAGCAGCGCCGCCACGTTGGCTTCGAGCTGCGACGGGCCGATGCCGCTCACGCAGAAGATGCTGCCCTTGGGCAGGGTGTCGACCATCATCTGCAGGAAGCGCGGCGAATACGGCATCGCGTTCTGGAAGTTGCGGTGCACGTTCATCACCAGGTTGATGAAGTAGGGCTCGTCGTCGTGGCCTTCCTGGATCAGCGTGGTCGTGTCCTGCAGGATGTGCGTGGGGCTGAACACCTCCCACTCGGGCTTGATGCCGCGCGCCTTCATGCCGGCGGCCAGCTCGCGCCCGCGGGTGATGGGCGTGTCCATCAGGATCTGCTTGCCCTCGAAGCTCAGGTTGAGCGTGGTGGCGTCGAGCGTGCACATCTCGGCGCCGGCGTCCATGCCCTTGATGCGCTCTTCCCACGCGATCTCCCAGCGATCGCCGGCCAGCGGCTTGACCATGTCGCCGTGCACGCCGCCGCCGGTGGAGTTGTTGATGACGATGTCGCTGCCGCCCGCACGGATGCGACTGTTGATGTCGCGGTACACGTCGGCATTGCAGGTGGCGCCGTCGTCCGGGCGGCGCGCATGGATGGCGACCACGCTGGCGCCGGCGTTCCAGCAGCGCAGCACGTCGGCGGCGATCTCGGCGGGCTGGGTGGGGAGGTGGGGGTTCTGCGATTTGTGCGCCATGCCGCCGGTGGGGGCGATGGTCACGATCACTTTGCGCTTCGACATGCTCGGAGGCTCCTGGTGTCTGTCTGTCATGGGGGCGCGCCATTATTTTTTGAGGCGCGCGCGCACTCAGTCATCGCGACGACATTTGGGGGCAGGGTTTACCTGCGCCAGCGGCTAAAGTCGCCACTGCCTTCCCCACTCTTCCTCACGCAGCAAGGAGCAGCGCCCATGAAATTCCTGCCTCTCGTCCTGGCGACCGCCGCCGCACTGATGACATCGGGCCTGGCGATGGCGCAGCCGGGGCCCAGCGCCACCTGCGCGGCCAAGCGCGACGCCATTTCGCGCGACATCGAAGCAGCCAAGGCCGACAACCAGACCCACCGCGTTCGCGGCCTCGAAAAGGCGCTGGCCGAAGTGCGCCGCAACTGCAGCGACGCCAAGCTGGCCGCCGAGCACCAGCAACGCGTGCGCAGCCAGGAGCGCAAGGTGGCGCAGCGCGAACGCGAGCTGCAGGAAGCCCGGCGCAAGGGCGATGCCGACAAGGTCGCGCGGCGCGAAGACAAGCTGCGCGAAGCGCAGGCGGAACTGCAGCGCATCAAGGACCTGCCGTAATCCTTTCAACGCCGCAGTGCGCCCCCGAGAGCCCATGCCCACGACCAAGCAATCCCTTCAGCACGCGTCGCTGACCATCCCGCAACTGCTGCAGGGCTCGGCCTGGTTTCCGCTGCTGGACGTGGCCGCGGGCGAGCGCGTGCTCGACGAGATGCGCGAGGTCGAGGTCGCGGCCGGCGCCGCGCTGTGCCGGCGCGGCGACACGCCGGCGCACTGGTACGGCACGCTCGAAGGGCTGCTCAAGTGGTCGATCACCTCGAGCGACGGGCGCTCGGTGACGCTGGGCGGGCTGTCGGTGGGCAGCTGGTTCGGCGAGGGCACGCTGCTGCGCGCGCTGCCGCGCTCGGCCGACATCATCGCGCTGCGGCCCAGCCGCGTGGCGCAGCTGCCGCTGGAGACCTTCGAGTGGCTGCATCGCACGCAGCGCGGCTTCGACCACTTTCTGCTGCAGCAGATCAACGAGCGGCTGCACTGGTTCATGGGCAGCTACGCGGCGCACCGCCTGCTCGACGCCGACAGCCAGGTGGCGCGCGCGCTGGCGGGGCTGTTCCACCCGTGGCTGCATCCGGGCAGCGAGCCGCACCTGCAGACCTCGCAGGAGGAGATCGCGAACCTGTCGGGCGTGTCGCGCCAGCGCTGCAACGCGGCGCTGAACCGGCTGAAGGAAGCGGGCTTTCTTCGCATCGAGTACGGCGGGATCACCGTGATCGATCTGGAAGGGTTGCGCCGCTTCATCAGCGAATGACGGACCGGCTCAGCGCGTGTGGTGCGACGGCGCCCGCTCGTACACCGGCGTGTCGATCCCTTCCATGCGCGCCTTCAGCTGCAGCGCCAGGAACTGCGAGTAGTGCCGCGACTGGTGCAGGTTGCCGCCGTGGAACCACAGGTTGTCGACCTGCGTCGGCTTCCACATGTTGCGCAGCTCGCCTTCCCACGGTCCCGGGTCCTTGGGCGTGTCGGAGCCCAGCCCCCAGCACTTGCCGACCTTGTCGGCGATCTCCGGCGAGATCAGGTCGGCCAGCCAGCCGTTCATGGAGCCGTAGCCGGTGGCGTACACCAGCAGGTCGGCCGGCAGCTCGGTGCCGTCGGTCAGCGTCACCGAGCGTTCGTTCACCCGCTCGATGTTCACGCCGCTCTTCAGGTGGATGCTGCCGTTGGCCACCAGCTCCGAGGCGCCCACGTCGATGTAGTAGCCCGAGCCGCGGCGCAGGTACTTCATGAACAGGCCCGAGCCGTCGACGCCGAAGTCCAGCAGGAAGCCCGCCTTCTCCAGCCGCGCGTACAGGTCGGCGTCGCGCTTCTTCATCTCCTCGTATACCGGGATGTGGAAGGTGTGCATGATCTTGTAGGGCACCGACGCGAAGATCAGGTCGCCCTTGTGGTGATCGATGCCGTTCCTCACCGCCTGCTCGGAGTAGAGCTCGCCCAGCGCCAGCTCCATCAAGGACTGCGAGGGCGCGATGTGCGTCGACGAGCGCTGGATCATCGTCACGTCCGCGCCGTGTTCCCACAGCGCCGCGCAGATGTCGTGCGCCGAGTTGTTCGAGCCCAGCACCACGCACTTCTTGCCCGCGTAGGCCTCGGACCCCGGGTGCTGGCTGGAATGGTGCTGGTCGCCCTTGAAGTTCTCCGCGCCCGCCACCTTCGGAACGTTCGGATAGCCCGAGACGCCGAGGGCGAACACCAGCTGCCTCGGCCGCAGCACCACCGGCTTGCCCTCGCGCTCGACCGTCACTTCCCAGCGCTGCGTGGCTTCGTCGAAGCGGGCCTTCCTGGCGGTGGTGGAGCTCCAGTAGTTCAGCTCCATGATCTTCGTGTACATCTCCAGCCAGTCGCCGATCTTGTCCTTGGGCGCGAACACCGGCCAGTCGTCCGGAAAGGGCATGTAGGGCAGGTGGTCGTACCAGACCGGGTCGTGCAGGCACAGCGACTTGTAGCGCTTGCGCCAGGAGTCGCCGGCCTTCGCGTTGCGCTCCACGATGATGGCCGGCACGCCCAGGCGCCGCAGCCGCGCTCCGAGCGCGATGCCGCCCTGGCCGCCGCCGATGATGACCACCTCGGGCTGCTCGGTGTAGCCCAGCGCCGCCTCTTCGTCGCGGCGCTTCTCCAGCCAGTTCTTGCGACCCTTGTGCACGCCATGCTCCGCGCCCTTGACGCGGTTGTCGCCCGTCTTTTCCTCGAAGCCCTTCAGCTCGGTCATGGTGGTGAGCAGCGTCCAGGCCTTGCCGTTGCGAAGCCGCAGGTGGCCGCGCCCGCGCGCCACGCGCGTCTCGAAAGTAAACCATGCATCGACCACGCCATCGGCCTCGGTCGCTTCGCCTTCCACTGTGAAGGCCGTGGGCTGCGTGTCGGCCAGCCGGGCCTGCAGCATCGCGCGGATGGCGGCCGGGCCTTCCTGCGTGCGGATGTTCCAGGTGAAGGCGACGAGGTCGCGCCAGAAGCTGTCGGGCTCGAAGAGCGCGACGGCCGCGTCGATGTCGCTGCGCGCGAGCGCGGCGGCGAAGTCGGCGAGCCATTGGGAAGCGGCCTGGGTGGGGCCGCTCGGGCTGAGGGTCGGGTCTGTCATTGAATGTCTCCGGAGCGTCGTTGATGGATGCGCGGCGCCGTGGCGCGGGGCGCGACGTGCATGGCGCACCTTTCGTGCCGCGCGGCGGGCCACGAGAAATCAATGAGTTGTGTGGTGTTTTGTCGCACTGCCGCTGTCGTGTCTCACGTTCAGTGCGACGGGTTTGCGATGCCGTGAGACGCATGCGTCCCTGTTGTTAAAACCTTGGAATTACTTCAAAGGGCGTGTCGTGCGCCTTAACTGAACAATGTGGCGTGAAGACGACTTTCGGTAGGCCTTTTATCTTCATAAACGAAGGTTGTCGTTACATTCGCAAGGGCCCCGGCGCCGCCGGGGTGCATTGATCTATACGAATTCAGAGGGACAAAGAGATGAGGGAAAGCATTGGTACCGCGTTTGCCGCGGCCTTGGTGTTGGGTCTTGCCGGTTGCGGCGGCGGCGGTGGCGGGGGAGGAGGCGTGCCGTTGCTTCCGATCGCGGTCGCGCCTGCCCCAGCCCCGGCCCCGCAACCGCCTGCTGCAGCGGAGTTGAAGCTCACGGTCGAGATCGCGGGTGCCGCCGCGACGCCGGACGGTTCCGGCAAGTACGGCGTATTGCCCGGCCAGCAAGTGACGATCAAAGCCAGCGACAACGTTGCATGGGCGGGCGACGCCGGCGTCAGCGTCGTGACGCGCACGGATGTCGACACCACCGTCACACAGTGGGTCTCGCGTTTTACCAATTCCAGCAAGACGCAGACCGGCACCTACAAGCTCGTGGCCAACGCCTCGGAAGGCCGCTCGAAGGAGCTGAACTTCATCGTGCAGACCGGCGACTATCGCAATGGTGACTACACGGTGTTCGCCGCCAATGGCTCTCGCCACAAGCTCAGCATCGACTTCGAGAAGGCCACCTACAGCATGACGGACACGGCCGGCAACACGACTTCCGGCGCGCTGACGCCACCTTCTTCCCCGACATACGACGGCGACTGGAAGGTGCAGAACAGCCGAATCACCGGCACCAACGTCTCGTCGTTCTGGGTTGTGGGTGACAACATCCTTGGCGGCTTCCCGTTCGAGAAGCCTTTCTCGACGCCGGTGTCTTACGCGGCAGCACCCCTGGTGGCGACGCGCGCGTTCGTCCTCACGCAAAGCAAGCTGGACGGCACATATGACCGCGCCCGCATCAGCTTCTCGGCCTCGGGTGGCGAGTCGGCCATCGCGCAGATCCAGATCTCGGGCGGCGGCACCGTGATGAAGCAGTGCACCAACCAGATCATCTACCGCATCGACAGTTGTCCGGCGGGAAGCGTGGTGACTAGCGCGGTTGAAGCGGATGCCGAGCCTGGCATGTGGCAGCTGAAGAATCCGGCGGACGGTACCTTGCTGGGCCGTTTCGGTGTTGCGATGATCGATGGCGACAAGACCTATCTGAGCGCCGGGACTTCGCCTGCCGACGGAACGCAAGTTCTGGCGATCGGCGTGCCGGCAGCGTCGGAGTACGTGGGCTTCATGACCGGCATGGGCTGGTCGACGAGCGGCACGATGGACATGACGATCGCTTCCCTGACGCAATATCAGATGGTCCAGACCGGCGACAACTCCGCCGTCTTCAACCTTGCCGTGAACGCTCTCGGCGCTTCGTCGCCCGTTGGCATCCGTTCGGCCGAATCGGGCGGTGATTTCTTCTTCACGATGCGTTCGAAGCGGCTCGACGTGCTGATCGGCGCACGCAGCCCGTCGGCCCGCGCAGGTTTCCTGCACCTGGGCTTCATCCAGTAAGTCATAGACGCGGCCGGTCTGGCCGCCAACGAAGCCCGCAGGCCGTCAGAGGCGCTGCGGGCTTTTTTCATGGGCGCTGCGTTTGCCTGAAACGCGTGGCAAGCAATGGTGCATGTGCTGCTCATGGGCCAATGAAAGGCAGCGCAGTTCCCCGTTCTTGCAATGCATGCATTCTTCCGAAAGTTGAGCATCGTATAAACTTGAACGACGTTCAAAATTCGAGGGCAAGAACTTGCCGGCACCTGAACTCCCCGGCCGCCGCGAACGCCGCCGCGCCCAGACACTTGACCACGTGGCCGCCACCGCCATGCGCCTCTTCGAGTCGCAGGGCTACGACGCCACGACCATGGAGCAGATCGCCCAGCAGTCGGACCTTGCTAAGGGCACGCTCTACAACCACTTCCCGACCAAGGACGCGATCCTCGCGCACTGGGTGCACCTGAAGCTCGCGGACGACACACAGCGCCTGCATGCCGCCATCGACTGGCAAGCCGGCTTCGGCGAACAGCTCTCGCATCTGCTGGAGGCGTCGACCGAATGGACCGGGCAGCATCGCGACCACCTGCTCGACTACTTCCGCTTCCGTTTCCTCAACATTGAGAGCGAGCTCCAGGGCGGTGGCGCCAAAAGCAACAGCGGCGACCTCCCGCGCGATCTCATCGGCCTCTTCGACGCACTGATCGCCGCGGCCCAGAAGAACGGCACCCTGCGCACCGACGTGTCCTCCGCGCACCTCGCCTCGCTGCTGCATCACCTGTACTTCGGTGCGCTGATGCGCTGGCTCACGCTGCCGGGGCTGGTGCTGCGCGAGGAGTTCGCGGTGATCGCCGATCTCTTCATCACCGGCGCGCAGGCGGGCAAGGACGCGAAGGCCGCGCGCAGGAAGCAGCAGCCATGAAGATCGCCGTCGTCACCTACGGCACCGAGGGCGACGCCCGGCCGCTCGCCGCACTGTGCCGCGCGCTGGACGATGCCGGCCACGGCTCGGTGCTGCTGGCGGACGCCTCCACCCTCGGCACCACGCAGCGGCTGGGCGTGCGCTCCCATGCACTGACCGGCGACATCCAGGGCACGCTGGCCAGCGTGATCGCGCTCGGCAACCGTCCGGCGGCGGCCATGAAGGCGCTGGCCGCCATCGCCAACGAGAACGCCACGACATGGCTGCGGCAGACCGTCGAAGCAGCGAGCGGCTGCGACGCGATCGTTTGCTCGGGCCTCGCCGCCTTCACCGGCCTCTCGGCGGCCGAGGCGTTGCGCGTGCCGGCCATCGGGGCGGGCATGTTCCCGCTCACGCCCACGGCGGCCTTCGCCTCGCCCTTCCTGCCGCCCGCACGGGTGCCGCGCCTGCTGCGCCGCGCGAGCCATCACTTCATCAACGCGATGCTCTGGCGTGCCTTCCGGCCGGCGATCAACGCCGCGCGCGCCGAGGTCGGCAAGCTGCCGTCGCGGCGCGCGATGTGGAACGCGCACCCGATGCTCTACGGCGTTTCTCCGAGCCTCGTGCCGAGGCCGGCCGACTGGCCGGACAACGCCATGGTCTGCGGCCAGTGGATTCCTCCTGCGCAGGATTGGAGTGCGCCGCCCGACCTGGAGGCGTTCCTCGACGCGGGCGAACCGCCGGTCTACGTGGGCTTCGGCAGCATGACCGGCTTCGACAGGCAGCGACTGCGGACCACGGTGATCGACGGCGTCGCCGGGCGCCGCGCGCTGTTGTACGCCGGCTGGGGCGGCATCGACACGCAGGGCCTGCCTTCCAACTTCCATGTGGTGGGCGACACGCCGCACGACTGGCTGCTTCCGCGCACCGCGCTGGTGGTGCATCACGGCGGCTCGGGCACGAGCCACTCGGCCTCGCGCGCCGGCGTGCCCTCGGTCGTCGTGCCCTTCGCGGGTGACCAGCCTTTCTGGGCGCACCGGCTGGCCGAGGCCGGCGTCGCGCCGCCGGCGGTAGCGGGTGGGCGCCTGCAGGCGGCCGATCTCGCACGCGGCATCGCCTTCGCTGAGGACGAACAGGTTCGCGCGCGGGCCAGGGCGCTGGGCGAACGGATGCGCGCGGAAGACGGCCTTGGGCAGGCCGTGGCCGCGATCGAGCGCTTCGTGCCTGCCGCGGCCTGAGACTGTCGCAGCTACCCGCGGCGCGGCACCACGATGCCCAGCCGCTTCATGTGCCGGTAGGCGGTCGCGCGGCTCATGCCTAGCTCGTCGGCTGCGTGCGCCACACGCCAGCGGTGGCGCTTCAGCGCGTCGAGCAGTCGTCTGGCTTCGGCGGCCACGTCTTCATCTGGCTCCGTGTCGCAGACCGTGTCCGCGCGCGCCTGCAGCTGCAGGTCCTGCGCGCTCACGCTCGCGCCGGTGCAAAGTGCCAGCGCGAGTCGCAGCGCATTGCGCAGCTCCCGCAGGTTGCCCGGCCAGTCGTGCGCCAGCAGCCGTTGCATCGCCTCTTCCGACAGCCGTGCCGGCGAAGGCATTGCCGCGGCTTCCTCGTTGAACATGCCTTCGATCAGGTAGCGCATGTCGCCGCGCGCGCGCAGCGGCGGCAGCTTCAGCACCGCGCCGCACAGGCGGTAGTAGAGGTCCTCGCGGAAGCGCCCCGACGCCACCAGCCCGGGCAGGTGCCGGTGCGTGGCCGCCACCACCGCGATGTCCACCCGCTGCGGCGACTCGGCGCCCAGCGGCAGCACCTCGCCCTCGGAGAGCACGCGCAGCAGCCGCGTCTGCAGCGCCATCGGCATGTCGCCGATCTCGTCGAGGAACAGCGTGCCCCTGTCGGCCTGCGCGATCAGCCCCTTCATGCCCTTGGCGCGTCCGCCCGTGAAACTGCCGGGCGTGTAGCCGAACAGCTCGCTCTCGATCAGCGAATCGGGAATGGCCGCGCAGTTCACCGCCACGAAGGGCATTGCCGCGCGGCTGCTCGCGCTGTGCAGGGCGCGCGCCAGCACTTCCTTGCCGCTGCCGGTCTCGCCTTCGACCAGCACGTGGATCCCGCGGTCGACAAGGCGGCGCGCCTGCGCGAGCAGCTTCTGCATCGCCGGGTCGTCGCCCGCGATGCGCTCCAGCGGCGGCAGGCGGTCGGAAGGGCGCGCGCTCGGCGCGGCGGTCGCGGGGGCCTGCGCCCTGCGCGAGCGCGGCGCGATCAGCGAGGCGTGGTATTCGCCGCCGCCCGGCAGCAGCACCGTGTGCGCGAACGGCATCAGTGGCGATATCGCGCCGCCGTTGCCGATGCGCCAGATCGCATCCATCGGCATGTGCAGCAGCTCCGACACCGCGCCGCTCAACGCATGGCCGGCAAAGGCCTGCCGCGCGCCGCCGTTGGCGCCCGCCAGCGTGCCGCCGTCGTCGAAGGCCAGCATCACCTCGCCGGCCACGTCGACCAGCCCGAAGGCGCTGCCCAGCCGCAGGATCCAGTGGCCGCGGAAGTTGCGCAGGAAATCGGCGTCCTCGATCATCCGCGCATACATCGACACCAGGTGCCGCACGAGGTGCTGGCTCTCCTTGGCCTCTGGCGAGCGCAACGCCGACACGTCGAGAATGGCCGTGAGCTTGCCGCTGTGGTCGAACAGCGGCGCGGTGGTGCAGGTGAGGGCGATGTGCGTGGCGTCGAAGTGCTCGGTCTGGTGGCAGGTCATCGGCTGGCGCTCGACCAGGCAGGTGCCCACGCCGCAGGTGCCGGCATGCGCTTCGTTCCAGTCGGCCCCCAGGTACAGGCCGGCCTTGCGCAGCTGGTCGTCCCACGCGGGGTTGCCGATGTAGTCGACCGTGATGCCCTCGGCGTCGGTCAGCAGCACCATGTAGCCCAGGTCGGCCACGCGGCGGTAGATGTCTTCCATGCCCGCCCGCGCGGCCCGCAGGAAGTGCTCCAGCTGCTGCTGGTGCGCGCGCACCTCCTGCGCCGGCAGGATGCGCGCGGGCGTCGGCTTCGACGGATCGAGCCCGTGGTCGCGCACGCAGCGCGCCCACGACTTGTGGACCAGGCTCTGCGTCGGATCGGCCAGCGCCGCGCCGGTGGCGATCGAATAGACGTTGTCGATGTGACGCGATTGCAGGGAAGTCATGCTCAACCTCGCTGTGCCGGGGCAGCCGGACATCATTCGGCTGCCGCACTGTCGCAGGCCAGAGGTTAAACCCGGTGAAGTCCGAAGACCGCCTTTGTGCTTTGCAACAGAGTGTGCGAACCCGCTTCTCGCTTTTCTTTCAGCGGCAGGCGTAGCTGGAGGCCGCCTTCACGTCCCCGCCCAGGTAGGCGATCTTCTTCGGATAGGTGCAAAGCGGCCGTGCGAGCGACTTGTCGGCGTTCTGCAGCACCAGGGCATCCGGAGCCACGCCCTTCTCGACCCAGTCGGTCAGCGCCGTGAAGAGCTGGTTCGGCGCCGGCAGCGGCGGGTTGGCCGCGGGGCTCGTGCCCGCGAGGCCGTTGACCGAGCCCACGCCGGCGCAGTGGCCCATCGCCGGGATCTCCACGTAGCGGTAGAACTTCTGCAGTGCATCGATGCCGCCCATCGCCTTCGCTGCGCGCTCGTAGTAGTTGGCCGTGCCCGAGCTCGGAATCAGCTGGTCGGCCAGCCCGTGGTACGCCAGCAGCTTGGCGCCGCGATCGCGGAAGCGGGTGAGGTCGGGGTTGTCGGCGTTGATGTTCGCAAAGGCCGTCTGCAGCGCCTTGCCGCGGTCGCTCGCGTTGGCAAGCTGTGCATACGAGAGTCCCTTCCACTTGTCCGCGCCGTTGCCCGTGGCGTTGATGAAGTCCGGCGTGGCGAGCGTCGGGTCCTGCAGGTTGAGCGCCACCTGGTGCGCGGCGATGTGGAAGGGGGCGGGCACGCCGCCCACCGAGTCGGCCAGCGAGAGGCCGGGCACGCCGGGGCTGTTGAGTGCCGTGCCGCGCGTGAGGCCGTACCAGAGCTGGTTCGACGCCAGCGTGGCGCCGTAGCCGATGTCGCTCGCGGGTGCCGGCGCGCTGCCGTCGCGCGTCTGGCCGTACCAGATCTTGTTGACGGCCTGGGCCTGCGCGGTGCTCAGGCAGGCGGCGGTGGCGTTGGTGCCGCCGCTGCCGGTGCACAGCACGCTGGTGTCCTGCGCGGGGTCGTACTTGCAGGCGGCCGGGTCGCTGACGAAGCCGTCGTGCTGGCCGGTGAGTGCGCTGTCGCAGGCGCTCACCGCCGACGAGGACACCAGCGCCAGCTGGTCCGGCGTGAGCGGCGTGCCGCCGAGGTCGCGCTGCATCACGACCTGCGGGTACAGCTCGGCGGTGATGAAGTTGGTCCAGTTGATCGCGCTGTTGCCGGCCAGGATGCCGTCGAAGTCGTCGGGGTTCACCTGGGCCTGCATGTGGCCCTGGCGCCCGCCGGTGGAGCAGCCGTCCCAGTAGGCGTACTTCGCGTCGCGCTGGTAGAAGCCGGCCGCCAGTGCCTTGGCCTTCACGGCCATCTGGTGGATGCCGCGGCTCGCGAAGTCGGTCCACAGCGTGGTGTTGATGGTGCCGTCGGGGTTCATCGCGAACGAACCGTCGACCGAAGGCAGCGGTGCCTTCGACGCATGGCCCGCGTCGGTCACCGCGCTCACCGAGCCTTCGCCGGCCGCGATCGCGGCGGCATTCGCGCCGCCGATCTGCGTCTTCGCGCCGATGCCCGCGTCGCCCACGAAGCCGCCGCCGCCGAGCACGCGGATGCGGTTGTTCCACGCGGCCTGCGAAGGCAGCCACACCTCGATGCCGATGCCCGGCGAGGTCGAGGGCGCATCGGCCGGCCCGGCGTGGCCCGGTCCGACGTTGAGCTTGACCATGCACACGTCGCTGGCCGCGACCGTGCCCGAGGCCTTGCCGTCGAGGTTCAGGTCGTCGCCCTTGTGGAACTGCCTCACCACAGTCACGGTGGTGTCGGCGTCGGGCTTGAACGCGGACTTCAGGCTCTCGTCGCAGGCCAGGGCCACCGGCGCGGCGGACGGTGGCGGCGCCGGAGCGGGAACGATGGGCAGCACGGCAGGGCCCGACGAACTGCTGCCGCCACAGGCGGTGAGCGCGGCGGCGGCAGCCAGGCTCAGGCAGAAGGCGGCGGCCGCACGGGCGGCGCCGCGCCGTTCATGTTCGATGGGGGTGATGGGGGTGGGCGTCGGCATCTTCTCGTCTCCTGTTGTGTAGAGACATGAATTTGCCCGCGCCCCCAGCGGCGGTATATCGACATGCGATCACCGCTTGCAGGATTCCTTCACCCGTCCCCGGGACTTACCCGCGCCGCGCGCGTGCCGGCGTGGTGCCCACCATCTGGCGGAACACCTGGGTGAAGTGCGCCTGGCTGGAGAAGCCCACGGCCTGTGCGATCTCGGCTAGCGACTGGTTGCCGCCGAGCAGCGACAGCGCATGGCGCACGCGCTGCTCCATCACGTAGCGGTAAGGCGTCGCGCCCGTGCTGGCGCGGAAGAGCCGCGTGAAATGCACGGCGCTCAGGTGCAGCTCGGCCGCGAGTTCGTCGATGCCGAAGTCTTCGGCCAGATGCTGCATGACCCAGTCGTACACCTTGCGCAGGTCGGTCTGCGAGAGCCGCCCGCGCGGACGCCGCGCGCTGCCCGTGGCGCCATAGCGGTTCTGCAGGTAGCTCGCGAGCGCCATCGACAGGCCCTGCGCGTGCATGCGCCCGGAACTGCAGCCGCGCTCCACCTCGTCGCGCATGGCGATGGCCAGCGCCGACAGCGTGGCGTCGGTGGTCGACAGGTGGGTCTGCAGGTGCAGCGCGCCGTCGCTCTCGGGCATGAGGCTGCGCAGTGCCTCGGGGCGGATCTCCACCGCGATCATTTCCTCGACGTGGCCGCTCCAGCAGGCGCGATCTACCTCGTAGCCCTGCTCGAAGATGAACATGCCACCCGCATGCGCCTCGAAGGGCAGCACGCGCCGGCCGCGCGTCATCGCGCCCTTCACATGGCCGCGCACGCACAGGCCGATCAGCGGGTGCGGGTTGTAGCAGGGCGGGTTCTCGCCGTCGCCCGTCATCGCGCGCACCTCGAGCGCGAAGCCCTGCCACGGCGTGGCCTGTGCGTCGATCAGCATCCGGGCCTCGTTGCGCAGGGGCCTGCCCGCGGCGTCGATGAGGCTGATCTCGCGGGGCACGGCGCTTGCGCCTTCGTGGGATGCGGCGTGCCTAGACGCCCAGCAGTTCTTCCAGCGCCTGCGGCTCGCCCAGCAGGTCGGCCGACGCTCCGTGCCGCACGATCTGCCCCTTCTCCATCACCACCGCCAGGTCGGTGTGCGCAAGCACCTTGCGGTAGTCGCGGTCGACGATCAGCGTGGCGATGCCGGTCGCGCGGATCTCGCCGATCACGCGCCAGATCTCGGCCACGATCAGCGGCGCCAGGCCTTCGGTGGCCTCGTCGAGGATCAGCAGGCGCGGGTTGGTCATGAGCGCGCGGCCGATGGACAGCATCTGCTGCTCGCCGCCCGACAGCTGCTGGCCGCCGTGCGACAGCCGCTCGGACAGGCGCGGAAACGTCGCCATGACGCGGTCGAAGGTCCATTCGCGCCGGCCGTCGATGCCGGCGCGCTCGCTCATCACGAGGTTCTCGCGCACCGACAGGTTGGGGAAGATGCCGCGCCCTTCGGGCACGTAGCCGATGCCCAGGCGTGCCATCTTCTCGGGCGGCAGGCCGGTGACGGTGCGGCCGTCGACCTGCACTTCGCCGGAGGCGGGGCGCACGTAGCCCATCATCGTGCGGATCAGCGTGGTCTTGCCCATGCCGTTGCGCCCGAGCAGGCCGACCGAAGTGGCCGCCGGAATGCCGGCATGCACGCCGCGCAGGATGTGGCTGTTGCCGTAGTAGGTGTTGAGGTCGCGGACGATCAGCATCAGTGTTGTTCCTCGCCCAGGTAGGCGGTGCGCACTTCGGGGTTCTCGCGGATCTCCTTGGGGTTGCCCGTGGCGATGACCGTGCCGTTCACCATCACCGTGATGCGGTCGGCAATGCGGAACACCGCGTCCATGTCGTGCTCCACCAGCAGGATGGCGTGCGTGGCCTTCAGCCGCGCGAGCAGGGTGAGCATGCGGTCGGTCTCTTCGGCGCCCATGCCGGCGAGCGGCTCGTCCAGCAGCAGCACGCGCGGGTTGGTGGCCAGGCACATGGCCACTTCGAGCTGCCGCTGCGCGCCGTGGCTCATGGTGCCGGCGATGCGCAGCGCTTCGTCCGCGAGGCCCGCGGCTTCGAGCGCGGCGTCGGCCGCGGCGTTGCTCGTGGCGCAGTGCTGCGACGACTGCCAGATGGCCCACGGCCTGGCGTTCGCCGCCTGCGCGGCAAGGCGGCAGTTCTCGCGCACGCTGAACTCCGGGAAGATGGTCGTGCGCTGGTAGCTGCGGCCCACGCCGTCGCGCGCGCGCTTCGACTGCGCGCGGCCGGTGATGTCCACGCCGTTGAGGCTGATGCGCCCTTCGGAGGCCGCGATCTCGCCCGAGAGCATGTTGATGAGCGTCGACTTGCCCGCGCCGTTGGTGCCGATCACGGCATGGACCTCGCCGATGTGCAGGTCGAGCGTGACGGCGTTGACGGCGGTGAGGCCGCCGAAGCGGCGCGTGAGTTTTTCGACGGAGAGCAGTGCATTCATGATCTTGCTCCTTCCCCTTCCGGGGGAAGGTCGGGATGGGGGCATGCGGTCTTTGATGCTGCGCGGCGTTGGAGGCCGCGTGCCCCCACCCCGGCCCTTCCCCGGGAGGGGAGGGAGAAACGCGGGGTCATGCGGCCCCCTTCGGCGATAGGCGCTGCACCAGGCCGATCAGGCCCTTCGGCAGCAGCGCCACGAACACGATGATCGTCAGCCCCAGCGTCAGCTGCCAGTGGTCGGCCAGCGGACCCATCACGGCATGCGTCGAGAAGATCTCCTTGAGCAGCGTGAACGCGATGGCGCCGATCACCGCGCCGCGCAGGTGGCCGAGGCCGCCGAGAATCACCATCAGCAGCACTTCGCCCGAGTTGTGCCATGCCATCAGCTCGGGGTTGACCACGCCGTCGCGCGAAGCCAGCAGGAAGCCCGCGAGTCCGGCCAGCGCACCCGCCAGCACGAAGGCCGCGAGCTTGTAGCCGTACACCGAGAACCCGGCCGCGCGCATGCGCTGCTCGTTCACGCGGATGCCCGCCAGTGCCGCGCCGAAGCGCGAGCGGCGAATCAGCGCCAGCAGCCCGTAGGTGAACACCAGCGACGCCAGCACCACGTAGAACAGCACCGTGCGGTTCTCCAGGTCGAGCGCGCCGAGGGCAGGCCGCACGTACATGTAGATGCCGTCGCTGCCGCCGCCCACCTTGGTGTCGTGGAACACGAAGAAGGCCATCTGCGCGAAGGCCAGCGTCACCATGATGAAGTACACGCCGCGCGTTCGCAGGCTCAGCGCGCCGACGAAGAGGGCGTACAGCGCCGCCGCGCCCATGGCCAGCGGCAGCAGCAGCGCGAAGTTGCCGCCTTCGCTGCCCGAGGCCAGCACGGTGACGTACGCGCCGATGCCGTAGAACGCCGCGTGGCCCAGGCTCACCAGGCCGGTCATGCCGACCAGCAGCTCCAGGCTCAGCGCGAAGATCGACAGGATCATGATCTTCACGACGAAGTCCGACATGTAGTTGCCCATCAGCGGACCGGCCACGCCGATGGCGACGGCGCAGATCACGGGCACGAGGAACGCGCTCTTCTTCATGGCCGCCTCCCCATCAGCCCCTCGGGCTTCCAGATCAGCACGATGGCCATCAGCAGGTAGATGCCGATGCCGCTCAGGTCCGCGAAGAAAACCTTGCCGAAGGTGTCGACGAAGCCCACCAGCAGCGAGGCCACCAGCGCCCCGGTGATGGAGCCGATGCCGCCGATCACCACCAGCACGAAGCAGATGATGAGCACGCTCGCGCCCATGTTCGGATACACCGAGGACATCGGCGCGGCGATCATGCCGGCCAGCGCCGCGAGCGCCACGCCGGCGGCGAACACGATGCGGTAGAGCCGCTTCACGTCGATGCCCAGGCCGCGCACCATGTCGCGATTGCTCGCGCCGGCGCGGATCATCATGCCCAGCCGCGTGCGGTTGACCACCCAGTACAGGCCCACCGCCAGCACGATGCAGGCGGCCGAGGCGAAGAGGCGGTACCACGGATAGCTCATGACGCTGCCCAGCGCGAAGCTGCCGTCGAGCCATGCGGGCACCTTCACGCCGTGCACGTCGTTGCCCACGAGGATGGAGCGCAGCTCCTCGAACACCAGGATCAGGCCGTAGGTCATCAGCACCTGCTGCAGGTGGTCGCGCTGGTAGAGGTAGCTGAAGAAGGCCCATTCGAGCAGGTAGCCGAAGACGGCCGCCAGCACCACGCCGGCCACCAGCATCAGCAGGAACTGGTCACCGAACAGCGGCGCGAGCGAGAACGCCATGTACGCGCCGATCATGTAGAAGCTGCCGTGGGCGAGGTTGATGACGCCCATGATCCCGAAGATCAGCGTCAGCCCCGAGGCCACGAGAAAGAGCAGCAGCCCGTACTGAACGGAGTTCAGGCACTGGACCAAGAAAGTTCCGAAATCCACGTTGGAGGTTCTCTCAGGGCGGAATCGTTGAGGAAGGATGCAGTGCGCGAGACACCGCGGAACCGGCTTTGCCGGGCCGCAGGTGTCGCCCCCTGCAAGGGGGAAGGCGTAGCGACACGAAGTGCGCGAAGCCTGGGGGTGTGCCCTGGCTTACATCCTGCAGCCGCGGGCCGGATCTGCGAGACCCTTGATCGCGGTGCTCACCAGCTTGTTTTCCTTGCCGTCCACCTTGCGCAGGTAGATGTCCTGCACCGGGTTGTGCGACTTGCTCACGGTGAACGCGCCGCGCGGGCTGTCGATCTTCGCCTTCTCGACCGCGGCCGCGAACTCGGCCTTCTTCGAGATGTCGCCCTTGGTGGCGTTCAGGCCCACGCCTAGCATCTGCGCGGCGTCGTAGCCTTGCACCGCGTACACGTCGGGCTGCAACTTGAAGGACTTGGCGTAGGCGGTGCGGAAGGCGTTGTCGCGCGGGGTGTTGAGGCCGTCGGCATAGTGCAGCGTGGTCAGCATGCCTTGCGCCGACTCGCCCTGCGCGTCGAGCGTGCCGTCGGTCAGGAAGCCGGGGCCGTACAGCGGAATGGTCTTGTTCAGGCCCGCGGCCTGGTAGTCCTTGACGAACTTCACGGCGCCGCCGCCCGCGAAGAAGGCATACACCGCATCGGGCTTGGCCGCCGCGATCTCGGTCAGCAGCGCTTGGAACTCCACGTTGGGGAAGGGCAGGGTGAGCTGCTTGTCGACCTTGCCGCCGTTCTTCTCGAAGCCTTCCTTGAAGCCGTTGACCGACTCGTCGCCGGCCGCGTACTTCCAGGTGATGGTCATGGCCTTCTTCTTGCCCTGCTGCTTGGCGGCCACTTCGCCCATGGCGTAGGCCGGCTGCCAGTTGCTGAACGAGCTGCGGAAGATGTTGGGCGCGCACATCGGGCCGGTGACGGCGTCGGCGCCGGCGTTCGGCACGATCAGCACGGTGCCGCTTTCCTTCGCGGCCTTGGCCATGGCCATTGCCACGCCGGAGTGCACCGTGCCGACGATCACGTCGACGTTGTCGCGCTTGATGAGCTTGTTGACGTTGTCGGTGGCCTTGGCGGGGTCGGACTCGTCGTCCACCTTGAAGTATTCGATCTCACGGCCGGCGAGCTTGCCGCCCTGCTCGTCAACGTAGAGCTTGAAGCCGTTCTCGATGGCCACGCCCAGCGCGGTGTAGGTGCCGCTGTAGGGCAGCATCAGGCCGACCTTGAGTTTGCCCGTGCCCTGGGCGCCGGCGGCCGAAGCCAGGGCGGCAAAGGCGATGGCGGTGAGTGCCAGCCGTGCTGTGCGAATGGTCATGGTGTTTGTCTCCTGTTTTTGGTGATGAAAGAAGCGGTGGCGACGATGACACGATCGGGCTGATCGCGATGCGGGGAATGCCCGCATTCAGGGATTTCGAGCAGCTCGCAAACACCACCGGCACGTGCCGCGATGCCGCGGATCTGCGCCAGCGTGCCGTATTCGTCGTCGATGCCCTGCACGGCGAACACAGGGCAGCGGATGGCGTTCAGCTCGGCCTCGATGTTCCAGTCGCGAAACGGCGGATGCAGCCAGATGCGGTTCCAGCCCCAGAAGGCGGAGTCGGCGCTGTCGTGGTAGCGGCCGAGCTTCTTGGGCAGATCGGTGCCCAGGTAGGCGGTGCGGGCGATCTCGATGTTCGCGACGGTGATGTCTTCCACGAAGATGTGCGGCGCGAGCACCACGAGGCCCTCGACCTTGTCGGGAAAGCGCGATGCGTACAGCAGCGAGATGGAGCCGCCGTCGCTGTGGCCGAAGAGCCAGGGCTTTTCGTCGTCGAGCTTCAATGCCGCGAAGAGCGCGGGCAGCACCTCGTGCGCCTGGCGGTGCATGAAGTCGACGTCCCAGATTTCGTCATCGGCGCGCGGCGTGGAGCGGCCGTAGCCCGGGCGCGAGAACACGAGGCCGCGGGCATTCGCGGCTTCGCAGACTTGCGCGGGAAAGTCCTTCCACATGGCGACGGAGCCGAGGCCTTCGTGGAGGAAGACGATCAGCGGGCCGTCGGTGCGCTCGGGGGCGATCCACTGGCATTCGATCTGCACGGTGCGGCCGCGCCAGTCGATGGTGGCGAACTGGGTGGTGCTCATCGCATTGCTCCTTCCCCTTCCGGGGGAAGGCTGGGATGGGGGCTCGCGGCGCAGGCAGAGGCGGGGCTTTTGCGAAGGCTGCTTGCCCCCACCCCAGCCCTCCCCCGGGAGGGGAGGGAGCAAGACAGAAACAGCGCGCCCGTCATGCCTGCTTTTCCTTCTCACGCAACCTGAACCGCTGGATCTTCCCCGTCGCCGTCTTCGGCAGCTCGCTCACGAACTCCAGGAAGCGCGGGTACTTGTAGGGCGCCAGCCGTTCCTTCACGAAGGCCTTCAGCTCTTCCTCGCTGGCCGCGGCGCCGTCCTTCAGCACCACGAAGGCCTTGGTCTTCGTCAGGCCCTCGGTGTCTTCCTTGCCGATGACGGCGGCCTCGAGCACCGAGGGGTGCTGCATCAGCGTGGCCTCGACCTCGAAGGGCGACACGTAGATGCCGCTGACCTTCAGCATGTCGTCGCTGCGGCCGGCATACGTGAAGTAGCCGTCGGCGTCGCGCGTGTATTTGTCGCCGCTCTTGGTCCAGCCGCCCTGGAAGGTCTCGCGCGACTTCTCGCGGTTGGTCCAGTACATCAGCGCGGAGCTGGGGCCGCGGATGTAGAGGTCGCCCACCTCGCCGTCGGGCACCGGGCGGCCATCTTCGCCGCGCAGCTCGACCTCGTAGCCGTCCACCGGCTTGCCGGTGGTGCCGTAGCGGATGTCGCCGGGCCGGTTGGAGATGAAGATGTGCAGCATCTCCGTGGAGCCGATGCCGTCGATGATCTCGCAGCCGAACTGCGCCTTGAAGCGCTGCGCGATCTCGCCCGGCAGCGCCTCGCCGGCCGAGGAGCACATGCGCAGCGCCACTGCTTCGCGCGCGGGCAGCTTCGGCGAGGCGAGCATGCCCGCGAAGCCCGTGGGCGCGCCGAAGAACACGGTGGGCTTGTGCTCCATCCATCGGCGGAAGGTGGCGTCTGGCGTGGGGCGCTCGGCCATCAGCACCACGGTCGCGCCCACGGAGAGCGGGAAGGTCAGCGCATTGCCCAGGCCGTAGGCGAAGTACATCTTGGCGGCCGAGAAGCACACGTCGTCCTCGGTGAGCGCGAGCACCGGCTTGCCGTACAGCTCGGCCGTCCACCACAGGTTGGCGTGCGTGTGCACGGTGCCCTTGGGCTTGCCGGTCGAGCCGGACGAATACAGCCAGAAGCCCGGGTCGTCGGACGTGGTGTTCACCGGCGATGCCAGGGGCTCGGCGGCGGCGATGGCGGCGTCGAATTCCCGAGCGCCGTCCGGCAGCGGGCCGGCGGGCTGCGACACGAACATCGCCTGCACTTCGTGTCCGCCGCGTGCCATGGCTTCCTGCAGCGTCGGCAGCAGCGCGCCCGACACCAGCACCGCCTGCGCGCGGCTGTGGTCGAGCATGTAGGCGTAGTCGTCGGGCGTGAGCAGCGTGTTGACGGCAACCGGCACGATGCCGGCATACAGGCAGCCGAGGAAGCTCACCGGCCAGTCGTTGCCGTCGAGCATCAGCAGCAGCACGCGTTCCTCGCGCCGGATGCCGGCCGCCTTCAGCGCGGCGGCCAGCCGGCGCGCGCGCTCCTCGAGCTGGCCGTAGCTCAGCGTGCCGCGGTCGTCGATGTAGGCGGTGCGCGCGGCGCGGCCGCGGTTGAGTGCGAACAGATGCTCGGCGAAGTTGAATCGTGCGGGCGGGGTCATGTCTTGTCTCCTTCGGCCGGGGGTGTTGTTCTAGAGGCCGAGCGCGGCGATGACGCCGGGGCTGGCCTGCACCGCGCTGCGGCGGTGATAGAAGTCGAGCGCGCGCAGCCCGCCCAGTTCGGCGCCGCCGCCCGCGCGGCCGGGGCCGCCGTGCTGCGACATCGGCATCACGTTGCCGTGGCCGGTGTGGGCTTGCGCCACTTCGGGGCTGATGACGTGCACGCGGCCGTGGCTGGGCGCGACCGACACGGCGGCCTGCGCCAGGGCCGTGTCGTCGCTGCCATATAGGGATGTGACCAGCGAACCCTGGCCGCGATGCGCCAGCGCGATGCCGTGCGCAAGGTCGCGATAAGGCAGCAGCGTGGCGACAGGGCCGAACACTTCCACGTCATGCACGCGCTGCGCCGCGTCGGCGTCGCGCGCGCCGAGCAGCACGGGGCCGATGCAGGCGGCCACGGCCGGGTCGGCATCGACCAGGGGCTTGTCGCGGCCGTCGTGCAGCACTGTGGTCTGCGCGGCCAGCGCGTCCAGCCCTTCGCGCACCGCGTTCAGCTGCGCGCGGCTCACCAGCGAACCCATGCGCACGCTCTCGTTGCGCGGATTGCCGACGGTCACGCCCGCGAGCTTGGCGCCGATGGCCTCGGCGGCCGCGTCGTAGAGCTCAGCGGGAACCAGGATGCGGCGGATGGCGGTGCACTTCTGGCCCGACTTGACCGTCATCTCGCGCACCACTTCGCGCACCAGCAGGTTGAAGGCTTCGCTGCCGGGCGCGGCGCCGGGCAGCAGCAGGGCGCTGTTGAGGCTGTCGGCCTCGATGTTCACGCGCACCGAGCGCTCGGCCACCGCGGGGTGCGAGCGGATCACCGCCGCCGTCTCGGCCGAACCGGTGAAAGAGGCCACGTCGAAGGGCTGCAGCGCATCCATCAGGCCAGCCGAGCTGCCGCATACGACGGAAAGCGCGCCGGCGGGCAGCACGCCCGCGTCGATCACATCGCGCACCATGCGCTGCGTGAGCCAGGCGGTGGCCGTGGCGGGCTTCACGATCACCGGCACGCCCGACAACAGCGCGGGCGCCGCCTTTTCCCACAGCCCCCACGAGGGGAAGTTGAAGGCGTTGATGAACAGCGCCACGCCATGCGTCGGCACCTGCAGGTGCTGCGACTGGAACACGGGCTCCTTGCCGAGCTTGACCGCGTCGCCGTCGCGCAGCGCGCGCACGTCGCCGAGGGCGTCGCCCCATTTGGCGTACTGGCCGAGGGTGAAGATCGCGCCGTCGATGTCCACGGCCGAGTCGTTCTTCACCGTGCCGGAGTTGGCGGTGGCGATCTCGTAATAGGCATCGCGGTTGGCCTGCAGCACCTTCACGATCGCGGCCAGCAGGCCCGCGCGCTGGCGGTAGGTGAGGGCGCGCAGCGCGTTGCCGCCCTGTTCGCGCGCGAAGGCAAAGGCGGCGGGCAGGTCGAGGCCGGTGGCGTCGACGCGCGCGAGTTCGGTGCCGAGCACCGGGTCGAACAGCGGCGTGCCGGTGCCCGAGCCGTTTTGCCAGCGGCCGGCGACGTAGTTGGAAAGAAGCTCGGTCATTCGATGGGTCTCAACGTGGGCAGATTCGGGGAACACCGCGGAACCGGCTTTGCCGGGCCGCTGGTGTTGCCCCCGGCGAGGGGGTTGGCGGCCACACGAAGTGGGCAAGCCTGGGGGGAGTACTTCATACGGTGAACTTGATCTGCCCTTCGGGCAGGAGATACAGGACGAGCGCGCGGCCCTGGGCCACGGTCGGGCGGTGTGCGGTGCCCGGGCCGTAGACGCACCAGCCGGCGGGCCGGCCGTCGAAGGTGGCGGGGTGGTTGTCCAGCGGCATGATCAGGTCGATTTCGCCGTTGGGGTGCGTGTGGTGCGGGCCGGCGATGTCCTGCATGTCGACCACGTCGACCGAGAAGCGGTGCAGCGCGTCTTCGGCCTTGAAGACGCGGCCGTACCTGATGCCGCCGCCTTCGCGTTCGCAGAGCCAGCCTTCGGCGACACCGTCGATGCAGGCCTGGCGCAGCGCCTCGAAGCTGGCGCTGCCCGCGCCGTGGGTGGCGTTGAGCCACTGGTCGAGCGCGCTGTCGAGCGGCTTGCCGGCGATCTCGGCGGTCAGGCCGGCAATCAGCTGGTGAAATGCTTCCTTGCCGGTGGCGGGTGTGTTGCGGTCGGACATCGTGAGGCCTCGAACTTATGAACTACCTTGCAGGAATGCTGCGTGTGCAGTATCTTGCTTGTGGCCGAACAATAAGCATCGAGACAATGAGTGTCAAGCAATATAGTGCATCTATGGTGTTTACCCTGAGCGCGCACAATCCCGGCGAAGAACGAGGAATTGCATGAACGAGCATGTAGACGCGGTGCTGGCCACCGCGCCCGAAAGCGCCGCCGGCGGTAACGGCGCCGCGCCCGCCGGGGAGGTCAAGAATCCGCTGCTGGTGGCGTTGGGCGATCGCGTGCGCAACCTGCGCGCGCAGCGCGGCCTCACGCGCAAGGCGGTGGCGCTGTCGGCCGAGGTGTCGGAGCGGCACCTGGCCAATCTCGAATACGGCATCGGCAACGCGTCGATCCTGGTGCTGCAGCAGGTGGCCGGGGCGCTGCACTGCTCGCTGGCCGAGCTGGTGGGCGACGTCACGACCAGTTCTCCCGAATGGCTGCTGATCCGCGAGCTGCTCGAGCACCGCAGCGAGGCCGACCTGCGCCGAGTGCGCGTGGCGCTCGGCGAACTGCTGGGTACCGCCTCGGTCGACCCGGCGCGGCACCGGCGCATCGCGCTGGTGGGCCTGCGCGGCGCGGGCAAGTCGACGCTGGGGCAGATGCTGGCCGAAGACCTGGAGATTCCGTTCATCGAGCTGAGCCGCGAGATCGAGAAGCTGGCGGGTTGCAGCGTGCGCGAGATCCACGACCTGTACGGCACCAACGCCTACCGCCGCTACGAGCGCCGCGCGCTGGAAGAGGCGGTGCAGATCTACAGCGAGGTGGTGATCGCCACGCCCGGCGGCATCGTCTCCGACCCGGCCACCTTCAACGAGCTGCTCGCGCACTGCACCACGGTGTGGCTGCAGGCCGCGCCCGAGGAGCACATGGGCCGCGTGGCCGCGCAGGGCGACACCCGTCCGATGGCCGCCAGCAAAGAGGCGATGGAAGACCTGCGCCGCATCCTGAACGGCCGCGCCGCTTTCTATTCGAAGGCCGACCTGTCGGTGGACACCAGCGGAAGGACGCTTTCGCAGAGCTTCCAGGCGCTGCGGGCTGCGACCCGCCAGTCCATGGGCCTGGCCTAGGCGCCTGGCGGGCTTCTGAAATCTGAAAAAAAGTGCAGCAGGCATTGACTTGCCTGTTCGTATGCAGCATGATGCATGTCATCGGAGCAGTAAAGTGCATTATCTTTCCTGTTCACGGTGTTCCGAACACTGCCCCACAGGAGACTTCCGCATGACCGACACCACCACGCTCCAGGCGCCCCCGCGCGTCGACTACCGCACTGAACCCGGCCAGTACCGCCACTGGTCGCTGAGCTTCGACGGCGCCATCGCGCGCCTCGTGCTCGACATCGCGGAAGACGCCGGCATCCGCCCCGGCTACAAGCTCAAGCTCAACAGCTACGACCTGGGCGTGGACATCGAACTGAACGACGCGCTCAACCGCGTGCGCTTCGAGCACCCCGAAGTGCGCAGCGTCATCGTCACCAGCGGCAAAGACCGCATCTTCTGCTCGGGCGCCAACATCTTCATGCTGGGTGTCTCCAGCCACGCCTGGAAGGTCAACTTCTGCAAGTTCACCAACGAGACGCGCAACGGCATCGAAGACTCTTCGAAGCACTCGGGCCTGAAGTTCCTCGCGGCCGTGAACGGCGCCTGCGCGGGCGGCGGCTACGAACTGGCGCTGGCCTGCGACGAGATCCTGCTGGTGGACGACCGCTCCTCCGCCGTGTCGCTGCCCGAAGTGCCGCTCCTGGGCGTGCTGCCCGGCACCGGCGGCCTGACCCGCGTGACCGACAAGCGCCATGTGCGCCATGACCTCGCCGACATCTTCTGCACCAGCGTCGAAGGCGTGCGCGGCCAGCGCGCGGTCGACTGGCGCCTGGTCGACGCCGTGGCCAAGCCCGCGCAGTTCGCAGCCGCGGTGCAGGACCGCGCTTCGCAGCTCGCGGCCGGCAGCGACCGCCCGGCCGGCGGCAAGGGCGTGGCCCTGACCCGCCTGGAGCGCACCGACAGCGCCGATGGCATCGCCTACTCGCACGTCAACGTGCAGATCGACCGCAGCAAGCGCACCGCCACCATCACGGTGAAGGCGCCCACCGGCACGCAACCGGCCGACGTGGCAGCCATCGAAGCGGCGGGCGCCGCCTGGTGGCCGCTGGCGATGTGCCGCGAACTCGACGACGCCATCCTCAACCTGCGCACCAACGAACTCGACATCGGCACCTGGCTGCTCAAGACCGAGGGCGACGCCGCCGCCGTGCTCGCATCCGACGCCGTGATGTTCGCCAACAAAGACCACTGGCTGGTGCGCGAAACCGTCGGCGCGCTGCGCCGCACGCTGGCGCGTCTGGACGTTTCGTCGCGCAGCCTGTTCGCGCTGGTCGAGGCCGGTTCGTGCTTCGCCGGCACGCTGGCCGAACTGGCTTTTGCCGCCGACCGCACCTACATGCTCGCGCTGCCCGACGACGCCGAGCGCGCGCCCAAGCTCACGCTGGACGAATTCAACTTCGGCTTCTTCCCGATGGTGAACGACCAGAGCCGCCTGCAGCGCCGCTTCTATGAAGAAGCCGCGCCGCTCGAAGCCGCCCGCGCCGCCGCCGGCAAGCCGCTGGACGCCGACGAGGCGCTGAAGCTGGGCCTGGTGACCGCCGCGCCCGACGACATCGACTGGGACGACGAGATCCGCATCGCCATCGAGGAGCGCGCCGCCATGTCGCCCGATGCGCTCACCGGCCTGGAAGCCAACCTGCGCTTCGCGAGCAAGGAAAACATGGCCACCCGCATCTTCGGCCGGCTCACCGCCTGGCAGAACTGGATCTTCAACCGCCCCAACGCCGTCGGCGAGAAGGGCGCGCTGAAGGTCTACGGCACCGGCCAGAAGGCCGGCTTCGACATGAACCGCGTCTGATAGCGCAGCCCCGCAAGAACCCAAGGAACAACGATGAGCACGATCAACTACAGCGAGAAGATCCCCAACAACGTCAACCTCGGCGAAGACCGCACGCTGCAGCGCGCGCTCGAAGGCTGGCAGCCCAACTTCATCAACTGGTGGGACGACGTGGGCCCCGAAGGCTCGACCAACCACGAGGTGTACCTGCGCACGGCCGTGAGCGTCGACCCGCAGGGCTGGGCCCAGTTCGGCCACGTGAAGATGCGCGACTACCGCTGGGGCATCTTCCTGAACCCGGGCGACGCCAACCGCGAGATCCACTTCGGCGACCACAAGGGCGAGAAGGCCTGGCAGGACGTGCCCGGCGAGCACCGCGCCAACCTGCGCCGCATCATCGTGACGCAGGGCGACACCGAGCCGGCGTCGGTCGAGCAGCAGCGCCACCTGGGTCTCACGGCGCCCAGCATGTACGACCTGCGCAACCTGTTCCAGATCAACGTGGAAGAAGGCCGCCACCTGTGGGCCATGGTGTACCTGCTGCAGAAGCACTTCGGCCGCGACGGCCGCGAGGAAGCCGACGCACTGCTGCAGCGCACCTCGGGCGACGACAACAACCCGCGCATCCTGGGCGCCTTCAACGAGAAGACGCCCGACTGGCTCGCGTTCTTCATGTTCACGTACTTCACCGACCGCGACGGCAAGTTCCAGCTGGCCGCGCTGGCCGAGAGCGCGTTCGACCCGCTCGCGCGCACCACGAAGTTCATGCTGACCGAAGAGGCGCACCACATGTTCGTGGGCGAGAGCGGCGTGTCGCGCGTCATCGCGCGCACCGCGCAGGTCATGAACGAGCTGAAGACCGACGACGCGCAGAAGGTGCGCGCGGCCGGCGCCATCGACCTGGGCACCATCCAGCGCTACCTGAATTTCCACTACAGCGTGACCATCGACCTGTTCGGCGCCGACCAGTCGAGCAACGCCGCCATCTTCTACAGCTCGGGCCTGAAGGGCCGCTACGAGGAAGGCAAGCGCGAGGACGACCACGTGCTCAAAGGCCAGACCTACAAGGTGCTGGAAGTCAAGGACGGCCAGCTCGTCGAGAAGGACGTGCCGATGCTCAACGCGCTGAACGAAGTGCTGCGCGACGACTTCATCAAGGACTCGGTGGCCGGCGTGAACCGCTGGAACAAGGTGCTCGAGAAGGCCGGCATCCCGACGCGCCTGAGCGTGCCGCACAAGGCCTTCAACCGCCAGATCGGCGCGCTCGCGGGCATCAAGATGTCGCCCGACGGCCGCGTGGTGAACGAGATGGAATGGGCCGCCAAGCGCGACGAGTGGCTGCCGAGTTCCGAAGACTTCGCTTTCGTGGCATCGTTGATGGGCCGCGTGGTGGAGCCGGGCAAGTTCGCCGGCTGGATTTCGCCGCCGGTGATGGGCATCAACCGGCAGCCGGTGGATTTCGAGTACGTCCGCTTCGGTTGATTGAGGTATTTCGGTATTGCTCCTTCCCCTTCCGGGGGAAGGCTGGGATGGGGGCCAGCAGCGTGACCACGACAAGCGCCGCAAGCCCCCACCCAACCCTCCCCCGAAAGGGGAGGGCTCTAGGAGAACAACATGGACATGGCCGTTGAAGCCGGAGTCATCAAGCAGCACCTGATCGACCCCGAGATCTGCATCCGCTGCAACACCTGCGAGGCCATCTGCCCCGTGAACGCGATCACGCACGACGACAACAACTACGTCGTGCGGGCCGACACCTGCAACGGCTGCATGGCCTGCATCTCGCCGTGCCCGACGGGTTCCATCGACAACTGGCGCACCATGCCGCTGGTGCGCGCGTATTCGATCGAGGAGCAGTTCACCTGGGAGTCGCTGCCCGACGAGCTTTCTCCCGAAGAGCTCGAAGCCGCCGGCGTCTCCGCCGATGCGGCCGGCGACCCCGCCGCCGCCTTGCCCGCGCAGACGCAGGCCCAGGCGGCCGTCGAGTCGGTCGAGCCGGTCTTCAATTCGGCGCAGTACGGCGCCAGCGTGCCGCCGTGGTCGGCCGCGCATGCGTACACCAACCTGTTTCCGCCGAAGACGCCGACCACCGCCACCGTGGTGGGCAACTTCAACTGCACCGAAGCGGGCTTCGACAGCGAGACCCACCACATCGTGCTGGACTTCGGCGTGGTGCCGTTCCCGGTGCTCGAAGGCCAGTCGATCGGCATCGTGCCGCCGGGCGTCGACGCCATCGGCAAGCGCCACCATGCGCGCCAGTACTCGGTGGCCAGCCCGCGCAACGGCGAGCGGCCCGGCTACAACAACGTGTCGCTCACGGTGAAGCGCGTGACCGAGGACCATGAAGGCGAGCCGGTGCGCGGCGTGTGCTCCAACTACGTATGCGACCTCAAGGTGGGCGACACAGTGCAGGTGGTGGGCCCCTTCGGCTCGTCGTTCCTGATGCCGAACCACCCCAAGTCGCACATCGTCATGATCTGCACCGGCACCGGCAGCGCGCCGATGCGCGCCATGACCGAATGGCGCCGCCGCCTGCGCAAGAGCGGCAAGTTCGAGGGCGGCAAGCTGATGCTGTTCTTCGGCGCGCGCACCCAGCAGGAGCTGCCGTACTTCGGCCCGCTGCAGTCGCTGCCCAAGGACTTCATCGACATCAACCTCGCGTTCTCGCGCACGCCGGGAACCCCCAAGCGCTACGTGCAGGACCTGATGCGCGAGCGCGCCGCCGACCTGGCCGCGCTGCTGAAGGACGGTGCCAGCCACTTCTACGTGTGCGGCCTCAAGAGCATGGAAGAAGGCGTGGTGCTCGCACTGCGCGACGTGGCGAAGGACGCGGGGCTCGACTGGGACACCGTCGGCGCCGCCCTGAAGCGCGAAGGCCGGCTGCACCTCGAAACGTACTAAGCTGCGGCGGATGCAGTTCGCCGACTTCCATGCGGGCCAGGTCATCGAGGCCGGGCCCTATGTGCTCACCGAGGCCGAACTCGTGCAGTTCGCGCGGGCCTACGACCCGCAGTGGTTCCACACCGATGCCGAAGCCGCCGCGGAAAGCCCTTTCGGCGGCCTGATCGCGAGCGGCTGGCATACCTGCTCCATCGCGATGCGGCTGGTGGTCGACGCGGTGCTCGCGGGCTCGGAGTCTTTCGCCTCTCCGGGGCTCGAGCATGTGCGCTGGCCCAACCCCGTGCGGCCGGGCGACGCGCTGCGGCTGGTGGCCGACGTGATCGAGGTGCGCCGCTCCGAGAAGCGGCCCACGCTCGGCATCCTGCGATGGCGCTGGCGGCTCTTCAACCAGCGCGAGATGCTGGTGCTCGACGTGGAAGTCACCAGCCTGTTCAAGCTGAAACCCGTCGACTGAGCTTTGCTCCCGGGCCAATGGAAAAAGCCCCGCCGCACACTCGCGTGCGGCGGGGCTTTTGGTTGGCTCGGCTTACTTCTGGAGATCGACCGCGCCCGAACCCTGGGCCTTGCCGTTCGCCTTCACGCCCGCCGCGGGCGCCTTCACCGCACTGCCGGCCGAGCCGACCGCGCCGGTCGCGCCATTGAGCGTGCTGCCCACGGTGTTGGTCACGCCGCCCACCGCATGCGTGGCACCGCCGACAGCGCCCGTCGCGCCGCCCAGCACGCCGCCGACGGCATTGCCCGCGCCGCCCGCCGTGCCTCCCGCATTGGCATTGGCTCCTGCATTGGCGCCTGCCGCGGCACCGGCGTTGGCGCCGCGTGCGCCGGAGCCGGATGCGTTCACGTCGGCATTGACGCCCACGCCGACCCCGACGCCTTGCGCCTGGGCTGCCCCGCCGATGGCCAGAAGGCCTGCGAGCATTGCGCCGATGAAGATGCGGTTGTGTCGTTGTTGCTTCATGTGTGACGGTTCCTTTCGTAGCTTGGTCACGAATCAAGGACCGACCGGGGTTCGATCGATCCGGGTGCAACCATGGCCGGGCCGCCATCTGTCGCCATGTGCGCCGCTGTCGCCCACGCTTGTGGGATACGGCTGTCAGCGGAATCGGGGGCTCGAACGTTTGCCCCATGCCCCTTTCAAGTGATCAAGGCAGCAGATGCGCGCTGAAGAAAGCCGTTGTCTTGCGATTCACTTCGGGCAGCACGCCGGCGCGGTCGAAGCCCGGCGGATCGTTGAGCATGTCGCCGATCAGGCCTGTGAGGCCTGGAGGGGGCGGTGACAGCAGTGCGCCGTGCCCGCCCGTGGGCATGTCGGCGATCAGTTCGCAGCGCGGCAGGCAGGCCGCGAGCACGCGGTCGCTGTGAAAGCGCGGGATCAGCCAGCGGTCCTGGCGGGCGGTGATGAGGCCCAGCGCCACGCGCGGATGGGACAGCGTGGCCATGTCGAAATCCGCCGCGCTCGGCACCCCCGCCACGATGGCGGCGATGCGCGGGTCGTGATCTTCGCGCGGCGTGGCGTCGCCGAAGCGATGGCGGATCACCAGGAGCGCTCCCCATTTCTTGATGCTGTCCAAAGGGCCGCCGGTCAGCCGGGTGATCAGGCCGACGCAGGACTGAAAATCTTCCACCAGGTCGGCTTCGCAATGCTGCTTGAACGCGGCCGGCGACCAAAGCCCGCCCGCCAGGCTGAGCGCGGTGTGGCCACCGGCGGACATCCCGTACATGCCGACCTTGTCGAGCTTCAGCAAAGGCGCGAAGCGCGGGTCGCGGCCCACCGCGTCGATGGCGCGCGACACTTCCCCGGGCCGCATCGTCCAGCTGTCGGGGCCGGGGTTGCTGTCGTCCTTGTAGTTGTCGGCCTTGTGCTCGGGCATGGCGACGATGAAGCCCGCATCGACCAGACTGTGCGCCAGGTCGGTGTGGACCCACGGCGCGCCGCCCGAGCCGTGCGAAACCACGACCAGCCGACCATTGCCGCGCACCGGCGCGCCCTGCGCCGCCAGGTCGAGCGTGAAGCGCCCGCGCCGGGTCGGCTGCGGCGGATCGCCGGACGGGTAGAACACCGTGACCGGGCCGTCGCCGGCCGCGGCGGGCAGCTCCGCCAAGCCCATCGAGGCTTGTGCCAGTCCGCAGAAAAACGCCAGCAGCGCTGGCCAGAAAATGAAAACGAGACGTCGCATCGAACCGGACTCCAGGTGATTGCAGGGGCCCATGCCCCGCCGGACCGGACGATGCCGGGGCGCCGCTGCCGCGTCTTGCCGAAAGCCGCAAGCGCGGTTTTCGGCCATGGATTTCAGGAATCGGCCAGCTTCTGCTTGCGGAATTCGGTGGGCGTGAGACCGGTCGCGGCCTTGAATGCGCGGTTGAACGGGCCGATCGACTGGAAGCCCGCGGTCAGGGCGATGGTCAGCACAGGCAGTTCGCGCTTCGAGGAATCGGCCAGCGCCGCCATCGCCTCGGCCAGCCGGAAGCCGTTGACGAAGGCGTTGAAGTTGCGGTGGCCGAGCCGCTGGTTGATGAGGCGGCGCAGGCGGTATTCCGGCGCCGAGAGCAGCGAGGCGAGGGTGGCGATGCTGAGGTCTTCGCGGCGGTAGGCATGTTCGACGGCCATCGCGTGCTGCAGGGATTGGGCGAGGCGGTCTTCGGCGGAATCGGGTGCGAGTTCGGGTTCGGCGGGTTCCTCGACCGGAAGCGGCGAGGCCGGCCTGTCCGGCATCACGGCCGGGATCACTGCCGGCGCTCGCGCGACCGGGAACAGGTCCGACCTCGTCAGGCGCAGCATCCGCCATGCCACTACCGCGACGATCAGCAGCATGATCACCACGTCCGCCGTCGCCGACGAATCCGAGAGCTGCCCGCGCGGCGACGCGAGCCGCACAGCGAGCATCCCGACGCTGTAGCCGACGCCCGCGACCACGATGAACATGCGCAACCGCCGCCGCCCTTCCACTAGGTCGGCCCGCCATCGGGTCGCCGCCGCCAGCGCGGCCAGCACCGCGAACACCAGCGGCACCGCGCGTTGCAGGCCCGTCGTCACCGGCGCGAGCACCGACGCGCTGCCCGCCACCACCGCGCAGTTGAGCGCCGCCAACGCCGCCGCCGCGAGCCATGCCGCGACATGCAATGGCCGCAATTCGAAGTCGTCGTCGAACAGCGCCTGCGCGAACACCCAGAACAGCACCGCGTTGCCCACCGACACCGCCACGAAGGGCGACTGCCAAAGCCGCGGCACGCTCGCCTCGAACATCGGCGTCGAGCCGATGACCTGCACGCACAGCCCCAGCGCGAGCAGCACGCCCACGCGCGCGACCGGCAGGCGCGGACGGTCACGGCCGAAGACCAGCGCGAGCACGAGCAGCAGGGCCAGCAGCACGCCGCGCAGGGCGGCGTCGAGCAGGGGTGTTGTGGGAACGGGGGGCACGATCGGCAGACGGCGAGCGCAATGAGCGTCGACGATAGCAGGAAGACATGGCTATACGCCTTGCGGGCCATCTATGTGATCTGTAGACGCCGTGAGTTTCATTGAGGCTCTTAATGCTCGTAGCTGCCTTACTTGCAGTTGAAATCTGTCTTCCACTTGTGCATAGGCGGCAGCTTTGCTAAGCAAAGTCTCGGCGACCTTCAAAGTGGTGCACGCGCTTGGCTTCTTCAAGGTTCGTATGGCATCCCATAACTCTCGATCGCGATAAGGTGGCACAGCTATTCGGTCACCGATGATCTGTACACCTGTCACTAGCTTCGGGTTGTTTGGCGCATACAGGCGAGCCCTGTGATATTCGAAGCCGTGACGGTGGACGATTTTCTTCACCTCCCATAGAAAGCCGGCCGTTGCTCGCGTCCCCGACCACGTTAGATCGTCAACGTAATAAGTATCCTTGATGCTGTATTCGAGGGCGCGGGCGTGAAGCTCATCAAACATCGGTTTGGCCGAGAAGAACGCGAGAAGTTGACTCACGCGACTGCCAATGGCGAGATGGCCGCGTGCGGTGCAAAGCTTTGCGAGAAGGCTTGCAACATCGGGACTGCATCTCATGACATCTTGGAAGAATCTGTAAACGCGTGCAGAAGAAACCGCCGCATAAAACTTCTTGATATCGAGCTTGATCAGCCAAACAGCTCCGGCGTGGACTTGCGCATTCGTGATGTAAGAACGCTGCTTGCGCCCTGAGTGCAGATAGTCTGGCTTTTCGATCCGATCCAGCAACTGATAGATCCTGCGTTGGACGTTCTCCAGCGCTGGTTTGGGCACTTCCAAGGATCGCTCCTTGTTGGCATGCATCGTTTTCTTGGAGCGATAGTTGTCAGTCCGATTGGCCAATGCTTGCAATCGAGACAAATCCCAAAAAAGCAGCTTTGCCAGCTTGCGCTTGCTCTCAAGTTTGTAGAGCGGGCTCTGGTCCAGTTGATAGCCTTTTGCCGTAGACATGTCCACCTGACCTGTACAGAGAGCGCGACGCGCTAACACAGCCAAGCACCGCATGGTTTGTTGTCCATGCGTCGAGTGCACGGATCAGAGGTCATCCGTAGCAAACTCCCGATATCAAGAAGCGCACAGATGAGTCTGATTACCCAAATGACGCATTGAACTATCGGGAAGCTCATACGCTTCCGTGATGCCCGCTGGCGACTTGGGCGCCTATGCTTTTTCTTTGCCACTTCATGGCTCCTTTCTCAAAGCGGACCTCGCGACATGCGAGGCCTCTCGTCAGCCCTGAGAAAGTGGGAGAGCGCCAGCAGTTTTTACCTCTGGGCCGCCAGTGTCGCTTCAGACTCGTATGAAGCGTGCTGCCTAGGCACGACAAGCTCACAAGGCTGGCTCTTCTTGAAAGAGAGATCCAAGTAAGCGCGGCGTGCCCAGCAGATGTCAGAAATCTTTCGATTTCCACGAGCCACGTTTCCATGACTCCGTTTTTGACTTAACACCCTTTAGCCCAAGCGATTGGAAATCTACATGTACTTGGTGCGCCATACAAGAGGGATTTCCGTAGCAGATCGCCATCCAAAGCCCCGCTTCTTCAAAGGTCTGGAAGATCGTTTTCGGACGTTTTTTGTTTATGCAACTAATAATGTTGCATGAAACGAGACAGCAAGCTTTCAGGCGTTCTCCACGTGCTGCTGCACATGGCCGAGATGGAGGGGCCGGTCACCTCCGAGTTGCTCGCGGTCGCGATGCATACCAACCCGGTCGTCATCCGTCGCCTCATGGCGGGCCTTCGGCAGGCGGGGTTCGTGAGTTCGGCCAAGGGCCACGGCGGCGGATGGGTGCTGTCGTGCTCGCTCTCGGCGGTCACGCTGGGCGACGTGCACAACGCCGTCGGTGCCCCCGCGCTGCTGGCCATGGGCAACCGCACCGAAAGCCCGGGCTGCATCGTCGAGCAGGCGGTGAATGCCGCGCTCGACGGCGTGTGCGAGGAGGCCGAGGCGCTGCTGCTCAGACGTTTCAACAGCATCACGCTGGCCGATCTTTCCAGGGACTTTCACCGCCGCATGACGGGCGGCGGCTTCACTTCAAAGGACATTGAACATGCGCTATGACGTTCTGGTGGTGGGCGGCAGCTTTGCCGGCCTTTCCGCCGCGATGCAACTGGCCCGCGCACGCCGAAAGGTGTGCGTGGTCGACGCGGGCGCGCCGCGCAACCGCTTTGCCGCGGCGTCGCACGGCTTCTTCGGGCAGGACGGCACGCCGCCGCTGAAGATGGTCGCCGACGCGCGCGACAAACTGCTCGCATATCCGACGGTCGTCTTCGTCAAGGCCGGCGTGACGGCGGCGAACGCCGATGACGAAGGTGGTTTCACGGTGTCGCTGGACAACGGCGAACAGCTCTCGACCCGCAAGCTGCTGCTGTCGTACGGCGTGCAGGACGGCCTGCCGGACATTCGCGGCATCGGTGAGCGTTGGGGCAAGAGCGTGCTGCACTGTCCTTACTGCCACGGCTACGAGTTCGGCGATCGCCAGTTGGGTTTGCTCTTTCACGCGGGCGGTCCGCCGGACCACGCATTGCTGATCGCCGAGTGGGGCCCGACCACGCTCTTCCTGAACGGCGGCAGAGGGCCCGATGCGGAGGTTCGCGCCAGGCTGCAAGCGCGCGGCGTGACCGTCGAGCCGGGACGCATCGTTGCCCTGGAAGGCGCGGCGACGGACCTGGCCGGCGTGCGCCTGGAGGACGGCAGGCTCGTGCCGGTCGAGGCGCTGTTCGTGGCGCCGCACACGCGGCCCGCCAGCCCGCTGGCCGAACATCTCGGCTGCGCCTTCGACGACGGCCCGATGGGCCAGGTGCTGCGCGTCGATGCCATGAAGATGTCGACGGTGCCCGGCGTCTACGCGGCGGGCGATCTTGCGATGGCGTTTTCCAATGCCACGCTGGCGTCGGCGGACGGGTTGATGGCCGGCGTGTCGATCCACCGGTCGCTGGTCTTCGGGGTCTGAAAGAACTTTTTTCACGGATTCGGCAAAACCCGTCAAAAAGCACCCTATAATCTGAGGCTCGACGCGGGAATAGCTCAGTTGGTAGAGCGCAACCTTGCCAAGGTTGAGGTCGAGAGTTCGAGACTCTTTTCCCGCTCCAAATCGTAGAGAAAAGGCCACCCAATCGGGTGGCCTTTTTTTCGTTGGGCGATTCGATTCGACGACGGCCTGTCTCAGCTCCTGGCCGCCAGCACCGTCCCCCGACTCTCCCCGAACCCGATGCGCGCATGCCCTGGCTTCTCGCACCAGCCGCGCAGCAGTACCGCGTCGCCGTCCTCGAGAAAACCGCGCTGCTCGCCGTTGGCCAGCGTCACCGGGTTTTGCGCGGCGCGTGTCAGCTCGATGATCGCGCCGGCCTCGCCTTCGCCCGGCCCCGAGATCGTGCCGCTGCCGAACAGGTCGCCCGGGTTCAGGCTGCAGCCGCCCATGGTGTGATGCGTCACCATCTGCGCCACGCTCCAGTACTGATGCTTGAAGCTGGTGGACGACAGGCGCGACGGCCCGGTCTTCTCCTTGCGGGCCTTCTCGCTTTCGAGCCAGACCTCCAGCCGGATGTCGAGCGCGCCGCTTTCGCGATTGGCCGCGTTCTCCAGGTAGGCCAGCGGCTGGGGCTCGTTCGCCGGTCGCGTCCACGCTTGCCGATAAGGCGCGAGCGCCTCCATCGTCACGATCCACGGCGAGATCGTGGTCGCGAAATTTTTCGCGAGGAACGGCCCGAGCGGCGCCATCTCCCAGAACTGGATGTCGCGCGCCGACCAGTCGTTGAGCAGGCAGATGCCGAAGATGTGTTCCTCCGCGCGCTCCAGCGCAATGGGCTCGCCCTGCGCGTTGCCCGTGCCGATCCACACGCCCAGTTCCAGCTCGTAGTCGAGCCGCGCGCAGGCCTGGTAGGTGGGCGCCTTCGCGCCGGGCGCCATCGCCTGGCCCATCGGCCGGTGGAAGCGCTGGCCGCTCACGCCGATGGTCGACACGCGACCGTGGTACGCCGTCGGGATCCAGCGGAAGTTGGGCGTCACGTCGCCATCGGGATTCATCAGCCGGCTGATGTTCAGCGCGTGATCGATGGAGGTGTAGAAGTCGGTGTAGTCGCCGATGCGCGCTGGCACGGTGTATTCGGCGTCGGCCTGCGGCACGAGGCATTCGCGCACCGCCTGCACCGTGGCGACGGGCGCGTCGTTCTTCAGCAGGTCGAAGAGCGCATGGCGCAGCGCCTTCCATGGGTTGGCGCCGAGCGCGAAGAAATCATTCAGCGCGGGCTGCGCGGCCGCGCGTGCCGCCTGCAGCGCAAGGCCCTCGAGTTGCTCGCGCGCGGCCAGCGCCGCGAGGTCCAGCACCTGGTCGCCGATGGCGACGCCGCCGCGAAAGCTCTCGTCGCTCCCCGCGCGACGGAACACCGCATGCGGCAGGTTCTGGATCGGGAAATCGCCGCCCGCCGCATTGGCCGATTCGACCCAGCTGCGTGCATGAACGTCGTGCGTGTGGTTGAGTGCAATGCTCATGGACGGAACCTCACACCGAGGCCATCAACGCGTCGTCGAAGATCGCGACCGCGCGCGTCCAACCGGCGGATGCACCGCGAATCTTGTGTGGGAAGCAGCTGATGAAAAAGCCGGTGGGCGGCAGCGCCTCCAGGTTGTGCAGCTTCTCGATGTGGCAATAGCCGATGTCGCGCCCGGCCTTGTGGCCTTCCCAGATCAGCGATGCGTCGTGCGTCTCGCCGTACTTCTTGGCGGTGTGCACGAAGGGCGCGTCCCAGCTCCATGCGTCGGTGCCCGTGAGGCGCACGCCGCGCTCCAGCAGATACATGGTCGCTTCATAGCCCATGCCTGCGCCGGCCGACACATAGTCGGGGTTGCCATAGCGCGAACCGGCGCGCGTGTTGACAACCACGATCTCCAGCGGGCTCAGCGTGTGGTCGATGCGCTTCAGCTCGGCCTCGACGTCGGCGGCCGTGACCACGTAGCCGTCGGCGAAATGGCGAAAGTCGAGCTTCACGCCCGGCTGGAAGCACCATTCGAGCGGCACGTCGTGGATCGCAATGGCGGGCTTCTTTTCTCCCAGCGCCTTGTCCATCGTCGAGTGGAAGTGATAGGGCGCATCGAGGTGCGTGCCGTTGTGCGTGGACAGCTGCACCAGCTCCACCGCCCAGCCCTCGCCGTCGGGCAGGTCTTCCTTCTTGAGGCCCGGGAAGAAGGGCTCGATCTGCTCGTAGGTCTGCTCGTGCGTGAAGTACTGGATCTTGGGCGCGAAGGCCGGCGGGTCGGACAGCACGTCGTTCTCCAGGAAGATCGACAAATCGACGAATTTGCGTGGCATGGGAACTCCTTGTGGGGTGTTGGTGTTGGAAGAAGAAGGAATCAGGGGTGCTGCCAGCGCAGCAGGCGCTGCTCGGCGAAGGCCAGCAGCGCATTGCTCGCGAAGCCGATGAGGCCGAGCAGCACGATGCCGGCGAACAGGTCGCTCGCGCGGAAAGCGCGCGCCGCCAGCAAGATGGCCTGGCCCAGGCCGCTTTGCGAGGCGATCATTTCGCCCACCACCGCGACGATCAGCGCAATGGTCAGCGCCAGGCGCATGCCGGCCAGGATGTCGGGCATCGCATTGGGCAGGCCCATCTTCCAGATGTACGCCGCGCGCGACATCTGCAGGCAGCGCGCCACTTCCGACAGCCGCGGCTCCACGGCCGCGAAGCCGTGCACCGTGGCCAGCAGCACCGGCCACATCGCGCCGAAGGCGACCACGAAGAGCACCATGCCGGGGTTCAGCCCGAAGATCGAAATGGCCAGCGGCAGCAGCGCCGAAGCGGGCAGGGGGCGGATGAACTCTAGCGTCGGCTGCACCCAGGCGCGCACCGAGGGCGACACGCCGATGGCCGCGCCCAGCAGCACGCCGAACAGCGAAGCGAGCAGCCAGCCTTCGATCATCCGGCCCACCGTGGCCTGCGTGAAGCCGAGCAGTTCGCCGTTGCCACCGGTGCCCGAGAGATTCAGCCCTTCGAGCAGGCTCGCGAAGGTAGCTTGCGGCGTGGGCAGGAACACGCGGCTGACCCAGCCCGCATTGCTGGCCACCCACCACAGCGCCACCAGCGCGAGCAGCACGCCCAGCGAGCCGAGCCGGTCCAGGTACGGGCGGGCCTTCATGGCTGCACCCCCATGCGCCGCGCCACCATGCGCTGCAACAGCAGCATGCCCGCGTTGACCGCGAAGCCCACCACGCCGATCCAGCCCAGCCAGGCGAGCATCAGCGCGGGGTCGAAGCTCTGCTGCGCGATCATCATCGCGTAACCCATGCCGTTGGGGTTGGCCGCGATCTCCACCGTCACCGCCACCACCAGCGCCACAGCCACGCCCAGCCGCAGCGCGACGAACAGGCGCGGCACGATGGCCGGCAACACGATCTTGAAGGCCCGCTCGCGCGCCGACAGACCCAGCACGCGGCTCACCTCCAGCAGCCGGGGCTCGACCTGCTGCACTGCCGCCTGCACCAGCACCAGCAGAGGCCAGAAGGTGGCGAAGGCGACGATGGCCAGTTCCATGCGCACGCCGAAGCCGAAGCCCAGCATCGCCAGCGGAATCAGCGCGACCGATGGCACCGGGCGCAGCACCTCGATGGACATCGACCCGAGCTGCGCCGCGCGGCGCGAAAGCCCGAGCACCAGGCCCAGTGCGATGCCGAGCACGGCACCAAGCAGCAGGCCCAGCGCGGCGGTGCCCAGCGTGAAGCCGGTGGCCTGCCAGAGCGAGCCGTCCATCGCCGCGCCCACGAAGGCCCTGGCCGCCGCGCTCGGCGGCGCGAGCGAGTCGCTGCCCAAGGCCGACGCGCGGCGTGCGTACCACTCGAAGGCGCCTATCAGCACCAGCGGCACCACCCACGGCCGTGCCCAGCGCAGGAGGCGGTTCTCAATCATGGCCCTGCTCGATGAAAGCGAACAGCTCACGCCGCAACCGCAGGTACTCCGGATGCTCCTTGGTCGTGAGCTGGTCGCGCGGGCGCGGGATCTTCACGTCGATCATCCGCGCGAGGCTGGGACGGCCCGGGCCGGGGTTGGCCTGCAGCGCGATCACGCGGTCTCCGAGGTAGATCGCCTCTTCCAGGTCGTGCGTGACGAACAGCACCGTAAGCCCGTCGTCGCGCACCAGCCGTGCCAGCTCGTCCTGCAGGCTCTGGCGCGTGAGCGCGTCCAGCGCGCCGAAGGGCTCGTCCATCATCATCAGCTCGGGCTTCTGCGCCAGGCAGCGGGCGATCTGCGCGCGCTGCTGCATGCCGCCCGACAGCTGCACCGGAAACTTGTGCGCATGCTTCGCGAGGCCGACCTTGCCGAGCACATCGGCGATGCGCGGCGCGCGCTGGGCCACCGGCACGCCCGCGGCTTCCAGCGCCAGGCTCACGTTGCCCTCCACCGTGCGCCAGGGCAGCAGCGCGCGGCCGTAGTCCTGGAACACGAAAGCCACTTCGCGCGAGGGCTCGGTCATCTTCACGCCGTTGCGCCGCACTTCGCCAGCGCTGGCCATTACGAGCCCGCTGGCCGCGCGCAGCAGCGTGGTCTTTCCGCAGCCGCTGGGGCCGACGATGCAGACGAACTCGCCGCGCGCCACGTCGAACGATGTGGGCGAGAGAATCTCGCGCCCACCCAGGCGGATGGTCACGCCGTCGAAGCGCAGGAAAGGGGTGGCTTGCATCGTGGGGCTGGCTGGCGAATGGAAGGCGGCGGCCTGAAGCGCGGCGCGCGCGGTGACGGGGGCTGGCGCGGAGATCACTTGGCCACCAGCTTCGCCACGTCGATGTTCGTCTTGAGCATGTCCTGCTCCTTCATGAGCCCGGTCCAGTAGGCGAGTTGCTTCTCGGTCACCACCGGGCCGGGCGGCGAGACCTGCACCTTGGCCAGCACCTCGGGCGGCAGCTTGATGTACTTGCCGATGGCCGCGCGCACCTTGGCGTCGTTCTTCGGCTGCTGCATGAACGCCGCCGCTTCCACCAGCGCCTCGCGGAAGGCGCGCGCCGCCGTCGGGTTCTTCGCCACCCAGTCGCGCTTGGCCGCGTGCACGATGGTCTGGTTGTTCTCGGGCAGGAAGGTCGAGTAATACGAAGCCACGTAGCCCGCGCCGCTTTCGGTGATGCGGCTCATGAATGGGTCGGCCGACACCACCGCGTCGACGGAGCCGCCGCGCAGCAGGTCGGCATGCTGCGGGAATGCGGCCTCCACGAAGTTGACCTTGCGGTAGTCCACGCCGCTGTCCTTCAGCCAGGCACGGAAGGTCACGTGCAGGAAGGCGCCCAGGCCGGGCACGCCGATCTTCTTGCCCACGCAGTCCTGGGCGCTCTTGATGCCCGAGCCCGCGCGCGCCACCAGGCCGAAGCCGGTGATGGTCTTGGACGTGAGCCCGCCCCCGGCCACCAGCACCAGGTCGAGCCCGCCGTCCACCGCCTGCAGGAACACCGAGGGCGTGGGACCGCCGATCTGCAGCGAGTCCGACTGCAGCGCGGCCGGGATCGTCGAGTTCAGCGGAATGAACTTGAGTTCGACATCGAGATTGCGCTTCTTGAAGTAGCCCTCCTCGGCGGCCACGAAGGCCGAGGCGAAGTCGGTCACGGCCGTGTAGCCGAACACGATCTTCGGGTTGGACTGCGCGAACGCCGGCAGCGCCGCGGCGGCCGATGCGGCAGCGATCGCCGACAGCAGGGTGCGCCGTTTCATCGGGGTCTTCGTCATCATGTCTTCTGTCTCCGTGGGGTGGTTTTCGTGGATGGATTCCTGGCCGCCTTCGGCCGGGGCAGCGCGGCGCGCAGTCCGCCGACGATGAAGTTCACGAGCATCGGCGCCACGGCCGGGTCGGCGCGCTTGTTCTCGCCGCGCGAGAGCCGTTCGATGCGGCTGTCGTTCAGGTGGTGCAGCAGCGAGCCCAGCGCGAACTGGTAGCCCCAGGCGACCTGGCTGCGCGTGGCGTGCGGCAGCGCGATGTGCAGCGCGTCGATGTAGGCCTCAGCCAGCGGGTCGAAGTAGCCGCGCAGCACGCGGTCGGCTTCCTCGGTCGCGTGGTAGAGCTCGCGCGCCACCAGCAGCGCGTAGTACTCGCCCTCGGCGCTCGCGCGCAGCGCCAGCACGGGCGCGGTGAAGGCTTCGATGATGCGGGGCAGGGTGCGCACGTCCTCGGGGTCGAGGGTCAGGGCGGCCAGGCCGGCCAGCCGTTCCTCGATGGTGTGGCCCCAGTGCTCGAAGATGGCGTGAAACAGCTCGTGCTTCTGGCCGTAGTAGTAGCCCACCAGCGCCAGCGGCACGCCGGCCTCCTCGGCGATCTGGCGGATCGTCACCACGTGGTAGCCGTGCCGCGCAAAAAGTTTCTCGGCCGCCAGCAGGATGGCGTGCTTGCGGTCGGGGCGGACAGTCTCGGCGGCGACTGCTGCGGAGGCAGGTGCAGCGGCGCGCAGGGCGCCGCGCTTGGTGGTCGGTGTGCGGGTGCTCATCGGGGCGTATTGAACGCTTGTACAAAAAACTTGAACACGCGTACAAACCCTGAGGTCAACCCGGATTGAGCACGGTCGTTCGCGGCGCTACGCTCTCGGTATGTCCGCCCCCAACATTCCCCAGATCCGCCTCTACCAGAACTGGCTGCGCGAGAAGCACGGCCTTTCCTTCGACAGCTACGACGCGCTGTGGCGCTGGTCGACCACCGAGCTCGACGCCTTCTGGCGCAGCATCTGGGACTACGCCGCCATTCAGTCGCCCACGCCGCTCGCGTCCGGCGCCACCGTGCTGGCCGAACGGCGCATGCCCGGCGCGCAGTGGTTTCCCGGCGCCCAGGTCAACTACGCGCGCGAGGTGCTGCGCCACGTCGACGCGGCTCATGCCGCCGGCATGCCCGCGATCGTGAGCGACAACGAACGCGGCGACGTGCGCGAGATGTCCTGGCCCGAAATGCGCCGCCAGGTCGCGTCGGTCGCGCTCACGCTCAGGGCGCTGGGCGTGCGCCGCGGCGACCGTGTCGCGGCCTACATGCCCAACGTGCCCGAAACCATGGTCGCGTTCCTGGCGTGCTCCAGCATCGGCGCGGTCTGGAGCGTGTGCGCGCCCGACATGGGCACCGCCGCCGTGGCCGACCGCTTCCGGCAGATCGAGCCCAAGGTGCTGATCGCGGTGGACGGCGTGCACTACGGCGGCAAGCCGCTCGACCGCAGCGCGGTGCTGCAGGAGCTGCGCGGCCAGCTGCCCAGCGTGAAGAAGCTGGTGCTGGTGAAGTCGCCGTTCGCGGCCAACGCGGTGCCGCACGACATCGACTGGTCGCGTGCCATCGGCCGCTACGACGACGAGGTGAACGCCTTCGAACCCGAATGGCTGCCCTTCGACCATCCGATCTGGATCGTCTACTCCAGCGGCACCACAGGCCTGCCCAAGCCCATCGTGCACGGGCAGGGCGGCATCATCCTCACCATGCACGCCTGCGGCCTGCACAACGACGTGGGCGCGAGCTACGGCGCCAACAACCTGGGCGAGCGCTACCACTGGTACAGCTCCACCGGCTGGGTCATGTGGAACTCGCAGCTCTCGGGCATGGCCTTCGGCGCCACCATCTGCATCTACGACGGCAACCCGGCCGGCAGCAAGGAAAAGCCCGACTGGAGCGTACTGTGGCGCTTCGTCGCGCGGCACAAGGTCACCTTCTTCGGCGCAGGCGCGGCCTACTTCACCAACTGCATGAAGGCCGGCCTCGTCGCCAGGGACTGCGGCGACCTGTCGGCCGTGCGCGCGCTCGGCAGCACCGGCTCGCCGCTGCCCGAGGAAGTGCAGCGCTGGGGCTCGCGGCAGATTCTCGACGCGGGTTCGAGCGAGGTGTGGTGGTGCAACATCTCCGGCGGCACCGACTTCTGCGGCGCCTTCGTCGGCGGCAACCGCGACCTGCCCGAAGTGCCCGGCCAGATGCAGTGCCGCGAACTCGGCCACGCCGTGGAGGCCTGGAACGACGACGGCCAGCCCGTCATCGGCGAGGTTGGCGAGCTGGTGTGCACCCAGCCCATTCCGTCGATGCCGCTGTACTTCTGGGGCGACGAAGGCAACGCGCGCTACCTGTCGAGCTACTTCGACACTTACCCGGGCGTCTGGCGCCACGGCGACTGGATCAGGATCGGCACCGACGGCGGCTGCATCATCTACGGCCGCAGCGACGCCACCATCAACCGCCAGGGCCTGCGCATGGGCACCAGCGAGATCTACAGCGCGGTCGAAGGCCTGCCCGAGGTGCTCGACTCGATGGTGGTCGACCTCGAATACCTGGGCCGCGACAGCTACATGCCGCTGTTCGTGGTGCTGCGCCCGGGCGTGGCGCTCGACGACGGCATGCGCGCGCGGCTGAACAACGCCATCAAGACCTCGCTGTCGCCGCGCTTCGTGCCCAACGACATCTTCCAGGTGCCGGAGATCCCGCGCACGCTCTCGGGCAAGAAGCAGGAACTGCCGATCAAGAAGCTGCTGCTGGGGCAGCCGCTGGAGAAGGTGGTCAACCGCGAGGCGATGGCAAACCCCGGAAGCCTCGAGTGGTATGTGGCCTTCGCCGCGGAGCGTGCCTCCGCATAATGGGCGGATGAAAAGACGTACCAGCCTCCTCATGTTTTCCGCCGTGGCAGGCGCTTCTTTGCTGGGTGCCTGCGCGGCGCCTTCGTCGTCCGGACCCGCTGCCGGAGCCTCTCAGCTGCGGGTGACCGGCACCGTTGCCTACCGCGAGCGCATCGCGCTCGACCCCGCGGCCGAGGTCGTGGTGCAGCTGCTCGACGTGTCGCGCATGGATGCGCCCTCGACCGTGCTGGCCGAGCAGCGCTTCAAGGCCGACGGCAGGCAGCCGCCGTTCGCCTACGAGCTGAAGGCGGATGCGGCCCGCATCGATCCGCGCATGCGCTATGCCGTGTCGGCGCGCATCTCGCGCGGCGAGCAGCTGCTGTTCATCAACGACACGCAGTACTCGGTGCTCACGCAGGGCAACGGCACCAGCGCCAACCTGGTGCTGGTGCGCGTCACCCAGTCGCCGCGCTGAGGCGGGCGCTAAGAAGTCATCAGTTCGTAGAGCACCAGCGGCGTCTGGCGGCCGCGCAGCTCCACGAGTTCTTCGATGCGGCGCGCATGCAGCCGGCCCTGCAGGCCCGCGAACGTCACCTCCGACATCAGCACCTGCGTGCCCAGCTGCTTGTTGATGCCCTCGATGCGGCTCGCCACGTTGATCACGTCGCCGAACGCGGTGTACGACAGCCGGTCGTTCGAGCCCAGCACCCCCGCGATCACCATGCCCGTGTGAATGCCCACGCGCGTGCGGAATTCGGGCAGGCCCTGTTCTTCCCACCGGCGGTTGAGCTCGTCCATTTCCACATGCAGCTCGAGGGCCGCCAGGCAGGCCTTGTACTCCGCGTCCGGCAGGTCGGCGGGCGCACCCCACAGCACCATGATGCCGTCGCCGATGAACTTGTCGACCATGCCGCCGTGCCGCGCGAACACCGCCGTCGCGAGGTTGAAGTATTCGGTCAGCATGCCCACCAGCACGTCGGTGTCGAGCGACTCCGAGATCGAGGTGAAGCCCTCCACGTCGGTGAACGTCACCGTCACCCGGCGCGGCGAACCGCTGGGCGCGAGCGCATGGCCGTCGGCGACCAGCTGGTTGATGACGTCCACCGGCACGAATTTGCTGAAGGCCTTGAGGCTGCGCGCCGAGTCGTCCAGCGCCTGGTCCAGGTGCTGGATCTCGAGCACGCGGCTGGGCTCGCGCGGCAGGTTGTCGAGCTCCAGCAGGCCGATGCGCCGCGCGATGTGCGAGAGGTTTTCCACCGGCGAGGTCACCAGCTTCGACAGCTTGAGCGACATGAACAGCGCGAACGCCAGGAAGGCAAGCGCCAGCAGCACGCCCAGCAGCACCGCATGCCGCAGCTCGCCCAGCAGGATGTCTTCGGGCACCCAGCTCACCAGCTGCCAGCCCGTGCTGTGGATGAACGAGGTCTGCACCAAGTAGTTGTGCCCCTCGTAGGTGAAGGAAAACGCGGTGTCATGGTGGCTGCCCGCGGTGCCGTCGGCCAGCATGCGGGCGTGCAGCGCGCCGAGCGCGCCCGATGGAGCCTCCAGCTTGTGCAGCACGCCCGGGTGGTCGCTGCGCGCGAGCACATGGAAGTCGGCGCTCAGCAGGGCGCTGTCGCCATAGCCGCCGCTGCTGCTGAACTGCTGCACGAATCCTGAAAGGCGCCCCAGCGACACATCGCCCGCCACCACCAGCGCCTGCGTGCTGCCCGCGGCATCGCGGCGCCTGGCCGGCAGCGCGTAGGTCACGCCCAGTTCCTGCGCGGCGGCGAAGACATAGGGCTGCGTCCAGATCGGCCCCTGCGCCTTGCGGGCCTGCAGATACCAGCTGCGCCGCGTCGGGTCGTAGCTGCTGCGAAGGGTCTCCACGCGCTGCGTGGCGTAGCGGTCTTGCGCATCGGCCTCGGCCACGGGCGGCGGCTTGTAGTGCCAGGTCTCGGTGGTGAACGCCGGTCCGCGCTCGATGTGCCGCATGGCGGGCGTGGGGTAGCGCAGCGCCATCAGCATCTGGCCGGCTTCATTCGCCACGTAGATGCTGTCGAGCTCGGGCGATTGCGCCAGCAGCGTCCACAGAAGCTCCGAGGTTCTCTCGGACTGCTCGCCCGCGGGCCGCAGGCTGGGGGCGCTGCCCACCGCGCCGATCACCGACTCGGCCTTCTGCAGGAAGGCCTGCACCTTGTCTTCGGTGCGGTCGTGATTGGCCTTGTGCGCGGATATGCCGATCCGCGACACCAGCCGCTGCGACCCCCAATAGCCAAGCGACACCAGCAGCAGCGACTGCGTGAGCGCCACCGCGCTGACGATGGTGCCCACATCTACCCTGAAGTGCCGCGAGCGCCTGGGGGGCGGCGCCGTGGCGGCGGATTCGAAAGGCGGCTTTCCCGCCACATCCGGATTCCCGGACGAGTTCTTGTTCATACAGCTCCCTGACGACCACTCGAACACACCCGCGCCGCGAAGGCGCGGATCGGCATCCGGCGGGCCCGCGGCCCCGATCGTTGGTGTCGGGGATCCTGGCGGGTGCCGGATGCGGTGGGGATTTTCGCTGCTCTTGGCTGTCGTTGTGCTTGCGTCGGCCAAGAAGAACGGTCGTGCGGGAAAGCCCTGTGGCGCGGCGCCGGGCCGCCGTGTTCAGCGCGCGTCGTGGAAGATGATGCCCAGCGTATGCCGCCGTCCCGAGCGCAGCCGGCTCACGCCGTGGCGCATCGTCACGCGGTAGCTGCCGCGCGTGCCCGACACCGGCCGCTGGTTGACCGCGAAGATCACCGCCTCGCCCCGTGCGAGCGAGACGACTTCGGCGCGCGACTGCATGCGCGGGCGCTGCTCGGTCAGCACGAACTCGCCGCCGGTGAAGTCTTCGCCCGGCTGGCTCAGCAGCACCGTGAGCTGCAGCGGAAACTGCAGGTCGCCGTAGAGGTCCTGGTGCAGGCAGTTGTAGTCGCCTTCCTGGTAGCGCAGCAGCAGCGGGGTGGGGCGCAGCTGGCCCGCAGCGTGGCAGCGCGCGAGGTAGTCGGCGTGCTCCGGCGGGTAGTCGGCGGGCTGGCCCATCGCGGCGGCCCAGGCATTGGCCAGCGGCGCGAGGCGCTCGTACAGGGCGCCGCGCCATGCGGCCAGCTTGTTCGGCAGCGGGTTCGCGAAGTACTGGTACTCGCCCTGGCCGAAGCCGTGGCGCTGCATCACGACGCGGCTGCGGAAGTGCGCGGGCTGGTCGTACATGGCCGAAAGCGCGGCGCACTCCTTCGGCGTGAAGAGCACGCCGGTGGTGGCGCAGCCGCGGGCGGCGAGTTCGGTTTCGATGCGGGGCCAGTCGAGTGCTTCGACGAGGGATGCGGGCGTTGTCATGCCTTGAGTGTCCGGTCTCGGCGGCCGCGCCGCTCGCCGTTTTCGGACGCGGGTTTTCGCCCGGCAGGCAACGAGCCTCCCGTGTTTTGAGCGATCATCCGTCCATGGCAAGAGAAAAAACCACCGCTCGCGAGAACCCGTCGGGGCAGCTGGTGCAAGGCCGTTCGGTGGCGACGCTGGGGCGCGGCATGGCGCTGGTGAAGGTCGGCAGGGCCCCGCGACCGGTCGTGCGTCCCGAAGACAACACCACGGTGCTGCTGAAGAAGGCGGCCCGAGCGCTCGCCAAGCCGGGCATCGACCGGTCCGTCGTTTTTCGGGGCCCCAACGCGGCCAAGGTATTCGCCTACTACGCCTACCCGCAAGACCCGACCAAGGTCGTTCGCGAAGCCGCCGACGGCACCAAGGTGATCGGCCGGCTGGTCGACGGCAGGTTCCGCGCGAGCAAGGCGTGAGCCTGCGTCCGCCGAGCCTCGAGAAGCTCCTGGAGCAGACGCAGGGGCCGCGCCCGGTGGCGTTCGTTCTCGCGGGCCACAACGGCTCCGGCAAGTCCACGCTCTGGTACTCGCGGCTGGCCGCGTCGCTGCGGCTGCCGCTCATCAATGCCGACCGGATGATGATGTCCATCCTGCCGGACGCCGACCCCCGGACGGGCCACATCCCCCTCTGGGCCCAGCAGCTGCGCGACGACGACCTGAAGTGGCAGGTGCTGTCCCAGGAAGGCGTGCGCGCGTTCAAGAGCCTGGTGATGGACCAGCGCATGCCCTTCGCCTTCGAGACGGTCTTCTCCCACTGGAAGCCGCTGCCGGGTGGCGGCCACGAGTCGAAGGCGGACGACATCCGCGCGATGCAGCAGGCGGGCTACTTCGTCGTGCTGCTCTTCGTCGGCCTGGTGTCGGTGGACATGTCCGTCTTTCGCGTGAGCACCCGCAAGCAGCAGGGCGGCCACGACGTGGACCGCAAGAAACTGGTCGAGCGCTTTCCCCGCACGCAGGCCGCGGTCGGCCACGCGGCGCAGATCGCGAACATGACGCTCATGTTCGACAACAGCCGCTCGGAGAAAGACGCCTTCGCGCTGGTGCGGGCGCAGGCGAAGAAGTCGGTTCTCTTCGACGCGCGCGATCCCCAGTTCAAGGTCGATCCTCAACTCCGGGCCGTGTGCGATCCGTGGCTCGAGAAAGTGGCGGGGCCGTTCAAGCCGCAACGCGGCTCGCCGCCGAAGCAGAAAATCACACCGCAACAACCACCGGGCCGGAGCACCCCATGAGCACCACCTCGAATCCATCTCCCGATCAAGCCGGCGACGGCTGGCAACTCCCCTGGACCGGCGGCTGCCGCTGCGGCCAGGTGCGCCTGCGCATCAGCGCGCCGCCGCTGCTGTCGATGGCCTGCCATTGCACCGGCTGCCAGGCCATGAGCGCGAGCGCCTTCTCGCTCTCGCTCGCCATTCCCGCGCAGGGCTTCGAGGTCGTGTCGGGCGAACCCGTCGTCGGCGGTCTGCACGGCGCCGAGTCGCATCACTTCTTCTGCCCGCACTGCAAGAGCTGGATGTTCACCCGCACCGAAGGCCTCGACTACTTCGTCAACCTCCGGCCGTCGATGCTCGACCGCCACGCATGGGTCGAGCCCTTCGTCGAAACCTGGACCGACGAGAAGCTGCCCTGGGCCACCACGCCCGCGAAACACAGCTTCGGCGCCTTGCCCGCGATGGATGCCTTTCCGGCGCTGATAGAGGCCTACGCCAGGGAAGGCGCGCGGCCCGCGAAGGGTTGATGCCATGACGCCGCAAGCCGTCCTCGAGCACTACGACCGGGGGCTGCCGTGGCCGGCCGATCGCCCGCTCCCGATTGCCGCGAACGTCGACGCGGCCTACCAGCAGGCGCTGGCCCTGCGCGCGCTGCGCATCGCGCGGGGCGAGCGCCCGGTCGGCTACAAGATCGGCTTCACCAACCGCACCATCTGGCCCCGCTACGAGGTCTATGCGCCCATCTGGGGCACCGTGTGGCACACGACGCTCACACGAATCAGCAGCAGCGGCAGCAGCAGCGCCGCCGAACTGAGCCTGGACAAGCTCTGCCAGCCGCGCCTGGAGCCGGAGATCGTGTTCGGCATGGCCGCGACACCGCCGCAAGGCGCCACGCTGGAAGAGCTCTTTCGCTGCATCGCATGGCTCGCGCCGGGTTTCGAGATCGTGCAGTCGCACCTGCCCGGCTGGAAGTTCAGCGCCGCCGACACCGTGGCCGATGGCGCGCTGCATGCGCGCCTGCTGGTCGGCAATGAGACATCGGTCGGCCGCTTCGCCACCAGTGCGCAGGCGCTGGACGAGTTGCTCGGCCGCACGCGCGTGAGGCTCTACCGCGGCGATGCGCTCGTCGAGGAAGGCAAGGGCGTCAACGTGCTCGACGGCCCGCTGCATGCCTTGCACCACTTCAACCAGGAACTGCAGCGCTGCCCCGGCGCACCGGCGCTGATGCCCGGCGACGTGGTCACCACCGGCACCTGGACCGACGCCTGGCCGCTGGAGCCCGGCCAGTCCTGGCGCGCCGAGTTCGACGCGCCTTTCGACTCGCTCGGCATCGCGCTGCGCTAGCGGCGGTTTACGCCATTCAGAGCGGCGCGATCGGGATGCAGATGTTGCATTCGAAGGCGCCGGTCTTCTCGTCGAACGCGCCGCCCGGCGGGTAGTGCTCGAACGCGGGCCGGTTGTCGAACTGGAAGCCGCTGGCCGGCAGCCAGTCGCGCAGCAGGCGCGTCCAGGCGGCGTTGATCTCCGGCGGCAGGCCGTGGAACCTCATCGACGCGTAGCGCCCGCCGGGCAGCACCGTCTTCTGGAAGCCGCCGTCGGGCACGAAGCCTTCCGGCACTTCCACCCCAGCGTCGTAGCGCGAATGCTCCGGCGCGGTGATGCTCGGGTCGTCGTGGCTGATGCCGTAGCGCGCATGCGGCCACAGGTTGTGCACGGTGATCCAGGGGGCCACCTGCGTGTTCCAGAAGGCGCCCACCGGCGCGCCGAACGGGCCCACGTAACGCAGGTAGGCGATGGTGACGGGCGGGCGGGTGATGAGATCGACGTGCATGGGCGTTGCCTCCGTTGGCGCGGTGTCGCGCGATGAAGGAACATTCTTCGTGAAGCCGTGCAAGGCGGTCTGATCAGGATTGCTCTGTGTGTCTGTCGGCGCCCAGCGGTGCGCCGCGCGCCATGCCGTCGGCGAACTGCCGAAGTGCGCGCGGAAGGCCCGCGAGAACGCCTCGCCCGAGCCGAAGCCCACCGACAGCGCGGCGTCGAGCACCGACACGCGCGGCTGCGTCGCCAGCCGCAGCGCCGCCACCTCCACCCGGCGCCTGCGGATGTAGTCGCCCAGCGTCTCGCCGGCCCATGCCGCGAACAGCCGGTGGAAGTGATACGCCGAGAAGTGCGCCACGTCGGCCAGCGCCGCCAACTCGAGCGGCTCGTCGAGGTGGTCGTCGATGTGCGTCAGCACCTTGTGCATGCGCCATTCGTATTCGCAGCGGTGATCGCGCGGCATGTCCGCCTCAGCCTTGCCGCGCCTGCCCGAGCAGCCAGTCGCTGAAGAACTTCAGCAGCGGCCGCTGGTCGGCGCGCTCCGGCGTGACGAGGTAGTAGTTGCGCTCGCCGGACAGCGGCCGCGCGCATGCCACCACCAGCTCGCCGCGCGCCAGTTCGTCGGCCACCAGCATCGTCGGCATCAGCGCCACGCCGAGGCCGTGCGAGGCGGCGGCCGCGAGGATGGAGAACAGCTCGTAGCGCGGTCCGCCGCGCGCGTTGGGCGCGTCGATCTGCTGCGCGTCGAACCACTGGCGCCAGCCGTCGGGCCGGGTGCTCTGCTGCAGCAGCGGCATCTTCGCGATGGCGGCCGGCGTCACGGCCTTGCCGCGCGGCAGCAGGGCGGGGCTGCACACCGGCACCACGTCCTCGTGCATCAGCAGCAGCGCATGCGTGCCGGCCCAGTTCTCGACCTGCGCGGGCGTGCCGGCATAGAGCGCGGCGTCGAACTCCGCGTCGGCGAAGAGGAAAGGGCGGGTGCGTGTCTCGATGTGCACCACCACGTCGGGCTGCAGCGCCGCGAAGCCCTTCAGGCGCGGCATGAGCCAGCGGGTGGCGAAGGTGGGCACGGCCGCCAGCGAGAGGGAGCCGCCTTCGCCCTGGTGGGCCATCGCGTCGAGCGTGTCGCGCTCCATGGCCTCGAGGCGCTTGGCGGTCTGGCGTGCATAGGCCGCCCCGCTGGCCGTGAGCGCCACGCCATGCCGCGTGCGGCGGAACAGCGCCACGCCCAGGAAGGCTTCGAGCGTGCCGATCTGGCGCGACACCGCGCTCTGGGTGAGGGCCAGTTCCTGCGCGGCGCGCGTGTAGCTCTCGTGGCGCGCTGCCGCGTCGAAGCACACCAGGGTCTGCAGGGGCGGTATCTTGCGGCGCATGTATGCCTGGAAAGTATGAATGGAACGCAGCGCCCGCCAATGGAGAAGCTGCCGGAACATCTTGCAAGACATTCTACGAACGCATATCTGGGTGAGGAATCCTCGTTTGCGTCATGGCTCCCCGGTGGCTAGGATCGACCGATCCCCCTCTTTTTGTTTTCTTCCCCCTTCTCCGGAGACAGCCACATGGCCGCCAAAGCGCAATTCCACTGGGACGACCCCCTTCTTCTCGACCAGCAACTGACCGACGAAGAACGCATGATCCGCGACGCGGCCAACGCCTACTGCCAGGAGCGCCTGGCGCCCCGCGTCACCGAAGGCTTCCGCACCGGCGAGACCGACCCGGCCATCTTCCGCGAGATGGGCGCGCTCGGCCTGCTCGGCCCGACCATCCCCGAGCAGTACGGCGGCCCCGGCCTCAACTACGTGGCCTACGGCCTGATCGCCCGCGAAGTCGAGCGCGTCGACTCCGGCTACCGCTCGATGGCCAGCGTGCAGAGCTCGCTGGTGATGGTGCCCATCTTCGAATTCGGCACCGAGGCGCAGAAGCAGAAGTTCCTGCCCAAGCTCGCCACCGGCGAATGGATCGGCTGCTTCGGCCTGACCGAGCCCGACCACGGCTCCGACCCCGGCAGCATGGCCACGCGCGCCAAGAAGGTGCCGGGCGGCTACTCGCTCAGCGGCTCGAAGATGTGGATCAGCAACTCGCCCATCGCCGACGTGTTCGTCGTGTGGGCCAAGGAAGTCAGCGAAAGCGGCACGGTCGGCCCCATTCGCGGCTTCGTGCTCGAAAAGGGCATGAAGGGCCTCTCGGCCCCCGCCATCCACGGCAAGGTCGGCCTGCGTGCCAGCATCACCGGCGAGATCGTGATGGACGGCGTGTTCTGCCCCGAGGAAAACGCCTTCCCCGAAGTGCAGGGCCTCAAGGGCCCCTTCACCTGCCTGAACAGCGCCCGCTACGGCATCTCCTGGGGCGCCCTGGGCGCCGCCGAAGACTGCTGGCACCGCGCCCGCCAGTACACGCTGGACCGCAAGCAGTTCGGCCGCCCGCTGGCCGCCAACCAGCTCATCCAGAAGAAGCTGGCCGACATGCAGACCGAGATCACGCTGGGCCTGCAAGGCAGCCTGCGCCTGGGCCGCATGAAGGACGAAGGCATCGCCGCGGTGGAAATCACCTCGATCATGAAGCGCAACAACTGCGGCAAGTCGCTGGACATCGCCCGCATGGCGCGCGACATGATGGGCGGCAACGGCATCAGCGACGAATTCGGCGTGGCCCGCCACCTGGTGAACCTGGAAGTGGTCAACACCTACGAAGGCACGCACGACATCCACGCGCTCATCCTGGGCCGCGCCATCACCGGCATCGCCGCGTTTTCGAACTAACCCCCAGTCTTACTCACTTCGTGTACACGCCAACCCCCTTCCAGGGGGCGACGCCAGCGGCCCGGCAAAGCCGGTTCCGCGGCATCTCTCGAACAGCGAGACAACACCGACTCAGATGACGATGAACAAACCGGCCGCAGCACTCGACGGCATCAAGGTCCTGGATCTGTCCCGCGTGCTCGCGGGCCCGTGGTGCACGCAGATCCTGGCGGACCTGGGCGCCGACGTCGTCAAGATCGAGCGCCCCGGCGTCGGCGACGACACGCGCACCTGGGGGCCGCCCTTCATCAAGGACGCCGACGGCAACGACACCGACCAGGCCAGCTACTTCACCGCCTGCAACCGCAACAAGCGCTCGGTCACGGTCGACATGGCCACGCCCGAGGGGCAGGCGCTGCTCAGGCAGATGGCGGCGCAGGCCGACATCGTGGTGGAGAACTTCAAGACCGGCGGCCTCAAGCAATACGGCCTCGACCAGGAAAGCCTGCGCGCGGCCAACCCGCGCCTCATCTACTGCAGCGTCACCGGCTTCGGCCACGACGGACCCTACGCGGAGCGCGCCGGCTACGACCTGATGATCCAGGCCATGACCGGCATGATGAGCATCACCGGCCGTCCCGACGACGTGCCCGGCGGCGGCCCGCTGCGCGTGGGCGTGGCGCTGACCGACCTGTTCACCGGCGTCTACGCCAGCACCGCCATCCTGGCCGCGCTGCAGGTGCGCGACCGCACCGGCGAAGGCCAGCACATCGACATGGCGCTGCTCGACGTGGGCATGGCCATCCTCGCCAACCAGGCGAGCGCCTTCCTCAACACCGGCAAGGCGCCCGGGCGCCAGGGCAACACGCACCCGAGCCTCGCGCCATACCAGGACTTCCCGACGCAGGACGGCGCGATGCTGCTGGCCATCGGCAACAACGGCCAGTTCGCGCGCTTCTGCGAAGCCGGCGGCCACCCCGAGTGGGCGAGCGACGCGCGCTTTGCCACCAACACCCTTCGCGTGAAGCACCGCGGCGTGCTCATTCCGATGATGGAAGAACTCACGCGCACCCGCACCACGGCCGCGTGGGTCACGCTGCTCGAGGACAAGGCCGTGCCCTGCGGCCCGATCAACGACATCGCGCAGGCCTTCGACGACGCGCAGGTGCAGGCGCGCGGCCTCAAGGTGACGCTGCCGCGCGACGCGGGCGACGGCATTGCCAGCATCGCCGGCGTGGCGAGCCCGCTGCGCCTGTCGGCCACGCCGCCGGTGCTGCGCCACGCGCCGCCCGCGCTGGGCCAGCACACGCGCGAGGTGCTTGCCGAGATGGGCATCGACGACGCCCGCTTCGACGCCCTGCGATCCGCCGGCGTGGTCTGAAGAGGCGTCAGGCATGACGAGCCCGATGCGCCCACCGTTCTCGGTGCTGCGCATCGACCATGTCGTGCTGCGCGTGAAAGACATGGAGCGCGCCGTCGCGTTCTATCGCGAGGTGCTGGGCTGCACCGTCGAGAAGCGCCGCGACGACCTGGGGCTCGTGCACATGCGCGCCGGCGCGAGCCTGATCGACCTCGTCTCGCCCGACGGCCCGCTGGGGCGGCAGGGCGGGGCGCTGCCGGGTGCCGAGGGCCGCAACCTCGATCACCTCTGCCTGCGCATCGAGCCCTTCGACGAAGCCGGCATCCGCGCGCTGATGGCGCGGCACGGCGTCGCCATCCACGGCGAGGTGCACCACAACTTCGGCGCCGAGGGCAACGGCCCGTCGATCTACTTCAGCGACCCCGACGGCAACACCGTCGAACTCAAGGGGCCCGCGGCAGCCTAGCCGCTTTCTTCCTGCCTTCTCTTCTTGCGGATTTGTACGCCACTGTGTCCGGCGGCGCGGTGCATACACGCGCATGCAAATCCCCCGCCTGCTCGACACATCGCGGATACAGCCCGCCGATGTAATTCATGCACCGCCAGCGGGGCGAACGACACACAAGTTCATCACTTCCATCGCAAGGAACCATCATGTCCGACAAGCAAGTCCTCTACACCGGCAAGACCCACACCACCGGCGGCCGCCTGGGCGCATCGCGCAGCAGCGACGGCCATCTCGACATCCAGCTCTCGCCGCCCGGCGGCAACGGCACGGGCACCAACCCCGAGCAACTGTTCGCGGCAGGCTGGTCGGCCTGCTTCATCGGCGCGATGGGCAAGGCCGCCGGCAACCTGAAGGTCAAGCTGCCGGCCGACCTGTCGGTGGACGCCGAAGTCGACCTCGTGCTGGAGGAGGGCCAGTACTTCCTGCAGGCGCGGCTGAACGTGAGCCTGCCGGGCCTGGACCGCGACACCGCGCAAGCGGTGGTCGAGGCCGCGCACCAGACCTGCCCTTACTCCAAGCTCACGCGCGGCAACATCGAGGTCGAACTCAATCTGGTCTGAGTCAGCCCGCGCGCCCGATGGTCGCCACCGCGAACACCGCCACGCCCAGCGCAAGATTCAGCATCACCAGCTTGCGCACGGTGTTCAGCCGCGCGGCGGCCACGGGCCAGGCGCTTTCTTCCACCGCGCGCCGCAGCGCCCGGAACACCGAGGCGCGGATGTAGACGTAGATCGCGGCCATCACGATCGCGATGCTCATCATGGCCTCGATGCGCCAGTGCAGGCCGCGAAAGCCGCCTGCCGCCATGATCATTCCCACGCCGCTCACGAACAGCAGCGTGACCGACGCATCCACCCCCACGAAGAAGCGCCGCAGCGTCGCGGCCATCATGCGCAGGCGCAGCGGCGGCTCCAGCGTGGCGACGGCCGAGGGGCGCACCGCGAAGTGCATGGTCGCCATGCCGCCGACCCAGAAGGCGGCGCACAGCAGATGAATGAAGAGTGCGATGACGTAGGACATGGGGCCCGATCAGAACACCGAAGCGGCCATGCGCGCAATGCGGCAGACCAACCCCCTTGGGGCCTGTTCAGGCTGCGGTGCTTCTGGCCCGCGCGGCCGTGCGCTTCTCCTTGCCGGGCGTGTCGTCGGCATAGCGCCGCATGTCGGCCACCACCCGGCGCAGCAGCTCGGCCGCGGCCGGCGACAGCATGCGCCCGTGGCGCGACACGATGTGCGAGCGCCCCTGCGACAGCAGCGGGTTCTTCATCGGCAGCTCCACCAGGTCGGGGTTGTTGGCGTTGGGCGTGAGCGAAATGCGCGTGCCCAGCGTGTAGCCCAGCCCGGCCGACACGAAATGGCCGAGCGCGCTGAACGACGTGGTGGTCAGCAGCGCGGGCAGCCGCACGCCCTCGCTGACCTCCGCGGCCTCGATGTGCTGGCGCACGCCGAAGTGGCGGTGCAGCGTGGCGCCGGGGTAGGGCAGCAGGTCGGCCAGCTTCAGCGGCCTGCCCAGCTGCGCGAGCGGGTGCGAGCGCAGCACCATCGCCTGGATGGGCTGCGGATGCGACTGGTGCGAGGTGAGCCGGTCGTCCTTGGGCGGCTGGAACAGCATGCCGATGTGGGCGCGCTCCTCGACCACGCGGCGCACGATCTCGTCGGTGCTGGCCACGTCGAGCTCGATGGTGATCTTCGGGTGCGTGGTCATGAAGTCGCGCAGGCTGTGGCGCATGAGCCAGTCGACGTACCCCTCGCCCGCCACCACGTCGATGTGCCCGCGCTCGATCTTGCGGATGCTGTCCATCTGCGCCATGAGGTGCTGCTTCTGGCTGTTCTGGCGCCGCACGTAGCCGGCCAGCATCTCGCCCGCGTCGGTGGCCACCACGCCGCGTCCGTGGCGCTCCAGCAGGGGCACGCCGCACTCCTGTTCGAGGATGCCGATGGCGCGGCTGACGGCCGAGGGGTCCATGTCCAGCACGTCGGCGGCGCCGCGCACCGAGCCGCTGTCGAGCACCTGCATGAAGTAGCGCACGCGGCGCGTGTCGAGCTTGTCGTCCATGGCCCGGTCTCCTGAAAATCGTGGCGAGTGTTGCATTCGATGCATCGAATATCCTTATTTACGGTCATTGATGCAATAGAGCCGGACGCGGAAACTCCCCGGCATTCCGCCAGAAGAAGCCCCACCCATGACCTCCGCCGCCTCCGCACCCCTCTCCGCTGCCGCGCCCTGCGGCGCCTCCGGAAAACTCAAGCTCGCGCTCGTCACGCTGGCCATCGTGGCCGGGGCCGAGCTCATCGGGCCGGTGCAGTTCAGCGTCGGCCCCGGCAAGGTGGCGCTGCTGCCGATGCTGTGGGCGCTGCTGATCGCGGCCGTGTGGGGCGTCGCGCAGCGCCGCCTGCCGGGCGCGGTGCGCGTGGCCACCGCCGAGCAGTCGCTGGCCGGCGGCCTGCTGAACGCGGGGCTGCTGCTGTTCGTGGTGAAGCTGGGCCTGACGGTGGGCGCCGCGCTGCCGCAGGTCAAGCAGGCCGGCTGGGCGCTGCTGTTCCAGGAGTTCGGCCATGCGCTCGGCACCCTGGCGTTGGGCCTGCCGCTGGCGCTGCTGCTGGGCATCAAGCGCGAGGCCGTGGGCGCGACCTTTTCTGTGGGCCGCGAGGGCAACCTCGTGATCATCGGAGAGAAGTACGGCATGGCCTCGCCCGAAGGCCGCGGCGTGCTGGCCGAGTACATCACCGGCACCGTGCTGGGCGCGCTCTTCATCGCGGTGCTGGCGGGCTTCGTGGCCAGCCTGCACATCTTCGATCCGCGTTCGCTGGCCATGGGCGCCGGCGTGGGCTCGGGCAGCCTGATGGCCGCCGCGCTGGGCGCCATCGCCGCGCAGCAGCCGGCCGAGATGCTGCCGCAGCTCACCGCCATCGCCGCCGCGTCGAACCTGCTGACCACCGTGGCCGGCTTCTACTTCACGCTGTTCCTGTCGCTGCCCCTTTGCTCGTGGCTCTACGGCAAGCTGGAGCCGGTGCTGGGCCGCTTCTCGAAGCGCGGCGCGCAGGACGCGGCGGGCACGGGCGCCGTGTCGCAAGTCAGCTTGGCGCACGGCGGTGCCATGTCGCTGCGCGACACGCTGGTCGCCTGGGCCGTGGTGGGCGGCGGCGTGCTCATCGGCAATTCGCTGACCTACAAGGTGCCGCTGCTGGTGTCGCTCGAAGGCATGGCCGCGGTGGTGGTCATCGCGCTGGTGGTCGAGGGCATCAAGCGCCTGGTGCCGCGCCTGCCGATGGTGCTGATGCTGTCGGTGGTGGCCACCCTGGCGGGCATTCCGGGGCTGTTCCCGTTCTCGGACGCGCTCATCGCCATCACCGGCAAGCTCAACTTCCTGGCCTTCACCACGCCGGTGCTGGCGCTGGCCGGCTTCTCGGTCGCCAAGGACCTGCCGGTGTTCCGCCAGCTGGGCTGGCGCATCGTGGTGGTGTCGCTCACCGCCACGGCCGGCACCTTCCTAGGCGCGACCCTGATCGCCGAATTCTTCCACTGACGAAAAAGGCTCGCCCCCAGGCTGCGCGCACTTCGTGTCGCGCACGCCTTCCCCCTACCGGGGGCAACACCTGCGGCCCGGCAAAGCCGGTTCCGCGGTATTTCCCGAAAAGTCCTTCCAGTCCCCACTCATCAACCGAGATCATTCCCATGTACCGCGACCCCGAAATCGCCGAAGACACCCGCGCCCGCATGCTGAGCTGGCGCCGCGACATCCACGCCAACCCCGAGACCGCCTTCGAGGAGCACCGCACCGCCAACGTCGTCGCCAACGCGCTGATGCTGATGGGCCTGCCGGTGCACCGCGGCCTGGCCGGCACCGGCGTGGTCGGCACGCTGAAGAACGGCGAAGGCCCGAGCATCGCGCTGCGCGCCGACCTGGACGCGCTCAACATGCAGGAGCTGGGCACGCAGGCGCATGCCTCCAAGTGCGTCGGCAAGATGCACGCCTGCGGCCATGACGGCCACACGGCCATGCTGCTGGGCGCGGCCGAGCACCTGTCGCGCCACAAGCCCTTCAAGGGCACGGTGCACTTCGTGTTCCAGCCCGCCGAGGAGAACGAAGGTGGCGGCCGCGTGATGGTGGAAGAGGGCCTGTTCGACCAGTTCCCTGCCGACGCCGTCTACGGCATGCACAACTTCCCGGCTCTGCCGCGCGGCCAGTTCGCGATCCGCAAGGGCACGATGACGGCTTTTCTCGACACCTTCGAGATCGTCGTCACCGGCAAGGGCAGCCACGGCGCCATGCCCGAGACCGGCATCGACTCGGTGGTGGTCTCGGCCCAGCTCGTCAACGCGCTGCAGACCATCGTGAGCCGCCGCACCGGCGCGACCGACTCGGCCGTGGTCAGCGTCACGCAGATCCACGGCGGCGATACCTGGAACGTGATTCCCGAAACGGTGGTGCTGCGCGGCACCGTGCGCACGCTCGATGCCGCCATCCAGGACAAGACCCAGGCCGCCATGCAGCAGATCTGCGACGGCGTGGCCGCCACGCACGGCGCGAAGGTGGCGCTCGACTACCGCCGCGGCTACCCCGGCGTGGTCAACACGCCCGCCGAGACCGATGCCGCCGTGGCCGCCGCCGCCAGCCTGGTCGACCGCGCGCAGGTCAAGACCGACATTCCGCCGGCCATGGGTTCGGAAGACTTCGCCTTCATGCTGCAGAAGCGCCCGGGCGCCTACATCGGCATCGGCGCGGGCGAGGGCCCGAACGACCCGAACGTGCACAACCCGTACTACGACTTCAACGACAACATCCTTCCCCTGGGCGCGGCCTACTGGGTGGCGCTGGTCAAGCAGCAACTCCCTGCCGCATGATGCGCTGATGCTCTCCGCCTTCGACATCTTCAAGATCGGTATCGGGCCTTCGAGCTCCCACACCGTGGGGCCGATGCGCGCGGCGCTCATGTTCGCTCGCTCGCTCGAGGCACGGGGCGCGCTGGCGCAGGTGGCGCGCCTGCATGCCGACCTGTTCGGCTCGCTCGGCGCCACGGGCCACGGCCATGCCACCGACCAGGGCGTGATCCTCGGCCTCTTCGGCGACGCACCCGACACGGTACGGCCGGAGACCGTGCAGCCCCGGCTGGAGGCGCTGCGCCGCACCGGGCAGCTCGACCTGCTGGGCCGCAAGTCCATCGCCTTCGACCGCGTGCGCGACATCGCCTTCCGCGGCGAGGAGTCGCTGCCCGAGCATCCCAACGCCATGCGCTTCACCGCGTTCTCGGCCGAAGGCGCCGTGCTGGCCGAGGGCACGTATTTTTCGGTCGGCGGCGGCTTCGTCGTCGAGGGCGGGCAGGCCGTGGCCGAGACGGTGGCCGCCGCGGCCGCCGTGCCGCATCCTTTCACGACCGGTGACGAGCTGATGGCGCAGTGCCAGGTCACCGGCCTCTCGGTGGCCGAGCTGGTCATGCGCAACGAGTGCATGTGGCGGCCCGAGGCCGAGGTGCGCGCCGGCCTGCTGCGCATCTGGGGCGTGATGCAACAGTGCGTGCAGCGCGGCTTCGGCATCGACAACCCGCTGGCCGCGCAATCGTTGCCCGGCCCGCTGCGCATGCGCCGCCGCGCGCCAGAGTTGAACCGCGAGCTGCTGGCGCAGGCCGGCGCCGCCGATCCGCTCGCGGTGATGGACTGGGTCAACGCCTTCGCGATGGCGGTGAACGAAGAGAACGCCGCTGGCGGCCGTGTCGTCACCGCGCCCACCAACGGCGCGGCCGGCGTGGTGCCGGCCGTGATGCACTACTACCAGCGCTTCGTGCCGCGGGCGGGCGACGACGGCATCGTCGACTTCCTGCTCACCGCCGCGGCCATCGGCATGCTCTACAAGGCCAACGCCTCCATCTCCGGTGCCGAGGTCGGCTGCCAGGGCGAGGTGGGCGTGGCCTGCTCGATGGCGGCGGGCGCGCTGGCGGCGGTGCTCGGCGCCACGCCCGCGCAGGTCGAGAACGCGGCCGAGATCGGCATGGAACACAACCTGGGCCTGACCTGCGATCCGGTCGGCGGCATGGTGCAGATTCCCTGCGTGGAGCGCAACGCGATGGGCGCCGTGAAGGCCATCAACGCGGCGCGCATGGCGCTGCGCGGCGACGGCAGCCACTACGTGTCGCTCGACGCGGTGATCCGCACCATGAAGCAGACCGGCGAGGACATGAAGTCCACCTACAAGGAGACTTCGCTGGGGGGGCTTGCGGTCAACGTGGTGGAGTGCTGACGGAGGCTGCGTCAGAATGACCGGCTCACTGTTGTATCCAACACAGAAAGCCGAGGCCACATGACCCGCTCCGTCGCCGAAAAGCGCGCCGACTTCCGCGCCCTCCACGAAAAAGGCTGCTTCGTCATTCCGAACCCCTGGGACACGGGCAGCGCGCGCTACCTCGAAGGCCTGGGCTTCAAGGCGCTGGCCACCACCAGCTCCGGCTTCGCATGGTCGCAAGGCTATGCCGATGGCGCCTTGTCGCGCGAATACATCCTCGCGCACCTGCGCGAACTGGTGGCCGCCACCGACCTGCCCGTGAACGCCGACTTCGAAAACGGTTTTGCCGCCGATGCCCCGGGCGTGGCCGAGAGCGTGCGACTGGCCATCGAGACCGGCGTGGCCGGCCTGTCGATCGAGGACTCGACGGGCAACGCCGCCGACCCGCTTTTCCCCGTCGACGTGGCGGTCGAGCGCATGCGCGCCGCGCGCAAGGCCATCGATGCCTCGGGCGCCGACGTGCTGCTGATCGGCCGCGCCGAGAACTTCTTCGCCGGCCGGCCCGACCTGGACGACGCCATCGCGCGGCTCAAGGCCTATTCGAACGCGGGCGCCGACTGCCTTTACGCGCCGGGCATCAAGACCCGCGAGCAGATCGCGGCGGTGGTCGCGGCCGTGGCGCCCAAGCCGGTCAACCTGCTGGTCGGCGGCAGCAGCGAACTGAGCATGGTGGACATCGCCGAACTCGGCGTGCGCCGCGTCAGCGTGGGCGGCGGCATGGCCCGCGCGGCCTGGGGCGGCTTCATGCGCGCGGCGCGCACGCTCGCCGACGAAGGCCGCTTCGACGGCTTCGCGGACGCCGCGCCGGGCAGCGAACTCAACGCCTTCTTCCGCCCGTTCGCAGGCTGAGCACGGTGGATGCGCTGCTCGCCGAGGTGCGTGCCTGCCGCGCATGCGCGGTGCACCTGCCGCTCGGGCCGCGTCCCGTGGTGCAGGCCAGCGCGGGCGCGCGGCTGCTGCTGGTCGGGCAGGCGCCCAGCCTCACGGTGCACAAGACAGGCGTGCCGTGGGACGACAGGAGCGGCGAACAGCTGCGCCGCTGGCTCGGCGTGGACCGTGCCGTCTTCTACGACCCCGCGCGCATCGCGCTCATGCCGATGGGCTACTGCTACCCGGGCCGCGGCAAGAGCGGCGACCTGCCGCCGCGCCGCGAGTGCGCCGCGCTGTGGCACGACAAGCTGCTGGCGCAGATGCCGCGCATCGAACTCACGCTGCTCATAGGCCAGTACGCGCAGCGCCACTTCCTCGGCAAGGCCGCGCGCGCCAACGTGACCGAGACGGTCGAGGCCTTCGCGGACTACGCGCCGCGCTTCATTCCGCTGCCGCATCCGTCGCCGCGCAACACCGGCTGGTTCAAGCACCACCCGTGGTTCGAGAGCGACGTGCTGCCCGTGCTGCGAGAGCGGGTGCGCCTGGCGCTCGGCGCCGCCTGACGCGCGCCATACTTCGTCGCGCAACGAAGCGAGGCTGCGCCTTCGCGGACATCATCCGGGCTTTGCTGCAACAGAAAGCCCGTCTCATGAAACGCGAAGTCATCCGTGTCGAACCGATCTCGACCTGGCTGGACAACTGGAAAGCGCCGGTCTCGGTCGTCACGCGGCACGGCGACACGGTGTATGTGTCGGGCCTGCCGCCCTTCGATCCGGCCACCGGGCAGGTGGTGCTCGACGCCTCGCTCGAGCGGCAGGCCGAACTGGTGCTCGAGCAGCTCAGGCTGTGCCTCGAAGCCGCGGGTTCCTCGCTGGACCGGGTGCTCAAGTGCAACGTGTACTGCACCTCGGTCGAGAAGTTCGCGGCGGTCAACGCCATCTATGCGCGCTACTTTCCGAACGACCCGCCCGCGCGCATCTTCGTCTGCGTGCCGGCGTGGCCGGGGCGCTTCGACATCGAGATCGACTGCATCGCCGCCGTTCGCGAGGCCTGAGCGAGGTCAGCGCGCCGACGCCACCGGCGTTGCGGCTGCATCGAAGGGCCGCGCCGCATACACCACGCGCCCGCCCACCACTGTCATCAGCGACGTGGTCTTGCCGATGCGCTCCAGCGGCACGCTGAGGACGTCCTGGTCGAGCACCGCGAAGTCCGCGAGCTTGCCGACCTCCAGCGTGCCGCGCCGGTTCTCGTCGAAGCTGAACCACGCGCTGCCCGCCGTATAGAGGCGCAGCGCCTCCTCGCGCGAGGGCGTCTCGTCGGGGCCGCGCATCGCCTTGCCGCTCACCGTCTTGCCGTCGAGCATCCATTGCAGTGCCACGAAGGGGTTGTACGAGGCCACGCGATGCGCGTCGGTGCCCGCGCCCACGTGCACGCCGGCGCGCAGCGCGGTGCCTATGGGCGGCATGCGCCGTGCCGCGTCGCCGCGCACGGCGAGCGCGCGGTCGCCCTGGAAGTACATCGCGTCCTGCATGGTCCAGCCGATGCCCAGCGCCTTCATGCGCGCGAGCGTCTCGGGCGAGGCGTCGTCCAGGTGCGCGATCGACCAGCGCAGGTCCTTGATCGGTACCTCGGCGTTCAGCTTCTCGTACAGCCCGAGCAGATGGTCGACCGAGCCGTTCTCCTGCCAGTGGATGGTGACGGCCAGCTTGCGCTGCGCCGCCCACTTGACGAGTTCGTAGAACTTCGCCTTCGCCGCTTCGTCGGGGAAGTTGTTGTTGTACATCGCGAGCGTCACGCGTTCGCCCAGTCCGTTGAACTTGAGCATGTCGTCGCCGAAGCCCATCGGCAGCATCTGCGTGAGGTCGCGGAACTCCTGCAGCTCGGCGCCGGGCTTCTGCGCGAACACGCTGTAGGCCACGCGCAGCGTCAGCGCCTTCTCGCGCCACAGCTCGAAGAGCGCCGCGTACTGCGAGGGCGCGATGCTGAAGCCGCCCGGGTCCACCAGGCCGGTGATGCCGAGCCGGTTCAGCTCGGTGAAGAAGGCGCGCGTGCCGGCCACGTTGTCTTCGTAGGTCGGCTTGGGCAGCTTGTCGAACAGCGCCGAGATGCCGACGATGTCGCCGCTCATCCAGCCCGGCGCGCCGTCGGGCGACGGCTTCATGCCCGCGGGCAGCGCGCCGGCGGGAACGGCCAGCGCCTCGAGCGCCTTGGGCGTCATTACCACCGCTTCGTAGAAGAGCTGCACGTACACCGGGTTGTTCGGCGCGGCTTCCTGCAGTTCGGCCAGCGTGGGGCGGCGGCGCTCGGCGAACTGCTGCTCGGTCCAGCCGCCGGCCACGATCAGCCAGCCGCCGGGGCGCGCGTTGGCGGCGGCGGTGCGGATGCGCGCCATCGCCTCGGCGATGCTGCCGGCGCCGATCCAGTTGACTTCCGTCGAGTAGCTGAGCGCGGCGCGCACCGCGTGCATGTGCGAGTCGATCAGGCCGGGGATGACGGTGCGCCCGCCCGCGTCCACGGTGCGCGTGGCGGGGCCCGACAGCGCGCGCACCTGCGCGGCGTTGCCGACGGCCACGATGCGCCCGTCGCGCACGGCAATGGCCTGCGCCATGGTGCCGGCCGCATCGAGCGTGGCGATCTTCGCGTTGGTGACGACGAGGTCCGCCGGTTGCGCCTGTGCGGCAAGGGTCAGGGCGAAGAGGCTGGCAAGCACCAGCGCCTTGCCAGGGACACCGCGGAACCGGCTTTGCCGGGCCACAGGTGTCGCCCCCTGCAAGGGGGTTGGCGTAGCGACACGAAGTGCGCGAAGACTGGGGGTGAGCTTCATCAGTCGACCTTGATGCTGGCGGCTTTCACGACCTGCTGGGCCTTGCCGGTTTCTTCGACGATGAACTTGTTGAACTGCGCCGACGGCATCGTGAACGGTTCGGCGCCCAGCTTCTCCAGCCGCTCCTTCAGTTCGGGCGACACCATGATCTTCGCGACCTCGGCCTGCAGCCGGTCGACCACCGGCTGCGGGGTCTTCGCGGGCGCGAACAGTCCCACCCAGAACAGGTACTCCGAGCCCGGCACGCCGGCCTCCACCGTCGTCGGCGCGTCGGGCAATGCCGACGAGCGCTTGCCGGTGCCCACGGCCAGCGCCTGCAGCTTGCCGGTCTTGATGAGCGGCAGCGCCGACACCATCGGCGCGAAGAACCAGTCCACGCGCCCGGCCATCACCTCGGTCATGGCCTCCGGCGTGCCGCGGAAGGGCACATGCTGCGCGTCGATGCCCGCCGCGAGGCGGAACACCTCGGCGTTCATGTGCGTGGCCGAGCCGTTGCCGGCGGAGCCGTAGTTGAAGCCGCCCGGCTTGGCCTTGACCTTGGCCACCAGGTCCTTCACGTCGGTGAAGTGCGAGGGCGCCGTCACCAGCACGTTGGGCAGGCTGGCCATCGGCGTGATGCCGGTGAAGTCTTTCAGCGTGTCGTACGACAGGCCCTTGTAGATCCACGGGTTCACCAGGTGGCCGGCCGAATGCACCAGCAGCGTGTAGCCGTCGGCCGGCGACTTGGCCGTGATGGCCGCGCCCAGCGTGCCGCCGGCGCCGGGCTTGTTGTCCACGATCACGCTGGTGCCCAGGGCGGGCCCGAGCTTCTCGGCCACGAGCCGCGCGACGATGTCGGTGCCGCTGCCCGCCGTGAACGGCACGACCAGCCTGACCGGCTGCGTGCCGGGCCACGGGCCCTGCGCGTGGGCGCCGCCGAGCGCGCAGGCCGCGAGAGTCGCCGCCACGGCCAGCGCGCGCCGGCGGCTCCAGTTGAGTGTCTTCTTCATGCGTCTTGTCTCCGTTGATTTATTTGGTTGAGCGATGAATGACCGGGAAGAGAGAAGGCGGCGGCTACGGCGGCGGTGCGTTGGTGGGCATCACCAGCGCGACCAGCACCGGCCGGTTCGTGCGGTTCTCCAGCTGGCGCTTTTCGCCGGGCGCGAAGCGGCAGCTGTCGTACTGCTCGAGCACGTCTTCCTGGTGCGCGCCGTCGATCTCGCCGACCACATGGAGCTGGCCTTCGAGCACGAGATAGAGCTTCTCCATCGGCGAGCCGTCCAGGCCGGTGTGGCCGCCGGGCAGGATCTGGCTCATGCCCATCCACATCTGCGTGGAGGGGCCGGCTTCCTTGCCTTGCAGGCGCAGGCAGCGCATGTCGAAATGGTTGGGCGCCTCGTAGTGCGGCGCCTCGCTGAAACGGGTCACGTGCATGGGATGTGCTCCAGGGTGGGTTCTTCAGGGCCGCAGCACGACGCGGTCGGTGCTGCCCGAGAGCACCAGCCGGTAGGCGTCCATGGCCTCGTCGAGCGTGAAGTGGCGCGCCACGGGAAAGGGCTTCAGCGTGCCGCGCTCGAAGCCGTCGCGCATGGCGTCGAGCTGCGCGGTGCTGGCAATGCAGTCCATCGCCAGCGAGTCGATGCCCACGAAGGTGTGCATGCCCCGGTAGAACGCGAAGATGTCGAAGGGCACCGCGCGGTCGTGCGTGGCGATGAAGATCTGCGTCGCGCCCTTGGCCATGGCCTTGTTGGCGGCCTCGAAGTAGGCGCTGCCGACGGTGTTGTAGACGATGTGCGCGCCGCGCCCGTCGGTAAGCTCACGCACTCGCGCGGCGACGTCGGTGTGGTGGCGCGCGTCGATCACGTCCACGGGCCCGTTCGCGAAGCCCGCGTAGGGCCCGGCGTGCCGCTGCACCGCGATCACGCGCGCGCCGGCCTGTGAGGCCAGTTGCACTGCCGCCTGCCCGACCTTGCCGTTGGCGCCGAGCACCAGCACGGTCTGCCCGGCCTGGGGCATGCCGCTGCGCCGAAAGCCTTCGTACGCGGTGACGAAGGGCACGCCCACCGCGCCGGCCTCGTCCATCGAAATGCCCCGGGGCTTGGCGCGCAGCGCCTGTTCGGGCAGCACCAGATAGCGCCCGTGCGATCCGTCGCGCGTGATGCCGACGTCGCCGCCGGAGCCGTAGACCTCGCGCCCGATCCATTCGGCGGGCCCGCTCACCACGGTGCCCGCGAAGTCGCGCCCGGGGGTGCGGGGCCACACGGCCTGCGGCATGATGCCCAGCGTCGCCTTGACGTCGCTGGGGTTCACCGCGGCGGCGGCGACACGCACGACGGCATGGCCCGCGGGCGGCGCGGGTTCGGCCTGCGGCGCGGCATGGAGCTGCAGCGCGTCGAGGCTGGCGGCTTTCTCGCTCACGCGCAATGCGCGGGAGGTGTGGGTCGTGTGCATGGCAGCGACGTTCATCTCTGGTTTCCTGCTTGCTGTGTTCTGGGGGCTCGTCGGTGGGGTGCGCTAGCTGCGGGCATCCGGAAGACCCAGCATCGCGCGCGCCTCGCGCGGGTTGGCCACTTCGCCTCCAAGGCTCACGAGGATGTCGCGCGCCTTCGCCACCAGTTGCGCGTTGCTCTCGGCGAGCACGCCCTTCTCGAGGTAGATGTTGTCTTCCATCCCCACGCGCACATGGCCGCCCAGCAGCCAGGCCTGAGCGACGATCGGGAACTCCATGCGGCCGATGCCGAAGGCGCTCCAGAAGGCGCCGCGCGGCAGCATGTTGCGCGCGTAGAGCAGCGTCTCGGGCGTCGGCGCGAAGCCGTACTTCACGCCGAGCACGAAGGTCCACATGGCGGGGCCATCGAGCGTGCCGTCCGCGATCAGGTCCAGCGCCAGGTTGATGTCGCCCGAATCGAAGATCTCCAGTTCCGGCTTCACGCCCGCCTCGCGCATCACCTTCGCCATGCGGCGCACGTTCTTCGGCGTGTTGATGACCACGTCGGGGCCGGAGTTCATGGTGTTCAGGTCGAGCGAACACACATCGGGCCTGATGAGCGCGATGTGCTCCACGCGCTTCTCGGGCGGCAGCAGCGTGGTGCCGGGCGCGGCGACCTTCGGGTCGTCCTCGCTCGGAATGAAGCGCCCGCCGGGGCCGGTCGTGAGGTTGACGATCAGCTCGCGGTTCTCGCGGCGGATGCGGTCCACCACCTCGCGGTACAGCTCCACCTCCATCGACGGCTTGCCGGTTTCCGGATGGCGCACATGAATGTGCACCTGCGCCGCGCCGGCCTCGGCGGCGGCCAGGCATTCGTCGGCGATCTGCACCGGCGTGATCGGCAGGTGCGGCGTCTGCTCCGGCTTCACGAGGTTGCCCGTGACGGCGCAGGTGATGAGTGTCTTGGCGGCGCTCACAGGTGGCGCCCTCCGTCGACCACGATGCGCGTGCCGGTGACGAAGCGCATGGTGGTGGCCAGCGCCTCGACCGTGGCGGCCACGTCGTCGGGCTTGCCGATGCGGCCCAGCGGCGTGGTGCTGGCCATCTTGCTGGCGAACTCCGCGCCGCGCCCCGGCACGAAGCCCGATTCCACCGCGCCCGGCGACACCGACACCACCCGCACCGCGGGCGCCAGCGCCTTGGCCAGCGCGTCGCCGACCACGTCGAGCCCGGCCTTGGCCGCCACGTAGGCCAGGTTGCTGCCCACGCCCGTGAAGCCCGCGATCGACGAGATGTTGGCCACGAGCCCGTCGCCGCTGGCCTTGAGCATCGGCGCGAAGGCGCGGATGGTGGCGAACACGCCGCGGAAGTTGGCGCGCACGATGTCGTCGATGAGCTCGTCGGTCAGCGCGTCCAGGTCGGCGGCCGGCACCGGCTGCGTGTGGCCCGCGCTGTTGACCAGGATGTCGCAGCGCCCGAGCGTGGCCTTCACCTCGGCGGCGGCGGCCACGAGGCTCGCCGAGTCGACGATGTCGGCGCGGATCGCCGCATGGCGCTGGCCGTTGGCGGAGGGCAGGGCGGCCGCGCGCGCCGCCGCGTCGCCGCCCTTGCGGTGCAGCAGCACGCAGGTGGCGCCGAGCGCGGCCAGGCGCGTGGCCGTGGCATAGCCGATGGCGCCGAGGCCGCCGGTGATGACGGCGACCTTGCCGTCGAGTCTGGAGACAGGATCGAAGCTCATATCAATAGGGGGAGTTGGTTCAGGGAATCGGGGGGCGCGGGAATTTCATTTCGCCGGGCTCTAGTTCGAAGTCGTGGTGCATGGACGCGCTCTTGCCATCGGGCGCCAGCGCGAAGCGCCCGATCAGCCTGCGCGTCACGCCGAAGGTCGGGTCGCTTTCGAGGTTCTCGTCGTCGTCCGCGAAGACCTGCGTGATCAGCACCTTGTGGCCGGGCTTGCTCACCATGAAGTGCAGGTGCGCGGGCCGGTTCGGGTGGCGCACCTGCGCGCGCAGCAGCACGCCGCAGGGCCCGTCGGTCGGTACCGGGTAGCCGGCCGGGCGCACGCTGCGAAAGCGGAAGCGCCCTTCGGCGTCGGTGAAAAAGCGCCCGCGCAGGTTCATGTCTTCCTGCGCCGGGTCCTGGTTTTCATAGAGGCCGACGGGCGAGGCCTGCCATACGTCGACCGTGGCGCCGGCCACCGGGCGGCCCTCGTGGTCGCGCACCGTGCCCGTCACTTCGAGCGGCGTGCCGGGCGTGCCCGAGCGCGCGATGTCGTCGCCCAGCGCGCAGGCCGGTGCATTGGCGCGCCAGAACGGCCCGAGCAGCGCGGCGGGCGATTCGCCGTGCGGGTCCTGGTTGTTCTGCAGCGCGACCACGGTCGACACGCCCAGGATGTCCGCCGCCAGCACCACCTCGTTCTTGGTCTCGCCCGTGGCGTGGCCGATGGCGACGATGAATTCGAGCGCCTGCTCGAACTCGTCTTCCGTCAATTTCACTTCCTGCACCAGCGCATGCAGGTGGCGCGTGACCGCTTCCATCACGGTGCGCAGCCGCGGGTCGGGCGTGTTCTTCATGGCGTCGAGCACATGGCCCAGCACCGAGTCGGGGGAGGTGGCGATGTTCATGGTGGATTCGTGCAATCGTTTGCACGATATTAGCCATATTTGCCGAAAAGTAAAATGGAGGTTTCCGGCAGACCCTGAGGGAAGCATTGGCACCCGATGCCGGCCGGCCTCGCGACAATCGTTTGCACCAATGAGCACCAGCCCGACTTCTTCGTCTTCCGCCACCGTCACCATCCGCGACGTCGCCCGTGCCGCCGGCGTGCATGTGTCGACCGTCTCGCGCGCGCTCAGCCCCGAGAAGCGCTCGCTCATCAGCGAGGAGGTGCTTCGCGTGGTCGAGGAGGCGGCGCAGCGGCTGGGCTACCGGCCCAACCGCGCGGCCTCTGCATTGCGCACGGGCCGCACCCACACCATCGGCGTGCTGGTGCCGGACATCACCAACGCGGTGTTCCCGCCGATCCTGCAGGGCATCGAGGCCAGCGCGGCGGCGCGCGGGTACTTCGTGTTCGTCACCAACGTGGCCGACCCGGCGCTGGCGCGGCCGGTGCTGGAGCGCATGCTCGCGCAGCGCGTCGACGGCGTGGTCATGGCCACCGCCACGCGCGACGACCCGCTGGTCGACTTCGTCGCCAAGGCCGGCATGACGGCCGTGCTGGTCAACCGCGCCGACGAAACCGGCCGCCTGCCGGCCGTGGTCAGCGATGACCGGCTGGCGATGAAGCTCGCGGTCGACCATCTGGTGGCGCTCGGCCACAAGCGCATCGCGCACCTGGCGGGGCCGCAGACCATCCCGACCGGCGTGGGCCGGCGCCTGGGTGTGGAGCAGGCCCTGCGCGACCACCGCATGAAGCCCTTCCGCGTGGTCGAGTGCGCGAGCTACAGCCGCGAGGCCGGCGCGCTGGCGATGAAGCAGATGCTCGAGGCCGGCGCGGCCCCGCAGGCGGTGGTGTGCTGCAACGACCTGGTGGCGCTGGGCGCCTACGACGCGCTGCGCGAAGCCGGCCTGCGCGTGCCGCAGGACATTTCCGTCACCGGCCACAACGACATGCCGCTGGTCGACATGGTCGACCCGCCGCTCACCACCATCCGCCTGCCGCACCGCGAGCTGGGCTGGCGCGCGGCCGAGATGCTGTTCGACGAGATCGACGGCCGTTCGATGTCGGCATCGACCGTGGTGCTGCGCCCGGAGCTGGTGGTGCGCCAGTCGACCGCCGCGCCGCGCTGACGAGCGGCGAAGCGCCTTACTTCATGCGCCACCACAGGGCGGCGATGTCGTCGCTCAGGCCCGCGAGCAGCAGCGCCACGGCGACCAGCGCGACCAGCGCCTTGGTGCGCCCCGACATCTTTTCCTTGGGCGCGAAGTCTTCGGCACGGCCGCTGAAATGCACGCCGCAGTAGGGGCAGCGCAGCACGTAGCCGAAGACCGGCTCGCCGCAGCGGATGCAGGGCACTTCGCCGGGGCCCGGCTCGGACGCGGACGACGAGGCTGCGTCGCGCGCGGCCTGCTCCGCGGCACGCTGTTGCTGCTGTCGGGCACGGCGTTCGCGGTGCGCGGCCAGGTCGATGGGTTCGTGGGAGTTGTCGGGCATGGTCGGACCCCGAAGTCTAGGACGCGATTTTCTTTCGTGCAGCAGGCCGGCGCGGCGGCTTTGCCTCCAGCACCAGTTCGGCCGGCAGCGTGTCGTTCCACGATTCCGTGAAGTAGGCGCGGTCGCTCGGCACCAGCTGCGGCAGCGCCTCGCGCAGCAGGGCGAGCGACTGCTCGGCGGCCTTCAGCTCGCCGGCGTGGGCGGCGTACCAGGCGTGCTCGAACAGCAGGCTGCAATGCTGCAGGCCCGGGTAGCGGCGCCGCCCGGCCTGGTGGTCGGCCAGCCGCGCCTGCGCCACCTGCACCCAGCGCGCAGGCCAGTTCGTGGCGTCGAAGGCATCGGCCAGCGGGCCGGCGAGCTTCGATACGGCGGCCGGGTCCAGCGGTTTCTGCGCGCGGAACTGCGCCAGAGTGGGCTGCTTCTCGGGTCGGCAATGGCCGCGCGCGATGCGCATCAGGTAGATGGCGTTCCATGCCGAGCGGCCTTGGCCGTCGGTGTGGCCGCACAGCCATTCGCTGAAGGCGATCCATTGCACCGCGCGGCGCGTGGTGTCGGCGTTGCCGTGCTGCGCGAGCGCGGGCAGGTCGGACAGGCCCACGCGGTCGAACAGCCACGCGGCCATGCCCATGTTGGCCGCCACATGCTGCGCCGCGTCGAAGGAGTGCGATTCGAAAGCCGCCGCCAGCGCCTCGCCGAAGCGGCGCAGCGACTCTTCGGCGAGCGCCGCGGAGGCCGGCTTGTCGTCGGCCGAAAGCCCGAGCGCGCGCGATCGGCACACCAGCGCCCACAGGTTGCACCACTCGAAGCGCACGTCGGGGTGATGCCGCAGCACCAGCCCGCGCGCGGCGTCGTCGGCCATGCCGCCCAGCAGAGACTGCGCCAGCGGCAGGTCGCGCGCGGTGTAGGCGCACCAGGCGGCGACGATGCACTCCATCGCGCCGAGGTAGTCGTTGCCCGCCACATGGTGCGCGAGCCGCTGCTTCTTGAGTGCCTGCAGCCGGCGCCGCGCCTGCTCGTTGTCGCCGAGCCGGCGCCACAGCATGGCCTCGTTGAGCGTGACCAGCGCGCGCTGGAAGTCGGTGGCGGCCAGCGTGCCGGCCAGGCGTATGGATTCGAGCGCGCTGGCCGGTTGGGCGCCGGCACTCGCATCGCCCGTGTTCATGCCTGCCACCGGCGCCATCAGCCGGCCCTGCCGCGCCGCCTGCTGCGACGCGACCAGCTGCTTCCAGAAGGCGGCGTCCTGCAGATGCACCGCGTCGGGCGGCGGCGAGCCGGCGGCCGCCTGCGACTTGCGCGCGCGCAGCCCCAGGAACGAGGCCACTTCGGCCGCGGTGGCCGCACGGCCTTCCACCAGCACGCGCACGCGCCGGGCCTCGACGGCGGGCAGCCAGAACGGCCCCTGGCTGCGCCGCTCGGCATTGAGGAAGCGCGGCTCGCGCAGCGTGTCTTCGCCCCAGCCGACCTCGATGTTCCAGGCCTTGAAGTCGCGGAACGCGCGGCTCACCACCATGCGCAGCGTGCTGGCGTCGGACACTTCGCCGCGCAGGTCGACCAGCCGCACGACGCCGGTGCCGGCTTCCTGCGCGTGCTGCATGCGCACCAGCAGCCAGAGCGATTGAAAGGCCGCGCGCCGGCCGTTGACCGACTGCGGCGAGGTGAGTTCGATGGAAAGAAGAGCGGGCTTGGACACGCCCCGGATTGGACCTCAAAACCGGCGCGATACCTGAAGAAGAAAAGCGCCTGCCCGGTCCGGCTCAGTGGCGGTGGCGGTCCAGCAGCTCGGGCACTTCGCTGCGCCCGATGCCCAGGTCGCGCAGCTCGTGGTCGCTCATGCCGGCCAGGTGCCGCGTGTCGGCCCGCGCGCGGCGGCGATTCATCACGCGGCGTCGCCAGCCGCGCAGGGCATGGATCAGGCGTTGATGAAAGGACGATGGCTTCGGCGCGGTCACGATGGGCTCCTTGGTTGGGAGCGCTCATCTTCCGGCGGCGCGTGATATTGTGGAAGTTGAGAATCCTGAGGCCTTCGATCAGCTTTGCTGATACTGAAAATATCCACTTCACACGGCGACCCCGATGCGACAACTCAACCTCGACCAGCTGCGCACCCTCATCGCCATCGTCGACCTCGGCACTTTCTCCGCCGCGGCCAAGGCGCTGCATCTGGCGCAGCCGACGGTGAGCCTGCACATCAGCGAACTCGAATCGCGGCTGGAGGCGCCGCTGGTGGTGCGCGGCAACCGCCGCATCACACCGACCGCCGCCGGCGCCGCATTGGTCGAGCGCGGGCGCAAGCTGCTGCGCGACACCGACGACGCGGTCGAGGCCGTCAAGCGCCAGGCCGAGGGCCGCACCGGCCGCGTGCGGCTGGGCACATCCACCGGCGTGCTGGTCGACCTGCTGCCGCAGGTGCTGGAGGCGCTGGGCGCGGAGCATTCGGGCATCGACGTCGAGGTGAGCATCCGCGGCTCCTACGAGGCCATGGAGCGGCTGGCCGCCGGCACGCTCGACATCGGCCTGGTGGCCATTCCGCAGCCGCCGGTGCGCGGCATCGTCGTCACGCCGTGGTGCGAGCAGCCCATGATGGCCTTCGTGCCGCCGCGCTGGAAGGCGCCGAAGCGCGTCACGCCGGCGTGGCTGGCGGCGCAGCCGCTGATCTTCAACGAGGCCACCACGCACATGTACCGGCTCACGATGGAGTGGTTCGCCGAGGCGGGCTTCGCGCCGCGCGCGCGCATCGAGCTCAACTACGACGCCGCCATCCGCAGCCTGGTGGCGGCCGGTTATGGCGCGGCGCTGCTGCCGCTACAGCAGAGCACCGACAACGTGCGCGGCGACCGCATGCGGATCCTGCCGGTGAGCCCGAAGCTCACGCGACGCGTGGGCATCGCGCACCGGCAGCACGCGACGCTGGACGGTGCCACGCTGAGCGTGCTGAAGGTGCTGACGATGTTCCGCCAGGCCTGAGCGGAATCCGGCGGCTCAGCCCGCGTCGGGCTTGTTGCGCATGCCCAGCGAGAGGATCTCGTTGGCATTGACGATGGCGGTGGCTATTTCTTCCGTGGTGGTGCGCTTGCTCATCGCCTGGTCGCGGATCAGGTCGTAGGCCTGGCCTTCGGACACGTCGTGCGTCTTCATGAGGATGGCCTTCGCTTCCGCGATGCGGCGTTGCCCCAGCAGCTTGGCCTCGACCTTGCGCAGCCGCTTGGCGAGCGAGCGCGCTTCCTTGTGCGCCTCGCGCGCCACCACCAGCGCGGAGAACAGCCCGAACGAGCGCACGGGCGACGGCAGCACGGCCTTGGCGCCGATTTCCAGAACGGCCTCGATGATGGTCGGGTTCTCGTAGGTGACGACCGCGATGATGGCCGGCGCGTCTTCGCTCTTGGTCCATTCGAAGCGCATGTTGATGAAGTCGGGCTGCACGGCCATGAAGGCGACGTCGATGCCTTCGGGCAAGACTTGAACGGGCGGCCAGAAGGCCTGCACCTGGCAGCCGATGCGTTGCAGCTGTTGCGTGAGTTGACGGCCGTCGTTGTCGTCGGGGTGGATCACGGCGATCTTCAGCAGGCGTAGCTCTTTCAGCTGCGGCGGCGTGACACGCAGGGTGTGGCGTTTCGGAGCCGTGCCTTCCACGCTCAGGCCTCCAGGGTGTCGAGCTTGGCCGTCCAGTCCCCCAGCGAGTGGGTGACGAGGTAAGGGTCCGGGTACACCGCCCGCGTCGCCTGCCGCACGATGGTGAACTGCCCATGAGAGTCGACCCGCCCGATGCGTGGGTAGAGACACGTGTGATGGTTGGTCGGATCGATCTTCACCAGCCCCTGCGGCGCATCGAACTCGCTGCCCAGGATGTACGGAAGAATCTCCGCGATGCCGTCGCTGCCCGCCTGCCGGTAGGCATTCGCGAAGATGTGCATCTGGAAGTACGAAGCCTCCCAGCACAGGTTGGGCACGCAGCCGTCGCCGAAGCGCGCGCGCAGCATCGCCAGGCAACGCCGGTTGGCGGCGGAGTCGATCGACTGGAAATACGGCGCCGCCGTGAAGTGCCCCGTCGCCACGCCGTGGCCCATCTGCGAGATCTCGGCCTCCGAGGTCGTGAGGCTGGCGATCGGCATCGTCTTCGGGTCGAAGCCGGCCTCGGCATATGCGCGGTACAGGCTCGCGGTGGAATCGCCCACCACGGTCGAGAAGATGAAGTCGGGCCGCTTGTCGCGGATGTCGTCCATGATGGCCCGGTAGTCGCGCTCGCCGGCATCCAGCGCCACGTAGCGCTCGCCCAGTTTCTCGCTGCCGGGGCGCTGCATCACCAGCTCGCCCATGATGCGGTTCGACTCGTACGGGTAGATGTAGTCGGAGCCGATCAGGTACACGCGCGCGCCGAAATTCGTGGTCATGAACTCCGCGAGCTGCACGCTGTTCTGGTTGGGCGCGGCGCCGGTGTAGATCACGTTGCCCGAGTACTCGAAGCCCTCGTAGAGCGTCGGGTAGAAGAGCAGTTTGTTCCACTTCTCGATGACCGGGATCACGGCCTTGCGGCTGCTCGACATGTAGCAGCCGAAGATCACGTTCACGCGGTCCTGCACGATCAGCTTCTCGGCCAGCTGGGCGTAGCGCGCGGGGTTGGATTGCGGGTCGTAGCGCACGGCCACGATCTCGCGGCCTTCCACGCCGCCGGCCGCGTTGATCTCCTCGATGGCGAGCAGGGCGCCCTGCAGCTGCGAGAGTCCGATGGTCGAAGTGACGCCGGTTTCCGAATAGAGGATGCCGACGCGTATGGGGTCCTTGTCAGCCACGCTGAAGTCTCCTGGGGTGTCGAATCATCATAGTCTTCAGTCGGCGGTGTCAGTGCGCGGCGGCGAGCCGTGCGCTCATGCGCGCGAGCCGCGCCGGCAGGCTGCGCGTGTCGTCGGCGATGCAATAGTTGCGCCAGCCGAAGATGCGCCGCACATAGGCATCGGCCGCGCCGTCCACCGCGATGCAGGCGATGCGCACGCCGGCATCGCGGGCCTCGGCGACGGCCTGGCGGGCGTCTTCGATCAGGTACTGCGGATCGTGCACGTCGATGTCTGATGGCGCGCCGTCGGTCACCAGCAGCACCGCGCGCTGGCCGGGCGGCTCGGCGCGCATCAGCGCGGTGGCGTGGCGCAGCGCGGCGCCCATGCGGGTCGAGTAGCGCCCGCGCAGCGCGCCGATCATGGCGCTCGTCGGTGCGTCCAGCGGCCGGCCGGATTCGAGCAGGCGGTAGTAGTACACCTCGGCGCGCGTGTTCGACGAGAAGCCGTGGATCGCCAGGCGGTCGATGCCGCGCGCGTTCGACGCGGCCAGCATCAGCGCGGCCTGCTTCTCGAGGTCGAGCAGCGAAGCCGCGTGCGGCCCCGCGTCGTTGGCCGATGCCGAGAGGTCGAGCAGCACCAGCACGCTCGACGGGCGCGGGCCCTTGCCAGGCCGCATGAAAAGCCGCGCGTCGGGCCGCAGCCGCAGGCGGCGGTCGACCAGTACCTCGATGGCGGCATTCAGGTCGATGTCGTCGCCTTCCCACTGCCGGCGCAGGCGGTGCGTGCGGTCGAGGTGGCGCGCGCGGGGCAGGGCGAGCGGGGCGATGCGCTCGGTGCCGGCAGCCGCCTGCTCGCGCGTCGGCAGCAGGCCCTGCCATGCCGGCAGCTTCTCGATCACCGTGCACCAGTCGGGACGCAGGCGTTCGAGCTTGCGGTCCCATTCGGGGTACGTGTAGCGGCCGAGTTCGATGTCGCCCGCGGCATCCGGCGGCGGGGCGCTGCCTTCGTCCTGTGCATCGGAAGGCGGCGATGGCCGCGCGCCTGTCTGCTTCAGCGCGATGGCCTCGTCGGGCGCGGTCTCCGTCTCGGCGAAATCCCACAGGTAGCTGTTGTCGTCGCGCCAGGGCGCGGGCACGGCGTAGTCCTGGGGCTCGAAGCGCACGCGCATCTGGCCCAGGTCGTTGGCAAGGATCGAGGCGATGGCGCGGAAGGCGTCGTAGTCCTCCAGGCCCGCGCTGGCGGCGGTCTCGTCGAACAGGCGGCGCGCCTTGTTCACCCAATGGTTGTCGTCCCGCGCGTCGGGCATCAGCAGCAGGCGGTCCATGCGGGCGACGAGCGCGGCGAAGCGCAGGTCGAGCGCATCGGGCACCGGCGGCAGCGACGCGGCGAACCAGCCGTGCAGACCGGGGAAGTCGCGGAACAGCAGGCGCTCGACACGCGCGTCCTCGATGGCCGAGACGACGGCGATGCCCATGGGCCTGAGCGTGTGCGCCGGACGCGCGGGCCGCGAGTGGCGCAGGTGCGCGACCGCATGCGCGACCATGGCGCGGCGAAGGCCCGGCTCGCTGGCGCCCTCCGGCAGCAGCAGCTTGCGGCCCGTGAGCACGGCGCGAGTGCCTGCGCCAGTCAGCGCCTGCACGTCCACGTCGACGCCAGCCAGCCCACGCGCCAGCAGCGCCAGTGCGCCGTGCCCGCTGCACCCGCCACGCCCGTCGTTCATCCGAACTGCGCCTCCACGAAGCCTTGCAGCGCGCTCGCCATGTCGGGGTCGTCGGTCAGCGCGCGCGTCATCGTCATCTCGCAGCTCTCGCGCGGCGTCACGCCGTCGCGGATCAGCACGCCCGCGTAGATCAGCATGCGCGTGGACACGCCCTCGTCGAGCCCGCGATGCTTCAGCTCGCGCGAGCAGCGCGCGATGGCCACCAGCTTCGCGGCGAGATCCGTGTCCACGCCGGCCTCGTGCGCGACGATCTCCGCCTCCAGCGCGCTGCCCGGGTAGTCGAACTCCAGCGCCGCGAAGCGCTGGCGCGTCGATGGCTTCATGTCCTTCGCGCTGCTCTGGTAGCCGGGGTTGTACGAAACCACCAGCTGGAAGTCGGGATGCGCATGCACCAGCTCGCCCTTCTTGTCGAGCGGCAATATGCGCCGCGCATCGGTCAGCGGGTGGATCACCACGGTGGTGTCCTGCCGCGCCTCCACCACCTCGTCGAGGTAGCAGATGCCGCCGTGCCGCACCGCCAGCGTGAGCGGCCCGTCGTGCCAGGCGGTGCCGTTGGCGTCGAGCAGGTAGCGCCCGACGAGGTCGGACGCCGTCATGTCCTCGTTGCAGGCCAGCGTCACCAGCGGCCGGCCCAGCGACCACGCCATGTGCTCCACGAAGCGCGTCTTGCCGCAGCCGGTCGGGCCCTTGAGGATCAGCGGCATGCGGTGGCGGTACGCCTGCCGGTAGAGCGCCACCTCGTTGCCCGCGGGCCGGTAGAAGGGCTCGGACTCTATGCGGTAGGCCGCGAGCGGATCGGGGATCGCCGCGTTCATCGGTGTTTCGCGGGCTCGTTCGGAATGCCTTCGATGGGGCATTCCGGCGTGCCCACCGTGCTGCGCGTGAACGACTCCACCATCTCGCGCGTGCCCTCGGGGTCGTTGATCCACTTCGTGTAGAAGTTGTACGGGCAGGCCGCCACGCCCTTGTCGCCGTCGCCGGAGTTGATGGTGCCGGTGTAGCCGCGGTGCACCAGCTTGAACAGGTGGTTCTGCGACTGGCCGTTCTTGCGCGCGTCGCGGATCAGGCCCATGGAAAGCTCGGCATAGTTGATGCCCATCTCTTCCTCGCCGCATTCGCCGAGCGTGCGGCCGTCGAAGCCGATGAGCGCGGAGTGGCCGAAGTACGAGTACACGCCGTCGAAGCCCGCCGCGTTGGCCACCGCCACGTAGGTGTTGTTCATGAAGGCCATGGCCTTCGACACCATGATCTGCTGTTCCTTGGCCGGGTACATGTAGCCCTGGCAGCGAATGATGAGTTCGGCGCCGCGCATCGCGCAGTCGCGCCAGATCTCGGGGTAGTTGCCGTCGTCGCAGATGATCAGGCTGATCTTCATGCCCTTGGGGCCTTCGCTCACGTAGGTGCAGTCGCCCGGATACCAGCCCTCGATGGGCACCCACGGCATGATCTTGCGGTACTTCTGGACGATCTCGCCCTTGTTGTTCATGAGGATCAGCGTGTTGTAGGGCGCCTTGTTCGGGTGCTCCTCGTGGCGCTCGCCGGTCAGCGAGAACACGCCCCACACGTTGGCGCGGCGGCAGGCATCGGCGAAGATGGCCGTTTCCTCGCCGGGCACCGTGGCGGCCGTGTCGTACATCTCCTTGGCGTCGTACATGATCCCGTGCGTGGAGTATTCGGGGAACACCACCAGGTCCATGCCCGGCAGGCCCTTCTTCATGCCGACCAGCATTTCGCCGATCTTGCGGGCGTTGTCCAGCACCTCGGCCTTGGTGTGCAGGCGGGGCATCTTGTAGTTGACGACCGCGACGCCCACGCAATCGTTGCTGCTCGAAATATCACCGTGTCTCATGGGACTGCTCCTGAAAGAGGGGTTGAGGAAAAAAGAGGGCTACACGGTCAGGAAGGACCTGACCTTGTCCTGGTCGAGCGTCGCGCGCGCCTCGTCGTGCACGAGGCGCCCGCGGTCGATGACGAGAAAGCGGTCGGCCAGGTCGAGCGCGAAGCTCAGCACCTGCTCCGACACCACGATGGCGAAGCCGCGCTCGGCGCGCAGCACGTTCAGCGTCTGCGCGATCTCCTTGATGATCGAAGGCTGGATGCCCTCGGTCGGCTCGTCGAGGATCAGCAGCTTCGGCTCGGAGATGAGCGCGCGCGCAATCGCCAGCATCTGCTGCTGCCCGCCCGAGAGGTTGCCGGCCTTGCGCTGCTTCATGTCTTTCAGCACCGGGAAGAAGCGGTAGAGGTACTCGGGCACCGTGCGGTGGCCCGACTTCGCGGCGCCCGAGAGGATGTTCTGCTCCACCGTGAGGAACGGGAACACCATGCGCCCCTGCGGCACGAAGGCCAGCCCCTGCGCCACGCGCTGGTAGCTGGGCAGCCTGGTGATGTCGGCGCCGCCCAGGCGGATGCTGCCGCCGCGAGCCGGCAAGAGGCCGATGAGCGACTTCAGCAGCGTGGTCTTGCCCATGCCGTTGCGGCCCATGATGGCTACCGCTTCGTCGGGCGCGACGCGCAGCGAAACATCGCGAATGACGTGCGACTCGCCATAGGCGACGTCGAGTTCGGAGACTTCGAGCATCTGTGTTTCTCCTTGTGCTCAATGGCCGAGGTACACGTCGATCACGCGCGGGTCGGCCTGCACCTCTGCAGCGGTGCCTTCGCTGAGCAGCCGGCCCTGGTGCAGCACGGTCACGCGGTGCGCGATGCGCTTGACGAAGTCCATGTCGTGCTCGATCACCACCACCGACTTGCCCGGCGAGATGCGCCGCAGCAGGTCGCCGGTCTGCTCGCGCTCGCGCGGGCTCATGCCGGCCACGGGCTCGTCGAGCAGCAGCAGCTCGGGCTCCTGCATCAGCAGCATGCCGATCTCCAGCCACTGCTTCTGGCCATGGCTGAGCTGGCCCGCGCGTCGGTCGAGCTGGTCGAGCAGGAACACGTCGGCCGCCATCGCGTCGATGCGCTCGCGCAGCGCCGCCGTACGGCGGAAGGCCAGCGACTGCAGCAGGCCGTGCATGCGCGGCAGCGAGATCTCGAAGTTCTCCAGCACCGTGAGGTCTTCGTAGACCGAGGGCGTCTGGAACTTGCGGCCCACGCCGGCGCGCACGATCTCATGCTCGTTCATGCGGGCGAGGTCGGTGCCGTTGAACAGCACGCGGCCCGAACTCGGCTTGGTCTTGCCGCACACCATGTCGAGCAGCGTGGTCTTGCCCGCGCCGTTCGGGCCGATGATCACGCGCAGCTCGTTGCGCTCGACCGCAAGGCTCAGGCCGTCCACCGCCTTGAAGCCGTCGAAGGACACGGTGAGGTCTTCCACGCGCAGGATCTGTTCGTTCGACGGCGGCACCGCCGAAGCCGCCTGCGGCAGGCCGCCGTTGGGCATGGTCATGGTCGCGTTCATGGCACGGCCTCCGCGCCGCGACGGCGCAAGAGCCTCGCGCCCAGGCCCGCGAGGCCGTCGGGCATGGCCCAGACCACGAGGATGAACACGGCGCCCAGGAAGTACAGCCAGCCTTCGGGAAAGGTCTCCGACAGGTACGACTTGAGAAAGCCGATCAGCAGCGCGCCGATCACCGCGCCCGGAATCGACAGCCGCCCGCCGACCGCCGCGTAGATCACCATCTCCACCGATGCCACCACGCCGATCACGCCCGGCGCGATCAGCCCCACCTGCAGGCTGTAGAAGGCCCCGCCGATGGACGAAAGCACCGCTGCCACCGCGAACACGAAGGCCTTCATGTGCGCCGTGTTGTAGCCGCTGAAGCGCACGCGGTCTTCGCGGTCGCGGATGGCGATGAGGATCTTGCCGAAGCGGCTGCGCACGATGACGAGCGACACCGCCATCACCAGCGCGATGGCCAGCACCTCGACGAAGTACATCGTGCGCTTGGCGTCGTCGCCCGCGATGTCCAGGCCCAGCAGCGTGCGGAAGTCGGTGATGCCGTTGGCGCCGCCGGTGTCGCCCTGCTGGCCGATCACCACCACGGTGAGCGTGAGCGCGAGAGACAGCGTGACGATCGCGAAGTACACGCCGCTCACCCGCCGCTTGAAGATGGCGTACGAGAACACATACGCCAGCACGGCGGGAACCACGAGGATGCCCACGATGGTCCAGCCCAGCGAGTGGAACGGAATCCACCACGAAGGCAGCTGGTCCACGCTGCTCCACACCATGAAGTCCGGCAGCTCGGGCGCCGAGGCTTCGAGCTTGAGAAACATGGCCATCATGTAGCCGCCCAGGCCGAAGAACATGCCCTGGCCCAGGCTCAGCACGCCGCCGTAGCCCCAGGTCAGCACCACGCCGACCGCGACGAAGGCGAAGGCCAGGTACTTGCTCACGAGGTTCAGGCGAAAGGGATCGAGCGTGGCCGGCAGCACCACGGCCAGCAGCAACAGCACGGCCGCCATGCCGGCGAGGTCGCTCCTGCGTTGGGGAGAAAGCTTCATGCCCATGCCTTCAGCTCCTCGAACGCGTGGCGAACAGCCCGTTGGGGCGGAAGTACAGCACCACGATCACCAGCAGCAGGATCGTCGCCTTGGCCATCGAGCCGCTCATCAGGTACTCCAGCCAGGTCTGCGACTGCGCGATGGAAAAGCCCGAGAGGGCCGTGCCCACCAGGCTCTGCACGCCGCCGAACACCACCACGATGAACGAATCGACGATGTAGAGCTGCCCCGTGCCGGGGTTGGTCGAGCCGATCATGGTGAACACCGCGCCCGCGATGCCCGCGAGGCCCGAGCCCAGCGCGAAGGTCATGGCGTCGACGCGGTGCGTGTCGATGCCCACCGCGCCGGCGATCGCGCGGTTCTGCGTCACCGCGCGCACCTTGAGTCCCCACGAAGTGCGGTACAGCAGCAGGTACACGCCGGTGGCCACCAGCGCGGTGAGCCCCACGATGAAGATGCGGTTCAGCGGCAGCTGGATGCCCGCCGTCGGCTCCCACGCGCCCGCGAGCCAGGAGGCCAGCGGCACGCTCACTTCCTGCGCGCCGAAGATCGAGCGGTAGGCCTGCTGCAGCATCAGGCTCAGGCCCCAGGTGGCGAGCAGGGTGTCCAGCGGCCGGTCGTAGAAGAAGCGGATGAAGCCGCGCTCCAGCACGTAGCCGAACGCGAAGGTCACCGCGAACGCGAACGGAATCGCGGCGAACAGGTACAGGTCCATGAAGCCCGGCGCGAAGTGCTCGAAGAAGCGCGCGGCCAGGTAGGTCATGTAGGCGCCCAGGGCCATCAGCTCGCCGTGCGCCATGTTGATGACGCCCATCAGGCCGAACACGATGGCCAGCCCGATCGCCATCAGCAGCAGGATGGTGAACAGGCTCACGCCGTTGAACACCTGCATCACCGCGATGTCGAAGTTCATCGCGTTCAGACCTTCGGGAAGGGGTTGGGCTCGACGAGCTGGGGCGATTCCCACACGATGTCGAACTGCCCGTCGGGCCGCGCGCGGCCCACGCGCACCTTCTTCCACACGTGGTGGTTGGTGGCGTGTATGCGCACCGTGCCTTCGGGCGCCTCGATCTCGACGCCCGCGGCGGCGGCCGTGACCTTGTCGACGTCGAAGGACTTGGCTTTTTCGACCGCCAGCTTCCACAGGTACACGCTGTTGTAGGCCACCTCCATCGGGTCGCCGATCACGCGGTCCTGCCCGTACTTAGCCTTGAAGGCTTTCACGAACTTCTCGTTGGCCGGCGACTTGATGCTCTGGAAGTAGCCCATGCAGGCGTAGTAGCCCGCGGCGTTGTCCTTGCCGATGCCGTCGATCTCGTTTTCCGACACCACGGTGGACAGCAGCACCTGCTTGGCGCCGTCCAGGCCCGCCGCGCGCAGCTGCTTGTAGAAGGCCACGTTGGAGCCGCCCACCACGGTGCTGTAGATGCAGTCGGGCTTGGCGGCCTTGATCTTGTTGATGATCGACGAGAACTCGGTGTGGCCCAGCGGCGCGTATTCCTCGCCGAGCACCTTGCCGCCGGCCTTGGCGATGGCGGGCTTGGCGATCTTGTTGCAGGTGCGCGGGTAGATGTAGTCGGAGCCCACCAGGAAGAAGCTCTTGCCCTTCTCGCGCGCCATCCACTCGACCGCCGCGATCACCGACTGCGTGGCCTCCTGCGAGGGGTAGAACACGCGCTTGTCCTGCTCCTGGCCCTCGTAGTAGGTCGGGTAGAAAAGCAGCCCCTTGGCCTGGTTGAGCACCGGCAGCAGCGCCTTGCGCGAGGCCGATGTGTAGCAGCCGATGATGGCGGCCACCTTGTCGCGCTCCAGCAGCTTGCGGGCCTTCTCGGCGAACACCGGGTTCTCGCTCGCGCCGTCTTCCACCACGGCTTCGATCTTCTTGCCCATCACGCCGCCGGCCGCGTTGATCTCCTCGATGGCGAGCTTTTCGGCATCGACCAGCGAAGCCTCGGCGATGGCGATGGTGCCCGAGAGCGAATGCAGCAGGCCCAGCTTCACGGTGTTGCCGTCCTGCGCCGATGCGATGCCGGCCACGCCGCCCGCGGCGCCCAGCACGATCATCGAGCCGCCGGTCTTCACGATCTGGCGGCGGTTGAAAGCGTTCGTCATGTCAAATTCCTTTGTGTTTGTGCGAGTCATCAGGAAGATCCGACCTTCGGAACCGCGCGTTGGGTGTCTCCTCCCGCGGCGCGGCCCTGCAAACGGGCGTTCGGCTGCCAGTGCGTTTTCTTTGGGCAAGGCTCCGCCACCGGATGCGGCGCATCCGTTTCGAAAAAGCTTCCTTGCGGCCGAGAAAACAAAAAAGCCCGAACCGGTGGTGAAACCGATTCGGGCTTTATTGCCCGACGCCTCGCTGGCAGCACTGGCAGCGGGTGTCGTATGACTGGTAACGATTGCTCGTTGGGGCGGATTCTTCTCAACTCACCCCGGCATGAACATACGCTGTTTCGCTAATTGGCGAAATCGCGATTCATGTGTTATTCGCGCTCAGCGCGGGCGCGCGTAGCCGGATTCGATCCATGCGCTGGCGCTGCTCGCCGTGAGCCTGAAGGCGGGCGACACGCTCACGCTGGCGAGTTCGGAGTCGTCGGCGTCGTCATACGCCGTGAGCGTGGCCGAAGGGTTGTCTTCGTCGGGCACGATGGCCAGCGCCACGCGAATGCGCTGGTCGTCGCGCGCGGTGACGGTCACGCTCTTGTTGAGCGTGGCGTGCAGCTGCTGTTCGTGGCGGCGGATCACTTCGGCGGCGGTCTTCACCAGCGTGGAGAAGGCGGGGCCGTCCAGCGGCTTGGGGTTCTTCTTGTCGCGGCCCATGGTCCAGGGGCCGACGAGCGCGGGCTCGGGGTCGCCGTGGCGGGTCATCTCGACGGCCCAGCCATCGTCTTCCTCGTTCTTGATGACGCGGGCGGTCCAGGCGTCGTCGCGCCAGAGGCGGGCTTCCTGCAGGGGGAGGGTGTCGGAGTCGTTCGATGGTTCTGTCATTCGGAGGCCTGTGTACTTGCGCGGGCCATTTTCCCCCGCGCGCCGGCGTCTTTCTGCCCGTCAACGTACTGTTGCAGTCCTTCGGCCAATGCGTCGAAGGTGGCGCGGCAGCGCGGGCTGTTGCGCAGGTCTTCGTGCATGGTGATCCAGGTGTCGAGCTGGAGCACCAGGGCGCGCGGCATCAGCCGCACCAGCGTGTCGGTCCGGCGGGCCAGGCCGACCTGGCACACGCCGATGCCCGCGCCGGCGCGGATGAGCGCCAGTTGCCCGAGGTCGCTGTCGGTGCGCAGCGAGAAGCTGTCGCGGCTGTAGCCCGGCACCGACTTGCCCGCGTTGCGCACGAAGGCCGAAGGCTGGTCGTAGCCGACCACCGCATGGTCGGCCAGGTCTTCGAGCCTGCGCGGCGTGCCGTGGCGCGCGAGGTAGTCGCGATGCGCGTGGAAGCCCAGTTCGATGTTCCCCACGCGCCGCGCCACCAGCTGTTCCTGCCGGGGACGCACCATGCGCACCGCGATGTCGGCCTCGCGCCGCAGCAGGTCCTGCACGCGGTTGGTCAGCACCAGCTCGACCTTCAGCGCGGGATGTTCCTCGCGCAGCCGCGCGACGATGGGCGGCAGCACTTCAACGCCGATCACCTCGCTGGCCGACACCCGCACCACGCCGCGCACGCCTTCGCCCTGGCTGCTGGCGGCGCGCTGCAGCGATGCGGCGGTGCTTTCCATGGCTTCGGCGTGCGTTCGCAGCGCCAGCGCCACTTCGGTGGGCAGCAGTCCCGTCTGCGAGCGGGTGAAGAGCACCACGCCCAGCGCGGCCTCCAGCGCCGCCACATGGCGCCCGGCCGTGGGCTGGGTGATGCCGAGCGCGCGCGCCGCGCCCGAGAGAGAACCCTCGCGCAGCACGCCGAGGAAGGAGCGATAAAGCTCCCAGCCGATGTTCGAAGTCATGCATAAATGTATAGCCGCTGGCTCATGTTCGGTAATTCCAATTGAACCTGGCCGGTTCCAGAATTCATCCATCGACAACTGTTCTGGAGCATTCCATGGCACACGGCAACGACAACACGGTTCTGGTTCTTGGCGCGACGGGCGGCATCGGCGGCGAAGTGGCTCGCCAGTTGCGCGACGCGGGCTGGGAGGTGCGCGCACTGAAGCGCGATGCGACCGAAGGCAGGCGCGAGGGCATCACCTGGATGGCCGGCGACGCGATGGATGCGCAGGCCGTGCGGCAGGCGGCCCGGGGCTGCGCGGTGATCGTGCATGCCGTCAACCCGCCGGGCTACCGCAACTGGTCGCAGCTGGTACTGCCGATGCTCGACAACACCATCGCCGCCGCCAGGGCGGAGGGCGCGACCGTCGTGCTGCCGGGCACGGTCTACAACTTCGGCCCCGACGCATTTCCGCTGCTGGCCGAGGACTCGCCGCAGCATCCGGTCACCCGCAAGGGCGCGATCCGCGTCGAGATGGAAAAGCGCCTCGAAACCGCCAGCCGCGAAGGCGCCCGCGTCATCGTCGTGCGCGCCGGCGACTTCTTCGGCCCGCGGGCCGGCAACAACTGGTTTTCCCAGGGGCTGGTGAAGGCGGGGCAGCCTGTCAAGGCGGTGAGCTATCCCGGCCGCGCGGGCGTCGGTCACCAGTGGTCGTACCTGCCGGACGTGGCGCGCACCATGGTCGAGCTGCTGGCGCGGCGCGACCGGCTCGAGCCCTTCGCGCGCTTCCACATGGCCGGCCACTGGGACGCCGACGGCACGCGCATGAGCGGCGCCATCCGCAAGGCGGTGGCGCGCCGCACCGGCACCGAGGCGCGCGTGTCGGCCTTCCCGTGGTGGCTGCTGACGTTGGCCTCGCCCTTCGTCACCACCTTCCGCGAAATGCGCGAGATGCGCTACCTGTGGCGCACGCCCGTGGGCATGGACAACGCGAAGCTGGTGGCCTTGCTCGGCCGCGAGCCGCACACGCCGCTCGACGAGGCGGTCGAGGCTTCGCTCGAAGGCATGGGCTGCCTGGCGACGGCACCGGTGGCCGCGGCGGCCTGAGCCGGAACGTCGCTCAGAACACCGACAGCCCCGTGCGCGCCACGAACAGCTCCAGCGCCTTCATGCCCAGCAGCGAATTGCCGGTGGCATCGAGCGCCGGCGACCACACGCACAGCGTGAGCTTGTCGGGCACCACGGCCACGATGCCGCCGCCCACGCCGCTCTTGCAGGGCAGCCCGATCGAGAAGGCCACGTCGCCGGCGGCGTCGTAGGTGCCGCAGGTGAGCATCAGCGCGTTGATGCGGCGGGTCTGCCGCTCGCCGGTGATCCCGGGCTGGCCTTCGATGGGGTGCGCGCCGTCGCGGCTCAGGAAGGCGGCGGCGCGCGCCAGCTGGCGGCAGCTCATGCGCAGCGCGCACTGGTGGAAGTAGGTGTCGAGCACGGCGGCGACGTCGTTGTCGATCTTGCCGAAGCTCTTCATGAAGTTGGCCAGCGCGATGTTGCGAAAGCCCGTGTCGGCTTCGGACTGCGCCACCTCGTCGTCGAAGGCGATGGGCTCGCCGCACAGGTTGGCCATGAGCGCGAGGATGTCGGCCTTGGCGCTGCCGCCGCTGGCCTTGGCCTGGCTCACCAGCCGGTCGGCCACGGCGATGGCGCCGGCATTGATGAACGGGTTGCGCGGCTTGCCCTGTTCGTTCTCCAGCTGCACCAGCGAGTTGAACGGATTGCCCGAGGGCTCGCGGCCGATGCGCTCCCACAGCGCGTCGCCCATGCGCTGCATGGCGAGCGTGAGCGTGAAGAGCTTCGACACGCTTTGAATGGAAAAGGGCGTCTCGAAGTCGCCCGCGCCCGCTTCCCGGCCGTCGCAGGTGCGCAGCGCGATGCCGAACTGCCGCGCGTCGATGCGCGCCAGCGCCGGGATGTAGCTGGCCACCTTGCCGCCCGGGCAACCCTGCTCGATCTGCGGGCGCAGCGTGGCGACGATCTCGTCGAGCACCGGCTGGAAGTCCATGGTCTTGTCGTTCATGCGCTGCGCTGTACGGCGGGCCGCCGGTTCACCAGCACGATGCCCAGCGCCACGCCGATCAGCGCGACGATCAGCTGCGCCGTGAGCGGCTCCTTCAGCACCACCACGCCGAACACCAGCGCGAACAGCGGCGTGAGGAAGGTGAAGGACGACATCTGCGTGGCCGGGTAGTGCCGCAGCAGCCACATCCAGGTGAGGTAGCTCGCGAAGGCGCCGATCACGGTCTGCAGGCCGATGGAAGTCCAGGCACCCGCCGAGTAGGCGAAGCGCCAGTGCTCGCCGAGCGCCAGCGACAGCAGCGGACACATCGCCGCGGTGACCGCGACTTGATAGAACAGCGTCTTCTCGGCGCTGGCCGTGGCCAGCTTGGTGGTGCGCAGCGTGAGCGTGGTCAGGCCCCACAGCGCGCCGGCCGCCAGGCCCATGGCGTCGCCCACCAGTTGGGACGAACTCATGTGGCCGAAGCCCTCGCTGAAAGCCAGCACCACGCCCGAGAACGCGATGAACAGGCCCAGCCACTGGAAGCCGCGCAGCCGCTCGGCCGGCACCCAGCGCGGCAGCAGCAGCGACACCCAGAAGGGCGCGGTATAGAGGAACACGGTGAGCCGCGACGCGCTGGTGTTCTGCAACCCCAGGTAGATGCCCGCGAACTCGCCCGAGAACAGCAGCCCCGCCAGGAGCCCCGGCCACAGCGTGCCGTCGCGCTCGAACAGCGGCACGCGCCGCCATACGCACCACAGCCACAGCAGCGCGGTCGCGCCGACCATGCGGATCGAGGCCTGCCACATCGGCGGCACCTCGGCCACGGTGGTCTTGATGAGGATCTGCTGGAGCCCCCAGAACGCACAGCAGGCGATCAGGAGGCCGATGGCGAGGGAGTCGAGGTGGGTCTTGCGCTGGATCATTCGCTGCTGTCAGTCGGTCGCGGCGGAAAAAAGGCCAAAGGCCGCGTAATTCATCCGATGATCGTATCGCGCCCGCGTGTTCGGCGTGTGCCTATCGCGCGGCCACCGGATAGGTCGGCTTGCCGCGCGTGCCCACCATCAGGTCGGGCACCACGGCCTCGACGTCGGGCAGGGCGCGGGCGGCGTGCTCCAGCCGCTTCGCCAGCGCCGCATTGGGCACGCAGCCCTGCAGGTAGACCCAGCGCCGCTGGATCATCACCCACACGCTGCCCCTGTCCACGCCCGGCACCGCCTGCAGCGCGGCGCGCACCTTGGGCGCCAGCGGCTTGTCGTAGCGGTAGGCGTTGCTGTCGGTGCACTTGCCGGCCAGCCAGCAGCTGGTGCCGCGCTCCAGCCGCGAATGGGTCTGCACGCGGCGTTCTTCGGCGGTATAGAACGGGCCCTCCGGCATCGGGCAGGCCGGCAGCCCCGCCGACACCTGGAAGAACGGGTCGTCGAACCAGTTCTGCTTGAGCGGGCCGCCTGCTTCCTGCGCCACGCCGGTCCGCGCGACGAGCAGCAGGACACAGACGAGCGCAGGATGGCGGGTCACAAGGGGTGTTCCGTGTAGAAGCGCCCGCCGTGGAACAGCAGCGGCGAAGCGCCGATGTCGTGCGAGCAGCGCTCCACTTCGCCGACGAAGATCACATGGTCCCCTTCGTCGTAGCGGCTGCGGTTGAAGCACTCGAAGCTCGCGGCTGCTCCGGCCAGCACGGGTGCGCCGCCCAGTCCTTCGGTGAAGGCCACGTCGGCCCAGCGGTCGATGTTTTTTGTGGCGAAGCGCTCTGCCAGCGCCTTCTGGCTGGCCGCCAGGATGTTGACGGTGTAGTGCGAGCCGGCGCTGAGCGCGGGCATCGAACCGGCGGCGCGCGCCAGGCTCCACAGCACCAGCGGCGGCGCGAGCGAGACGGAATTGAAGGAGTTGGCCGTGAGGCCGACCAGCGTGCCGTCGGCCGCCCGGGCGGTGACGATGGTGACGCCGGTGGCGAACATGCCGAGCGCTTCGCGAAACTCGTCGGGCGAAAAGGAGGGCGGCTGGGCCCGTCGGAGAGTAGTCACTGAAAAAGGCTGCAAGGGCTTGGAGGGCAGAAGGCCATTTTGGCTCAGCGCCCGGGGGGCTGCTTGGCGGGGCTCATCAACTCGGTCACCAGCCGGGAATAGGCGGTGGCCGCAGGCGAGAGGGTACGCCCTGCGAGCGTCACCAGGCTGTAATGCGTTTGCATGCCTGTGAGACCGGCCACCGGCAGCGGCACCAGCGCGCCGGTCTCGTGCCCCGGCGCGGGTGCCAGCGGTGCGAGGATGGCCGCATTGGCCGTGAGCGCCAGGTGCCGCAGCGTGCCCGCGTCGTCGCAGCTCACGTTGAACAGGCCGCGATCGGCGCTCTTGCCTTTGCTTCGGTTGGCCTGCCGGTCGAACTGCGCCGCCACCTCGGTGGGCAACTGCGGGCCGGCCACCGGGTACGCCATGAGTTTGTCGAGCGTGACCTGCTTCAGCCGCAGCAGCGGATGCTTCGGCCGCACGAAGAACGACACCGGCACGTTGGGCAGCCGTGCCAGCTTCAGGCCCGGCTGCTTCTTCTCGAGATCGCGCGTGTCGGCGATGAACAGGTCGAGCTGGCGGCGGTGCAGGCGCTCGCACAGGCTGGCGGTGTCGGCCACTTCCATGCGCATCAGCAGCTGCGGATGGCGCTGCGCCATGAGCGACAGGGCCATGCGGCCGAGCGTGCCGGCCGCGAAGGGGCCGAGGCCGACCGCAAGGCTGCCGATGGCCAGGCCTTCGAGCTGCAGCACGTCGCGCTCGATCTGCCGGGCGTCGGCCAGCAGCTCGCGGGCGCGCGCCAGCACCAGCTCGCCGGCCTGGGTGAAGCGCACGGTGCCGTAGGCGCGGTCGATCAGGCGGGCCTGCAGGACCTCTTCGAGGTTGTCGATGCTGCGCGAGAGGGCAGGCTGCGACAGATGCACGGCCTGTGCCGCGCGGCCGAAGCTGCCCTGGTCGGCAAGGGCGACGAGATGCTGGAGCTGGCGCAGCTGCATTTTGCAAATTGCTGAAAATTGGAGTTCATATTTTGCATTTGCCAATGCTTCCGGCGGTTCGCAGAATTGCCGGATGACTTCTTCCTTCTCCCGTACGGCCGGGCTCGTCGCGCTGGCCTGCATGCTGGGCGCACCGCCGGTTTCCGCGCAGACCGCCGCCAAGTCGCCCGAGCCCGCCACGCTGCAGGCCAACGCCGACATGGCGAAGACGCTGCCCTTCGCCGACCGCCGCGACTTCGAAGACGCCATGCGCGGCTTCGTCGCCACCGTGCCCGACGCGCTGGTGCCCGGCACCGGCCCGCGCCCGGTGTGGAGCATGAAGCCCTACGACTTCCTCAAGGCCGACGCGCCGGCCGACACCGTCAACCCCAGCCTGTGGCGGCAGGCGCAGCTCAACGCCATTCACGGCCTGTTCCAGGTGACGGAGCGGGTCTACCAGGTGCGCGGCTTCGACCTGGCGAACATGACCATCGTCGAAGGCGACAGCTCGCTGATCGTCATCGACCCGCTGCTGTCCGCCGAGACAGCGCGCGCCGCGCTCGACCTGTACTACCAGCACCGGCCGAGGAAGCCGGTCGGCACGGTGATCTACACGCATGGCCATGTCGACCACTTCGGCGGCGTGAAGGGCGTGACCACCGAGGCCGACGTGGCCGCCGGCAAGGTGCAGGTGCTCGCGCCGGCGGGCTTCATGGAAACGGCGGTGGCCGAGAACATCCTCGCGGGCAACGCGATGAGCCGGCGCTCGCAGTACCAGTTCGGCACGCTGCTGCCGCCGGGCGTGCGCGGGCAGGTCGACACGGGGCTGGGCAAGGCGCTGGCGCGCGGCACGGTCACGCTGATCGCGCCCACGGCCAGCATCGAGAAGCCGACCGAGTCGCGCACCATCGACGGCGTGCAGTTCGTGTTCCACCTGGTGCCGGGCTCCGAGGCGCCGTCGGAAATGCTCATGTACCTGCCGCAGTTCCGCGTGCTGAACATGGCGGAGGACGTGACGCACAACATGCACAACCTCTACACGATCCGCGGCGCCGAGGTGCGCGACGGCAACCTGTGGTCGAAGTACATCGGCGAGGCGCGCGTGGCCTTCGGCGGCAAGGCCGACGTGCTGATCGCGCAGCACCATTGGCCGACTTTCGGGCAGGAGCGCATCGTCGACCTGCTGAAGAAGCAGCGCGACATGTACAAGTTCATCAACGACCAGTCGCTGCGCCTCTTGAACCAGGGCTACACGGCGGCCGACATCGCCGAGACGCTGCGCATGCCCGCGAGCCTGGCGCAGGAGTGGTCGGCGCGCGGCTACTACGGCACGCTGCGACACAACGCCAAGGCCGTCTACCAGAAGTACCTGGGCTGGTACGACGCGAACCCCGCCAACCTGGATCCGCTGCCGCCGGTGGCGTATGCGAAGAAGACGGTGGAGTACATGGGCGGCGCCGACGCGGTGATCGCGCGTGCGCGCGAGGATTTCAGGAAGGGCGAGTTCCGCTGGGTGGCCAGCGCGATGAACCAGGTGGTGTACGCCGACCCGTCGAACCGCGTGGCCCGCGAGCTGGGCGCCGATGCGCTGGAGCAGCAGGGCTATCAGTCGGAGGCCGGTACTTGGCGCAGCGCGTACCTGGTGGGCGCGATGGAATTGCGCAATGGCGTGCCGAAGATTCCGGGCGGCAGCAGTGCGAATGCGGACACGCTCAAGGCGGTGAGCAATGACCTGTTCTTCGACTTCCTGGGCGTGCGGCTCGACGCGGCCAAGGCGGAGGGCAAGAAGCTGGTCATCAACTGGAACTTCACCGATTCGAACCAGCAGTTCGTGCTGACGCTGGAGAACTCCGCGCTGACGCACATCGCGGGGCAGCAGCCGGGGGCGGATGCGACGGTGACGCTGAGCCGGGCGACGCTCGATGCGGTGACGCTGAAGGAGACGAGCTTTCCTGCCGCCGTGCTGACCGGGAAGGTGAAGATCGAAGGAGACCGCGCGAAGCTGGCCGAGCTGATGTCGATGCTCGATACCTTCGAGCCCATGTTTCCCGTGGTGGAGCCGAGGGCTCAGCCGAAGAACCAGTAGCAGACAGCGACTGCGGCAATCACCCCGGCCAGCTCGGCCAGCAACGCACAAGACACCGCATGCCGCGTGCGCTGGATGCCGACCGCACCGAAGTACACGGCCAGCACGTAGAAGGTGGTCTCGGTGCTGCCCTGGATGGTGGCGGCCACCAGCGCGGGGAAGCTGTCGACGCCCTGGGTCTTCATGGTCTCGATCAGCATCGCGCGCGCCGCGCTGCCCGAGAAGGGCTTGACGAGCGCCGTGGGCATGGCGTCGACGAAACGCGCGTCGAAGCCGCCCGCCGTCACCAGCCAGCGCAGGCCGTTCAACGCGAAGTCGAGTGCGCCCGAGGCGCGCAGCACGCCGATGGCGCACAGCATCGCGACCAGGTAGGGCAGCAGGTTCTTCGCGATGTCGAAGCCTTCCTTCGCGCCTTCGATGAAACACTCGTACACCTTGATGCGCTTGATGGCCCCGGCCAGCAGGAACACGAGGATCACGCCGAACAGCGTGAGGTTGCCCAGCAACGAAGACAGCGACGCGATGGCCGCCGCCGACAGCGTGCCCAGCAACGCCATGAAGCCGCCCAGCAGCAGCGCGCCGGGCACCAGGTAGGCCAGCACCACCGGGTCCCACAGGCGCAGCCGCTGCGCCACCGCCACCGACAGCAGCCCGACCAGCGTCGAGACGCTGGTGGCCAGCAATATCGGCAGGAACACCAGCGTCGGGTCGCCCGCGCCCTGTTGCGCGCGGTACATGAAGATGGTCACCGGCAGCAGCGTGAGCGAAGAGGCGTTCAGCACCAGGAACAGGATCTGCGCGTTGGTGGCGGTCACCGGGTCGGGGTTGAGCCGCTGCAGTTCGCGCATGGCCTTCAGGCCGATGGGCGTGGCGGCGTTGTCCAGCCCCAGCGCGTTGGCCGCGAAATTCATGGTGATGAGGCCGAGCGCCGGATGCCCGGCCGGCACGCCCGGCATGAGGCGCCTGAAGAGCGGCCCCAGCAGCCGAGCCAGCCAGCCGACCAGCCCCGCCGCCTCGGCGATGCGCAAAAAGCCCAGCCACAGCGTGAGCGTGCCGAACAGCAGCACCATCACCTCGACCGCGAGCCGCGCCATCGTGAACAGGCTCGCGACCAGCGCCGCGAACACCGTCGGGTCGCCGCCGACGAGCCAGCGCCCCAGCGCGGCCAGCGCCGCCACCCCGAAGAAACCCAGCCACAAGCCGTTGAGCACGTTTGCTTTTCCTCTTTTCCCCTTTCGGGCGGGTTGATCATAGGGCGCTAAACCTGCCGGCCCGCCGCGAGCTACAGTTCGGCCCATGCGCGCCGCCAACCTCCGCCGACTTGCCGCCCTGGCACTGGGCGCGACCTCGCTCTGGCTCGCCGGCTGCGCGGTCCTGCCGCCGGGCAAGCCGATGCCCGTGGCCACCGCCTTCCCGGCCGCGGAGGTGTCGCAGACCGAGCTGGCGCAGCTCGCGGCCCGGGGCACGCCGGGCGGCTCCACGTCGCTGTCGGGCTTCCGGCTGCTGCCGGAGGCGGCCTTCGCGTTCGACGCGCGCATCTCGCTGGCGCGGCACGCCGAGAAATCGCTCGACGTGCAGTACTACCTGATCCAGAAAGACGACGTCGGCCTGCTGTTCCTCAAGGAGCTGCGCGAGGCCGCCGCGCGCGGCGTGCGCGTGCGCCTGCTGGTGGACGACCTCTACACGGCCGGCGAGGACGAGGTGTTCGGCACGCTGTCGGCGTTTCCGAACATCGAGGTGCGGCTGTTCAACCCGCTGCCTTCGCGCGCCGATTCGCTGGCGACGCGGCTGCTGTTCTCGCTGACCGACTTCGGCCGCATCAACCACCGCATGCACAACAAGCTGCTGGTGGCCGACAACAGCTTCGCGGTGTCCGGCGGCCGCAACATCGCCAACGAATATTTCATGCGCAGCACGGCGGCCAATTTCATCGACATGGACGTGCTGTCCAGCGGTCCGGTGGTGCGCCAGATGTCCGAGGGCTTCGACCGCTACTGGAACAGCGAGCACGTGCGCCCCATCGAGCAGATCGCGCCGCTGCGCATGCCGGTGGAAGAGGCGCAGAAGCGCTTCGACGCCATCGCCCGCACGGCGGTGCCCGACGTGGCCATGCACCAGCGCGACGTGCTCGACAAGTCGCCGGTGGGGCAGCAGCTCATCGCCGGCAACGTGGAGCGCTACTGGGCGCCGTCGACGCTGTTCGTGGACGACCCCGAGAAGATCACGCGCAAGCCCGACGCAGCCTATGAGGGCAGCGTGACCGAGGGCGCGCTGGGCGTCATCAACTCGGCCAGGCGCGAGGTGAAGATCGGCTCGCCGTACTTCATTCCGGGGGCGCGCGGAATGGCGATGATGAAGAAGGCCATCGAGCGCGGCGGCCGCATCACGGTGGTCACGAACTCGCTGGGCGCCACCGACGAGCCGCTGGCCTACGCGGGCTACGAGCGCTACCGCGCCGACATGCTCAAGATCGGCGTCACCATCTACGAGATCGCGCCCACGCTCACCGGGCGGTCGGGGCGCTTCGGCGACTTCGGCAAGTCGATCAGCCGGCTGCATGCCAAGCTCGCGGTGGTGGACGACGAGCGCTTCTTCGTCGGCTCGATGAACCTCGACCACCGCTCGGCCGCGGTCAACACCGAGATGGGGCTGGTCATCGACAGTCCCGAACTGGTGAAGGACTACGACAAGCTCATGAGCGGCGATCGGGTCAACCTCGGTTACCGGCTGCGCCTGGGCCCCGACGGCCGGCGCGTGCAGTGGCTGGAGTACGACGACGCCGGCGGCGACATCGTGCACGAGGACGAGCCCGGCGAATTCCTCTGGCTGCGCTTCAAGAACTGGCTGCTGCTGCCCATCGTGGGCGAGGACCTGCTGTAGCGGCTGCCGCGGTCACGGCCGTGTAATACGGTTTGCACATTGCCCCTCTAGATTGCGGCGTCCCACGACGCATAACAACCAGAGGGGTTCTTCTCATGCACGCCATGCTCGCCTTGCCGCGCGCCTTTTCCGAATCGCGGAGGCTGCGGCGCCTTGCCGCTCTCGCCGGCCTTGCCGCCGCCGCCACCTTGCTGCAAGCCTGCAACGGCGGCAGCGACAACCAGACCGTCGTCCTCGGGCCACCGCCCGCGCCGGCACCCGCCCCGGCGCCGGCACCCGCGCCGGATGCCGCCAGCGCCGACGCCAACCTGCAGGCCGCCTGGGTCGAGATCGGCGAGAACAACGCGGCCATCGCGCGCGTCATCACCAGCTACACCGCACCGGCCGCCGCCACGACGGCCGACGCCAATGCCGTGTGCCCGCAATTGACGGTGGACGGCAAGGCGATGCGCATGACGCTGCGCATCGGCGCCGGCACCATGGCACTGCGAACCACCGCCAGCGACCCGGTCGACTCCAAGCCCTCCGCATTCCCCGTGTCGACCTGCGAGACGACCCTGCCCGCGAGCGCGAAGCAGGCCGCCGTCGGCAGCCGCGCGTTGCCGCTGCCCAAGGCCGAGCCGCAGCGCGTGCTCGTGCTGGCCGACACCGGCTGCCGCATGAAGAAGGCCGACAAGGCCTTCCAGCCCTGCAACGACAGCACCGTGTGGCCGTTCGCGCCGCTGGCCGCGATGGGCGCGAGCTTCAACCCCGACCTCGTGATGCACATCGGCGACTACCACTATCGCGAGAACGAGTGCCCCAGCGACAACTCGGGCTGCAAGAGCAGCCCCTGGGGTTACGGCTGGGACACCTGGCAGGCCGACTTCTTCGCGCCCGCCGCGCCGCTGCTGGCGAAGGCACCGTGGGTGTTGGTGCGCGGCAACCATGAAGAGTGCGCGCGTGCCGGACAGGGCTGGGCGCGCTTCCTCGATCCGCGTCCGTACGCCGACAAGCGCTCGTGCAACGATCCGGCCAACGACGACAGCGGCAACTACGCCGATCCGTACGCGGTTGCGCTGGGCACCGGCTCGCAGGTCATCGTGTTCGACTCGGCCAAGGCCGGCAAGGTGGCGCTGGCGACGAACGATCCGCAGTTCATCGCCTACCAGAAGCAGTTCCAGGCGGTGACCGCGCTGGCGAACAAGCCCGGCATGACCACCACGATGTTCACCAACCATCATCCGATCCTGGGCTTCGCTCCGACCCCCACAGATCCGCTGCCTGGCAATCTTGCGCTGCAGTCGGTGATGAAGAGCGTCAACGCCACGGCCTACTACCCGGCCGGCGTGCACGTGGCGCTGCACGGCCATGTGCATGACTTCCAGGCGCTGAACTTCTCCACCGACCATCCCGCCACCCTCGTGACAGGCAACGGCGGCGACAACCTCGACTTCGCGATCACCGACCCGCTGCCGGCCGGCGCGACGCCCGCGCCGGGCGTGACCGTCGACCGCATCACGCACCACAACACCTTTGGCTTCATGCTGATGGAACGCAAGGCCGCGCCCGGCGTGGGCTGGAACTTCAAGGCCTACACCGTGGTCGGCAAGCTGCTCGCCACCTGCGTGCAGACGGGCAGGGCGCTGGCTTGCGACAAGACCGGTCTCCTCGTCACGCCGTGACGGATGCAAGGGCGCTGCGCGCGCGGCGCCGGAGCCTGTTCGGCGCCGGCCTCGCGCTGGCCGCGGCCTGTGCGGGGTGGGTCGGCGGCACCCTGGCCGCGCCGGATGCGCGCACGGTGCAGATCAATCCCGGCGGCCCGCCGAGCGTGGTGGCCGAGCGCATCGGCGCCACGCCGCGGCTCACCGAGCGCACCGACCCCGCGGAGGCCACCTTCCGGCCAGACCCGGCGTTGTCCGCTCTGGGCAAGCGCATCTTCTTCGACACGCGGCTGTCGCAGCCGCAGGGGCTGTCGTGCGCGGGCTGCCACGACCCCGCGCGCGCCTTCACCTCGACGCTGAACGCGCCGTCGCTGGCCGGGCCGCGCACGCCGCAGGGCAGCCGCCCCGGGCACTTCAGCGCGCGCACCGCGCCTTCGCTGCTGTACGTGCGCTACGTGCCGCGGCGCCACTTCTACCAGGACGACGACGCGCTCGTGCCGTCGCCCTTCGGCGGCCTCTTCACCGACGGCCGCGCCGACACGCTGGCCGAACAGGCGCGCGGGCCGCTGTTCGACCGCGACGAGATGAACAACGCCTCGCCGCGCAGCCTGCTGCGCAAATTGCGCGGCACCGACCTCGCGCCCGCCATGTCGCTGGCCTTCGGCCCACAGGTGCTGCAAGACCCGGAACGTGCGGTCAAGGGCATCGGCCTGGCGCTGCAGGCGTATCTGCAGAGCGACGAGATGGCGCCTTTCAGTTCGCGCTTCGACGACTACCTGCGCAAGCGCACGCCGCTGAATCCGCAGGAGATGCGCGGCCTCGCGCTGTTCAAGAACCCGGACAGGGGCAACTGCATGTCGTGCCACACGCTGTCCGACACCTCGAGCCGGCCCGAGCGATCGCTCTTCACCGACTTCGGCTACGACGCCATCGCCGTGCCGCGCAACCTGTCGCTGCCCGCCAACCGCGATCCGCGCCGCTTCGACAACGGCCTGTGCCGCACGGCCGCGCAACTGCGCTGGCCCGAGCCCGACCAGTGGTGCGGCTACTTCCGCACGCCGGGGCTGCGCAACGTGGCGGTGCGCCAGAGCTTCATGCACAACGGCGTGTTCACCACGCTGCGCGACGCGGTCGCGTTCTACGCCACGCGCTCGACCGACCCGGCCAAGTGGTACCACGGCAAGCCGACCTTCGACGACGTGCCTGCGGCCTACAGGGGCAACATCAACGTCAATTCCACGCCCATGAATCGCCGCCCCGGGCTGCCGCCGGCGCTGACCGATGCGGAGATCGACGACATCAGCGCCTTCCTCGGCACCCTGACCGATGCACGCTATGTGGCGGCCATGCCGAAGCCGGTGACGAAGTAGCTGCGGCTGTCGCCGAAGTCATCTGCGCAGAGGCGAGGTGCGTTACATTTCTGTTGGAAATGTGTACTTTTGTCACTGCAAACCCCCTCTGGAGACTTCGACCATGACCGTTCCCGTGCCGCGCGAGTCGATTGCGCCGCTTTCCACCAGCCGTCGCCGTGCGCTGACCGGACTGGCCGCAACCGCCGCCGCGGGCCTGGGATTTCCGGCGCTGGCGCAGAACAAGCCGGTTCGCGTCGGGACCACCTTCGACAACAGCAGCGTGGAGAAGGCCAACGGGCAGGGGCTTTACCAGGGTTCGAGCGCTTTCTTCGCGGCGCTGAACAAGGCCGGCGGCATCAACGGCACCAAGGTCGAGCTCGTGATGGCCGACGACACCTTCAAGCCCGATGTGGCCAAGGCCAACGCGCTGGCCTTCGAGAAGGACAGCTCGGTGCTCGCGCTGGTGCACCCGCTGGGCACGCGCCAGACGGCCGAAGTGATGGACGCGGTGCCGGGCATGGCCGTGGTCGGCCCCATCACCGGCACCATCTCGCTGCGCAAGAAGGCGTCGCCCAACACCTTCTGGGTGCGCGCCAACTACGACCAGGAAGTCGACAAGCTGGTGAGCACGGCCGCCGTGCTGGGCCAGAGCCGCATCGGCCTCGTGCACTCGGACGATCCGCTGGGCCAATCGGTGCTGGCCGCGTTCAAGGCCTCGCTGGCCAAGGCCAAGCTGGAGCCGGCGGTGATCGCCACCACGCCCAACACCACCAGCATGGAAGTCGGCCCCGCCGCCGCGGCCATCGCCAAGGCCAAGCCGCAGGTGGTGGTGGTCGGGTTGGCGGGCACGGCGCCGGTGTTCCTGAAGGCGCTGCGCGAGGCGGGCAACAGCAGTTCGGCCTACGGCCTGTCGATCACGGCCAGCGCGCTCGCGGCCATGGGCGACCTGGCGCGCGGCCTGGGCTTCGTGATCGTGGTGCCTTCGCCGTATTCGACCAAGTACGAGATCGTGCGCCGCTACCAGGCCGACATGGTGGCCAGCGGCATCAAGGAGTTCTCGCTCACCAGCCTGGAGGGCTACATGAACGCCGCCGTGCTGGCAGAGGGCATGCGCCGCGCGGGCGGTTCGCTGACGCGCGCGTCGGTGATGTCGGGGCTGGCCAGCATCGAGAGCTTCGACCTGGGCGGGGTGAAGATCAACTACGGCCGCACCAACCGCGAAGGCGGCCAGTTCGTGGACGTGGCCGTGATCGGCAGCCGCGGCCAGATGCTCAGCTAGGCCAGGTACTCCCCCAGGCTTCGCGCACTTCGTGTCGCTTCGCCAACCCCCTCGCCGGGGGCGACACCTGCGGCCCGGCAAAGCCGGTTCCGCGGTGTCCTGCGATCAAACCCCGACGCCCAGCAAGCCTTCCAGTAACTCTTGGTCGGCCGCCAGCTCCGCGCTCGGGCCCGCGTGCACCACGGTGCCGCGCTCCAGCACGATGGCCTTGTGCGTCATCTCCAGCGCCAGCACCGGGTGCTGCTCGACCACGATCGAGGCCAGCCCTTCCGATTCGCACAGCCTGCGGATCGCGGCCGCCAGCTCTTCCACGATGATCGGCGCCAAGCCTTCCATCGGCTCGTCGAGCAGCAGCAGCCTGGGGTTGGTCATCAGTGCGCGGCCGATGGCGAGCATCTGCTGTTCGCCGCCCGAGAGCTGGTTGCCGTAGTTGCCGCGCCGCTCGCGCAGGCGCGGAAAGAAGTCGTAGACGCGCTTGAGATTCCAGCCGCCGAGCCGCGAGATCACCGTGAGGTTTTCTTCCACGGTGAGGGAGGGAAACACCTCGCGCTCCTGCGGCACCCAGCCCAGCCCGGCGCGCACGCGCTGGTGCGAGGGCCAGCGCGTGATGTCGGCGCCTTGCCAGCGGATCGCGCCCTGCATCACGCGGGTGTTGCCCATCAGCGTTTCGAGCAGCGTGGTCTTGCCCACGCCGTTGCGCCCGAGGATGGCGAGGCTTTCGCCCTGCTGCAGCGAAAAGTCGAGTCGGTCGAGCACGACCGCGTTGCCGTAGCCGGCGGTGACGCGGTCGAAGGCGAGTGCTTCAGGCATGGTGGTGCGAACTTCCCAGGTAGACCTCGCGAACGCGCGGGTCGGCGCCGATTTCCGAAGGCGTGCCCTCGGTGAGGATGCGTCCGCCGACCAGCACCGAGATGCGGCGCGAGAAGCGGAAGACGAGCTTCATGTCGTGCTCGATGAACAGCACGCTGATGTCCTGCGGCAGCGCCGCGATGACCTCGAACAGCTCGCCGCTCTCGTCCTGCGGCACGCCGGCCGCGGGTTCGTCGAGCAGCAGGATGCGGGGCTTGGCGGCCAGCGCCAGGGCGATCTCCAGCAGCCGCTGCTTGCCGTAGGCCAGCTCGGCCACCGGCACGTCGGCCAGGCTGTCGAGCCTGAATATGCCCAGCAGCGAATGCGCTTCGTCGAACACCTTGGTGCAGCCCTTCAGCGGCCGCCACCAGGTGGCGCCCAGGCCTTCGCGCTCGCTGATCGCCAGCACCACCGACAGCAGCGGCGTGAGGCTGGGGAACAGCGTGTTGATCTGGAAGGTGCGCGACAGGCCCATGCGCGCCCGCTTGTCGGCGGACAGGCGAGTGAGGTCGTGGTCGCCCATGTGGATCGATCCGCTCGTGGGCTTGAACACGCCGGTGAGCAGGTTGATGAGCGTGGTCTTGCCCGCGCCGTTGGGGCCGATCAGCGCCTGGCGCGCGCCGGGCTCGAGCGAGAGGTTCACGTCGCTCACCGCCTGGAACTCGCCGAAGCGGATGCCCAGGCCCTGGGTGCGCAGGGTGTGCGTCTTGTTTGCCGGGCTCATCGCGCCTTCCCCGTGCGAACGAAGCGCGACAGCGCGCCCATGATGCCGCCGCGTCCGAGCATGACCGCCGCGATCAGGAAGATGCCGAGCCAGAACATCCAGTACTGCGGGTTCATGTCCGCGAACCAGTCGTGCACCAGCATGTAGACGATGGCGCCGATCATGCCGCCGTACAGCCGCCCGGTGCCGCCCAGCACCAGGATGATGAGCACTTCGGCCGAGCGGTTGAAGCCGATGGATTCGATGCCGACGAACTGCGTGGTCTGCGCCAGCAGCGCACCCGCCACGCCCGCCACCGCGGCGGAGAAGGCGTAGGCCATGCGCAGCCGTGCTTCCACCGGCGAGCCGATGGCCAGCATGCGCTTGCGGCTGTCGTGGATGCCGCGCAGCGCCAGTCCGAAGGGCGAGCGCAGCACCAGCCGCACCAGCAGGAACATCGCGAGCACCACGCCGAAGGCGTAGCAGAAGGCGGTCTTGCCGTAGAGGTCGAAATCGAAGAAGCCGAGCACCGGCGCGATGACCACGCCCTGCAGCCCGTCGGTGCCGCCGGTGATGCCGGAGAGCCGGTTGGCCACCTCGAACAGCAGCACGCACACGCCGATGGTGATCATCAGCCGCGTGAGGTCGGCGCCGCGCACCACGAGGTAGCTCAGCGCATAGCCGAGCAGGCCGCTCACGACCAGCGCGAACAGCAGGCCGGTGAAGGGCTCGCTCCAGCCGTACTTGGCCAGCAGGCCGGCCGCGTAGGCGCCCGCGCCGAAGAAGGCGGCGTGGCCCACGGTCAGGATGCCCGCGTAGCCCAGCGCCATGTCGAGCGACACGGCGAACAGGCCGAAGATCATGATCTGGCTCATCAGCGTGAGCTTGTCGGGCAGCAGGAAGAAGCTCGACGCGAGCGCGATCCAGAAGACGGCTTCCGCGGCGCGCAGCTGCGCGGGAGAGACGGTCAGGGCTTTCATGCGAGCCCCTTCTTGGCGACGATGCCGTTCGGGCGCACCAGCAGCATGACGATCATGAAGACATAGATGAGAAAGGCGCCGGCTTCGGGCAGGTAGTACTTGCCCGCCACGTCGACGATGCCGACCAGCAGCGCCGCGATGAATGGCCCGGTGACGGTGCCCGCACCGCCCACGCACACCACCATCAGAAAGTAGACGAGGTACTTGAGCGGGAACGATGGCTCCAGCCCCAGCATGCCCAGGCTCAGCGCGCCGCCCAGGCCGGCGAGGCCGCAGCCCAGCGAGAAGGTCAGAAAAAAGAGGCGCTGCACGTGGATGCCGGTGCCGCCGGCCACGCGCTGGTTGTCCACCGCCGCGCGCACCATGGCGCCGTAGCGGGTCTTGCCCAGGCCCAGCAGCAGGGCGACGAGCACCGCCGCGCCGCAGGCGATCAGGAACAGCCGGTAGCGTCCCACCTCCATGCCCAGTAGCGACACCTGCCCGTCGAGCGCCGCGGGCAACGTGAAGGGCTGCATCGTCGGGCCGAAGAAATAGGTGAATGCCGCGATCGACACGAACACCACGCCGATCGACAGCAGCACCTGGTCGAGCGGATGCGCGCGGTACAGCCGGCGGTAGAACACGAACTCCAGCACCGCGCCCACCAGCGCCGCCGCCACGAAGGCGGCCGCCAGCGAGAGGCCGAAGCCGAGCCCGAAGTGGTTCATCAGCACGGCGGCCACGTAGCCGCCCACCATCGCGAAGCTGCCGTGCGCGAGGTTGACGAAGTTCATGAGCCCCATCGTGATGGACAGGCCCACGCCGATGAGGAACAGGAGCATGCCGTAGGCCACTCCATCGAAGATCACGATGCCCATGAATTTCCTGTGGTCGTCGCTGCCTGGGCCCGCGCGGATGCGGGGCCCGGGTGGCTGCTGGTGCTGCTTACTTGCTTTCCTTGGCCGGGTCCTTGACGCGGTCGAACTTGTCGAACTCCACGTTCACCAGCTGGCCGTTCACGCGCTCGGTCTTGCGGATGTAGACGGTCTGCACGATGTCGCGCGTGACCGGGTCGATCTCGATCGGGCCGCGCGGGCTTTCGAAGCTCAGGCCCTTCAGGGCATCCATGAACTTGTCGCCGCCGGTGTCGCCCTTGGTCTTGGCCAGCGCCAGGTCGATGGCGGCCATCGCGTCGTAGGCGGTGACGGCGAAGTAGCTCGGGCGCAGCTTGGCGCCGTTGTCGGCGGCGAAGTCCTTCACGAACTTCTGGTTCTTGGGCGAGGGGTGCGCGAACGAGTAGTGGTGGCTGGTGACCAGGCCCAGCGCCACGTCGCCGGTGGCGTCGAGGTAGCTGTCGTCGGTGGCTTCGCCGGTGGCGAAGAGCTTGATGCCGGCCTGCTCCATGCCGCGTTCCTTCCAGACCTTCAGGAAGGCCGGCGGCATCACGCCCGAGGGGAAGAAGAAGAACACGGCCTGGGGCTTGGCGTCCTTGATGCGCTGCACGTAGGCCGAGAAGTCGGGGTTGTTCATCGGCGTGCGCACTTCGCCCGACACCTTGCCGCCGCCGGCGGTGAAGGTCTTCTTGAAGGCGGTTTCCGCGTCCACGCCCGAGGCGTAGTCGGCGACCACGGTGTAGGCGTCCTTGATGCCTTCCTTGAGCATGTAGCGCGCCATCGGGTCGGTGACCTGCTGCACGGTGAACGACAGGCGCGCCACGTAGGGCGAGCTGGTGGTGATGGCCGACGACGCCGCGTTCATCACGATGGTCGGGATCTTGGCCTGCGTGGCGATGGCACCCACGGCGTAGGCGTTGGGGCTGAAGTCCAGGCCGGTGAGCACGCTCACCTTGTCGCGCACGATGAGCTCCTGCGCGATGCGCTTGGCGGCGTCGGGCGCGGGGCCGGCGGTGTCCTTCTTGATGATCTCGACCGTGCGGCCACCCACCTTGCCACCGTGCTCCTTCAGGTAGAGCGCGATGCCGGCGTCGAACTGGCGGCCGTAGTCGGCGTAGGGGCCGGAGTAGGTCGCGATCAGGCCGATGCGCAGGGGCTCGTCGGCCGCCTGCGCGGCGGTCGTGCCCAGCACGCCGAAGCTCGCCAGCAGCAGGGTCGAGAGGATGGTTCTCTTGGTCATCGTCATTGCAAAACGCCTTTCAGGTGGAATGGATGCGCCCGTCGGGCGCCGCTGTCGTGTAACCGGATGTGCAAAGCGGGCGATGATGCCCGAGTCGAGCGTCAGACCTGGGTATCGGGCACCCGCACCGTGAGGCCATCGAAGGCCGCGGTGATGCTGAGCTGGCAGCTCAGGCGGGAGCCGGGCCGGCGCTCGGAAGCGACGGCGTCGAGCAGCGCGCTTTCCATGTCGTCGGGCGGCGGCAGCAGGTCGATGAAGGCGTCGTCCACGTAGACGTGGCAGGTGGCGCAGGAGCAGCAGCCGCCGCACTCGGCGTCGATGCCGCGCACGTTGCCGCGAATGGCGGTTTCCATCACGCTGGCGCCGACCTTGGCGTCGACGTCGCGCGTGGTGCCGTCCTTGAGGATGTAGTGGATCGTGGGCATTGTTGTTCTTGGGGCTCGTTCAGAACATGTCGAAGTACTCGCGGTGTTCCCACTCAGAGACTTCGAGGTTGAAGCGGGCGATTTCCGCTTCCTTGATGTGGCAGAGGTAGTCGACGAAGGTCTTGCCCATCTGCGCGTTGAGCATTTCGTCGCGGCGCAGGCAGGCCAGGGCGTCGCCCAGCGAGCGCGGCAGCTGTTCCGCCGGGGTTTCGTAGGGAGCGTCGGCCGAGGGGCCGGGGTCGGTCTTGTGGCGGATGCCGTCCAGGCCCGAGAACAGCTGCGACGCGAGGTACAGGTACGGGTTGGCCGTCGGCTCGCCCACGCGGTTCTCGATGCGCGAGGCGCTCTGCCCCACGCCGCCGAGCACGCGCAGCATCGCGCCGCGGTTGTCGCGCGCCCAGATCGCCCGGTCGGGCGCCAGCGAGAAGGGGCGGTAGCGCCTGTAGCCGTTGATGGTGGGGCTGGCGAGCGCGGCCGCGCCGCAGGCGTGCGCCTTGAGGCCGCCGAGGTAGTGCATGCCGATCTCGCTGAGCGTCTGGCCCTCGGTCTCGGGCATGAACGCGTTCACGCCGTCGCTCTTGCGGCGCAGCGACTGGTGCAGGTGCCAGCCGCTGGACATCACGTTCGGGATCTTCGGGCGGCACATGAAGGTGGCATGCAGGCCGTTGCGCTGGCAGATCTGCTTGATGGCGCTGCGCAGCAGCACCATGGTGTCGGCGGGCACGACGCCGGCCGTGGGGCCGAAGGTCAGCTCGAACTGGCTCGGGCCGAACTCGATTTCCAGCGAGCGCAGCGGCAGGCCGAGCGCCAGCAGTTGCGAGCGCAGCAGCTCCATCAGGTTGTCGACGCGGTCGTAGCGCAGCTCGGTCAGGTACTGGTGGCCGTGCGAGAGCAGCGACACGCGCGGCGGCTCGCCGGGCTGGCCGGAGTCGGCCAGGCCCATGCGGGCGTCGTCGAGCTTGAAGACGTGGAATTCCACTTCGAGGCCGGCGATGAAGTCCAGCCCCAGCTCGTCGAGCTGGCGCACCGCGCGCTGCAGGATCTGCCGCGTGGCGAAGGGGCAGGGCTTGCCGTCGGCCATGTAGGCGTCGCACATCACCCAGCCGGTGCGCGGCGACCACGGCAGCACCTTGAAGGTGGCGGGGTCGGCGACGATGGTGAAGTCCGCGCCGCCCTGCAGGCCTTCGATGGCGAAGCCGCCACCCTGGGTGAACACCGGGAACACGGTCTTGTGCGAGGTGTCCTTGGCCAGCAGGGTGGAGGTGAGGTTCACGCCTTCCCAGAGGGCAGAGCGCGCCTCGCTGGCGACCAGCGTCTTGCCGCGCAGGATGCCGTGCTGGTCGGGCCAGGCGAAGCGGACGAGATCGACCTCGCCGCCGTCGATTCGGCGCACCAGTTCCCTGGCCTGCGCGTGCTGGTCGTCGGACCACAGACCGAAGCGGTCGACGAATGTGTTGCTGCTGCTCATGGCGCGGGCTTCAGGCGGCGAGCCGTGCCGAGGCCCAGTCGGACTTCAGCCGGCGGGCGCGGTCGGCTTCCTGCCAGTAGGTCTCGGTGGCGGCTTCGTCGCTGACGTTGTGGCCGATGCCGTCGATGGACGGCGGCCCGGTCATTGCGCTGGCCTGCGCGGCGTCGATGAGCATCGGCGCGGTCTCGCCGGCCTGTGTGGCCTCGATGGCCTTCACCAGCAACCGGCGGTAGGCGACGATGCCCTTGTCGGTGCTGCCCAGGTGTTCGCGCGTGCGGTCCTGGATGGCGCCCTGCGACTCCACCGCCCACTGGTCGTGCACGTTGATGTCGTCGCCCATGCCGGTGTACGTCTCGGTGAGCTGTTCCTCGATGCTGTAGCCGTAGTTGTTGCGCTTGTTCTTGCGCGAGGTGTAGTCGGGCAGCTCGTAGAGCTTCAGGCGCTGGTCGCGCATCTGCTGCTTGTCGACCGGGCCGGTGAAGCTGGTGAAGATGGCATACCAATAGCAGTGCGTGTCGTCCACGGGCACGTGCCATTGCGAGATGGTCATCTCGGCGCTCATCGGGATCACGAAGGCCTGCGGGAACACCACGTTGGTCACGCGCACGTGGGTGGTGTCCTCGCTCAGCTTGCGCAGCGCCTTCAGGCGGAAGCCGTAGTCGGTCGACTCGACGCTGATGTCGGGGCGGTCGTATTCGCGCAGCACCTTGGTGATGGGCATGTCGGAGTCGGCCGAGGCGCCGCGGAACTGCTTGCCGTAGCTCTCGGAGGTGTCCTCGTCCTCGAAGAAGCGGTGCAGGTACGAGGCGTGCGCGGGGTCGATGCCCACTTCGAGCGCCTGCAGCCAGTTGCACTCGAACAGGCCCTTGAACGCGAAGGTGTGGGTGTCGGGGGCGACGAAGCAGTCGAAGTCGGGGAAGGCGGGGGGCTCGCCCTCGCCGATGTACGCGAAGATCGTTCCGGCCTTTTCCACCACCGGGTAGGCCGACTGCTTGATGCGGCTGCACAGCTTGCTGGTGGCGGGCTCGGCGGGGGTCTCGAGGCAGTTGCCCTTGGCGTCGAACAGCCAGCCGTGGAAGGCGCAGCGGATGCCGCCGTTCTCGAGCCGGCCGAAAGCCAGGTCGGCGCCGCGGTGCGGGCAGTCGCGGTCGAGCATGCCGAGCTGGCCGCTTTCGTCACGGAACAGGACGAAATCCTGCCCCATGAGCTTTACCGGCTTGACCGGGCGCGGGCCGGCGAGTTCGTCGGCCAGGGCCACCGGCTGCCAGTAGCGGCGCAGCAGCTTGCCGGCGGGAGCGTCGGGTCCGACGCGGGTGATGAAATCGTTCTGCTCGGCGCTGATCATCGTGCGGGCTCCATCGTGGGTTCTGTGGAATAGGGTCTGCAGGCATTGCATGCAACTGTATGCATTGTCTTGGTGATCCTTGATCCCAGTCAAACTTTCATCTGTGGTTTTGCCCCGTAATGGGGCATGAAACGCCAAAAATCAGGGTAAACGCTGAGCGTAACGTCGGTTTTTGACACTTGTTTACATCGAGTGCATGCAACAACCGAGCCAGCGCAAATATGCTGCGTGCAGCAAGGAGCGCGTCTCCTAGAATTCGCCGATGGACTCCCAACAATCCCGCGTGCTCGTGCAGCTGCGCGACATGATTCTCAAGGGCGAATTCGTGCCCGGAGAGCGGCTGGCCGAGATCCCGCTGGCCGAGAAGCTCGAGGCCTCGCGCACCCCGGTGCGGCTGGCGCTGGCCAGCCTGGAGCACGAAGGGCTGATCGAGCAGTCGCCCTCCGGCGGCTACCAGATGCGCCGCTTCACCTCGCAGGAGGTGGCCGATGCCATCCGCGTGCGCGGCGTGATCGAAGGCTTCGCGGCCCGCCTGCTGGCCGAGGACGGCGCGCCGCGCCAACTGCTGCGCGACCTGAAGGACTGCCTCGATGCCGGCGACCGCGCGGTCAACAAGCCCAGCATGGACCTGGATGACTACGCGGCCTACGTCGAGATGAACGACCGCTTCCACAAGCTGATCCTCGAAGGCTGCGGCAACCTCGCGCTCAAGCGGGTGATGGACATGCTCGGCGGCCAGCCCTTCGCGGCGCCGAGCGCGATGCTGCCGATGCAGTCGTCGATGGAAGAGGGCCAGCAGTGGATGCGCCAGGCGCACCGCACGCACCACGCGATGGTGCAGGCCATCGAGCGCGGGCAGGGCTCGCGGGCTCAGGCGCTGGGCGAGGAGCACGTCGAAATCGCGCGCATGAATCTCGACTACGCCCTGGAGCGGCCCGAGCTGGCGGCCGAGCTGATGCCCGGGATCCGGCTCGTCTCCAAGGGGCGCAGCACGTGAGCGTACTGTTCGGTCTGTAAAAGACCGCGCGGTATTTCGGCGGGCGCGTCGTCTGGTTGGCGACGCCCGAGACTAGAATTTCCGGCATGAATGCCGTTTCCCCCGCCAAGACCTCGTTCAAGGAGCAGATGCTGCAGGCCCGCGAGGAGGCCATCGTGCAGACCGCGAACCGGTTGCTGGCCGAAAAAGGCTTCGAGTCGATGACGGTCGACGAGGTGGCCGCCGCGGTCGGCATTGCCAAGGCCAGCCTCTACAAGCACTTTCCCAGCAAGGAAGACCTGGCCGCCGCGGCCATGGTGCGCATCATGCAGCGCACCCTCGAATTCCTGGCTTCGGTGCCGCCCGAGGACAAACCCGTCGCCAAGCTGCGCGCCGTGGTGCGATGGTCGATGCAGGTGCAACTGGCCGGCGAGATGCCGTCGCTGCCGCACCAGAACTCGACTCTTCGCGCCGCGTTGATGAACAACCGCGCCTACCTCGACCGCCTGGTCACGATCAGCGACCAGCTCGGCGGCTGGATCCAGGCCGCGCAGGCCGACGGTTCGCTGAACCCGAAGCTGCCGGCCATCGCCGTGCTCTACACGCTGTTCGCGCGCGCTTGCGATCCGGTGCTGGGTTTCCTCAAGGCCGGCGGACTGCAGACCGACGAGCAGATCGTCGAGCTGGTGCTCGCCACCTGCTTCGAGGGGCTGGCCTCGCGATGATGAAGACCCGGCTCAGCTGCTGAGCACGCGCCGCGGGGTCACCGCGGCTTCCACGGCCCAGCCGACTGCCAGCAGCCGGTGGTCGGTGTTGCCGATGCCGGCGACCATCAGCCCGATGGGCGCGCTGCCCGCCTCGTGGCACGGCACCGAAAGCGCGCAGCCGTCGAACAGGTTCACCACCGAAGGATTGCGCAGCATCCGGCCGTTGATGCGGTAGTAGGTGTCGTCGTCCTTCAGCACCTCGGCGATGGGCGGCGCGGTGTCGGGAGTGGTCGGCATCAACATCGCGTCGTAGCTGGCGGCCGCGGTGTTGATCGAGCGTATGAACTGGCGGCGCAGCGCCTGCAGCTGCAGGTAGTCGGGCGCGGTGATGGTTTCGCCGGTCTTGATGCGGGCCAGCACGCGCGGGTCGTACTTGGCGGCGCCGGTCTTGATGAATTCGCGGTGCCAGGTGAAGGCCTCGGCGGCGGTGATCATGCCGCGCGGATTGATGGTGGGCGCCTTCGCGAACTCGGCCATCGGCAGCTCGGTGACGGTGGCGCCGGCGGCGGAGAGTTTCGATAGCGCCGCCGCGAACGCCGAGGCCACGGCCGGCGACAGGTCGTCCTGGAAGAAGGTCTTGGGCACCGCGAAGCGCAGCCCCCGCAGCGGCGGCACCCGGATCGGGCGCGGCAGCTCGCCGGCCATCACCGCGTCGAGCAGGGCGCAGTCTTCCACCGTCCAGGCGATCGGCCCGGCCGAATCGAAGGAGGTCGACAGCGGCAGCACGCCGTCGAGCGGAATGCGCCGCTGCGTCGGCTTGAAGCCCACGAGTCCGTTGAGCGCCGAGGGAATGCGCAGCGAGCCGCCGGTGTCGGTGCCGATGGCGCCGGCCGCCATGCCGTCGGCCACGGAGATCGCGCCGCCCGAGGTCGAGCCGCCGGGAATGCGGCCGGTCGCGCGGTCGAAGACGTTCTTCGGCGTGCCGTAGTGCGGGTTGATGCCCAGGCCCGTGTACGCGAACTCGACCGTGTTGGAGCGTCCGATGATGATCGCGCCGGCGCGCCGCAGCCGCTCGACCACGATGGCGTCGCGCGCCGCGGGCGGCTGGCCGGCCAGCACGGTCGAGCCGCCGAGCGTGGTGATGCCGGCTTCGTCGAACAGGTCCTTCAGCGAGATCGGGATGCCGGAGATCTGCGAAGCCGCGGGGCGGCCCGCCTTGCGGTCGGCGTCGAGGCGGCCCGCCGCGGCGCGCGCCGAATCGGCATGCACGCGGATGAAGGCGCGAGCGCCTTCGCCGGCGGGATTCTGGATGGCAGCGAGCGCTTCTTCCACCAGCTGGCTGCTGCTGACCGAACCGGCTGCGAGGCGGCGAGACAGCTCGGCGATCGACGACATTCCCATCGCCTTGCCGCTCGCCTCGGGTGCCTGGGCCGATGCCTTGGGCCAGAAGGAGAACATGCCGGTGGCGGCCGCGAGGCCGGCCGACTGCTGCAGGAAAGTCCGACGTTGTTGTTGCTGTTGCGTCATGGCGCTCTCCTCCGGGTGGATGGGTGGGCCTCGCGGCAGTCTACACAGCGGGCGCGGCCGGTGCGTTGCCGGCTGTTACAACGTGCGCGGCCGGGCCGCGCGCCTTTTCAGCTGATATCGATCAGCAAATGGGGCTTGAAGCCCTCCTGCTCGCCGTTGCGCGCGTAGCCCAGCGGGTTGGCCACGACGCGGCAGCCGTTCTTCACGTAGTCGGACGGGCAGTGCAGGTGGCCGTGGAGCCACAGCCTGGCATGGGGGAGCAGCGCGTCGAGCCCATTGCAGAAACCGGCGGTGCCGGGAGTCAGGCCGTAGCGCGGATCGCCGCTGTCGAGGCTGGGTGCGAAATGCGTGATGGCGACCGTGGTGCCGTCGAAGGGCTCGGCCAGGGCCTGCTCGAGCCAGGCCTGGCAGGCGAGCGCCTGCTCACGCAATTGCGCGGAGAGGAAAAGCTGGCCGTTACGCATGGTGGCCGCTTTTTCAAGGTAGAAATCGGCCGCGCGCATGGCCTTGCCGCGTTTCTTGAGGGCTTCGGCAAGGCTGTCGGTGGGTTCTGCCAACGCATCGAAGTCGGCCCAGAGCGTGGTGCCGACGAAGCGGATGCCGTCGATGACGCGGGTTTCGCGCTCCAGCCAGAGGATGTCGAGCTCCTCGCAGAGGGTGCGCAGGCGTTCGTGCGTTTCGTCGAAGTCGACGTTGTCGTACTCGTGGTTGCCCGGCACGTAGATCACGGGCGTCGGCCAGCCGTTGCGGGGGGAGAAACGGCCCAGGCCGAAGTCGGTGTCGGTCAGGCGGGAACCTTGCTGGTAGGAGCCGATGTCGCCCGCCAGGATCAGCATGTCGGCGCCCGGCACGGGCTCGGCATGAAAGCGCGGGTGGGACTCCAGGTGAAGGTCGGACAGCAGTTGCAACTTCATCGTCGGGCCAGTCTAGGGGAATTGACCCATGCATGAAGCGCATAAGGTTGGGGTTGCAATGTTAGGGATAACCCTTATTCTTGAAACATCAACCACTCAGAGCACGGCCACAAGCCGCGCAACACCATGTTCAGCCTCATCGCCCAAGTGGCACGTTTCTTCCGCTCCTCGACCGTCAACGCCCCGGCCAGCCACGCCGCGGCACTGATGGAAAGCGCCGACATGCGCGCCGGTCGCGGAGCTCACCACGCGCAGGAACTGCGCGCCGCCGCCTCGGCCTGGCTCAGCGTCGTCCGCTGATCGGCCAACAAGGTCAGTCGGGCACCTTCTGCCCGAGGACCGATCCGGCGAAAGCCGCGGCTGCCGAACGCAACAGCGCCGTGCGCAGCCACTCGTGCGAATGTCCGTGCTGGGCACGCCGGTGCCAGATGGCATCCACGTGCACCGGCGGCTGATCGAAGGGCAGGTCGCGCAAGACCAACTGGTCGCCGATGCCGGTCACTGTCACGAAGTGACGCGGCAGCACCGTCAGCAGGTCTGAATTGGCCACGACCCGGCCCGCGGTGAAGAACTGATTCACCGTCACCACGATGCGCCGCTCGCGCCCCATGGCGCCCAGCGTCTGGTCGATGAACCCGTAGGGGCGCCCCGAAAAGCTCACCAGCAGGTGCCGCGCCGCGCAATAGTCGTCGAGCGTGAGCGGGGCGTTCGCCAGCGGATGGCCCCGGCGCATCACGCATACATATTGGCCCAGGTAGAGCCGCTGGGTCTCGAACGCAACCCCCACGCCCGACTGGCCGCGCGCCGCGAGGCTGGCGATCACCGCCGGAAAGTAGCCGACGGCCATGTCGACTTCTTCGAGTTCGAGCATGCGGCGCGGGTCGCGCGTGGTCAGGGGCAGCACGCGCAGCGAAATGGCGGGCGCTTCTTTCTCGGCGATCTGCACGAGGCCCGGGATGAGCTCGGCCGCTGTTGCGTCGGCCATGGCCAGGAGGAAAGTGGTGTCGGCGGTGGCGGCGTCGAACTCGCCGGGCGCTAGCGTGTGCTGCAACTGACGCAGCGCGTCACGCACAGTCGGCCAGAGGGCCAGCGCCCGCGGAGTGGGCTCGACGCCGGCACCGGAGCGGCGCACCAGCTCATCCCCCAACACCTCGCGAAGGCGGCGCAGCGCATTGCTCACTGCAGGCTGCGTGATGGAGAGATTGCGGGCGGCGCGTGTGAGGTTGCGCTCTGCCATCACCTCGTCGAAGACGCGAAGCAGGTTGAGGTCGAGCGTGCGAAAGTTGACGTCCATCAGTCTTGTGAATGATAAACATCAGAAAGATAAAGTGGAAATGCACTGGGGTAAACCCTAATATCACTGCATCGGCCTTGTTCGCCACCACTGATTACCAAAGTCCCAGGAGGACACCATGACCAGCTTCGTTCACGTTGACCAACCTACCGTCCATCCCGGCGTGCGTCGCGCCGAAGTTCTCTTCGGCCAGATTCAGGCCGCACGCGCTGGCGCCAATGGCGCCCGTCCGCTCATCGCGCTGCTGATCGTCGCCATCGCGGCTGCAGTGCTGGTGGTGACGGACGCACT